>Ga0172371_10001354_pt1 | contig 38862 bp, 33 predicted proteins | sample Lak12m_FD_114543 | JGI IMG/M metagenome (GOLD analysis project Ga0172371, IMG submission 114543) | Freshwater microbial communities from Kabuno Bay, South-Kivu, Congo - kab_022012_12m | ecosystem: Environmental > Aquatic > Freshwater > Lake | place: Democratic Republic of the Congo: South-Kivu... | reverse complement strand
TCTTTATGGAATAAATTATGGAATAAGCTTAAAGAATTGATAAAATAATAATTATTGTGCGACATTAAAAAGACACATGGCCTTTAGAGCAGGGAACTCCAAAGGTTTTTTATTTTTATGCTTGACAGACTGGCTGTGGAAAATATATAATTAAAGTAGGAGATTGGCTTTATAGTCAATTTAAGAACAAGGAGGAAGCAAGTCTCTCAAGAAAAGGATTTGGATCTTAAAAACTCCACAGTTAAAGGATTAATTTTAATCCCGGCGGAGTAAAACATTTGCTCCAACTCTTTTCTTTTCCTTATTCCAGCTCATTTTCAATTTACAGCTCTTTCTTCACAATTACTCGCCATAAATGATGGCTTAATATATATCTCCTATATAAGTCAACATTAAGAGGGATTCCATTTTGTTCTCATGAATCCCTCTCGTTTTTTTATACAAGGATAAACCTTTAGGGGAGCGCTTGACAGCTATATTTGACCTGATATTATAAAGATAACATACTACGCATAACGTAGCTTTACCGTACTATATAAACGGCCTTTATGAAAAAATCTAACAACCCCATAATCAGCCATATTAGCGACTTCCAGGAATATTTGGATATAGAAAAAGGATTAAGCAATAAAAGTCAGGAAACTTACGGAAAGTTTTTACTTAAATTCTCCCGTTGGCTCCAAGACAATAATTTGGAAAAACTTCTCCCCCACGAACTGACTGAAGAACATATAAGAAAATACAGGGTTTTCCTGTCCCAGTCGTTCAGTAAAGCCACCAAAGAGCCGATAAAAAGGTCTACCCAAAATTACCATCTCATTACTTTGAGAAATTTATTAAATTTCTTCACTAATCGGGATATAGTTTCTTTATCGGCAGAAAAAATAAAGCTAATAAAAGAAAAAGAAAGATCGGTAAAATTTCTTAACTTAGATCAAGTTAAAAAACTTTTACTGGCTCCTAACGTCAAAACCATAACCGGACTCAGAGACAGAACCATTCTGGAAACTTTTTTTTCCGCCGGATTAAGAATCGCTGAATTGATTGCCTTAAACAGAGAGCAATTCACGAATATAAAAGATAAAAAAGATTTGGAACTGAGCATTATCGGCAAAGGAAGCCACCCCAGAACAATCTATTTTTCAGAAAGAGCTTTATCCTGGGTTAAAAAGTATTTAGAAACCAGGCAAGACAAAGAAAAAGCTTTATTTATAAACTATAAAGGCCCTAAAAAACAAGCTGGAGGAAGATTAACTGCCAGAGCGATTGAAAGTTCGGTCAAAAAGTACGCTTTAATGGCCGGCTGTCCGATTACAACAACTCCCCATGTTCTACGCCACAGCTTTGCCACTGATCTTTTGAATAAGGGCGTTGACATTAGAGTGGTCCAGGAATTCCTGGGTCATCGCAATATCGCTACCACCCAAATATATACCCATGTCACAAGGCCCCAGTTAAGGGAAATACATCGCAAATATCATGGCATTAAAAACGATTAATCATGAATATCGCTAAAATTGCAAACGAAGCAGGATGTTTTGACCTCCAATTCCGCAAGGATGTCAGGCATAAAAGAACCAACTCTCCCACATACTATTGCTGGAAAGCCCAGTTCGTCATTACCGGCTCTGTTGAAAAGGAAGATACGCTGAAAAAAATACAGCAAGCCCTGGATTGCGGAAAGTTGCATTATATCACCGGAACAAAAATAAGGTATTCCGTTCAAAAGCTGGAAGACCTGCAAAACAAGATTATGCCTTTTTTCAATGAAAATTCTCTTTCTAAAGATAAAAAAAGGGATTTTGAGCTTTGGGCCCAGGCTATTGGTATTCTTTACCAGAATAAAGGCAAATCTTTAAGCCAATGGCCGAAAGACTTATTCAGACAGCTTATAAATATCCAAAAGTCTTCCCAGCAATATAAAAGCAAAAAAACCAGGACTCCCAAGTGGATTCCTGTGGCTGAGGCTGTATTAGAACACCTTACAAAATAGCCTTATTTTTACCCTATTTTTAAGCTAAAATAAGGCTTTTCAGCCTTGTTATAGCTTAAACAGTGTAAAACTACCTTCTTCCCTATTTTACAGGTATTCTCTATTATTGTCGCACAATAAAGAGCTCCCTTTAAAAAGAGAGCCCTTTCCTAAACAGCTATTTCTGCTGTAAAGAAATTATTTCCATTAGCCCGTCCTGCATTACCATGTTCTGGTCAAAAATTTTAAGATTTTGAGCCTTGCACAAAGGAAAAGCCTTTTTATGAGACTCTATCATCCTTAAGACCAGATCGCGGGACCCTTGCCCCTTATTGTCAACTTCGGAAAGGAATCCGGGATCAAATTCTTTTCTCCAGCCACAGTCAGAGCAAAGAGCAGTATAACCGGAAGGAGAAATGATATTCCTTGAAATTTTCAGCCTCGGATTCTCGATTAATCCCCCTTCTTGGAGCAACTCCCTGGCTTTTCTGCCAAGCACTGTACTTGCGCTTATTCTGAATTCCTTGAGTATCAGCTTGCCGTTTTGCTCCGAAACCAAAATGATTTCATTTCCCACTCCCACAATAAGGTTTGCAGTAAGGCCTGAAAAAGAATTGCTTTCCGATTTCGGCCTCCAGTGCTGAGTTTTCAGCCAGGCTTTACCCCACAAAGGCTGCAAAAGATTTCTGGCTTTCACCAACAATTCAAATTCCAATTTTAACCTCCTTTTAAAATAATTAAGTTACTGATATTAATATACTAAAAATAAACAAAAAGTCAAGTTATAAACTTGACATAATACATTGATTAATAGTGTAATAAATAACTCTTTAAAACGTCATAATAACAAGAGAAAACTAATCCCGCTTGCGGGATTGTACCCGCCCTACGGCGGGTTTTTCGTTTAAGCTCCCATTCTCCTTTCTTTTTTGGAATAATCCTTTATTATTTTTTCAAATTCCTGCGAACCGAAATCCGGAAAAAAAGTTTTCGTAAAGTGGAACTGGGAATAAGCCGTATCCCACATCATAAATCCGGCAGAAGCATGAGGATCGTCCTGACAGCCGGTCCTGATGATAATATCAACCGGAGGCAAATCTTTTGTCCAAAGATTTTCTTTTATCAATTGCTTGCTGATTTTTTTCTTAGGATAAAGCCCGGCTATTTTCTCAACGCAATCCTGCATTTCATCTGTCCCGTCGTACGCCAAAAGAAGATTCAAAAAATAATCGTTATAATTCTTTGTCGCAGACAAAGCCTTTTCAATGGCTGTTTTTGTTTTTTCAGGCAAAATTTCTTTCCATCGGCCGATAACGCTGATCTTCACCTTGTTTTCATGAATCTCTTTGTCTTTTGCTATTTTCTCGAAATATTCAGTATAAAGCTTGATCAAAAAATCAACTTCTCTTTTGGGCCTTTTTATCAGATTGTCCCAGGATCCGATCCAAAAAGTAAGGCAAGAAATTCCAAGCTCTTTGCCTTTTCTTAAAAGATCGCCGAACATTTTTACGCCGTATTCGTGGCCGAGCCAAACGCTCAATCCCTTTTTTCTGGCCCATCTTCTGTTGCCGTCCGGAATAATAGCTACGTGCTTTGGAATATTAGACATATTTTAAAAAAGAAAATCGCTTTCTATTTTAACTTTTTTCGGCAAAATCCAAGGAAAACGGAATCCAAAAAAATAAACCAATTTTACGGCCATTCTTGAAAAAACAATCCTTGGAATAAAAAAAACTTTAATCGCTTTTATATATTTTAGAAAATCAGGGAAATTTTTCAAGAGCAGTTCAGCTGCTATCAGCCCCCATATTACTCCCCCGCCGGACCAGGGCTTGCAAAGTCCGGCTGCATCGCCGCAAAGAGTCGTTTCTTTTTGAAAAGAAAAAAAGAATTTTTGGGGAACAGGAGCGGAAACGACTCTCTCCAAATCAAGATTGTTTTTATTCAAAAAGTTGTCAAAAACAGCTTTCACCTCTTTGGGCTTGCCGATTATTCCGTACTCTGTCTCCCCTCCTCTGGGAATTCTCCAGATAAATCCCTGGTTGATCGGCCAGGTTTCAACAAAATCAGAATCATCTTTTAAAGGCAAAAATCCTTGAATAGCCAAACGCATTTCCGTTTCTTTTGGTCCTAAAGCTTTTCTTACAACAGAATTAGGACCGTCGCACCCGATAATCCTTTCAAAATCTTTCAATTCGGAAATATCTTGAACATTGTGGTTCAAAATAATCTTAACGCCTGATTTCTCAGCCAAAACAGCCAGCAAATTATCAAGTTCAAAATGGTTCATGACGAAAAATTTCTTGGAAAACAAAACATTAACTGTTTTTTTGGGAAAATGGATCAAAACGGAATTAATCTGGTTCTGGATCAATTCCCTGCTCTGGGGAATAAAATCCAAAATCCTCTGGCTGAACAATCCGGAACAAGCCTGTTTTCCTATGATGTTTCTCTTTTCAAAAACAATTACTTCATGCCCCTTTTTTGCAAGGCGCCTGGCCAAATAAAGACCGTTTGTTCCGGCTCCGACAATGGCTGTTTTCATAGGTTTTGCTCTATTTTTAAAGGCTCTTTTTCCTGTTCTTTGGCAGTAATGAATCCCAAAGCGAAAGAAAGCAAAGAAACCAAAATAACGCCAATAACCAAAATTATATCGGCTTTATAAGTTTTGACAAAATCCTTTATCTTTGCTAATATCATTTTATTATGGCAAAAACTAAAGCTGCAGGATCAACTAAATTAGGAAGGGATTCAAGACCAAAATATTTGGGTATTAAGCTGTTTGAAGGCCAGAAAGTAAAAGAAGGAGGCATTATTGTCAGGCAGAGAGGCACTAAGCTCTATCCCGGAAAAAACGTCAAACGAGGGAACGATGACACTCTTTTTGCTTTGAAAGAAGGCGTTGTGAAATTCGGCACTAAAAGAAAAAAAGCTTTCAACGGCTCTCAAAGAATCGTCAAAATCGTCAGCGTTGAATAGCCGCCTTGATAAACTCCCTGAATAAAGGATGGGGGTTTAAAGGCTTCGATTTGAACTCAGGATGAAACTGGCTTCCCACGAAAAAGGGATGCTTTTTAATTTCCACTATTTCAACCAAGTCTCTTTCCGGATTAACGCCCGACATTATCAAACCCTTTTCCTCAAGATCTTTTCTGAATTCGTTGTTCAATTCATAACGGTGGCGATGCCTTTCTTTGACCAGGATGTCGCCTTTTTTATTCTGTTTTCCCGAGCAAGCTTTTGAATAAGCGGAATGGGCAATTGTTCCTTTTTTGATAAGGCAAGGATAGTCTCCCAGCCTCATTGTCGCTCCGTACTTTCTTTCCTGAATCAAAGCTTTCTGCTCCGGCATGGTATCAATAACCGGATATTTACAGTGCTTTACGATTTCCGTGGTATTGGCGTCTTTCATTTTGCAGACATTCCTGGCAAATTCAATCACTGCCAGCTGCATGCCAAAGCAAAGTCCTAAATAAGGAATCTTGTTCTTTCTGCAGTATTCAATCGCCTTGATTTTTCCTTCTGTGCCTCTGCTGCCGAAACCGCCTGGAACAATAATGCCGTTAAACTTTTTCAATTCTTTAAGCTTCCCCGGATCTTTCTCGTATAACTCGCTGGACAGCCACGACAATTCTATTTTCAGCTTATGGAACCAGGAAGCGTGTTTTACTGCTTCTATAACGGAAATATAGGAATCAGCCAAAGTGAATTCCCCTGTTTCAAAGTATTTGCCGACAATGCCGATTCTAACGGTTTTCCTGGCATTTTTAATTGTCTGGACAAGCTTTTTCCAGTCCTTAAGGTCTTCTTTTTTTTGCCTTAAACCGAATTTATTTAAAATCATTTTCCCCAAATTGTCTTTTTCAAAGTTAATCGGTATTTCGTAAATAGACTTGATGTCGGGAGCCGAAATAACATCTTCTTCCCGCACGTTGCAGAAAATCGATATTTTCTTTTTCCTCGGCTGATCAAGCGCCACTTCCGACCTGGCAATAATAATATCGGGCTGTATTCCTCCGGAATTCAATGTTCTGACAGCGTGCTGGGTAGGCTTGGTTTTCATCTCGCCTATCATCTTGGGTACGGGCAGATAGCTGACCAAAATAAAAAGAACATCTTTGGGATGTTGCAGTTTCATCATTCTGGCTGCTTCCAGAAAGAGAAGATTCTGGTATTCTCCGACGGTTCCGCCGATTTCAATCAAAACAAATTCAGCTTTTGTTTTTTTGGCAACGTTTTGAATGCGGGAAATAACTTCGTCCGGAATATGAGGAACAACTTCAACGCATTTGCCCCCGTATTCCAGATTCCTTTCTTTTTTGATAACGGTTTCGTAAACGCGTCCCGTAGTGATATAATTTTCAGTCGTCAGCTCCTCGTCCAAAAATCTTTCGTAATTGCCGACATCCTGATCGCACTCCACTCCGTCTTTGGTTACGAAGACTTCTCCGTGCTCCACCGGATTCATGGTGCCAGCATCAACATTGATATAGGGATCTATTTTGACAGATGTCACTTTAAATCCCTTGCCCTGCAGAATTTTTCCGATGGAAGCGGTAGTTACGCCTTTGCCGACTCCGGACATCACTCCGCCTGCAACGAAAATGAATTTAGCCATAAATCTACTCTTCCAGCTTGCTGACAATCATCATTATTTCGACCTCTAAATTATGTTCGAGCTTAATCTTAATCGGGAATTCTCCGATTTCTTTTATCGGTTCTTTCAATTCAATCTGGGTTTTCTTTATTTCAAGGCCCATTTCTTTCAGCTTTTCAGCTATTTTCTGGGAATTAATCGATTCAAACAGCTGGCCTTCCTCTCCGACTTTTACCGCAATGTTCAATTCCATGTCGTCTATCTTTGAAGCGATGTCCTGGGCCTTTTTCAATTCGTCTTCGGCTTTTTTCTCCTTTATTTCTTTTTGCACTTCCAGCCATTTCAAAGCTTCTTCTGTCGCAGGCTTGGCCAAACCTTTGGCAATCAAAAAATTCCTGGCATAGCCTTCCTTAACTTCTTTTACTTCGAACTGCTTTCCGACCTTATCAACGTCTTTTAAAAGAATAATCTTCATATTATATAATTTTAATTCATTTCTTTGATTATTTCAACTGCCTTGTCAAGCTGGGGATCGCGGCTTTCCTCATAATCTTTATCCGTCATCTCTACCATTATATCAGGTTCCAGGCCTTTGTCAGTAATCAACTCTCCTTTGGGAGTCAACCATTTGGCCACAGTTACTTTTAAAGAAGAACCGTCGCTCAATTCAGCCAATTCCTGAACAGAGCCTTTGCCGAAGGAAGTTTCTCCTATCAGCTTTATCCCCCTATTGTCCCTTAATGCTCCGGCCAGAATCTCGGAGGCGGAAGCTGAACCTTTATTAATCAAAATAACCACAGGATAACTCAATAATTTGCTGTTGCCCTGGGACAAATAGGAATAAGGTTCCTGGTCTTTGCCAAAATCCTCGATAACCACTGTCTGACCCTTTTCCAGAAACCAGCCGGCAAGATCCTGGGCGATATCCAAATATCCTCCGGGATTATTCCTTAAATCAAGAATTATCCTGTCAGCATCGCTGTTTAATATATTAGCCGCTGCTTCTTTAAAATCATACGAAGCTACTTCGGAAAATTGATAAAACCTCAAATAAGCAATATTATCATCTCTTATTTCCAATTTCAAAGAAGGAATGTCAATCATGGCCCTTATTATTTTTACCTCTTTGTCTTTTCCCCATTCTTCCCGAAAAACAGTTAAAACAACTTCTGTCCCTTTCGGACCGCGAATCCAGCTGACCGCCTCTTCCACCGTAATATCAGCAGTGGATTTTCCGTCAACAGCCATAATCTTGTCTCCTGCCCTTAATCCGGCTTTCTGGGCCGGCGTTCCTTCCAAAGGAGCCACGACTTGCAATTGATTATCCTTGACATCCACTTCCATGCCAACGCCTTCAAAAGTTCCTTTGACGTCCTCAACGAATTTCTTGGCGTCTTCCGGCTCCAGAAAAACAGTATAAGGATCGTTTAAAGAATCAACCATGCCGGAGATCGCTCCGTAAATCAAACCTTTCACGTCAATAGCTGTTTTGTCCACGTATTTATCTTGCAAGGTTTTCCATGTTTCCCAGAAAAGAGAAAAATCAAGGTCCTCCGGAGGACAAACCTGGCAGACGACTTTCGACTGGCCGTACCAAAAACCAACGCCGAAAGCGATAATAATTATAATGACTGCAAGAAAAACAGTGCTTAAAAGTTTTGATAAATTATCCATGACAATATAAATAAAAAAATCTTGTTTCAATTTAAGCAGATTATATCAATTTACCATAATAAATCCTTCAAAACAAGAAAAAACCCTTGATCAGAGTTTTTCTTTTGTGCCCCCGCCGCGACTCGAACGCGGAACCACTTCCTTAAAAGGGAATTGCTCTACCAATTGAGCTACGGGGGCTTAAAGACCTTCTTTCTTCAATTCTTCCAATAATTCTTTCTGTTTCCTGGTCAGTTTTTTGGGAGTCTTAACAATCAATTCAACGTACATGTCTCCTGTGCCGAAACCGGAAAAATGAGGCAAGCCTTTGCCGGAAATCTTCAATATCTTGCCTGTTTCTGCGCCAGAAGGTATTTTAAGCAATATTTTCTTTCCTGACAAGGTAGGCACCTCTGTTTCGTCTCCCAAGGCTGCCTGACTGAAAGAAACAGGAATTTGGATATGCAAATCATCTCCCTTTCTTTTGAAAACAGGATGCTTTCTGATGAATATCCTAACATATAAGTTGCCTGCCTTTCCAGACCTTTTACCCACTTCTCCTTTGCCTTCAATTTTGATTATTTGGTTCGTATCAACGCCAGCCGGAATGAAAATCTTTATTCTTTCCTGTTGTTTTATCCTTCCTTCTCCGTGACAGACGTTGCACGGCTTTTCCGGCTTCAATCCTTCTCCTCCGCATTCAGGGCAAGTGGCGCTCTGGGTAAAGGAGCCCAAAGGAGTTCTTCTTATCTGCTGAACCCAGCCCGTACCACGGCAAGAAAAACATTCTTTTACTTTTGTTCCAGGCTCCCCTCCTTTGCCATGGCACCTGGAACAAACTGCGAATTTATCCAAAACAATTTCTTTTTCTTTTCCGGAAAGAACGTCTTCCAAAGGAAGCTCCATTTCCACTTCAATATCCCTGCCTCTTTTTGAATCTTTGGTTTTTCTTCCTCCAAAGCCGAAGAAATTCTCCATTAAATCTCCCAAATCGCCGAAATCGAATTCAAAATCAGCATTCTGCCTTCCGGAAAAAGAACTGAAATCAAACCCGGGATCAAAACCAGCTCCTTGCTCAAAAACCCTGCCAAACTGATCGTATTGGCTTCTTTTTTCCTTATTGGAAAGAATCTGGTAAGCTTCGTTTATTTCTTTGAACTTTTTCTCGTCTCCGCCTTTGTCAGGATGATGTTTATGAGCCAGCTTGTAATAAGCTTTTTTAACTTCCTCCTGCGAAGCATCGCGAGAAAGGCCTAGGATTTGATAGTAGTCCTTCATGGATTATTTTTCCTTGTATTCCGCTTCTTCCGGTCCTTCTTTTGGTTTTTCCTGTTTTTGGTTCTGTTGATAAAGTTCAGTTCCTATTTTCTGAATGCTTTGGGACAAATCTGAAGTTTTCTGTTTTATCTCTTCAATATTATCACCATCTTTCACTTTCTTCAATTCCTCCAGTTTTTCTTCTATTTCTTTTTTGGCTTCCTGAGAAACCTTGTCTCCCGACTCCCTCATGGTTTTCTCTGTCATGTAAACAATGTTGTCGGCTGCGTTCTTAACTTCTATTGATTCTTGCTTTTTCTTGTCTTCCTGGGCGTGCGCTTCAGCCTCTTTTTTCATTCTTTCTATTTCTTCTTTGGAAATGCCGGTAGATCCTTCGATCCTGATTGACTGGGTCTTGCTTGTTGCCTTGTCTTTGGCCGTAACGTTCAAAATGCCATTAGCGTCAATGTCAAAAGTGACTTCTATCTGAGGAACTCCTCTGGGAGCAGGCGGAATACCGTCCAGCATAAAACGACCCAAGCTCTTATTGTCCTGAGCCATTGGCCTTTCTCCCTGCAAAACATGGATTTCAACGGATGTCTGGTTGTCAGCAGCAGTTGAAAAAACCTGGCTTTTGGAAGTCGGAACAGTCGTGTTTTTTTGGATCAAAGGAGTGCTAACGCTCCCCAAAGTTTCAATCCCCAAAGAAAGCGGAGTTACGTCCAGCAATAAAACATCTTTTACGTCTCCCTGCATAATGCCTCCCTGAATAGCTGCTCCTATGGCCACCACTTCGTCAGGATTGATTGAACGGTTGGCTTCCTTGCCGAATATATTCTTTAATTCTTCCTGAATCTTTGGCATTCTTGTCTGACCTCCAACCAAAACTATTTCTTCTATGTCTTTGGGTTCCATATTAGCTTCCTTTAAGGTCTGTTTTACCAAATTAATCGATTTTGCGATGTAATCACCTACCAATTCTTCCAGTTTGGCCCTGCCCAGCTTAAAGTAAAAATGCTTAGGACCGGAAGAATCAGCCGTAATGAAAGGCAGATTTATTTCAGCTTCCATGACAGAAGATAATTCAATCTTTGCTTTTTCAGCAGCTTCTTTTATCCTTTGCAAAGCCAGAGGATCCTTGGACAAATCAATGCCTTCGTTCTTTTTGAATTCTAAAACCAACCAGTCCATTATTTTCTGGTCAAAATCATCTCCTCCCAAATGGGTATCTCCGCCTGTTGCCTTTACTTCTATGGTGTCTTCCGAAACATCCAGGACAGAAATGTCAAAAGTACCTCCGCCGAAATCATAAACAATTATCTGCTGGCCTTTTTTTCTGTTAAGACCGTAAGCCAAGGCAGCAGCTGTGGGCTCATTAATCACCCTTTTCACGTTAAAACCTGCTATTTCTCCTGCTATTTTGGTTGCTTTTCTCTGGCTGTCGTCAAAATAAGCAGGACAAGTAATAATGGCTTCTTCTATTTTCTCTCCCAATTTTGCTTCTGCGTCAGCTTTCAGCTTCTGCAAAAGCATGGCTGATGTTTCAGCCGGCTTTAGCCATTTATCTCCCATTTTTATTTCAACTCCGCCGTCTGAGGCTTCTCTTATTTCGTAAGGCAGAAGCTTTTTATCCCGCTGAACCTCAGGATCAGAAAAACGACGGCCGATCAGCCTTTTGGCCGAAAAGACGGTGTTCTGAGGATTTGTTACCTGCTGCCTTTTGGCCAAAACACCGACCAATCTTTCGCCTGTTTTGGTAAAGGCGACTACTGAAGGAGTGGTTCTCGCTCCCTCTTTGTTTTCTATTATTTTTGGTTCACCGCTTTCAATTACTGCCATGGCAGAAAAAGTGGTTCCCAAATCAATACCTAATACTTTAGACATAGTTTTATTGTTTTAATTATTTTGCGACTTTTACTTTGGCCGGCCTCAACAGCCTGCCGTTAATAAGATAACCTTTTTGCACTTCTTCAATAACGGTTCCCGGTTCCCCTCCTTCTTTGGTTTCAATCGCCTCATGAAAGCCAGGATCAAACTTCTGGCCGATAACGTTCATTTGTTCTACTCCCTGGCTTTTAATAAAATCCAGCATCTGGTTTTTAATCTGAAAAATCCCTTTTACATTCTCGTCTTGTTTCAGCTCCTCGGGTAAATTATTCTCAACCAGCTCGAAATTATCCAGAATAGGAAGAATTTTCAGAATCAGTTCTTCTCCGGAATAAGCAAGCAAGGCTGAAATCCTTTCCATTTCCTCCTTTTTATAATTCAAAAAATCAGCTCTGGCCCTTTGCCAGCCGGCCAAATACTCGTCTTTCTGCTTTAAACATTCTTCCAGTTTGTTTTTTAAATTTTCGTTTTCTTTTTCCGGCATATTAAAATTTTTCAAATAAATGAATTAAACTGTTTAAAGACCCTATGCTTTTTTCGTATTCCATTCTCTTGGGCCCGAATATTGCCAAAAAACCTTTTTCTTTTTTCGGGAAACAGCACTTGCTCACTATAACGCTGAATTCTCTGGCCTTGGGCAATGGATTTTCTTTTCCGATATAAACTTTAATTTCAGCGTCCAAATCCAAATTATTTATCTCTTCTTCAAACCCCTTAACCATAGAAATGAAATCATCTATCAGTTTCCTTTCTTTAAACTCAGGTTCCTTTATTATTTCTTCCCAGCCTTCTTTCCACAATATTTTCTTGTCTGACAAATATCCCAAAGACAAGTTAGAAGAAACCACGGCCAGATTCTTGGTCACAGACTGCAAAAGCTTTATCGCATCATCCATTTCCCTGTCGAACCAATCAGTCTCAAAGATATCCTCTTTCAAAGAATGCTCTTCCAGCAAACTGTCAACGAAAAAACGATAGCCTTTGTCCGTCGGTACCCTGCCGGCTGAAGTGTGCGGCTGGGAAAGGAATCCATCGTCTGTCAGTTTCTGCATTTCGTTCCTGATAGTGGAAGAACAAACGCCAAAACCATATTTCTTTTCCAGAAACTCGGAACTGACCGGCTCAACCGATTTAATGTAGTTTTTTACGACATTATTCAGAATTCCTTTCTGTCGTTCAGTTAATTCAACCATATAAATCCATGATAGACGGATTAGCAGTCCTTGTCAAGGAGTGCTAATCACTTTAAACTTGGGATTGGCGAAATTGCCGAACCTCAACTCAATATATTCCAAATTATTCCTTTCTCCTGAAGGTATTCTCTCTTCAAAAATCACTTTCAGCTTGGTCAGCTGCCAATTCACATCGTTCTGCAGGTTAAAATACATCTCCCAGCCGTCTTTTGCAAGCACTATTAATTTATCCGGAGAGGAAATGACAAATTCTTTGACAGGAGTGCTTAAGTCCTGCTCCAAATAAGAATTAATATTGATTATCCAGGCCAAATCATTTTCTTTGACAACTTTTTTGCCCAGCTGCGCTTCATCCTGAAAAACAAAATCTTTGACCGTTAAAAATTCAAGTACATTCTCTTCGGCATTTTCAAAAATTATTCCATCCTTGTCTATTTTAAAACAGCTGTCTTTGCACCAAATCGCCGCAGCTTGCCTTTCCTGAATCTCGACAGCAAGGCTGTCGGGCAACCTCATTATCACTTTAGCCAAGCTGATTTTAGGATAATCAAGCAGAATCTTTTCTTTTATTGCATCGGCATTGATTTTGAAAAACAAATTGCCTTTTGACCGGATTTCCTCCCAAGCAATGATTTCAACGGCCTGACCAGGCACTTTTTCATTGCCGATAACCTCAATCTCTTTGATTTTGAAAGTCGGAGTGAAAAAAACAAAATAGCAAAGACCGGAAACGGCAATCAATAATAAAAGAAAAAACCAAAAAACACGATTGCGGTAAATCGGTTTTTTTCTCTTATACCTGTGGGATTTCCTATAGTATTTCATTAAAGGCTCCTTTTTATTTTTCTAAGCTTTTCGAAAATGAAAATCAACCAATATTTCCAGGACAAAGGCAGATCCTGGGTCTTGATATACTGATAGCCCTGGCCGGAAAATCCCATTTTGAACAAAGTGGGTCCTGCCCAGGGGTGATTAGGATTCTCTTTGGGATCAACGAATCCCCAGAAATCATAAATCTTGCATTTTCTTGCTTTAGCCTCTTTTATCGCCTCCCATTGCAAAAGATAAGCAACAGGAATCTTGTGGTATTTGGGAGACAAGGCTGCCTGATGATAAAAGGCAATGCCTGACCAGAAAACAACCAAAGCCGAGGCAACCACTTCTCCTTTGTATTTGCCGAAAAAAAGCAAAGCGCCGCTTTCTTCCGAAAAAACACCGAATTCTTTTTTGACAAAATCCAAGGAAAAAGGAACGAATTTCTGGTGTCTGGCAACCTCTTTGTTGAGCTTGTCGTAAATCTGGACATCTTCCGGATTATTGCTTTTTGAAATCTCGATATCAGGGTTTTTGGCGGCGGAACGAATAAGATAGCGCGTGGTTTTGCGCATATTGGACAAAAGATCCTCTTCCGGCAAGCTGATATCAAGCTTCCAGGTAGCCTCGTAGGCATTGGCATGCATCTGAGCTTTTTTGAATCCCAATTTCTTAAAAATATCCTGATTTTCCAGGCTGTTTTCCCATAAGGGATTTAAACGGATAAAGCTTGCTCCTTCTATTTTGCCCAATTTTTTAAGCTCAGGCAAAAGCGCTTCTAAAATCTGGAAGGAAATCTTTTTATCTTTGACGTTCGGGCCGTGCTGTATCAATAAAAAAGTTCCTCTTTTTGCAGATATTTTGGAAACCAAAGCCGTGCCGATTAATTCATCTTGATCGTAAACGCCGAAACGCCAAATTCTATTGCCCATTAACTTGTTAAAATCGCCCCAATACCAGGATTGCAAAAAGGTTTTATCTTTTACCCCTGAAAGGAAAATTTCCCAAACCCTTTTGTCCTGTATTTCCTTGTCTCCGTACGGCTTTATAAAATCTGAAATTGTCTTGGCTTCTTTTTCGGTTATATTGATATGGGTCGGCAAATTTAAAACAATCCCGGATAATTTCTCGGCCCTAGGGCAAGAACCGAAATCATATCCGACTTTTTTCAACCTGGTATCATGAGGAGCAACAGGACTTGTATACCAATCCCCTATCAGAATGTTTTTTCTCCAGCAAGCTTTAATGATTTCATGGGCTTTTTTGTTTTTTAAGACAAATCTTAAAAATGTCTGCTCGGAATCGGACGGATCCAAAGGCAGTTCAAAGCCAGCTTCTTTCAATTCGTTACAATAAAAATCAGCTATTTTTCTGCGATGCCTGCTGAACTTTTCAATTTTTTTAAACTGGTTCAAGGCAAGAACAGCCAAAGCATTGGGCAAAGCTTTTGGAAAATAACTGGGCCTTTTTCCTCTTTTTTCCTTCCAATGGACAGCTTTTGACAGAATATGAAGCCACTGGAAAAGAACCAGCAAATGTTTGCCGAAAATCTTGTAGAAAGGAAGAATAAGCCAGGCCATAAATACGGGATGGAGCAGCTGCTGCAAAATCCAGCCAAAATAAGGAAAACTTATTTTCTTTTGGAAATTCCTTATATTCTCAGCCAATTTTTCATCATTAACCAAAACCATGCCTCCATAAACAGAAGAAATAATCTTGTCCCTGGAAAAGCTGAAAAAAGAAGCTTGGCCGAAAGTTCCGACTTTTCTTCCTTTATAGCTTGCTCCCAAAGCATGAGCGCAATCTTCAATAAGAATGAGATTATTCTTTGCGCAAACATCCAGGATTTTATCCATGTCAGCGGGCAAACCGAAAGTATGCTGGACAATCACTGCCTTGCTTTTTTTGGATATTTTCCTTTCCAAATCAGCTGCATCAATATTGAAAGTTTTTTCGTCGCAATCCACATAAATCGGCCTTAATCCGGACCAGATTAAAGGGTTGGAAGCTGCATTGCAAGTAAAAGCCTGAAGCAAAACTTCATCGTCCTTTTCCAAATTTAAAGATTTGAGAATGGCCATTAAAGATGACCTGCCGCTGTTGAAAGAAAAAGCATAACCTGTCTTAAAATAGCCTTTGAATTGATCTTCCAATTCTTTTATCTCTTTGCCTGCTTTCCATCGCCATGGCTGAAAAATCATCTTAAAAGCCAGGACAACATCGTCCTTTTCGACATTCGGCGATAAAGATATTGAAATCGGTCTCAAAAAATTCATAATAATTTTCTGATTAAGTTTTTGGGCACTCTGCTTTGTAAAAGAATCACGTCCCCTTCTTCGCAAAAACTTACGATCTTTTGGAAAATATTTTCAGCTTCCGGAAGGAACAAAGCCTTATCCCCTGCCTCCTCCTTGATTTCCTTGAATCTTTCTTTCGTGGTAATTATAGCCAGATCGCAAGTTTCTTTTATTTTTTTGCCGATTCTCAAATGAACTTCTTTTGAAGCGCGGCCCAATTCGATCAGACAAGGCATAATAATGATTTTTTTCCCTGGAAAACTTTTTAAATATTCCAGATTGGCAATGACTCCGTCAGGATTGGCGGAATAAGTGGAATCGATAACAGTCAAATTCTTAATGCCTATTTTAAGCTCCCGGCCAGGCATCTGGCTGGCTGTTTCCTTGAATTTCAAAAGCTCGTGCTCTGGCACTCCCAATTTTTCAGCCACGGCCAAAGCTCCAAGAATATTTTCCTGGCCTGAAAATTCAGCCTCCTGACCGTATAAAAACTTCTTGATATCGGTTTTCTCGTAAAGTTCAAGACAATACTTGTTTTTTGAATTGAAAAAAGCCAAACCGTCCAAAGGCAAACTTTCAATCAGTTCGTATTTTCCTTTAATAATATTCTGCTGCGAACCGAAAGTGGCCATATGCTGCTCGTTGATCCCGGTCAGAATTCCTATTTTCGGCTTGGCAATATCGCATAATAATTTTATTCCGCCGACATTGTAAGCTCCCATTTCACAGACAAAAACCTCATGATCTTTTTCCAAATCGTTCAAAATGCATTGACTGATGCCGACTTCGGAATTCTGGTGCTCTTTTGTTTTCAAAACCTTGTATTTCAAAGACAGAATCTCTGCCAGAAATTCCTTAGTCGAAGTTTTGCCGTAACTGCCGGTAATGCCGATAACAAGCAATTTATCGAATTTCTCCCTTTTCTCTTTGGCTTTTCTGAGAATCCTGTTCCTCATTAAAACAGCGAACGGCTGAAAAATCAAAACGATCAAAGAAACGATGACCGGAACCAAAACGTCAAAAAGTAAAAGCCAAAAAGCGAATGAGCGAATGTTCCCGGCGAATGAAAAAAGGAAAAACACAGCAGCCAATTCAAAAAACAGTCCGAATAACACAAGAAAAACCGTTTTCTTGGTTAAAACCGGCTTTTTAATTCTTTTTCTCGAAAAATCCAGCAAAGCTTTTAAAAATTCGAAAGCGTACAAAAAAATAACCATGAACAAAAGCAAAACAGGAAAAAAAGGAAAAGCCAGCAATAAAAATACTTTAAAAACATTAAGGCTGTTAAAAATCAGCCCTTTCCCTTTTTCGGTGTTAAAGTGGTCCAAAAATCTGCCGATATGGTATTCTTTCAGCTGCCAAAGATAAAACCAGAACAGGATAAATTTTGTCGTTCTGACAAGCCAAAGAAAACTCAGAAAAAACATAGGTTATTTTTTTAAGAATTTTAGAATAATTTCTGACAGATTTTCCGGGGATTCCAAATGCAAATTATGGCCTAATCTTGGCATGATTTCCAATTCCGAATCAGTAATTTTTTCCTTCAGCAAGTAAGCAATGTTTAAAGGAGTAATTTTGTCTTTTTCTCCCCAGACTATCAAAGTCCTGATTTTTATCAAAGGCAAACAATCAGCCAAATCCTCTTTTATGATTTTTTTAAAAGTTTCTTTCATAATCTGGCTTTTAATGAAATAATAATCTCTTGCTCCGGAAAAGACATAAGCTATTTTCCTTAAAAAGCCGTACAAAACAGGCAAACTTCCGAGAAAATGAAAAAGCTTTGAGCCTTTTATGACAATCTTCTGCCTCAAGCTTAAATTCTGAACACGATGCAAACCAGCCGAATCCACGAGAACAAGTCCTTTAAGCTTATCAGGGTTTAAAGACGAAAACTTTATGGCTGTTCTGCCGCCGAAAGAATGGCCGACAAGAAAAAACCCATCAAGCTTCAATTTTTCAGCGAATTGCAGGGCAAAATCAGCGTATTCTGATACTCCCCAGGCCGAATAAGGTTCAATGGTTTTTCCGAATCCCGGCAAATCAGGCACAATAACCTGATAACCTTTTTGGCTTAAAATATCTAAAACTTTAACCCAGGAGTTAGACGATCCTCCCCAACCGTGCAAAACCAAAATCGCAGGACCTGAACCTGCAATTTTGTAGTTTGTCTCAATGCCGTTAATTAAAACTTTTTCTTCTTTCATTTAATCTCTTTAAAATTCAGATATTTTTGCAAAACTTCCGGGACTTTAACGCTTCCGTCTTTTTGCTGATAATTTTCCAGAATAGCGATAATTATCCTGCCAACGGCAAAAGCAGTGCCGTTTAAAGTATGAACCAGGCAAAGTTTTCCTTTTTTGTCCTTGTATCTGATATTCAGCCTTCTTGCCTGAAAGTCAGTGCAATTGGAAGTTGAATGGGTTTCCCTATATCTGTTTTCCGAAGGAATCCAAACTTCAATATCATACTTTTTAGCTGCCGGCAGTCCCAAGTCTCCGGAAGCGATATTGACAACTTGATAAGGAAGCTTCAGCTTGTCCATCAGCTCTTTTTGCGTTTTCAGCAAAAACCTGTGTTCTTTTTCAGAATCTTCCGGCTTGGCAAAACTGAACATTTCTATTTTATCAAATTGATGAACCCTGAAAATTCCTTTGGTGTCTTTACCGTAAGAACCTGCTTCCCTTCTGAAACAGGTTGAAAAACCGGCGTATCTTCTGGTCAAATCTTTTTCCGAAAATATTTCACCTGCATGCATGGACCCCAAAGATTGTTCCGAAGTGGCGGTCAGATAAAGATCGTCTTTTGGAAGGTAATACGCCTCCTCGTCGTCCGTCTGCTGGATGAATCCCATGCCCATGGCCATTTCAGATTTTATCATGACCGGCGGAATCACCGGAATAAATCCTTTTTTCGTTAAAATATCAAAAACAAAGCTTATCAAAGCGAATTCCAATAAAACAGCTTTGCCTTTTAGAAAGCCGAATCTTGTTCCGGCTATCTTAGCGGCTCTTTTTACGTCAATCAGCCCGAGCTTTTCTCCTATTTCCATGTAATCTTTCTCCTTGAAATCAAATTCAGTTTTCTTGCCGACTTTTTCTATCACTTTGCTATCCTCTTCCCTTCCGACAGGCACTCCTTCCAGACAAATATTGGGAATTCTGCATATCAGCTTGTGAAATTTTTTGTCCAAATCTTTCAAATTTTTGTCCAATCTGTCGCTGTTCCTGTCCAATTCCTTCATTTCCAGGATAATCTTGTTTTTTTCTCTCTGATTGGCAGCTTCTTGGATAAGCTTGTTGGCTTTGTTTTTCTTGGCCCTTATGTCCTCTATCCCCTGCAGTGATTCACGCCTTCTCCTGTCGGTATCCAAAAGCTCGTCAATATCAACCTTAACCAGCCTTTGTTCGCAGGTTTTTTTTATTTTATCGGGATTGTCTCTGATGAATTTAATGTCCAGCATATTATTTTTTAGGCTTCATTGTCGGAAACAATATCACTTCCCTCAAAGAATGAGAATCGGTCAGCAAGGCGACAAGCCTGTCAATTCCCATGCCGAAGCCGGCAGCCGGAGGCATTCCGTATTCCAAAGCTTCAATAAAATCTTTATCCATTCTCTGAGCCTCTTCCAGGCCTTCTTTGAAAGATTCTTCCTGCTCTTTAAATCTCTTGAACTGCTCCAAAGGATTGTTTTGCTCGGAATAAGCATTGATCAATTCCCAGCCAGCCACGATCAGATGGAAATTAGCAGATCTTTTCGGATTATCCTGCAAAGCTTTGGCCAACGGCTTCAAAGACGAAGGATAATGTATGACAAAGGCCGGATTCCAGATTTTCGGCTGGCAGTATTTTTTGAAAATTTTGTCTGCCATTTCAGGCTTGCCTTCTCCCTTTTCCAGCTTGATTCCCATTTCTTTGGCTTTTTCTCTCAATGCTTTTTCGTTTATTCCTTCAAAATCAATCTTAGTATACTTTTTAAACAAGCTGTTAAATTCAATCCTCGGCCAAGGAGTTTTAAAATCAATTTTCTTTCCCTCGTAATTAACCTGCAGTTTGCCGAACGCATTCTTAAGAACGTAATCAAACATATCTTCTGTCAGCTTCATGGCCATTTTATAATCAGCGTAAGCCCAGTAGAATTCGAAAATCGTGTAATCGGGATTGTGAAATCTGTCCATCCCCTCGTTTCTAAAAACCCTTCCTATCTCATAGACTTTTTCAAAACCGCCTACCAAAAGACGCTTCAAATAAAGCTCCGGAGCAATTCTTAAGAATAAAGGCAGGTCCAAAGCGTTCAAAAAAGTCTTAAAAGGCTTGGCAGCCGCTCCTCCGTAAATCGCCTGTAAAATAGGAGTTTCCACTTCCAAAAATCCCTGTTTCTCCATAAAATTCCTGATTTCCCGGATAATCAAAGAGCGCATTTCAAACTTATTTTTCGCCTCGCTGTTAAAAATCAAATCCAGATATCTTTTCCTGAACCTTTCTTCCACGTCCTGAAGTCCGTGCCATTTTTCCGGCAAAGGCAGCAAGGATTTGGCCAGCATTTTGAAATCGCTTATTTCTATGGTTTTCTCCCCTTTTTTGGTTTCGAATAAAATTCCCCTTAATTCAGCAAAATCTCCGATGTCAAAGCTATCTGAAAAAAACCTGTATCTTTTATCGCCCACTCTGTCTTTTTTCAAAAAAGCCTGAAGCTTTCCGGTCCCGTCTTCGATATCCAAAAACAACGACCCTCCATGGCCCCTTAAAGATTTAATCCTGCCCGCCAAAACGATTTCTTTTTCAGCGCGGGAAAGATTATCAAAATCAGCCAGGGCCTGAAAAACAGAATGGGTTCTTTTGCTTTTTTCAGGATAAGGATCAATCAATGCTTTTTTGACAGCTTCCAGCTTTTTGAGCCTTGTTTTTCGTATTTCATCAATCGTTGCCATAGATACTCTAAGTTTAACTTATTTTTCTTACTGAGTAAAATACCATTCCAAAACCGCTCTGGCCACGGGCAAAGCAGCGGCCTGGACGCCAATTATGTCCTCTATCATTACAGTCAAGACAATCTCAGGATTTTCATAAGGGGCGAAAACAGTTACCCAGTTATTATAGTGATTTCTGCCAAGCTCAGCTGTTCCTGTTTTGGCAGCTGCAGTTACCGGCAAAGAATTCAATGTGACAGAAGAAGCCTGAGGACTGTTTTCTCCGGTCACTGCCTGCCTCATTCCCTCTCTGACAACCTGAAGAGTTTCAGGATTGATAAAGTCCTGGCGGATAATTTCCGGAGCAAACTCTTTTATCGTCTTTCCGGAACTGCCGACTATTTCTTTGGCAACTTTAGGCTTGTACATTATGCCTCCGTTGGCAATCGCTTCAAAAGAAGTCACTACTTCCAAAGGAGTAATTTGAACATAGCCCTGGCCGATGGATAGATTGTAAGTATCTCCATCCCACCAGCCTTCGCCGATATTTTCTTTTTTCCAGCTTTGGTCAGGAACAAAGCCTGCTTTTTCTCCGGGCAGATCGATTCCTGTTTTTTCAGTCCAGCCGAACAGTTCAAGATATTCCTTGATTTTAGTCGGGCCAAGCCCGTCCTGCTTTTCGTATCCCCCCCCAACAGTGTAAAAATAAACGTTGCACGATTCGGCAATCGCTTTTCTCATGTCGGTCTGGCCATGAACGGCATTGTCTTTTTTGATTGTCGGATTTTCAGAATCCCAAGGATTGGGAATTTCTATCTGGCCATGGCAATTTATGCTTTTATCCGGATTAATAATGTTTTCTTCCAAAGCAGCAGAAGCAATCAAGGGCTTAATGGTTGAACCTGTCAGATATCCTCCAGAAATAGCCCGGTTAAAAAGAGGATAAACTTTTTGGGGATCAGACAAAAGGGACTGCAAAGATTTCGCATCAGCTCCTTTTTGGAATAAATTACTGTCAAAACTGGGCAAGGAAACCAAAGACAAGACTCCGCCGTTCCTCGGGTCCAAAGCGACAACCGCTGCTTTTTTGGTTCCGGTATTCTGTAAAACTTTTTCCAATTCAGAAGTGATTTTTCTTTGCAATTCCGCATTCAACCACAGCACCAAGCTGTCGCCTGATTCCGGCAAAGAAACAGTCTGTTCGGAAATTATGTCTCCTGAAACATCCCTTTCAATCCTTAGCTCTCCGGGCTTTTTTTTCAGATCTGTTTCATAAAAGCTTTCCACTCCTGTTCTGCCGATATAATCGTCTATCGCATAATAATCGGAAGATTCTTTTAATTCTTCGCTTTTTATCTTGCTGGTATAGCCGAGCAAATGAGAAAAAATCTGGCTGTCTTTGTATTCCCTAATAACATTACTGGCTATTTCAAAGCCGGTCAAAGAACTGATTTTCGCTTCCAGCAAAATTAATTCCTCATGGGAAAGATTTTCGCCAATCAAGACCTTGTCTGATTCAGATCCTTCAATCTCTTTTGCCAAATCTTCAGCGCTTTTTTTAAAAATATTTGCCACTTCAGAAAATATTTCCGCTTTTTCAGATTCGGATTCCGGAAGCTCATCTTTTTTGCAAACCAAATCAAAATTAGATTTATTAAAAACCAGCTGTTCCATATTGCTGTCATATATTACTCCCCTTTCCGCTTTAATCTGATGGATAATAAACTTGTTCCTTTCGGACAAACCGGCCAAATCCTTTCCTTCAATCACCTGAAGATAAAAAGTCTTGCAGAAAAGGATAAGAAAAACGAAAAAACAAAAAAAATAAAATCCTCTTATGATTTTTTGAGCAAGAGGAACTTCCAGCTTCCTGCCGGAAAAACCGAATTCCTTTTCCTGCTTTTCAGCCAAAGAATCAAGAATGACTTCATGAGGCTCGATATCTTCCTTGAAAGCCAGCTGGATTCTTCTGTTTTTAAAATTTCTTAATGGCTGGAATTCGAACATATTGGATTAAAATAATTTTAAGCAAAAAAGAAAACAGCATCAAAGTAATGGTATAAGCTCCGAAAAAACCGAAAAATCCGGCAAAAGAAAAAATATCCAGATAAAGGCCTCCTACGGCAGAGACAACAATACATAAAGCTTTGTCAGAGCTTAAAAAATTGACGAGAACCGCCAAAATAAGAACAAGATTTGGAACAATGCCCCATAGGCTGAAATGAACCAGAAAACTGGTCTGAAACAAAATCAAAATATAAAAAAAGAAAATGAAAAAAATAGTTTTTTTAATCATTAACGATCAGAAATTAGTGATAACAAACAGATAATCCAAATTTTTAAGATCAAAACCCGGCCTTATTTCGGCTGACTGAAACTGCTCTACGTCCGACTTGTTTACTTGCTGCACTTCTCCGACCAAAAGACCTTTGGGAAAAACTCCTCCCAAAACTGAAGTTATTATCAAATCTCCCTGGGAAATTTCCTTGTCTTTCGGGACCAGATCAAAAGAAATCTCAAAACCACCTTTTCCCTTTACTACGCCGTAAATTTCTTTTTCCCTGACTTGCGCGTCAAACGAGCTATTTTTATTTGAAACAAGAATCACTTCTGAAAAGTTCTGATAAACTTTGCCTATTCTTCCTAAAAGAATCTTCTGCTCGGTGATTACCGGCATGCCTTCTGAAAGACTTTCTGTTTTTCCCTTGTTTATTAAAATAGAATCTCCGGAAACATCCTTGCTCATTATCTGGCAAAAAGCCAAATCAAATTCTTTTTCCAGGCCGAGATCCATGGCCCTTCTTAAAAGTTCATTTTCTTTTTTAAATTCTTCCAAAACGACTATCTGCCCTAAAAGTTCCTGGTTTTTCAGATTGGCTTCGGACAATTCTTTTTGCAGTTTTTTCGTCTCCGCCATTTGGCTGAAAAAACCGGAAACGTTTTGTCCTGCTCCCCATAACGCCTTTTGCAAAGGAGCGGATAAAACATAAAAGAAATCTTTGATGTTTTTTGAAAAACCGCTTAAATTTAAAACGACAAAAACAGCAGCCACCAAAAACAGCAATATGATGATTTTCATATTTTGTCTCCTCTTCATTGGACTAATTTTATCACAAACCAAAACTCTTTTCCATATAAAAAAGGCCTGTTAATTAATCGGTATTGACAATAACCCTTGCATAAATATACTTATCTTAGAAATCAAAAAAGGTCGTTCTTAATCGGAAAAAATTTAAATTATTTTTAAAAAATTTCCATGACGAAAGACAAGCTTTATACCTCACCATTCTGCTTAGAAGACGATGAAGACGATGAAGAATCAGAAGATTCAGAAGAAGGTTTAGAGGATGGATACGGAGACTGGAACGAAGACAGCGAATAGAAACCAATCAAAAAATCACCAAAAACAGGTGATTTTTTGATTTCAAAAGGCGTTGGGGCGGCGGCTACCTACTTTCGCGAGAAAACTCACTATCATCGGCCTTGAAGAATTTCACTTCCGTGTTCGAAATGGGAACGGGTGGGACATCTCCAGTATTACCGCCACCTCAACGCCCTTTGCGGTTATTAATTACTAGCCCAACTTTATAAGGGCAAAAAAAATCAATGATTTATTAGTACTGCTTGGCTGAATGCATTACTGCACTTACACCTGCAGCCTATCAACCCCGTGTTCTTCGGGGAATCTAGAAGTCCTGATCTTGGAGCCTGCTTCGCGCTTAGATGCTTTCAGCGCTTATCAGTTCCCGACTTAGCTACCCAGCAATGCTCTTGGCAGAACAACTGGTACACCAGAGGTCAGTTCGCTCCAGTCCTCTCGTACTAAGAGCAACTCTCCTCAAGACTTGACGCCTACGGTAGATAGGGACCAACCTGTCTCACGACGGTTTGAACCCAGCTCACGTACCTCTTTAATTGGCGAACAGCCAAACCCTTGGGACCTACTCCAGCCCCAGGATGAGATGAGCCGACATCGCTATGTCGGTATTTTTCTCCAATTACTTGGAGGATCGGACTATATCTTCATCCCGCATTTTGCGGGAGCTGACGTATTAACTCTTCAATAAATTTGAAAAGTTCCAACCATTTAAAGGTTAAGTCTCTACGGGGTTATAACCCAATTTTATAATACATTGAGGGAATTAAATTTCCTTTTAATAGCTCTTTTAATTTACCAATTGAAGAGCTAAAAAATCTTATTCGGTAATAATTTTTATCTCTGTTTAGGTTTGCTTTTAAACCAAGTTTTTTCAAACAAGCTAACAATTTTAATTGATGACATTTGTTAAATTGTTGCGTATTAAGATAAAAATTTGTATTTCCGCATTTACTCCCGTCGTCCATAAACCACACACTTAATACAATAGGATCAAGTTTTAAATTATCGGGGACGACCTTAAAACCATCTTTATAAAATATTTTATAAAGTCTAGTTAGCTCCGGATATTGTTTTGTATAAAATCGATATGCAATTCTGCCCTTATTACACCTTCTTATTTTAGGGCCAGAAACGCAAATGCTTTTTAATTTCTCAAATTTCCAATCAGCATATTCTTTTTGAGAAAAAGAATGATTCGTTTCTAAAAAAGCATCTTTTCTTCCTGAAATTATACGCAAATATCCATCGCCTAATATTGTCCCAATAATTAGTGATTTTTGGTATTGAGTTAAACTTCCCACGGTATTATCCATTTTTATTTAATTATAACATAATGGATTTCACCGTTATAAGTCAGATTTTTCGTTCCGAATTAAACGGAATACAGTATTACTACTGTAGCACCCCGATATGTTAAGGTGCCGAACAGAGCCGTTGATGTGGACTCGCGGGCTCTACCAGCCTGTTATCCCCGGGGTAGCTTTTGGTTGATGATCTTCCACGGTTCTACTAACCATGGTCGGTTCACTAAGTTCGAGTTTCCTCTCTGCTCGAGTTATCCCTCTCGCAGTCAAGCCGGCTTATGCCTTTACACGACAAGCACGATTTCCATCCGTGCCTAGCCGACCTTGATAAACGCCTCCGTTACTCTTTTGGCAATGTGTTGATCCTGCCTAATTTATATTCCATCGAAGGAATAATGTAAGGCTTAACTATTGCAAGAAATTTATGAATTGTTTCGCTTAAAAGATAAATTCTGCTGCCTGTCCTTTCTTTCTTCAATGCGCTTTCTATGCCAAATTTATTTTTCATCGCATCTTGCAACAACCTTAAATCTTTTTTTGAAAAACATTGGCAATTAATCAATAAAGCTCTATGTTTTGATGACTTTATCTGTCCATCATCCATAAACCAAATTGACAAAACCAATGGATTCAATAATTTCCTAATATTTTTAGGAATTTTCTTAGATTTAGAGTTTCTGTCATAAAACTGCTGTGCGAAGAATCTGAAATTGCCAGAAGAAATTGTTTGGAATCCATAGTTCTTATAGATTTTATTCATTATTTTTTTCGTTTTTTCTTTCGGGCCAGTCAAAACTAAATTATTTAATTTAGCGTAAAGCCAATCTACATATTTTTTATGCAACAAGCTTTGCTCAATCTTTAATCTATAAGTACGACCGTTAGTTTGAGTTTCTAAACAACCATCTCCCAGCATTAAGCCTACGATAATGTCTCTTTGTTCCTTATCCAAGCTGATTTTTGACTTAAACTCTCTAGTTGGTTTCAAATTCATATTTTTAGGATACGCTTTATGTCGCCACAAAGATCAGACTATATCATCTTCGCTTTAGCGAAGTACGGCGTATAGTCGTTGAGGGATTCGTTAAATAACGAACTTCCCTGCGGATTGTCTGCACCAAAAGATTTTTACTTATTTTTACAATTAAGTACTTTTGGATACTCCAGATGTTCCCGCATATAGCCGTAATGCCCCATTGCTTAATATTTCATAACTTTATCTTTTGACTCGGTAACGGGAAGCCAAAAGATTACTGAAATACAAAACTTTAAGGCAAGCGCCCCACTTAAACTGCCCATTAAACACTGTTTCCGGCCAAAGGCGAGATTAGAATAAAGACTTTGAAAGATGGGTGTTTCATTGGCGTCCTTCCCGAAGGAAGAACTCCCCACTACGCTACACAATCAAAATCAAAATCCAATGTCTAACTACAGTAAAGCTCCCGGGGTCTTTCCGTCTAGCCGTAGGTAACCGGCATCTTCACCGGTATTGCGTTTTCACCGGGCGCCTCGTTGAGACAGTCCCCAAGTCGTGAAGCCTTTCGTGCGGGCCAGAACTTACCTGGCAAGGGATTACGCTACTTTAACACGGTTCATTTCGTTATCACCCTTTTGGGATCCTCTATGTCGCCATAGAGATCGGACTATATCATATCCTGATTTGTTTCAGGATTCCGGCGTATAGTCTCTGAGGATTTTCTTTGAGTAAAATTAACATCTTTTAAGTTGTATTTGCGCTTTCTTCCTCTTCCTTCATTAAGCATTTCTCTAAAATAGATAATTTTATTAAATCCACCAGGATTTAAGTGTTCCTTCTTATCCATTAAAAATACTATTTTTCGGAAAATCGAGAAATTAGTTTTTGTTCTAGAAGAAAGAAAACTAAATTGTTCAAAGAAAGGAATTACTCTTTCTTTTAATGAATTGAAATTCTCTACAACAAAAGAATTTAATCCATCTCTTCTTGTTTTTATTCTTCCGCATCCTAAATATCTCTTTAAGAGATATAAATTAGTTTTATCTCTCTGGGAAACATTAAAGCTTAATCCTAATTGCCATCCATATCTATATCCTTCTCCTTTTCTAACAGAGAGATTAAAACTTCCTTCACCATCTACGAAACCAGCTAGATAATAACCGATTCTGGACGGAATTGTTTTTAACCACTGATCCATAGATTTTACGCGTTCAAAGAAACTTTCCTGCGGATAATCTGCACTAACGTATTTTTACTGGCTTTCGACGTTTAAAAAGCTTAGTAACGCTAGATGCTTTTTATTGACGATTATGCGTCAACCAGACTTCCCCGCATATAGCCGAATTTTCTAACTACAATCCGTGACTTTTATAGTTACCGCGGACGTTCACTGGCGCTTCACCCAATGAGCATTCACCTTGCGGCAAACACCCTCGGGCTTAACGTTCCAGCACTGGTCAGGCCTCAGCCCCTATACATCCTCTTACGAGTTAAGCAGGGACCTGTGTTTTTGATAAACAGTCGCCAGGGGTACTTTCGCTGCGACCGCCCATAGGGCGGTAGGTCTTATTGCGAACTTACGACCACTTTTTTGCCTAGTTCCTTAACGAGGTTTCACCCGTTCACCTTGGCGCATTTACGCCAACCCACCTGTGTCGGTTTTGCGGTACGGACCAAACGCATTTAACCCTACGAGTTTTTCTGGGCAATCTGGTCTCCGGAACGGCCAGAACGAATCTTAGCCTGGAAATCCGATAATCTTCCCGGAAACTTCAACTGCGTCACTCTTCAGAAATGCGCTTGGGGGCCGGAATATTAACCGGCTGTCCATCATCCTAACCTTTCGGTCGCGGACTAAGGACCGCCTAACCCTTGGATGATTTTCATTGCCAAGGAAACCTTGGGTTTTCGGTGTGCCGCTATCTCAGCGGCATTGCGGTTACTCATGCCAACATTCTCTCTTCTCCATCCTCCACCAAACCTTACGATTCAGCTTCGCTGGATGAAGAATGCTCCCCTACCCCCTGCATTTAAAAAATGCAGAGCCTTATCTTCGGTACTAAGCTTAGTCCCGATAAATCTTTGGCGCAAAGCTCCTTAGTTAGTAAGCTATTACGCACTTTTTAAAGGATAGCTGCTTCTGAGCTAACCTCCTAACTATCACAGGCGCTTCACTTCCTTAAGTACACTTAGCTTAGTTTAGGGACCTTAGATGAAGATCTGGGCTGTTTCCCTTTTGATCATGGAGCTTAGCCCCCACAGTCTTACTGGTGCCATTTTTTTTCAGCATTCGGAGTTTGGTAGGAAAATCTGAGCAAAGCCCAAGAAATTCCTTCCAGTGCTCTACCTCTGAAAAAATTAAAACACCGCTAGCCCTAAAGCTATTTCGGGGAGAACCAGCTATTACCAAGCTCGTTTAGCTTTTCACTTCTTACCACAAATCATCCCAGAGTGTTGAACGGCTCACGGGTTCGGGCCTCCTCCCGGATTTCTCCGAAATTCACCCTGTTCATGGCAAGCTCGCTTGGCTTCGGGTCTTGAACATACAACGAATAACGCGCTATTAACGCTTGCTTTCACTGAGTCTCCGTCCCAGAAGGACTTAGACAAGCTGTATGGTCAAACTCGTTGGCTCGTTCTGCAAAAAGCACGCCGTCATCCCGCAAGCGGGACTCCGACTCTTTGTAAGCATGATGGTTTCAGGTTCTATTTCACCGGGATCAACTCCCTACTTTTCACCTTTCCCTCACGGTACTGGTTCACTATCGGTGAGATTGAGTATTTAGCCTTAGCCGGTTAGTCCGACTTGTTTCTCTCAAGGATATCGTTTCTCGAGATACTCAAGATAAATAACAAGGAGCGTAAAGGAGTTTTCGAATACAGGGCTATTACCTTCTTTGGCTTCTCTTTCCAGAGAGATTCTTCTAACCAACCTTCACCAAAATATTCTCCCTCAGGCACCAAGCACATAAAAATTATGTGCTCGGCTCCCGACGCTATTTTCTTACAACCCCCATTTTCTCTTGCGAAAAAACGGGTTTGGGCTGTTTCCCTTTTCGCTCGCCGCTACTAAGGGAATTAACTTCGTTTTCTTTTCCTCTGGGTACTGAGATGTTTCACTTCCCCAGGTTTGCTCGCATTGCAGAGCAATGCGTTGCACTGTTTATCGCAGTGCAGGGTTGTCCCATTCGGAAATCCCCGGATCAAAGGTTGCTAGCCACCTCCCCGAGGCTTATCGCAGACACGCCACGTCCTTCGTCGCCTCAATCTCCCAAGGCATCCACCATCTGCTTGTAAAATTTTTGTTCGCCCAGTCAGTTGAAAAATCCAACCAAGCTGAGCTAGCAATTAATAACCACAAAAATGAGTATATATTTTTTGACGGTTTAAGACGTATTCAATTTTCAAAAAACTTTCCCTTCAATTAAAAATCGTCCGGTTGGAAGCAGGACGATTCTGAGACATAAAAAAACCCAGAATTTTTAGCTGCTTCCTTTATTTAAGAATTGTCTTTCGTTTCTCATACCTGGAACCAATTTTAGCAAAATATAAACACCTGTCAAGGGGCTGGTTTTTGGCCAGCCCCCTGAGAGAATCGACGATGAAATTACTCTTTCAGTTTTTTCCTCAAATCCTGCAGGAATTCCGCTGCCGCTTCTTTTCCTCCCAAACCGAAAGCAATAACAAATACGCCAACCACCCCGTAAACCAGGGCGCTGAACAAAGTGTCAACCAAAGTCGGGACAATAAGCAATTGCCTCAGGATGATCAAAATGGCAAAAAGCCAAATCGCCCATTTGACAATCGCTCCGGCAGTTCTCGTATAAGTGAATCTGGCGCTCTCTGCTGCGACCACTACCACTTTCTGGACAATATCAGCCACAATGGCTGCCACAATGAAAATCAAAGCGGCTACGACCACGTTCGGCAGATAAGCAATTACCTTGCCCAGAAGAACGGCAAAGTCGGTCCAGCCCAAAATGCCGACTGAGATTTGCAGGAAAACGATGATCAAAATCCATTTGATAATCGCTCCGATAAAGCCTGAAGGGTCAACTTTGATTTCTGCTTTTTCCAAAGCGTCCTTCCAGCTTCCTTTTTCAAAAATCTTATTGAATCTCAGCCTCTTTAATATCTCGGCTATCAGTTTGCCTATACCGACCGCAATAAACCAGCCGATAATAAACAAAATAAGCGCTCCGAACAGGACGGGAATAAACTGGATGAAATCCTGCCAAAGAGCCTGAAAAGCCTTAATGGTTGCTGAATACCAATCTAAAATCATGATTTTAATCTTGAAATTTGTTTATTCGACCTTTGCCGGACAGATAAAGTCCGGTTTGCGAATATTAAAGTATTATAACATTGCAAGAGAAACAAAAAAGCTTTCCCTGTGGAAAACTTCTATGAAAGAAATGGGCTTGCCTGTAACGGCAAGCCTTGTTGTTTTACCTCCTTTTTTGCGCTAGCTGTCTTTTCCTACAGGATCGCTTGGACGATTATGATTTTTCAAATCATCTATCGTATAGGCCCCTGCTGCCCAGAGAAAACCCTGGATGAAACCAAGCCACCGAAAAGATTTTTCAAGCCGGCCTTCGCGGACGAATCCGACAATCTCATCCAGCATGCCGCAGCAATGATTGTGACCGCTTTCTTTGTCCGCAAGCAATCGGTCGTGGGGATAGCTGATCGGACCGATGTTCGCCGTTCTGTAAAGATCTTGGTAAATTTTGACAACTTCCAATATTTTTTCTGGTTTCATTCCTTATCACCTCCTAAATGAAAATACCGCTTTTGGCGGCATTTGTCAAACGTGGACCCGAGCGGATTCGAACCGCTGACCTCCTCATTGCAAATGAGGCGCTCTAGCCAGCTGAGCTACGGGCCCGAAAACCCTGTGGGCGGCGAAGGAATCGAACCTTCGACCTCTGCTTTATCAGAGCAGCGTTCTAGCCACTGAACTAGCCGCCCGATATCACAAGTATAACAAAAAAAATAAAAAAAACAAATTAAAAAATACGCCCAAAGCGCATTGATTAATTCAGTCACTTGAAGTTGTTCCGAAAGCCAACCTTTAAGGTACGTTGGCCAGCACCTCAGAGTCAAAGAGAGAATTCTTCCCCTTCAACTCCAGCCGACACTCTTTGTCTAATTTAAAAATTAGAAATGTTGTGATCCACCGACAGGTTCCCCTACCGGTGCCTTGTTCATGTTTTCCCTATATCGCTATAGAGCATGGACTATATCATCTTCCTCTTCCTTAAAGTTTTAATTTTTCTTGGATGCCAAGTTCCTATTTTTTCTAGGAAATCTTTATGCGATTTTGCAAGAATATACATTCTCCAATAATCCGGATCTACAGATTGACTTGGATTATGGATTTTGCCAGTTTCTATTCTCAGATCGTTAAGAAATTTTTTGATTTTTCTTAACTTTTCTTCATTCTTCTGGACTAATTGGATATAGAATCTTGCTTGTTCATTTTTGGGAATACCGCCTTCAGCGTCAAAAAATCCCTTAATATAGCCTATCTTTTCTTCTTTGGTCTTTAATCTTATTGGATTAAAGCTAAGGTCTAAAAAATATGCTAATGTTTCAAGAACGTATACTTTTCGATTTTTTCCTTCTTTATATATCCAAGAATTATAATCTAGCTTCTTAAAAAGCCTTTGCAAAACTTCAAGCCATTCAGTACCAATTTGCGAAATTCTAAATCTCTTATTGCTGCTGAATGTTCCATCGTGCAATGCTCCAAGAAGATAAGCTTTAATTTGAGGAGCTCGGCGTATAGTCTCTGAGGGATCGTTTATACAACGACTTCCCTGCTGATTGTCTGCACCAAAAACTTTTTCACGCATATTAATACATTTTAGCATGCGTAGTCTTGGATACACAGATATTCCAGCATATAGCCAAGTTTTTTCCCGGAAATTACTTTCCAGGAGTCGCAACAAGTAGAATACTCTAACGACTTCACCTTTATCACTGATCTTACCTTAGTCCCCGCTAAAGCAGGGATTTCGGGTACTACCAGCTCTCCTGGTGTGACGGGCGAATGTTCTCTAGAAACTTAGAGTTGACGTTCCCACCGTACGTGCGGATTTCCCGCATACGGCGAGCTCTAATGCATTTTTTGTTTTAGCTGATACAGCTCTTTCAATCCTGATTTCGTCAAATGCTTTCCCTTTTTCATAACATTAGAGAGAATCCTTCCCAAATATATAATATTTATTTGGTACTATGATTCAGCTGACTTCTGACGCGGCGTCAGTTTCATTCTACCGCATCAGATCTCCTCGGGTCAATATACAAACTATTCCTGACATCCTGAATTGAGTTGCAATTATTACCTTCTCCATGCTCACCACCCTGTCATGGATCGGTAAACTCTTTTAGATTCAGGCTGTCATTTGTTTCCGGATCCTTCACCATTTTGATCGCTCAAAACGGCTATCCTTCAACTACGCTCTGTTCCTGAAAACAGAGGAAGAGATTTGAACTCTTTAGTCTATATATCTGCCGAGCGCGTTTATCTGTGAGTACAAGATTCAGGAACGTATTCATCGCGCCATGGCTGATGCGCGATTACTAGCGATTCCGGCTTCATGAGATCGAGTTGCAGATCTCAATCCGTACTGGGAGACCGTTTGGTGGGATTAGCTCCGGCTTGCGCCTTTGCAACCCATTGTCGGTCCCATTGTACCACGTGTGCAGCCCAGGGTATCAAAGGGCCACGCTGATCTGGCGTCATCCCCACCTTCCTCCTGGTTATCCCAGGCAGTTTTCTGCGACACTTGTAACGCAGAATAAGGGTTGCGCTCGTTGTTGCACTTAAGCATACGCTTCAGAGTACGAGCTGACGACGACCGTGCAGCACCTGAACTAATGTCCTTGTGGGTAGTTCCTGGTTTCCCAGGAGTTTCATTAGTCTGTCAAACCCTGGTAAGGTTCCTCGCTTGTTGTCGAATTGAGCCACATGGTCCACCGCTTGTGTGAATCCCCGTCTATTCCTTTGAGTTTTAAACTTGCGTTCGTACTTCCCAGGCGGGACACTTAACGCGTTTGCTTCGCCACCTGAAGGGTCGACACTTCAGATAGCCAGTGTCCATCGTTTACAGCGTAGACTACAAGGGTATCTAATCCTTTTTGCTACCTACGCTTTCGTCTCTCAGCGTCAGGGTCGCCCCAGCTGGATGCCTTCGCTTTTAGGATTCCGGTCGATATCAACGGATTTCACCCCTACACCGACCGTTCCACCAGCCCCTAGCGCCCTCAATTCTGTCAGTTTTTCCTGCATTTCTAAAGTTAAGCTCTAGACATTTAACAGGAAACTTAACAGAACGCCTACAGACTCTTTACGCCCAATAAATCCGGATAACGCTCGAGGTACTCGTATTACCGCTACTGCTGGCACGAGTTTAGTCACCTCTTATTCATCCGCTACATTCATCCCGAAGGATTATTCACGGATAAAAGCTCTTTACATCCCGAAGGACTTCTTCGAGCACGCGACGTCGCTGGTTCAGGGTTTCCCCCATTGACCAATATTCTCGACTGCTGCCTCCCGTAGGAGTATGGGCCATATTTCAGTCCCATTGTTGGCGGTCATGCTCTCACACCGCCTATCCGTCATAGCCTTGGTAAGCCATTACCTTACCAACTAGCTGATAGAACGCAGGCCAATCCCGGAACGGATTGCTCCTTTATTCCGCAAAAAGCGGAAACTATTGGGTATTAGTCACGATTTCTCGTGATTATTCCCATTTCCAGGGAATGTGCCTACGCGTTACTAACCCGTCTGCCGCTATCCTGAATCTTTCTTGCGAAAAATTTAGGACCGCACGACTTGCATGCCTTATCCACGTCGCCAGCGTTCATCCTGAGCCAGGATCAAACTCTCAAAAAAAATAAATTCGGAACAACTTCAAATAACTGACTTTTTATTGCTTATTCAATTTTCAAGGTTCTTCCATCCGGAATACAGGATATAAAAAACCAGGAAGAGATTCCTGATTTCAACGAATCTTCTTTCCTGCAGCTTTCTCTAACAGCAGCTGCAGCCTGATTTTTTCTTCTTTTTCTTTTTGACCATATATTTATCTTTGTATCCTGTAGGTAATATTACTCTTTCAAAACTGCTTGTCAAGCCTGAAAAGAGCCGGCAGCAGGATTTGAACCCGCGACCCACAGTTTACAAAACTGTTGCTCTACCACTGAGCTATGCCGGCAAAAAGAATTATTTTCTGGTATGGTTTTTAATCTCCTGCCAGTAATTATCGTCTTCGTCAAACTTCTTTTTCTGGTCTCTCTGCCTGAGCTTCTGCAACCAGCTTGAGGTTTTGTGATCCGTTTTTAAAGTTAAAACTCTTATTTTTGAAAGTATTTTCTGCAACAATATTTCAAAGGAAAATTTATCCGAAAAAAGAGAATCTTTAATTTTTACGGACATTTCCTTCCAGTTTAATTTTGCCGGTTCAGTCTCCGGCAGATTCAAAAGTAAAGGTATTTTCTTCAAAACAATAACAGCTAAAATAATAAAGCTAAGAAAAAAAATAATGGAAACGATTACCGATATCATAGATTTTTAAATCTCGTATCTCTCGAATTTCTTGACAACGATATTTTCTCCTGTTTTTGCAATATAATCGGCAAGCAAGTCTTTAATGGTCTTTGCCTGATCTTTTATCCAGGGCTGTTCCATCAAAACGATATCCCCTTTTATAGCAGCAATCTGCAAGCATAACTCATGGGCCAAAGTTTGGAAATCCTGTCCTTTAGCCACAAAATCGGTCTCGCAATTCAATTCAAGCAAAACTCCTATTTTCTTATTGGGATGAATATAGCTGGCAATAATTCCTTGCCTCGCTTCCCTGTTCGCTTTTTCAACAGCCAGATCTTTCCCCCATTTTTTCAGAAGATCTTTGGCCTTTGCCATATCTCCTTCTGTTTCTTCCAGCGCTTTTTTGCAATCAGAAATGGAAACAGCTGTTTCTTTTCTTAATTGTTTTATTTGGTCAACGGAAATCATGGTGGTTATTTTTTGGCTTTTGGTTTTTTGTCCAATATCGCTTTTTTCACCTTATCGAGAATGTATTTTACGGAGCTGATGGCATCATCATTAGCCGGTATGGAATAATCAGCCAGAGTCGGATCGCAGTTAGTGTCAGTTATGGCAATTACTTTGACTCCTTTCCTTGACGCTTCTTTTACGGCCAAGCAGTCTTTTTGCATGTCAAGGACAAAAACAGCGTCGGGAATCTTTGTTAATTCCTTTATTCCGCCTACTTTTATTTCAAGATTATGCAATTCCTTATCCATCATCGCCCTTTCTTTTTTGGTGTATTTTTCCAGCTCGCCAGAAGTCTTCTTGGCCTCCAAATCCTTAAAATAATCAATCCTTTTCTTGATCGTCTCAAAATTGGTAAAAGTTCCTCCCAGCCATCTTTCTGAAACAAAAGGCAAAGAACATTCTTTGGCAAATTCTTTAACCAGCTCCCTGATTTGGACTTTTGTCCCGACGAGCAAAAGAGTTTTTTCTTCTGCTATAAGCTGCTGAATAAAAATCAAAGCTTCTTTCAGCTTTTCAGCTGTCTTTTCTAAATCAAAAACATGGACAGCATTTCTGGCTCCGAACAGGTACGGCTTGATTTTCGGATGAACCTTGGAAGCCTTGTGTCCGAAATGAACTCCGGCCTGGGCCATCTCTTCGACATCTATGCCGAAATCCGATTGTTTTGTTTTCTTTTTTGTTTCTGTCATGGAAAATATTCGATTTTTAATATAGCACGGATGAAAATTAATATCAAGCAAAAGGGATTGATTTTTTTTTCAAAGCTTGATAGGATATCAAATGACAATTAAAATATTATCATATATGAAAAAAGATATCCATCCTAAATATTATCCCAATGCTCAAGTCCGCTGCGCCTGCGGAAACGTTTTTACCGTTGGTTCGACCAAAGAATTCATTGAAGTGGAAATCTGCTCTTCCTGCCATCCTTTTTATACGGGCAAAGAAAAGATCATGGACGCCGTAGGACAAGTACAAAAATTCAAAAAGAGATTGGCCAAGAAAGAAGCGCTGAAAGGCAAAAAGAAAAAGTGAAATGCTCGACCTTAACAAGGTAAAAATAGAATATCAGAAACTCTTGGAACAGCTCAGCGACCCTGAGCTTATTTCAAATTGGGACAAATTCGAAGAACTGAACAAAAGAAAGGATTTTTTGGAAAAAATCATTGAAAAAGAAAAAGAAATTCAGGATTTAAAAAATAAAATCGAGGAAAACAAATCAATTTTAAAATCGCAGGAAAACCAGGAGCTCTTTTCCCTGGCTGAAACAGAAATAGTGCAAATGACCGAAAAGCTGAAAAATCTGGAGCAAGAAATAGAAAGAACGTCAGTTAAAGAAACTGAAGATATAAAAGACTCTGACCAGCCCAAAGCAGTAATCATTGAAATAAGGGCCGGCACAGGAGGAGAAGAAGCAGCTCTCTTTGCCGCAGACCTTTTCAGGATGTATTCAAAGTACGGCCAAATAAAAGGCTGGAAACAGAAAATCCTTGATTCAAGGCCAAGCGAAATAGGCGGAGTCAAAGAAATTGTTTTTGAAATGAAAGACGGTGATATCTGGCCGGCTATGAAAAACGAAGCAGGCGTTCACAGAGTCCAAAGGATTCCGACCACTGAAAAATCAGGCCGGGTCCACACTTCTACAGCTTCTGTTGCTGTTTTGCCCAAGCCAAAAAAAGGGAAAATAGTCATTAACCCTCGGGACCTGAAAATCGACACTTACAAGGCTTCCGGCCCAGGAGGCCAATATGTCAATAAAAGGGAAACAGCCATCAGAATCACCCACCTGCCTACCAATACCGTTGTCACTTCCCAGACAGAAAGGAACCTTCAGCAGAACAAAGAAAACGCTCTTGCCATACTTGAAGCAAGAATGCTGGAAAAAGCGCTGAGAGAAGAAGAAAAGAAATTGAAAGACGCAAGAAAAACCCAGATCGGCAAAGCGGAAAGATCGGAAAAAATAAGAACCTATAATTTCCCTCAAAACAGGATAACCGACCACAGAATAAAAAAAAGCTTCCATAACATGGAAAAAATCATGGAAGGAAACCTTGATCCTGTAATCGACTCTCTTAAAGAAAACCTTTAATTTGCCTCTAATATCTTGATGTCTTCTGCGAAACCGTCAGCTATCTTTAAAACGCTGTTGGCGTAAAAAGAGTATTTTGAATTTAAAGAGCCTGCAAAATAATACATGGCTGAAGCCCATTCGGCATCCCTTGTCTGTTTTGCTGCGCCGTATTTGGCAAGATATAAACCGGAAGCCAGAAAAGCGTCCTGGATATTCCAGGGATTGGCCGGCCTTCCCAAAATCTTTGCCAAATCGCTCCTGTAAAGCATCCAGGTTGTAGGAATGAATTGGGCAGGACCCATAGCTCCTCCGTATCCGCCAACGCTGGGAATAGGGCAAGAAACCGGAGTCTTGAAAGAATCCAGTCCCAATTCTTTGGTAATAACCAAGAAATCGTCAATGTCCCCTTTTCTGCCCGACAATCCCATGGGTTTCATTACGTTTTTGATCGAAGTTCCTGTTTTAATGTTAATTCCGGCTCCAGTCGAAACATCGGTCAGATAGCATTGCCCGACATTCTTGCCAATGGCTGATTCTTGCTGCAAAACCGCCAGCAAGAAAGCCGGCCTGACGCCTGTTTGACTCTGAACCCATTTGGCAATCGAATAAGCCTCCCCGAAAGTAGGAGCTTTGGTCGTTCCTACCACTTCGAAAATCCTGGCCCTGATTTCAGCTGCTTTTGCTTCTGTCGCCTGCTTTTCTTTCAAGTACTGCTGGTACTGGGCTTCTGTCAGCTTCAAAAAATACTCTTGCTGTTTTTGCACGGTCTGGCTTTCCTGCTTTTGAAGAGTCTGCATTTTTAAAGCGTTTTCCAAATCCCCTTTTTCAGTATCCAAGGACTGTTTTTGCCCTTCCAAAGAAGTTTTTAAAATTTTTATTTCCTGCAAAAAATCATTGCTTTTTGAATCCAAAGTTTCCAAAGCCACTAAATTATCGAAAAATTCGGATAAGTCGGTCCCTGAAAGCAGAATTTCAACGAGCGAAGTCTGATCCTGCTCGTAAATCGTCTGCAAAATAGCTGTCAATTGTTTTCTCAAATCTTCAATATGCAAAGAAGTCTGATCTATGGACCCTTCCGTGTCTTTTATTTGATAAGTGACGTCCTTTATCAGAACATTGCTTTGCCTGATCTGAAGATCGAGTTTATTTACCTTTGATTTCAAAGTGCTTATTTGGGTTTGAAGCGTTTTTTTCTCCTGTTCTGTTTTGCCGATAACCTGCTCCAGCTTGGCTATTTCGTCCTCATACTGCTTGAGCAACGCCTCGCACTCTTCTTTGGTCCCACAGTCTTCCTGGGAAAAAACACAGAAATTAGGCGATAACAAACCAAAAACCAGAAAAATCAATAAAATTGTTTTTAACAGATTTGAGATTCTCATTTTTGCTCTTCTTCTTTTTGAGCCGATTCTTCTTCAGATGATGGTTTTTCTGCCAAAGGCATTTCTTCCGCTTTTGCTTCTTCCATTGGCTTGGCTAATTCCTCTTC
>Ga0172371_10001347_pt1 | contig 38955 bp, 33 predicted proteins | sample Lak12m_FD_114543 | JGI IMG/M metagenome (GOLD analysis project Ga0172371, IMG submission 114543) | Freshwater microbial communities from Kabuno Bay, South-Kivu, Congo - kab_022012_12m | ecosystem: Environmental > Aquatic > Freshwater > Lake | place: Democratic Republic of the Congo: South-Kivu... | reverse complement strand
TTATCAGTCGCCCCTTCAGGGCTTGAACAGCAATGTTTTTGTCCCGGAGGGACAGCCGATAATAGCCCGGCACTTCAGTGCCGGGCAGACCGAAATACCCTTAAGTTAGCGCCTATGCCCCGGCACCCCCTCCCAAAAACTTCAAATATATTGGCCCTTCGGGCACAATTGAGGGCGCTGGACACCCGTCAGTGGAACTCGGAGGCGGCGCCCCCGCAATGACATGCTCGCAACCATCGATCAATCAAGGTCCCCCAAAGTCCCTCCCCGGTACATCTTCACAGGAAAGCGCCTTCGCTCAATTCCCGCCCGCTCGCATCGCCCGGTTGAACGCCCACCGTTCCAGTTTCTTGATCTGTTCCTGCATGGTGGTAGAGAGGGGAACAATGGCCTCGAGCGCGATGTGCAGGTCCTCGTACTTCAAGATCCGGTTATCGCTGAAGGCCCTGAACAGGGCTCCCAAGACACCTTGCTCGATCTCGGCGCCGTTGAACCCCTGGGTGATTTTTACGAGGGCCTCGAATTGGTCGCCGTTGAATTGCTCCAGCGGAACGCTCTTTCGGGAGAGGTGGATGCGGATGATTTCCGCGCGTTCATTCTCCGCAGGCAACTCCACGTAGAAGAGCTCGTCGAAGCGCCCTTTTCGAAGGATTTCCGGGGGAAGGAGCTCGATGTTGTTGGCAGTGGCGCCGATGAAAACCGGCGAAGTCTTCTCCTGCATCCACGTGAGGAAGCTGGCGAGGATGCGGGACGCCGACCCGCCGAGGGACTTCTGGGACGCGTTGGCGATTCCGGCCTCGATTTCGTCAATCCACAGAACGCAGGGCGAAGATGCCTCGGAGGTCTTTATGACTTTTCGGAGGCACTCCTCAGGAGGTCCGTGTGTCCCGTCATAAATGCGTCCCATGTCCAGGCGGAGGAGCGGAAGCTGCCAGTATGCGGAAATCGCCTTCACCGCAAGGCTCTTGCCGCATCCGCTGATCCCCATGAGCAGGACCCCCTTGGGAAAGCTCAGACCATAATCCCGCGCCCGTTTGCTGAAGATGTCGTGACGCTGGTGGAGCCACCTCTTGAGGTTGCCCATCCCGCCGAGATCCTCGAAGGTCATCGTTTGGGGGACAAGCTCCAACAGGCCGCTTTTCTTAACGATTTGCCGCTTTTCCTCAAAAAGGACCTCGATTTCCTTCGAGGTGACGGCCTGCTTACCCGAGAGGGTCTTGCGAAAGGCCTGAAGGATCTGCTGGCTGGTCAATCCCGCGCCGGCCTTGGCGAACAGGTCCCTCACTTCTTCGGTGAGGCTCTGGACCAGTCTGTCCCGGTGCTTCTCCCTGGAAACGACCTGATTGAGTATTCGGTCGATCTCCTCCACCTTCGGAAGCGGCACGTCCACCAGGACGATCTCGGTCGATATTTCGGGAGGGATGTCGAGGATCGGGGAGACCATGAAGACCGTTTTGTAGGTCTGCTCGATATGTCGTGCCGCGTCCTTGAGCTTTCGGATGACCGGCGGGTTGTCGCGCAGAAAGACGTGAACGTCGTTCAGTATGAGGAAGGCCGCCTCCTGAATCCGCATGAACCAGTCGAGGGCGTCCATGATCGAAGGATTGGGAACAACCGCCTCATCGTCGAGCGTCACCCCCGTAGTGCACGACCAGACGTACACGCGGAAAGGAGGCTTGAAGGCAGCTCCCAGGGCTTTGATCTCCGCTTCGATTCGACGGTCTTCGTCCGTAAGAAGATAGAGTAGCGAGGTTTTCGCAATCACCATGTCCGTCAGGACCGATCTAAGCCCCTGTGACTCTTTTTCAGCCATCACGCTTCCCTGGTCTGTGCAAGAAATCGACGAGATCGAACACAACGATGCAACATGTCACGCGATTAACATTAACGTTGCCTGACCTGTTTTGCAAGGGCCGCTCCCGGCACGTGCCGCGAAAATGAGGTTGATTCTTTACTTCGTGATTTTCGTGTGTTAAAGATTGCTTCCGCCGCGGGGGACTCACTGCCGAATCTCCCCGAGAACCAAAACGCCCGCAACGGGTCAAAATGAAATAAGACTCGTTTGTCAGAAGGAGAAACCTACATGACCAAAGGCCACTACCTGGCGCTGCCGATTGGCATAATCGCGGCGCTGGCCCTGGCGCTGACCGTCGGACCGTTCGCGCAGGTCGCCAGCGCCGAAGCTCCCGCTGCGCTCAAACAATTGGACGAGGCGTTCGTCCAAGTAGCGGAAAAAGTTACACCTGCCGTCGTAAACATTAGCTCCACCAAGAAAATGGCCCGTGAAGGCATGGGCGGCGATCTCGAGCCCTTTTTTCGCGACCATCCGTTCCGCGATTTCTTCGGCGACGAATTTTTCAAGAAATTTAAGAAAGACCCCGGGCAGGGCAGAGAATTCAAGATGCATGGAATGGGCTCCGGCCTGATCGTGACCCCGGACGGCATTATTCTAACCAACGCTCACGTGGTAAAAGATGCGGATGAGATCACCGTGACTCTCTCCGATAAACGTTCCCACATGGCTAAGGTGATTGGAATTGATCCTGAAAGTGACGTTGCGGTGATCAAGATTGATGCGAAAGGCCTGCCCATCGCCAAGTTCGGCAATTCGGACAAGCTGCGGGTCGGCGAGATCGTTATGGCCATCGGTAACCCCTTCGGACTCAATCAGACCGTCACCTCCGGCATCGTAAGCGCCAAAGGCCGGTCGAATATGGGTATCATCGGCTATGAGCACTTCATCCAGACCGACGCGGCCATCAACCCCGGCAACTCCGGCGGCCCGCTGGTGAACATCGAGGGAGAAGTAATCGGCCTCAACACGGCCATCGCTTCGCGGAGCGGAGGATACCAGGGGATCGGTTTCGCGATCCCGTCCAATGCCGCCAAGCTCATTATGGATGAGCTCATCAGTCGCGGTTCGGTTCGGAGAGGCCTTCTTGGCGTTAAGATCCAAGACGTGACGGAAGACCTGGCCAAATCGTTCGGCCTGGAGGACACTTCCGGCGCTCTCGTGTCCCAGGTGATCCCCGGCACGCCTGCGGAAACAGCCGGCGTCAAATCCGGTGACATCATTGTCAAATTCAATGGCGTGAAGGTCGGCGGAGCATCCGAGCTCAAGAACATGGTAGGCAAGGAACGCCCCGATTCAACTGCGACACTCACCATCATTCGGAACAAGAAGACGATGGACCTCACCGTGAAGGTGGGCGAGCGGACGCCGCAGATAGCCTCTGAGACCAAGTCCTCCGGCGAGGCCGCAACCTCCAATGAGCTCGGGGTGGAAGTGGACAAGGTTCCGGCCGCCACCGCAGCCAAAATGGGGCTGAAGGAAGGCGAAGGCCTTCAGGTCAAGGAGATCAATGCGAACGGATCGGGCCGCAAGCTGGGTCTGCGGGTGGGCGACGTGATTCTGGAAGTCGATGGGACGCCCATTTCCGACGTCGCCACGTTCAACAAGAAGACAGCAGAAGCGAAAAAGAACAAGCTGATCCGCTTAAAAATTCAGCGCGGCAACGACGTGAGGTATCTGGCCTCGAGCATCTGATCGTGCTCATAGGCCGGTCACGCGATCGCGACCCGACCTGGACGCAATTCATGGACGGTTGACGGAGGGGCTCGATATGATGAGCCCCTTCACAAAAATTCGACCCGGATCTCATAGCCGTGCAGCTCCAGATCCTTCATGAGGGCATGTATCGCTTGCCTGAAAAGCGTTCGGTGTTCCCGAGCGCTCCCCACTCGACGCATTTCCCCTGGAAAAAGTCCGGTTTTCGAGTCGAAACGTCCGTCGTTGAAATACGAGTCGAGAGCTTCCTCCCAAGTACCGTCTAAATAGCCATTTTCAGAGTGGGTGAGTGGATAGGAGATTTTTCGGGGTTGGTATTCCTTGGCCACGCGCACTTCGACATGCAGGCCCGGCCGGTACGTAATGTCCGCAACAGGAACACCCTTGTGGGAAAGGTGCGCGAGGATTGTCATCAGCTTTCCCGTGAGGCCATCGGCCCCCACAGCGTCGTTTCGCACCTTTTCGCAGAGCGGCCGGTAACGGATGGTCAGCCGCCCTGGCGGTCCCGTCGACGGCTCCCCCGGCAACGCCACCCGGTTGATTGCGATCTGGTGCCAAAAGGCATTTTTTAGCAATTCACGGCCCGCTTGTCCACCCGAATTTCTCCTCGAGACCGGTACCCGCTGTGGAGCAAGGAGACTGCGGCCTCTCGCCCCTTGACAAAGAATCCGCATCAGTTTAAAGAAACCTATCCTCGGGAGGCCATTGCAGAGCGCAGTGCCTCCGGGCGTCGTGGCACGGACCATCTGCAAGAAGTCCGTCCCTGGACCCCTCCTCAACCACTCTGAATTCTCGTCACCGGGAATGAAAGGTCGAATCTCTGAAAAAGGAGGGATGGCGAAACCATATGGGAGCTTCTGCAAAGAACTCGGAACCAGCCCCTGTTTTAGTGAAAGGTAATCGGGATTCGGACAGACCATATCGAAAGGTCGATTGCGACCATTACGGCGATTGCTTGGATACCGCTCTGAAATGCCGATGGTCCGACTTCTCGTGTTGTGAGTGTTTGGCGTATACGAGAAGCCGATTCATTGAACAGGTCACCGGGTCGGACGATTACTGGTGAGCCCTGTATCTTCGAAAGCATGCGTTGAAAAAACTTCCCGTGGTGATTTTCTGGGCTGTAGCGTTCGGTTATGTGGAAGCGGCCGTTGTGGAGTACCTCCGGGCTATTTACAGCCCTTTGGCGCAGGGCGGGTTTCAGTTCCCGTTGGCCACGCTGGAGGGACTGGCAGCCATGGGACAGGAACACACAAGACGGTTTGTCATCGAGCTCGGCCGGGAGGCGGCCACACTGGTGATGCTGGCCACGGTTGCCGCGGCGGCGAGCGCACATCGGCGGGAAGCGTGGGCCCATTTCCTGATCGCCTTCGGTGTCTGGGATCTTTCGTACTACCTGTGGCTCAAGGTCTTTCTGGACTGGCCTTCGAGCGTGATGACGTGGGACTTGCTCTTCCTCATACCCGTCCCGTGGGTATCACCCGTCCTGGCTCCGGTAATCGTCTCGGTTGTCATGATCTTGTCGGGAATCGCCGTCTTGCTCCGCGAGGCGCGGGGCCGCCCTCTGGAGGCGCCATGGCGGCACTGGGCATTCATCGTCCTGGGCGGCGTCATCGTCATTGTGTCGTTTTGCAAGGACTACGGAAACATCGTGAACGGCGGCCTCCCCCGACCGTTCCATTGGCCTCTCTTCTCCCTCGGACTCAGCCTGTCGGTCATTACCTTCCTTGTCCTTCTTCGGCGTCCCGAATCGCGTGATCACGAGTCAGCTACCTGACGCCGGGCGGTTTCCGTTATCGCCCCAGTTCCTTGTGGCGGGCGATATTCTTGAAGTATTCATCGTCGGTGAGGGAGAGCAGGTCCTCCAACAGGGCCGTCTCCCCCGTAATCTTCTCAATTTGCCCTGCGAAGAACTGCCGCAGCACCCGATTCTGACCCAGCCCGCGTTTGTCTTTATTCTTGTAAAAAGCCTTCACATAGATGTGGATGCGCGCATAGCAATTCTCCAGTTGGTCCAGGTCTTCCCCGATCATCATCTGGTAGATTTCGCTTCTGGGAATATCCGGGTTTTTCTCGAGGGTCAGCAATTTCTCACGAATGCGGTCACTCTTTGCAACCACGCTCTCCACATAATGGGTGATTTCCGCGAAAGTGCTCTCGTCCGCCAACACCTGGAGGAGATTATCCTGGGAAGACCGCCGCCCTTCCTGTGGTTGAACGGAAGCCCGAACGTCGGCTTCGTCCGCGGACTTCCAGAGATCCTCATCATCCGAGCTCTTCGCCAGGGACAGCTTTTCGAGCTTCGTGGAAATGGTAATCCGCAGGGACTCCTCAGACTTGGTTACGAGCCGCTTGAGCTGATTCCCGTAGAGAGTGGTGAGAATTCGGTACCCGACATCCAGGCTGCTGTTGAGCATCGAGAAGATCGCTATGGTTCGGCGGTCCTCCAAGGAAATCAATTGCAGCATGATCGCCTGGACCGGTGGAGTGAGATAAAACTTGAAACTCTTTCCGTTGTCGAAGTGTTTTTTTACGTAAACCCTAAAATTGTCATCGCCGACGTCGCTACGCGTCTCGAACTGGAATCCTGCGGCCAGCCGTCCCTGAGCGCGCAGGAGTCTGGCTGCTCCTTTGGGATCGACACGACTCCTTTCCAGTTGGAAGAGCTCTCTGACACGATCGCCCTTCAGAGCATTTTCGGTGAACGAGTTGATCCGGCTCTGGGTCTCTGCAATGACAGCCGCGTACTTATCGTCTATGGTGACGTCGGGAATAATTTGAATGGCATAGGCGCTGGAATTCATAGACCGAGACCCGTGACGAATAGGCCGACCCCCACGTTACTTCTCCGGGTCCTTGCGTGAATCGCGGCGTAAGAAGTCATCGAGACGAATAACCTTTTCCTGGGTGGAAGACGACTCTTGAACTTCGTCATCGCGTTGGATGCTGTCCACCAATCGTTTGAGATTGGGGTCTTTCAGCAGCGCTTCATTGATTCTGAGGTCCAGTTCGGCGGACTTCCGTTCCAAGAGCTCCGTGGGGCACTGCATTCCCAGGGACGCATTCAGGATGGTCACGATCCGCGCCACGAGACGCGGATTCTTCTGGAGGTAGGCCGGAACGTGAGCCCAGAAGCTCACAGCTTCGACGCCCGCTTCCTCGCAGGCCCTGATGAGACAGGAATGGATGCTGATCGGCCCGTAGTAGTCAGCCGGCCTGATTCCTGATCCCAGGCACATCGTCTCGGCTATGACCTCTGGAGACGAGCCCACCAACGTCACAAGCGGCTGAGAATTGTGCGAAATGGTGTCTTCAACCCCGCCGATCAGGTAGAGTCTTGTCACACCGAGCCTGAACATCAGATCCACGATCGTTGAAGCGAACTCCAGCCATCGATAATGAGGCTCCCGTGCGAGCACGATGACCGCGTCGTGGTCTCCGTCAGGGTTGTTCCAGCACGAGAATTCCGTGAACATCGGCTCAATTTCGTGGATGATGCCATCCTCGATCTGAGCCACCGGCCGGTCGAGAGTGTAGTTGACAAACGGCTCTTCGCTCAGAGTCGCGATCACGGTCGGATTCAGCGTCTGGGCAAGGTAGCTCAGCGTGTCGCTGGAGACACTTCCCGCGTCCGACCAACCTCGAAACCCCGCTACGAGAAAGGGATCTTTCAGCTCCGGAACGCGGCGCCACTCCAATGAGGACGAGGGCGTGTCGTGAACGCTCATTACCATCTTCCCATGCGAGATCAAATTATTTTACCCCGCGAAGCGCCTCCAAATCAAGGATCGAACGTCAATATGCGCGAATGGTTCCGGCTCCGCTTCAGAACGGCTCTGAATTCCGCGTTCACGGTTATGAAGAACCGGCATCAGGAGCGGTGCGCCGGTCGATCTCGAATCCGCGTCCTGATTTTGTCTCCAATCGTTTCCTGGTTCTCCTCGAAATGCGAAATTCCTTGCCGCACCGCGCGTTGAATTCTTTTTCAGCGTGCCGCATCTATATGATTGCCCTGATGGACCGGACAGGTCGGAATGACCGGAGGTCTTTGACCAACATACCGACTTCTCGCGGTTCCACAAAGAAGAATGTACCGAGCAGGACCCCGGGAATAACCCAAACGCGATGGCGGAACGCTTCGTTCAGCCATGACGGCTCTCATACCAATGTGCGGTCAAAGAAGTGACCATGGCGAAACCGGTCCTGGCGGGTTTCCGAAGCGAAGCCCGCCTCGCCGTCCGTAGCGGACGGGATATGCCGGGACCGGCAGTGAACCGGGCTCTCAGTGTTATTCTTTTGAAAGCGCGTTGGTAGTGGAAAGTATTGGAGGATTGGTCATGCCAATTTCAAAATATCGATGTATCGAGTGCGGAAAAGAATTCTCCAAGATTCTGATGAAACCCGAGGATGCCCCCCACAAATGCCCGGTGTGCGGTGCATCGGGTCCGATTGAAATGGGCCCGGCTTTCCAGTATGATAGGTCGTCGCTGGACCGCCTCAATTGCGTCGCCTGCGATACGTGCGGAACAGGCGACACCTGTGGGGTGTTCGCGGCTTCGAGCTGATGATGGCGATCGGAGGAGTCTCCTCTGCTGTGCATTCCTTTCAGGGCAAGATCTTCGTCCATGCGGCTCGCACAACGATGGTCCATTGCTGAAGAACTCTGCCACCATTCCCGGCGGATCCATGACGCTGAGCGACACTGCGGTCCGGCCGGCACGATGTTGTGTGCCGGGATGACGATCTCTTTGCACGCGGTGTGGTTCGCGCTGATTCTGTTTGCCGGCGCGTGTCTTGCCTCCGAAGCAGCGCCGAGCTTTCGGGAGAAGTTTGATCTCCCATGCGACCCGAAGCCTGTCCTTGAAAAAATTCTCTCCCAGCCTGAATTCCAGGATCACCAGGACGACTCGTTGTTGGAGCGGCTCAGAGAGTGGCTCGGGCGTCTTCTGGACGAGGCGCTCCGGTGGCTCGTCAGGCGCCTGCCGGAGGGAAGAGGCTCGAAGCTTGATCCGGACAGCGCTTGGAAGTTCGTGAACGTCTTCATTATGACATGGGCTGTGGCCGCGCTGGGCGTCGCGGTCTGGTTTGTCATTCGGTATGTCAGATTGAGATATGCGGACTCCCGTACGCCGCAATATGCCGCTGACGACGACGTCGGCGACCTGCTTTCAAGCATCGAGGCGCGGACCCTGGCCACGCTCGCGGCTGAGCAGAGTGATTACCGAAGCGCGGTTATTTACCTGTTTCGGTCGGTGCTCCTGTGGCTCGACGAGCGCGGGAGCCTCTCGCTCCATGACGGGAAGACGAACAGGGAAGTTCTCGAGGGCGTTGCACCGGATGCAGCGTTCCGACAACCCCTTACAGAGCTCGTGCCGGTGTTCGATCGGGTCAAGTACGGCTTGGCCGATTGCAAGAAGGAAGAATACGAACAATTCCTGGTAACCTCACGCCTTGTGGAGGAAGCCTCGTCATCAGGCTCGGGGCGGGTGGCATGTCATCGCGTCGAAAAATCCTCGTGATTGTCCTGATCGTGGGTCTTGCCGCGGCCCCGACGTTGATCTGGCGCTCCGTCTCCGACCCACAAAAGGTTCCGATCCCGTCGACCTATTCCACGAGCGCCTCGGGAACGAAAGCCCTGTACCTGATGCTCAGCGAATTGCAACTCCCGGTGACGCGCTTCCGACTACCCTTGTCCCGCCTGCACAAGCACCAGGGCGTCCTCGTGACCATTGACCCGCATTCCGTTCCATACTCCGATCGGGAATTCGATAAGCTCAAAGGATGGATCGAAAAGGGCAACCGATTGATCATTTTTCACGGCGGTCCGAAATCGTTGGTTCGGAAAGCCCGTCAGCCAGGGAATTCCGGTGAGGAAAGAGATCGCCCCGGAAACTTGTGGAGCCATTCACTGGCCGAGCGGTTCGGCCTCTTCCTGCGGAAGACGTCCGGCACGTCGCGAGAGGCTGTGCCGATTGAATCCGATCGGCTCTACGGTGTGGAACGGGTGAGCCTTTCGGAACGCACCAGGTGGCGGGAGCCCCTTAAGGACTGGAAGGCGCTGGTGGGAGATACGAGGGGCCCGGTTATCGTGAGCAAGCAAATCGGCAAGGGCGAGGTGACCGCAGTGTGCGATTCCACGATGGTGTCGAATCGTTACATCGGCGCCGAGGACAATGGCCGCTTGCTGCTCGCTCTCACTCTCGAAAACGGGCCGCCGCCGGAGATCCTCTTTGACGAGTACCACCATGGACATGCGGTTCAGGAGAGCTTCTGGGGATTCGTGGCGTCTTCGGGTTTCGCCTGGCTCCTGTTTCAGGGGTTGATAGGAGCTGCACTCTTCTTCTATTCCCGGCGGGCGCGGTTCGCAGGCCGATTCCGGTCGCTGGACCGTCCCAAAGGGCGCTCGTCCCTCGAGTACGTGAATTCGATGGCCAATGTCCTTGAATCGTGCCGGGCCGGATCGGTGGCGCTGGAAGCGATGCTGAAACGGTTTCTGGGGCAACTGTCACGGTCATCGGGAGTCCCCCTCAGGGAGCTTGAAAACAACCGCGTGCCGGAACTGACCGCGGCCGCGCTCCAGGGACTCGACCTGACACAGGTCATCGAAGACTGCAAGAACGAGATGCGGACCGGCCGCGACTCGGATCGGATTCTCGCGCTGGCCCGTGACGTGGCTCTTGCGCGGCGGCGACTCGAAGGGAACCACAGGATACCACTCCCCGAATAAACGTGGAGCTCAAACGCTAACATAGGGCACTGTTCCCCATAATCGTTAGAATGAGAGCATCCTGCCATGCCCGGCAGGGGCAGGCGTCCCGAAACTGTCTCAAAACTCGCGATGGGATGGAAATCGTGCTACGGGAATCGACCAACTTGGCTTTGGGTGGCCCGGACGTATAACGTCCGAGCCACCCCGTTACGCGTTGGCTTCGGATCGTGCCACGATTTTGCGTGCAAACTGAATTCTGAGACAGTTTCTGAACCCCGCCTCCACGACCAATCGTGCTACGGTGTCGGCAGATTTAGCCCTTTTGAGACGGTTTCGGGACGCCGGCCCCTACCAGTAACCTTGCTTTATCGCAAGGGAACTCGGTGGACTGGTCCCTTTCCCCGCGCTTTGCTGTTGCTCTCCGTTCCTCTCTGTGGCTACATATTACGGCGCAGAGGTATCTTGTCCATGGATTCGTTCCTGAGAAAAACCGCCGAGAGGGCTAAGCCCCTCGCAAAACGGATCGTGCCGCAGCGCTTGTTGGAAAGGATTTATGCCGCTTACCGCAAGCTCCGCGGGAACGTTCGTGCGCGCAAGCGCTCCAGGCAGACCACCCTGACGCTGAATGACCTCGTCGCTGATCTGAGGCAAGGCGGTATCTCGTCGGGGGAGGTTATCGTCGTTCACTCGTCGCTCTCGCGGATCGGCAACGTTTCCGACGCCGCGGTGACCGTAGTGAAGGCCCTGATGGAGGCCGTTTCACCGGCAGGCACCATACTGATGCCATGCTATTCCTCTTCCGAAAAGGTGATACGCGACTTCCGGGAAGGGAAGCTCGTCGATCTGCGGACCGCAGCCTCCGGAACGGGCATGGTAACCGAAACCCTGCGAGACTGGCCCGGCAGCCTCAGGAGCTCCCACCCGTTTTCATCGGTGGCCGCATGGGGAAAATACGCGGAACACGTCACGGCCGGACACCAGGACGATCCGAGGATCTGCCATCGGGCCTCGCCTCTGGCACAACTCCTGGAGCTCGACGGCAAGATCGTGGGGTTGGGCGTGTCCCTGGGTCCCGTGAGCTTCTACCACGTCGTGGAGGACACGTGGGACGGCTTTCCCCTGCAGTTGTACCAGGAAGCCGTGGAGCTCTCATACATAGATGCGGACGGGTGGACGGTCACCAGGGAGGTGCAGCAATTTGACCCGGAGAAGTCGATGAACCGAATCGACAAGCCCGGCGGCATCTGGATACGGGACATGTTGACCCTGCACCTCGAAAGGCGTGGCATTCTCAGGTATTTCACCTGCGGCCAGGCCCGGTCGTGGATCATGGAGGCTCGACCCTTGTACGACGAGCTCAAGAGGTTGGCCGCCGGCGGCGTAACCATCTACCTGACAAAGGCCCAATGGGAACGGATGGACCGCAGGATCGATTTTGGTTGAGGCGCGACGGGACTATTTCTCATTACTAAGTCTCGATTTCTTTGTTTCTCGCGAAGAAAATCTTCCGGGAAACTTCCAAGCACCCGGTCTCCCGAATTCAGCGCCGGATTCGGGCGCCACTGCCGGCTTGCCCAGCAGTGGCGCCCAAGGAGAAGACAGCGTCGTTCTTGCCCTCCTGTGCCAGTGAGAAGTGATACCGTATTTATGAAACCAAGCAGTTATAGTGGAGCGCATTGAAAAGAATGGAAGGCTTGAAGCTGAATCTCGAAGAAGGCTCAACGTCCTTTTGGGAAAGTGCGCTCCACTATCAATCGGCCATAAGCATGAGATTCCGAGATGATGTGGATGATCGCCACGCGGGGATCTTCCTCAAAGTCAACGAAGTCTCACTGGCTTTCCCGTAGGTGAAAATGGCCACGAATTTCAATGAGCGGCACTGTAACCGTGTCTCGCAGACTTTTTCACGGGAAGCAAAGAAGTTCAATGTTATCGGCGGAATGGACTCCCTTCATGCGCTCTTTTAGAGGTGCCCGTTGTCCCGCAAGACCGTCGTATGCTTGATCACGTTTGATTATGAGCTCTTCCTCGGGAGGAACTTCGGTAATCCCGAGGAGATCCTTTTCGCTCCGACCCGGAAAATCCTGAATGTGTGCAAGAGCCTCGAGCTCTCATCGACGTTTTTTCCCGACGTCTGTTCGGTCTGGGCTTATCGAGCTCACGGAATGGACGGGTATGCCGACGATTTCGAGGCCCAGCTCAGTGATATCGTCACCTGCGGTCATGATGTGGGGCTGCACGTTCATCCCCACTGGCTCTTCTCCCGATACGAAGACAACGAGTGGGTGGTATCCACTGATCGCATGTATCTGCACGAACTGGGATTCGGAGTTTCGGAGACCTCGGCTGGGGCGGTCGTCCGACGGGGCGTCGAGTACCTCGAAGAGAAGCTGCGCGTTGCCGATCCCGACTACCGATGCACCTCTTTCAGAGCGGCCGGCCTGGCGCTTCAACCCGGTGAACGAGACCTGATTCGCGTCCTGCTGGCATCGGGCATCGAGATGGACCTCAGCATGGTCAAAGGGCTCAGAACCGGCACGGACACCATCACCATCGACTACCGGCGCACCCCGGAGGAAGCAGCGTGGCTCATGTCCCCGGAGACGGGGATTGAAACAGCGGGCCGAGCGGGCATACTCGAGGTCCCCATCGGGTCCTTTCGAATGGGTCTTGTCCAACGTCTCGTTTTTCTCCTTCGTCGCGCGCGCTCGGCCGGAAGCGTGCGCGGATTGCCCATTTCCCGGTCCTCGCGGCAGGGGATTTTCGCGTCGTTCGGCAATCTGTTTCGCGCCAACATTCGCTACGTGGCCGGCAATCCTCAGTTCATCCTCTCCTGCGATACCAAAGGGCTGAATCTGAAGGCGCTCCTGGACGGCTTCGACTCGTACGTCAACGGCCATAAGGACGACGTGATCTTCGTGTCGATGATCAATCACCCCAAGTTGATGTTCGACGAGCAGATGGAGCTCTTGTCCGAATTTGTGCGCGAAACCCGGAAGCGATACGGTGAGGGCATCTCCTTCCAGACGTGCCGGGAAGTATTGGCCGCGGGCTCGGATCGGTTCGCACGCTCCTCCCCTTCCGGTTAGGCTTTGGAACAGGTATGATGAGCTCTATTGATTTTCGGCCAAGGATCGCATGGTGAACTATCGCACTGACCGCGTCGAGCCCGACTCCCCCCCTGTTCTGCCGCGGGTCCGAAAACGGATGATTCTCACCGGAATTCTCCAGGGAATCGGCTGTCGCCCCACGATATTCCGGCTTGCGACCCGCTTGGGACTGGGAGGATGGGTCGTCAACACCACGAGCGAGGTGCGCATCGAGATCGAGGGCGCAGCGGAACAGTGCGAGCGATTTGAGAGGGATCTGCCGGATTCCATCCCGTTTCCCGGGCGGATCGACACATCGGTGGGGTGCGAGGTCCCGGTTGTAGGAGAGAAAACCTTCCGCATCGAATCGAGCGCGGAGGGGAAGCGGTCGGTTACTCCAATCCCTCCGGATGTCGCGGTATGTGAGGAATGCGTCCGAGAAATGCTCGACCCCACCGACCCGCGCTATCTCTATCCCTTCATCACGTGCACGCTCTGCGGGCCGCGCTTCACGGTAGTCCGGGCGTTCCCGTACGATCGTGAGCGAACGAGCATGGGCGATTTCACCATGTGCTCCCGCTGCCGGGAGGAGTACGAAACCCCGGCCGACCGCCGGTTCCATTCCCAGACCAATTCCTGCCCCCAGTGCGGCCCCGCGCTGACTCTCACGGACAACGGGGGGGTAATCATTGCCGGCGATCCGCTCCTGAACGCGGTCCGTATGCTCAGAGACGGGAAAATTCTCGCAATGAAGGGTATCGGCGGCTTTCATCTCGCGGTTGACGCGCTGAACGAAAACGCGGTCAGCCTCCTGAGGGAACGGAAAGGACGCGCGGAAAAGCCGTTTGCAGTCATGATGCCTGACGTGGCCACAGTCCGGCGCTCTTGCGTGGTGAACAGAGAGGAAGAGGAGCTTCTCACGTCGCCCGTCGCGCCCATCGTGCTCCTGGAAGCCTCGGGCGGAGCAATCGCCGGGAACGTGGCCCCATCGGTGGGCACCCTGGGAGTGATGCTGCCGTACTCGCCTCTGCACCATCTCTTCTTCGGCCATCCGGGAATTGTGCGGGAAGAGCGGCTCCAAGCCCTTGTGATGACTTCGGGAAATCGTTCCGAAGAGCCGTTGGCCCGCGACAATCAGGAAGCGCTGGACCGACTCGCAGATCTTGCGGACGCGTTCCTGCTCCACAATCGGGAAATAGTCTTGCGGGCCGACGACTCGATCTATCGCGTCATCGCCGGACGTGCGACGGTTTTCCGCCGATCGAGAGGACTCGTGCCCGGCGAGCTCAGGCTCCACCATCGAGGAGAGACGACCGCAGGTGGGGCCGTTTCGCTCAGGGCGGATTGCGGCTGCGAATCCCCGGATTCCCGAGCCCCGGCGAAGGTCGTTCTCGGAACCGGCGGCGATCTCAAGAGCTCATTGGCCGTGGTGAAAGACGATCTCGTGGTGCCGGGCCCCCATGTGGGGGATCTTGCTTCGCCTGTCGCGCAGGCATATTTCAAGCGATCGGCGGAAGTGCTCATCGAGTACCTGGGAGCTGTTCCGGAAATCCTCGCTGTCGATCCCCATCCTGAATATTTCAGCTCAACGCTGGCCCGGGAAATGGATGTTCCCGTGGAGGAAGTCTTCCATCACCATGCCCACGCGGTGAGCCTCCTCTTTCAGCACGGTATGAGCGGCCCGGCGCTCTTTGCGGTCCTCGACGGCACCGGGTACGGGACCGACGGAACCATCTGGGGCGGGGAGTTTCTCGTGGCAGATCGCGAGACTTTCACCCGATTGGGGCATATCGGGCAATTCAGGCTCCCCGGAGGCGAGGCGGCCATCAGGGAACCGACTCGAATCCTCGCGGGGCTTCTGGCCGACCCGAGCGACGGTAAACTTTCAGACCGATTCCTCCCTTTGACAGGCAATGATGCCTTTCGTGCGGGCCTGTGGCTGGAGGCCGCGCGAAAGGGGATAAACTCGCCGCTGACTTCGTCCGTGGGTCGCCTTTTCGACGCAGCGGCCGCGGCCGTGGGATTCCGCCGCGCGGTCACCTTCGAGGGTCAGGCCGCAATGTGGCTCGAGGCACGTGCAGATCGAGAAGAGACCGGCTCCTATCCCATAGCGTTTCTCGAAGGGGAAACGCTGGTGGTCGATCCCGTGACCTTGATTCAAGAGACAGCTCGCGATATTTTGAGGCGCGACGCTCCGGAGAGAGTCGCGGCTCGATTTCACAACAGTATTGCGAGGCTTCTGGCCGAGACCTTGGAAAGGCTTGCGGAGCGGACCGGAATCGACACGGTGGGCCTGACCGGAGGCTGTTTTCAAAACCGGCTCCTTACGGAACGAGCGCTCGCACTTCTCGAAGCGTCAGGCCTCCGGGTGCTGCTCCACGAGGGCGTACCGCCGAACGACGGCGGCATCGCGGTGGGACAGGCCGTCTGCGCTCGCTCCCGATACGAACGCAATGGGGGCACATAAAGCGGCGACCAGCGAGAGCCGCCGATATCATGAAAGTTTTTGGGAAGGGGGCGCGGGGGGAGGACCCTTTTTCAAAAAGGTCGCCCCCCGCATTCGCCTTTTCATAGCGATTCTCGGCTCAAATGCCGTGGTGTAGGATAGGAAACATGTGTCTGGCAGTTCCGATGCAGCTTATCGAGATAACGGGTGAAGGAACGGGAAGGGTCAATTCCGGAGGAGTCAGGACCGACGTGAGTCTCATGATGGTCCCTCACGCGGAGTTGGGAGATTACCTCATCGTGCACGCGGGGTTCGGCATTGAGGTGCTGGACGTCGAGGAGGCTCAAATTCGTCTCAACATCTTCAGAGAGCTTGCTGCGGCCACTGCGGGGGAGGAAGAATCGTGAATCCCCAGGACGAAGGCCGAACTGCTCGGACGCTCGTTCGGGACATAACCTCGGCAGCCGCAGCAGTGCCCGGCCCGTTGCGATACATGGAGGTGTGCGGCACTCACACCATGGCCATCCACTCGGCCGGGTTGAAGAGCCTGTTCCCCGAGAGTATTCGGCTGGTGTCAGGTCCCGGTTGCCCGGTCTGCGTGACCGAGAAACGATTCATCGATGAAGCCTTGGAAACGGCGCGGCGATACGATGCCTGTCTCGTGACCTTCGGAGATCTCGTGCGCGTCCCCGGTTCGTCGGGATCTCTCGGGACCTTCAGAGCCGAGGGCGGCCTCGTCCGGGTCGTCTATTCACCTCTGGACAGCCTTGCCATCGCGGCGGAGTTCGCACCGAGGCCGACGGTGTTCCTCGGCGTGGGCTTCGAAACCACCATCCCTACCGTGGCTGCCACCGTGAAGACCGCTCTGGCCAAGGACGTCCGAAACTTCTACGTCCTTCGGGCTTTCAAGACGATCCATCCTCCACTCCGGGCTCTGGCCTCGCAGCCGGACCTGCACGGCTTCCTGCTTCCCGGCCACGTTTCCGCGATTATCGGTTCGGATTCATACCGCTATCTCGTGGACGACTTCGCGAAACCGGGCGTGGTGGCAGGCTTCGATCCGCTGGACATCCTGCTGGCGGTCAGAGACCTCGTGCGCCTCACCGCGAGCGGGAACGCGGATATCATCAATGATTACAAGCGAGTAGTAAGAAACAACGGCAACCCGGCCGCACGCGGGCTTATCGACGAGGTCTTTGAGCCGGCCGATGCCACGTGGCGCGGCCTGGGGATCATACCGGGAAGCGGGCTTGCATTCCGGGAGCCCTATGCCCGCTTTGACGCCTCGATCCATCTGCCCGTGGATGTTCCGCCCGCACAGGACGATCCCCGGTGCCAGTGCGCGGCCATCCTCACGGGGAGCCGCACCCCCGACCGCTGCGGTCTCTTTGGCAAGGAATGCACCCCCGAAGAGCCGGTGGGACCGTGCATGGTCTCATCGGAAGGGACTTGCGCAGCGTATTACAAGTACGGAGCCGTGTGAGATTATGCCGAAAAAGCCCGATGGAAAGATTCTCCTCGGCCACGGTGGCGGGGGACGCATGACGGGAAAGCTCATCCGGGACGTGATCATGCCCCGTCTGGATCGGGGGCTGTTACGATCCCTCCCTGACTCGGTCGTCCTGCCGGGCCTCGGGGACCGCATGGCGTACACGACCGATTCCTTTGTGGTATCGCCCATTTTCTTTCCAGGCGGCAACATCGGCTCTCTGGCGGTTCACGGCACGTGCAACGACCTTGCCTGCTCCGCGGCCAAGCCTCAGTATCTCTCTCTCGGTCTCATTCTGGAGGAAGGATTTCCGATCGACCATCTGAAATCCATACTCCAGGCCGTCGCGGACGCGGCAGACGAGGCCGGGGTCCAGATCGTGACCGGAGACACCAAGGTGGTCCCCAAGGGAAGCGCAGACGGCGTCTTTATCAATACCTCGGGAATCGGAAGAATCGAAACCGTCACGGTTCCTTCTCCGGAACGCGTCGGGAGCGGCGACGAGATACTCGTGAGCGGCCCCGTCGGAAACCACGGAATGACGGTTATGCTGAGCAGGGCGGAATTTTCCTTCGATTTCGATCTCATATCCGACTCCGCGTCGGTGTGGCCCATTGTGGAGCGGCTCCTCGAGCTGGGGCCCGGTTTGAAGTTCCTGCGCGATCCTACGAGAGGCGGACTGGCTGCCACGCTCAACGAACTGGCATCCGGCACGGGTTTCGGCGTTGCCGTCGAGGAGAGCGCTATTCCCATCGACCCCGCTGTGGCCGCGGCATCCGAGATACTGGGGATCGACCCGCTTCAGGCGGCAAACGAGGGCAAAATTGTTGCAGTCGTGGGAAAGGGACTCGGCCGCAGAGCCATCGAGCTCCTCGATGATTGTCCTCTGGCCCGCGGCGCGGCGATAGTCGGGGAAGTGACATCCCAACCTGCCGGTCGGGTGGTCATGATCACGAGGGTCGGAGGGTCGCGAGTGATCGCGGAACCTTCAGGGGAATTGCTGCCGAGAATATGTTGAGATCGAGGGGCTGTGCCGATTCACATTCAGTCGGGCTCCGCCGTGAAGGGTGATGGTGAGGCGGGCTTGATGCCTTCTCAGGAATGACAGGCAATCCGCGTTCCGCGCGCGGGACTGCCCCACCAAGAAGGGGAGCCAAGTACTCCATTTGGTAAGTTCGGTCTCGAATTTCCGTCGCGCTGGGATTGCTTCGTCGCTACGCTCCTCGCAATGACAACTTACGAGAGTGTCATTGCGAGCGAAGCGAAGCAATCTCAGCGGACACTAAATTCGAGACCGTACTTGTGAATTGGAGCACTTAGTGCAGGATTTCGTAAATACGGTGACGAATCAAGAGTCCCCACCCCAACCCTCCCCGTCAACGGGGAGGGAGCCCATCCCCCCGTTGACGGGGGGATCAGAGGGGGGCGCCGGGTCGGAATCCGTGACCGTATTTGTGAATTGGACTACTTACCCGCGCTGAACGAGATCGAGGCTTTTGGAAAAGGGCTGGTTGGGGTGCTCCGGGGTCACGCGCACCATGTACCCGTACATGCCGGTCTGAGTAAGCGGCATCAGCCCCGAAAACGCTACGGTTCCATCACTGTTGTCGGGATTCTCCTTTGGGAGGAGTCGAGTGACGTGCCGTACCGTGAAGTTGTCCCACAAGTCGGTAGGCCCATGAAGCAGTTCGACCTTGAATTCGTCGGGCTTGTGGCCGGCCGTTTCGAGCGTGACGCAGACTTCAACGCTGCTACCTTTCAGCGCTTCCTCGTCACCGCAGATGTCCACGTTTCTGATGACTATTCTGTTCCAATCTTCCTGGATTCGTTTTTTCCACGCGACCATCTGCCTTAAGACCGCGTAATTGCCTTCTCTGAGCTCCCTGAAATTTTTCGCGGCCGGAACGTACGAGGACTCGACATACTCGGAAACCATGCGGTGCGAATTAAATATCGGGCATATCGTCTGTATGGAACGCTTCATCATGCCGATCCACTCCCTCGGGAGCTCGTCCGCACCCCGTTCGTAGAAGAGCGGTTTGACGCTCTCTTCGAGCAGATCGTACAGGGCGCGGCTCTCGATGTCGTCCTGGTGAGACGGATTGTCGTATTCCTCCCTCCATCCGATGGCCCACCCGTTGTCTCCGAGGTATCCTTCATCCCACCAGCCGTCCAGGACGCTGAGGTTGAGCGCGCCGTTTGCCGCGGCCTTCATGCCTGAGGTGCCGCAGGCCTCGAGGGGTCTCCGAGGGGTATTGAGCCAGACGTCGGCTCCTTGCACGATATATCTGGCCACATTGATGTCGTAGTCTTCGAGAAAGACGATCCGCCCGCGGAACTGGGGGATCTTGATGGTCTCAATGATTGTGCGAATGAGCTGCTTCCCCGCGTCATCCGCAGGATGGGCTTTGCCGGCAAAGATGAGCTGCACGGGCCGATCGGGGTCCCCCAGGATCTTGGCCAGCCGATCCGGTTCCCGGAAGAGGAGAGTCGCCCGCTTGTAGGTTGCGAAGCGCCGTGCGAAACAGATGGTCAGCGCCTCCGGATCCAGTACACCCTCGGCCGCGTCCAGCTCCCGCGGGGACGCGTGCCGTGCCTTGAGCTGTTGCAGCAGCCGTTTTCTGGCAAAGTTGACGAGACGCTGGCGGCTCCGCTCATGGGTCCGCCACAGTTCCGTGTCAGGGATTTCTTCGGCCCTTCGCCAGATCTTCTCGTTGTCCGGGTCTTCCGTCCACCCCGGTTCCAGGTATCGGTCGTACAACCGGAGTAACTCCCGCGAAATATACGACGGGATGTGGACGCCGTTCGTGATGGGAACGATGGGAACGTCTTCCCTGTCCGCCTGTGGCCAGACCCGATGCCACATGTCCCTCGCAACGCGTCCGTGGAGCTTGGAAACGCCGTTCGCACGCGACGTCATTCTCAGCCCCAGGACGGTCATGCAGAAGCCTTCCGCGGGATCGAGCGGATTCTGCCTGCCCAGGCCGAGGAAGTATTCGAAATCCATGCCCAGCCTGGCAACGAAGCTCCGGAAATACTTCTCCATGAGCGAGCGGTCGAACACATCGTTTCCTGCCGGAACCGGCGTGTGTATGGTGAGAACCCCCTGACTGGCAGTCATCTCCATGGCCTCTTCCGGAGAAAGCCCCTCTTCTTCTACGAAATGCCGGACCCGCTCCAGGAGCACAAACGTCGCGTGCCCCTCGTTGAGGTGGTATGCTGAGGGCGAAATCTTGAGCGCCTCGAGGGCGCGGCATCCACCGATTCCGAGCAGGATTTCCTGCCGAATCCGCATTTCGGTGTCACCGCCGTAGAGCCGCGCGGTGGTGCTCCTCAGGCGAGGCGGATTCTCCGGGATGTCCGCATCGAGCAGGTACAGGGGTATTCGACCCACCTCGGCCTTGAGAACACGGCAAAAGAGGGTTTCCCCTGCCAGGTCCACAGGGATGAGAAGGGTGGCGCCGGAAGAATCGGTCTGTCTTTCCAGAGGAAGGGTGTCGAATTCCGTGCGGCGATAGGTCTCCTGCTGCCAGCCGTCGTTGTTGAGCGCCTGCCGGAAATATCCTTCCTGGTACATCAGGCCTACTGCAACGAGGGGGACGTTCAGGTCACTGGCCGACTTCAGGTGGTCACCGGCCAGCAGACCCAACCCACCGGAATAGATTGGTAAACATTCCGTCAATCCGAACTCGAGCGAGAAGTATGCCGTCACGAAGGTCAGAGGGTTGGCCAGCCGATAGTCGTATGATCGCACGGACTTCATGTACCCGTTGAATCGGTCGAGCACCCTGCCCGCGTAGTCCAAGTAGCCTTCATCCTGACTGATCTGACTCAACCGCTGGCTGGACAGCCGGATGAGCGTCTGGAGCGGATTGTGATTGGTCTGGCGCCAGAGATGCTCGTCCAGGTAGTCGAAGAGCTCCACAGCATCGACGTTCCAGGAGAACCAGAGGTTCCCCGCGATCTTTCTCAAATTCTCGAGGCCGCCCTTCATGGGGGGAACTACGACGTATTTCCGCAACGGCATTTGGTCCTCGGCTTTCCCAGGGGGACCCCGGATCAGTTTTTCCGAAGCTTATCCTACGAGAATCGTTACGGTCAATCCCGTCCTTGTCCGGTGACAACGATTTCGATTTGGGAAAAAGTTGACTTCATGGGATCGGATGAGTAAGCATGGTGTAATCACGACCTGTCACGGACCGCTATCACCCGAGGCGAGGCTGCCGGCCGGAGCCAACTTTTCGGAGCATCGTGCGCGGCGGATTCACAGCCGCCCGAAAGCCGAAATACGGTTCCGGAACTTCAGAGACCCATTTAAGGAGAAGGGGATATCCTATGGCCACTTCTGAAATCTTGCAGGACAAACTGGTCCTGGCTGTGGACGACGAAGAGGACGTCCTGGACATCATTGAGGAAGAGCTCTCCGAGGCCGCAAATGTCACGTTGCACACGGCCACGACCTTTGAAAAAGCTCAGCAGTACCTGGTATCCTATACCTACGATCTGGTCATCCTCGACATCATGGGCGTGCGAGGATTCGAACTGCTCCAAATAGCCCACAATGCCGGGTTCCCTACCGTCATGCTCACGGCCCACGCATTTACCCCCGACGCCCTGAAGAAATCCATCGAACTGGGAGCGCGCGCCTATCTTCCCAAAGAAAAGCTCGGTTCACTGGCGCCGTTCCTCGAGGACGTCCTGAGACTCAACTATCAGTCCGCGTGGAAAAAGGCCCTGGATTCGGTGGCCACCCTGTTCAACAAGAAATTCGGCTCCGACTGGAGGACCTCCGAGGAGGCTTTCTGGGACGAGTTCCAGAAGAAACTGGACATTGAGGAGGGGGCCATCATCAAGTGAGGCTCCTCGCGGCCCCACTGCGAACACCGGTCCCCGGTGCGCGCCGATGACTCCTGGATTCGGTTCGTGGTCGAGTCAGTCCTCGAGTGCGCCGGTCCAACGCGTCGTGATACCCTCGATCGATCTCGGACGTGCATGGAGATCGTCTCTTTCCCCAAGGAGCGTATGAATGAATAACGTGGTAATAGTCTCCGCATGTAGAACCGCCATTGGCGCCTTCGGAGGGGCTCTGCGCGACATGCACGCGTCAACCGTAGCGGCCGTGCCCATGAAAGCCGCGGTGGAACGAGCGGGAATCACCGCAGGGACCATAGAGGACATTCGATTCGGCTGCTGTTTGAACCCGTCAGACGCCATGAATGTTACGCGCGTCGCGGCGCTCATGGCCGGGATTCCCGAATCCGTTCCCGCGGTAACCATCAACAGGGTCTGCATATCCGGCATGGAGGCCACCCTTTCCGGCGCGGCCATGATCCGGGCCGGCGTCGCTCAGGTGCTGCTCGTGGGCGGAGTGGAGCATATGTCCGGCGTGGCCTACACCATTGAAAAGGCCAGGTGGGGCGCACGCATGGGAAACGCCACGATCACCGACGCCATGCAGCAGGGTCTCCGGTGCGGCTCCGATCTCCTCCCCTACCCCATGGACGGCCCGGTGGAATTCTTCAGAGGCAAACCGTACATCATGGGCCACACAGCGGAATTCGTTGCCTTGAAGCTGGGAATCAGTCGTCGGGAACAGGACGAAGTTGCCTTGCGCAGTCACAACAATGTCGAGAGAGCTACGCGGGACGGGCTCTTTGCCGGGGAGATCATCCCCATCGGCGTGCCCCAGAAAAAGGGTGAACCGAAGGTCTTCGACCGTGACGAACATTTCAGGCCCAATCTGACGATGGAAGCGCTCGCGAAGCTCTCACCCGTGTTCATTCCCAAGACAGGCACGGTTACTGCGGGAAACGCGAGCGGCATCAACGACGGCGCGGCCGCTATGGTGATCATGTCCGAAGAAAGAGCCAAGGCCGACGGACTCGTCCCCCTGGCCCGCATCAAAGCCGTGGGCATGGGCGCAAACGACCCGACCCTGATGGGATTGAGCCCGATTCCCGCGGTTCACAATCTTCTCGAGCGATCAGGGATGACCATTGGGGATTTCGAGCAGATCGAGCTCAACGAGGCTTTTGCGGCGCAATACATCGGGTGTGAACGTGAACTGGGCCTGAACCGGGAGATCACGAATATCAACGGCTCGGGAATCGGACTGGGTCATCCGGTGGGATGCACGGGCGCGAGACTGATCGTTTCACTCATTCATTCCATGAAGAAAGGGAACAGGACCCTCGGCCTCGCCACCCTCTGCGGTGGGGGCGGCGTGTCCATGGCCTGCGCCATAGAGATATGTTGAGGCCTTCCCGGACGAAGGCTGGAGGATTGTGGCAGAACGTGTCGGAAAAGAAGCCGCTCAAGAAGATAAGCGCGAAGGCCATCATGGCCGATCTCAAGGCCGGTCTGAGCGATTCTCAGCTCATGGTGAAGTACGGGCTTTCGTTCCAGGGACTCCAGGATCTCTTTTCCAAGCTTGTCAATGCAGGACTGGCGACAAAGGCGTATTTCGAGAAGAGGGCGTTCCAACAGGCAGGAAATCCCCAGTCGGCGAAGAGGGCCAAGACCTGCCCCTACTGCGGTTTTTCGAGCGAAGAATCTTTCGTGAAGTGCCCGCGGTGCAAGCAGGATACCACTGAATGGCTCGATACCGTGGAACTCACCAAAATCCTGACCGGTTCTTTCGATTAGGAGACTGTCTCAAAACCCGCGATGGGATGGAAATCGTGCTACGGGAATCGACCAACTTGGCTTTGGGTGGCCCGGACGTTATACGTCCAGGCCACCCGGGAGTTCGGTGATTCCGCAACGTGCCACGAATTCAACGGTAAACTGACTCTTGAGACAGTTTCAGATATCTGTCCCACCAGAACTGCCTACTGGCAAGCCTTTTCGGAGACACTACACTACGGGAACCAGAGCCTCGCGACCACGACGAGCATACGCACGGCCAGCAACACCACGATGATCACCGCCACGATCCCCACTGCCCGGTGGAATCGCCCTCCAAGCGCCTTGAGCTTCGGTACCAGAGCAGTCAGTTGGCGCCGCCCCTTTTCGGAGCCCCCCCACTGAAGCACGACGACCCCGGCGACGAACAGCAGGATTATGAGGAGCAGATACTTCACAGAGTGCCTTCGCTTGCTTCCGATGCGATAAAATCCCGGCATTTCATTTATATGCCGGAATCGTCCCGCCTGCAACTGCGGGAGAGACCTCGGAGGCCGAAAACCGGTCTCAGGGCTTGAAAGATCCCGGCAAATGCTCTAGGCTGAACCGCATCACCAATCGACTCGAGGCGGAAACCGGAGCTATCGCCTTCTTCGCGGCTCCGGAATGCCGGACGAGGATTGACAACGGAACGAACCCCATGGATATCGCTTTTCAGAAAATGCACGGAACGCTCAACGATTTCGTCGTATTCCACGACCTCGAAGAGCGAGTTGCCCTGACTCCCGAGCAGGTGGCCCGGATCTGCGATCGGCGAGCAGGGATCGGCGGGGACGGCCTCATCGTCGTCCGGCCGTCCGCCACAGCGGACTTTTTCATGGATTACCGCAATGCGGACGGCTCATTGGCCGAGATGTGCGGAAACGGGATCCGCTGTCTGGCCAAGTATATTTATGATAACGGCTTGAGCAAAAAAACCACGCTCAACGTCGAAACCAGAGGGGGAGTCAAGACCCTTGAGCTCTTCCCCGACGCTTCGGGGAAGATTGACCGGGTTCGGGTGGACATGGGTTTGCCCATATTCGATCCGGAGAAGATCCCGACCAAGATTGCGGGCGCACAGGGCCCGATTCTCGACTACCCGGTGGAAGCCCGCGGAAAGACTTTCAGCGCCGCGATCCTGTCCATGGGAAACCCGCACTGCGTAATCTTCGTCGACGAGGACCCCGATATTCTCCCCAGGAGGTACGGGGCGTCCATCGAGCTGAACCCCATTTTTCCCGCTCGGTCCAACGTGGAATTCATACGGGTCGTGAGCCCGGAACATCTGATCATGCGCGTATGGGAGCGGGGGAGTGGGGAAACGTTCTCGTGCGGCACCGGAGCGTGCGCCGCGGCAGTGGCGGCCAATCTGAGAGGGCTTGCTCAAGGCACGGTGACGGTTTCCCTGCTGGGGGGAGAGCTGGATATAACCTGGAAAGGCATTGACTTTCCAGTTGTTATGACAGGAAGCGCCGTAACAGTGTATAATGGAATTGTAACCATCTGAAAGAAATGATAAGTCATCCTTGACACGCTCGTCCAGGTGCAGTAAGACTTCTTGCCGGGTATGCGATCCCTCGAAGGGAGCCGCGGCCCGGCTCCTCGCGCCCCCGTCGGGCGTCGATCCCGGATCGGGGCTTCGCAGGTCCCTGGAATGCTGAAGAAAGGTTCGGGGCCCTTACCGATCACTCATATGAAGAACCACAGATCTCAGGCTGGATTCACCGTCCTCGAAATGGTGGCCGCGGTCGCCATCATTGCCGTGCTCTCCGGGATATACTTCTTCCTGCTGGATTCCTACCGTGAGCGGAGAATCAACGAGCAGGCGGCCAAGGCACTCATGCTCGCCGCCAGAGTTCAGGAAGAGTTCTTCGCCAAGGAGCACCATTACTTCGATTCCGAGGTCTCCGGCAACGGCGGTGATGCGCATCTGACCACTCCCGACGGAAAGCCGACAACCGTTCTGGTGCCTCCGAAAGTCGTGCTCACCCTCAAATCACGTGGCAAGGATCAGAGGTCCTTCGTGGGCCAGGCTTTCGTCATTGGGAGCAAGGTGGTTCACCGCTACGATTCCCAGACGGGCAAGATGACTACCGCGTCGAGATCCCAGGATGAGTCGGGATGAAGAAGAGATTTCTCGCCACGTTCAGGCGTCATGAGCTTTACGTGGTGGCCACGGTAATCGGCGTGGTTTTCGTGGCTGCCATGGCCGTGGTGGCCTGGCTGCTTCGCACCTCTATCGTCACCCCTCCGTATGAGACTCTGGGAGAAGCGGAGCTCCGCAAGGTCTTTGCGACAGGCTATCTCCGTTTCAGAGAAGACAACGGCAAGCCCTATCTGAAGGTTGAGCTCCACAACGGAACGCTGTGGTGGATCAAGAAGATCGAGTTCGATTTCAACGGCGCCCGATATACGCTCCGGGAGCCCGACGCGTTCCGACCGCTCCATTTCGGCGCCATCCGCTGTGGCCTCAAGGCCACGCCGCGGTTACCGCAACATATTGAATACGATCTAAGAATTGACAGCGCGGCCGGCTATCCCCCCGCACAGGTGCAGTGGGAGCGAAACAGGGGAAAGTTGTCCGAACGTCCCGACGGGCCGAGCGCCAAGAATTAGCTGTATTTGCCGACATTCCCCACGCGATTTTTCTATGAAAATGCGACGTGGCTGATACCCTTCATGGCGGTTCCAGTGGAGAGCCCGTGCCGGAATTCCCGTTACTCAGGGATTGTGCGTCGGTTCGCAACCTCTTATACTGGGTACTCGACAATCCTCCCGGTTTCAGCCGACTGGCCGACAAGCGGCATATACATTGCCAGGACGCCTTGCCCTGGTACGGGGGATTGACCGTTGGTTGCCTATTGAGAGGCAGCTCCTTGTCGATACGGTTTCGTCACAACGAGGCTCTTCAGTTTTCGCGAAAGATTGCAACCCATATTTTCAGCCATCAATGGAGGGTGATATGCAGGCCGGAACAGGCATTTCGACGAGCGATTTCACCAGAGCGTTGGCAGTGGGCCGTCCGCCCAACGTGGCCCGACTGTTTCCTAACTCGAGAGCGTTGATCGTCAGCGGGAAAGTCATCGACAGAGCCATGCTGAGCAAAGGGGAGGCCATCGCCATCGCGGCCAGCGTTCGCAGTTCCTTTGTGGCGCGCGGGGCGCTCATGGCCGCTCAGAGGGCAAATGCAGCCATACTGATCGAAATCGCCAAATCAGAGGGCGGTGCGGACGCGTACTGCGACGTGAGCCTCTGGAATATGGCGCGGTTGGTCGATGCCATATGCAACGAACTGAACATCACGGTCCCCGTGGCCATTCATGCGGATCACTACGGCATAAAGAAGGCTCAGGACAGGGCTTCGGCAGCGGTGGAAATCCCAAGCATCTTTGACGCGGGCGTCACGTCCATTGCCATTGACGCCTCCCACCTCCCGGACGAGGAGAACCTGTTGTCGAACCTCCAGCTCAATCAATTCATCCCGCGGTGGGCCGGGTACGAAACGGAGGTGGGCGAAATAAAGGGCAAAGCAGGTCTCTCCACCGTCGAGGAAGCGCTGTTCCTCATTCAAGGTCTCAATGCTCACAGCATTTTCCCCGACTGGATCGCGCTCAACAATGGGACCACCCACGGGATCGAAGCAAGCGACGCGGGCATCCAGGTCGATCTCACGGCCCGTATACACAAGGCTCTCGAACCGTACCACATGTCGGGCGCGCAGCATGGAACATCCGGGAACAGCTTCGAACGGCTTCGCGCCATTGCCCGGCAGACGCACACTACGAAGGCAAATGTAGCCACCGCATTGCAGATGGTGTCATGGGGTCTCAAGGTGAATGAGTACGGCAACGCGGTTCAGGACGAGGAAGGCAATTTCATCAAGACACCCGATTCCGGCCCCTCGGATGCCGTATGGAACCAGATGGTGGCCTTCGCAAAGGAAAAGGGGTTGAAAGGGGGCGATTTCAAGAAACTGAATCGTCCCTTTGAAAACAAGCTCCTCGGGCTGCCGAGAGTGGAGCGCGACCGAATGGCCAAGGGCGTAGAGGACTTCGTCTATCTGCTCATCACCGAGGTCTTCAACGGCGCGGACACCGCTCCTCTCGCGGTGGAAGCCATTCTGAAGGCAGGCTCGCACGACCTGGGCCCCAAGGCTTCCCGAATCGAGGATCCCGCGGAATGGACCGAGGAAAAATTCCGAGCTCGGGCAAAATCCCTGGCTCGGGACAAGGGGCCCCAAGGCAACTTCGAGGATTGACCGACCTTACTGAAAAGGCTCTGCGGGGCGAGACCTTTGGAAAGAGGGGCCGCCCTCCGCGGCCCATGGCGGTAGCGTAGTCCTTTGCGGCATGAATTCGGTTGCACGTTTGGGGCAGCAGATATTGCTCCGTCATCCCGGCGGAAGCCGGAATCCAGTGCCGGATGGCCGGGAGCAGTGGAGAGCGCTTCGATTCTCCCCAGCTTGACAGCACTGGCCCCCGGCTTCCGGCAGGGCGACGGACTGAAGACCGCATTCATTGAGATTGGGATGCTGGCCGGAAATCCGTGACCGAATTTAGGAAAACCTGTAATAAGTGCATTCCCATGTTCCTGGCTGCCGACAATCTTCACGGTCTCAATCCGGTCGTGGCGGACGCCATGCGCAGACTCGATCCCGCTCCGATACGAGATCTGGTGCGGAAATGCCAGCAGGCCGGCGCGCACTTCATCGACATCAATCCCGGCCATCTTTCGAGGCGGAACGAGGACCGGATGGGTTTCCTTGTCGAGACGGTTCAGGACGCAACAGAGGCGCGGCTGATCCTCGACAGTCCCAATCCCCGCGTTCTGGCCGCAGGATTGGCCGCGTGCCGGGAGAAACCGATTCTCAACGCCTTGTCGCTGGAGGAGCACAAACTAAACGAGCTGCTTCCTCTCGCCGTGGAGCACAACACCGAGCTGGTCATTCTTCTCATGGACGAGCGCTCGTTCACTCCGCCCACTCTCGAAGAGAAACTGGCGCTGGCTATTGAACTGCGCGAACGGTGTCTTGCCGCCGGGCTGCGTGACGAAGACCTCATCTTCGACCCGGTTCTGCCGAATTTGAGCTGGGGGGACGCTTTTGACCGCGTCGCAGAGGATGTGAAGACGATCCGCCTGCTTTCCTCCGGAGCAATATTTCAGGAACCGGTCCGAACCATGGTGGGTCTCTCCAACCTCCGCAGCGGAGAGCGGCGCCGCTACGGCATCGACCTCGAAATCACGTGCCTGGGATTACTCGCAGGAGCCGGTCTCTCGGTGGCGCTGGCAAACGTGCTCCAGCCGGAGATCGTTGCCGCGTTCAACGGCGTCAACCGGATGATATGACAGGCGGCCAATCGGCCAAGGATAGGATTCATGAATCACGCCGAAGCATATGAGAAACTCATTTCACACAGTAAAGAGACGGCCTATGTGGGGTCGGCCATGGCGCTCCTGGGCTGGGACGAACGGACCCACATACCCGAAAAGGGGCATGCCCATCGCGCGGGCCAACTGGTGACCCTTGCGCGAATCCATCACAAAATGGCCACCGATCCCATAATCGGCGAGCTTCTCCCCGTGGTGGAGGGCTCGGAGCTCACGCTCGACAAGCTCGCGGTGGAAGCGGTCAACATCCGTGAGTGGCGCCGGGCCTACGACCGGTCAGTCAAGATCCCGGAACGGCTCGCGGTGGAATTAACCCGAGCGGCGGCCGAAGGACAGGCTGCGTGGGAAAAGGCAAGGCCTGCAAACGATTGGGACACTTTTCGGCCCTACCTGGAACGGATCGTCGAGCTCAAACGCGAGCAGGCAGATGCTCTCGGGTACGAGGTCGAACCGTACGACCCGCTCCTCGACGGATACGAGCAGGGCGAAACGGCCCGGGACCTCGAGCCGATCTTCGAGACGTTGCGCGCGGCGCTCGTCGATCTGCTCCAGCGCATTCAGGGGAGCGGCAGACAGCCCGATTCGTCAGTCATCAGAGGGAATTTCCCCGCCTCTGCTCAGGCCGCCTTTGCCACGGACGTCGCCCAAGCCATGGGCTATGATCTGAAAGCCGGCCGGCTCGACGTTTCCGCTCATCCGTTTACGTCGGGAATCGGCCCCGGTGACGTGCGGATCACGACCCGGTTCGGGGAAGATTCTTTCCGGGAATGTTTCTTTTCCGTGATTCACGAGGCAGGTCACGGCATGTATCACCAGGGACTGCCGCTCGATCACTGGGGAGCTCCCTTTTGCCGCCCCATCTCGTTGGGCGTGAACGAATCCCAGTCCCGGATGTGGGAGAACCTCATTGCCCGGTCCCGCGGTTTCTGGCGGTTTTTCTATCCCAGGGCCCAGGCGTTGTTCCAGGATTTGAAAGGGGTGGGGCTCGAAGACTTCCTGTTCGCGGTCAACGAGGTGAAACCGAGCCTCATTCGAACGGAAGCGGACGAAGTGACGTACAATCTCCACGTGCTGCTCAGGTTCGAGCTGGAAGTGATGCTCCTGCGCCGCGAGCTGACTGTCGCGGACCTGCCCGACGCGTGGAATGAGAGAATGTCCCGATACCTCGGGCTGACTCCGCCCGACTACACCGACGGGGTGATGCAGGATGTCCACTGGTCATCCGGCTCAATCGGGTACTTTCCCACCTACACCCTTGGGAACATCTATTCGGCCCAGTTCCTTGCCCAAGCGAACCGTGAGCTGGGTGACGTGCAGGAAATGCTGAGTCGGGGGGAATTCGTGGGACTCCTCGGCTGGCTGAGGGAAAGGATCCATTCGCAAGGGTCTCGATACTTGCCCCGAGATCTGGTGCACGTCATCACCGGCGAAGATCGAAATCCTCAATACCTTATCAGCTATCTTAACAGGAAGTACGGGGAATTGTACGGGCTCGGTGGGTAGGCCGTAGGATGTAACCTGCTTGGTTGGGAGCCCTGTTCGCACATTCGGCGACGCATTCCCGTAGGATGTGGTGAGCGCAGCGAACCGCATCAGTTGAGGACCGCCATCGATGCGGATCACCGCATGCAAGAATGCCTTGGTGGGACGGGCATCTCAAACTGTCTCAAAAATATCGTTCGGAAAGCAATCGTGCCAAAAACGACACTCAAACCTGGCTTTGGGTGGCCCGGACGTTATACGTCCGGGTCGCGCAGCGACAGGAGGTCCGGACTTCCCATGTCTTCGGCATCCGGACGTAGCACCTCCACCCGACGGCGTCTCACCTGTTACAGAATGACAAGCGAGCCTGCCCCGGATCATGATCCGGGGATGCCCGTCCCACCAAAGCTTTCAAGGCAACGCCGTCCCGGAACGGTCAGCGGAGAGATTCTCGAAGTGCCAGGAGGTCTGTTCAAGGGCTTGGACAGCCACACGACCTCGGGGTAATGAAATGGCCCGGATTCGGACCTCCTGTGCCTTCGGCACCCGGACGTATAACGTCCGGGCCACCCGATCCGATGAAGGGTCGAAGGTTTTGAAAACGCCCACCGGCTGCGCAGCCGGAATTCATTCAGTGAAATTAACAGGTTCCGAACCGCTGCCTCCTGCACCATCACCGAACCAGCGATTCAACCACGAGCTCGATGAGGGACCGCGCCTCCACCGCGAGGTTGTAGTGCTCCTTGATGTCATGGAGCTGCGTCAGACATGCCTGACACGACGTGGTGACGATTCCCGCGCCTGAAGCCACGATCTGATCGGCCTTGGCCTTACCGAATTCCAGCTTTTTCTTGCCGAGATCGGAATTCTGCGCCACGCCGCCGCCTCCACCGCAGCAGAGCGCGTACTTGCCGTGCGGTTCCAGCTCCACGTATTCTCTGGCAATGTGCCTGAGGAGCTCGCGGGGCGGCTCGTACATGCCCAGTTTTCTCCCGAGGTTGCACGGGTCGTGGTACGTGACCGTGGCGTCGATGGCCCCTTGCTTGAGCTTCAGCTTGCCCTCGGTGAAGAGCCGGGCCGCGAGATCCACCACGGAGGTCACTTCCAGGCCCAGCGGTTCACCGAGCATCTTTTCCGCGTCTTTTTTCAGGATCTTATATCCGTGGCCGCATTCCGTCGAGAGAATTGCCTTGACGCCCAGGCTTCTCGCGGTTTCCACGATCTTTCGGACAAGGTCGAGATTCGTCTCCTCGTCTCCCAGGTAGTAGGCCCAGTTCGAGATGTCGCAGAGAGTGGAAGCGTACGTCCAATCGACCTCGGTCGCCATCAGGAACCTCAGGTACACCGAAGACATGTGGGCTGCGGAAGTGTACTCCCGCGGGTTGGGTATGAAGAGGTATTCAGCCCCGTGTTTGTCCATGGGGACGGTGAGCTCTTCCTCGTCGATCCCTTCGATTTCGCCCGCGGCCTCTTCCGCGAGCCACTGGATCGTGTCCGCGAACTCCTCGGCATCGATGCCGACGCTGTTTCCGGTTTCCCGGATCATGGCCAGACCGTCTTCGAGGCGCTTGGGACCTTTGCCTCCGGCACGGGCCACTCCCCGCAGCATCCGGATGATGTGATCCATCATGATCCCTTTGGGACAGTCCGCGGTGCACCGGGCGCAGAGCGTGCACGCCCAGAGGAACTCCGAATCGACGATCGGCTGGATGTCGCCGCTGAAGACCCCTCTGGTGACCTCACGGGGGAGGTCCGTTCCGGGATAGAAATCGTTGATGAAGCAGGTGGAAAGACATTGTTCGCATGTCTGACATTCTTGCAGCTTCTCACCGCCGGATTGCTCACGAATGGCCGAGGTTGTCTCTTCGGAGATTACTCGGCTTGCCGGTTCTGTCATCGTTTACTCCACGTACGGATTCTTGGTGGGATTTAAAGTAATTGCCAACATTCTTGACCGATTCTTGTACCCCAACGCCGTCGTTCCCGCGGAAGCGGGAACCCAGGATTTCAAGCAGTCCAGCGGGGAACGCGGGACCGCTTTCGTAGGAACGACGTGAGTGTTTGTGAGCGGACAGTACTTTTGGCAACGGCTATATTCGCTTGGCAAAGGATGGAACTGTCATTGCGAGGGCGTAAGCCCGTGGCAATCTCTCAATCGGCACGAACAGATTGCTTCGTCGTTTCACTCCTCGCAATGACACCGGTCACATAGCCCGGTTCCTTGGCAACGGCATTATTCCGATTCTTTCTTTGCGGTTTCAGTCTGGTATAACCCTCTTCCTGCCCACCTCGAGATCGTGGATGGGAATGATGATGTCGGCCGCATCGACGATACGCTTCATGCTCTCGTAGGCCAGGATCACATCCAGATGCACTCCGGGACAGACGACCCCGCCGCCCGGCGGAAAATTCTCCGCATTGCAGCACAAACCGGTGATGACGGCCTTGCCGCGCGCGGTTTCCACCACGACGGACTGCCCTCCCGGCGTGTGCCCAGGCGTAAAGAGCACGTGAATTCCTTCCTTGATCGTTGCGTCTCCGTCGAGCGTTACAATATTCACATCATCGAGCACGTCGGGATAGTATCGATGGTCGATGGGATGGGGATTGTTGAAGAAGTCCAACTCCGCCTTTTGCACGTATACCCTCGCGTTTGAGCAGAGCGAGTCGTTCTCGCAATGATCGTTATGCAGATGGGTGTGAATGACAATGTCCACATCCTCGGGCGTCCAGCCGATCGTCTCGAGAGCGTCCTCGAAGAGCAGGACCGGAAAACCCGCGCGCTCTTCGAGGTCCGGCGCCGCGATAAAGTCCTCGATTCCCGTATCGACGAGGATCGTCTCATCGCCGCCCATGATCGCAAAGACGTAGATCGGGAGCAGAATGCGCTTTCCGTACTGCCTCTGATACGTCATGATCCCCTGGTCGGTCTCGTTGAATCCCACCGCCAGGGGATGGATGGTATACGTTGCCATGGTCTCCTCCAGATGCCTTTGAACCATTCGCCTGGGAAGGACTTCTTGGAACGAGTTTCACCGCTGCCTCCCCTTGGCGCCGACCTTGTTGTCGTGATCGATATGGATAAGATGTATAGCACGTTTGCGGGGTGAACGTCCATGCGCGACGAGAGAGTTGCCTATACAGAAACGTCCACCGCGGAGGCCGCGGAGAGCGCAGAGAAATCGGATCTTCTTATCCTGCGATTAGACCTCTGCGGGACGGTTGGAAAGGATGAGTCGGCTTACCCCCTGGCCTGAGAGGAAAGCCTGGCCCCCCGGCAGTTTGTACCCATAAGTCAAGCCTGCCCCCTTCACTCAAGTGCGAAGCCTACGCCTTGCGTTCCTGCCCAGAGCGTCTGCGGCCCAGATGGCCGACTCAACCATTTCAGCGGTCACGGGGAACCAGGTGGAATGAATAGTCTCGCCCGGCGCCGTGGTCGCCTCCGCCACTCTCCTTACGTCCTCGCGGCTCGGACCGGAAACGCCCAGATCCTCCAAACAGACGGGCAATCCCACGCTCAAACAGAAATCGAGGACTTGGTCAACATCCTTTGACGGTCGGCCCTCCAGGACCATTTGCGTAACAACGCCGAAAGCCACCTTTTCTCCATGAAACCTGGCGTGCGACGCTTCCAGAACTGTCAAGCCGTTGTGGACCGCGTGGGCTCCGGCCAAGCCCCCGCTCTCAAACCCCAGACCGCTGAGCAAGGTATTCGCTTCGACCACCGCTTCCACGGCTGGTGTCACGGATTTCTGCTCCACAGCCAGCTTGGCCTGCAGACCGTATTCCAACAACGTGTCATAGCAGAGTCGAGCCAACGCGAGGGAAGAGAGGGTGGGCGGGCACGCGCCGGTCAAAGCATTTGGTTTGCAGCTCTTCGCGCACGTGTCTGCTTCCCAATAGGTGGCCAAAGCATCGCCCATCCCTGATACCAGAAACTCTACGGGAGCGTTCGCCACGATAGTCGTGTCCACCAGGACGCAGTCGGGATTTTTCGGTAAAACAAGGTAGCGCTCGAAAATACCGTGCTCGGAATAGATGACCGACACAGCCGAGCACGGCGAATCGGTCGCGGCGATGGTGGGCACAACGATCACAGGGATTTTCATTTCGTAGCTCACCGCCTTGCCGGTATCGATTACTTTCCCTCCACCGGCCGCAATGACAAGATCAACGCCGTTGGCCTTGGCCACATCCACCAACCGACTGATCTCCTTGTCTGAGCATTCGCCGCTGAACACCTCCCTATGGCACCCGACCTTGTTATTCTTGAGACCGGCCTCAACCCTTGAACCGCACACGTCGAGCGACGTCTTCCCTCCTATGAAGAGGGCTTTGGTACCCATCCTGGCCGCGTGGATCCCTATTTCAGCGAGGGCGCCGGCCCCTTGAACGTAACGACTGGGCGCAAGAAACATTCGACTCATGTGAATTACTCTGTTTTGTTCAGAGGACGTGACACGGTGACGTTACGGACGGCTTCCGCACTCTCCAGCCACTCCGTAACGATCAAGGGATCAGCCATAGAGCACCTTCCCCTCTTTCAGCACCTCGGCCACGAAGGGATCGCCCAAGGACAGCCGCTCCGCAACTTCCGCCGGACGATACACGAGGTAATCGACCGGAAGGTCGGTATCCATCAACCGGTACAGCTCCTGAATCCAGTCAGACCCAAGGTGTGGAACGTCATCCTTGATAATGAACAGATCCACATCATTAATTTCACCCTCTTCGCGCGTTGCGGAGCCAAACAGGATGATTTTCTCCGGAGCGTACTTGAGCACAAGCTGGTGTTTCAAGGCTTCGATACGGATGAATACTTCCGCTCGTGTCATTTCCGCTCTCCTGTTTCTTTCGGGGGACATAACACCGTTGTCTTAGAGGGGGTACTTCCACGGCCCCCGAGGGCGGGCCGCGCTCAAGTCCCGGCCGGTCTGCTTCTCAATTATTGCGACCCCGGTGCAGCGGTTCTCGTCAACCTTGAATTACATCCCGCGCTTCCGACAGGCAGATAGACAACTCGCTCACGAGCCAATTCGGCAGCGTAGGCAATCACCGCCTGGATATCGTTGTCAGTGATGGATGGGTAACTCTTCAGAATCTCATGTCGGCTTATGCCGGCCGCGAGATTATCCAGAATGACCGAAGCCATGATCCGTGTGCCGCTGATACAGGCTTTTCCATGACATATCGACGGGTCTACGGTGACGCGGTCTCGCCAGTTCATAGGAAGACACCTCCGCAACGTTCCTTGTCTTATCTTGGCACAATGCAGGCAGACCGGCAATCTTCTCCAGTAAAGCAACACCTTGGCCCTCGAAGGGGGAGCTCCTCGGGTAGCCTTGGGTGAAACCCGCGGAGGCAAAAATCCATCGACGAAGACCGAGGACCGGGGACTGTCTCAAAACCTGCGACGGAATGAAAATCATGCTACGAGAATCGATCAGACCGGCTTCGGGTGGCCCGGACGTTACAGGTCCGGGTCGCGCAGCGACAAGAGGTCCGGACCTCTTGTGCCTTCGGCACCTGGACGTATAACGTCCAGGCCACCCGGGAACTCGGCAATTCCGAGTCGTGCCACGATTTCGACTCGACAAGGAATTCGGAGACAGTTTCACGAAGGAATCTCCGGCAGCCGGTGGATCGGATGTTTCTTCCGGCCACCATCATAGGCCGGGCATTGGCATTTGACGTCAGTCTATGACCAGCGCTTCCGCAACGAGCTCGGATACGAGCGCCACCCGCAGGTCCAGCTCGAAATCGTCGTCGAGATCCTTGAGCTGAGCGAAGCACATCTCACACGCGGTCGCGAGGACTTCCGCGCCGGTTGCTTTGATCTGGTCAGCCTTGACACGCGAGGTCATCATGCGGAATTCCGGTTCCGCCGCGATGACCAGACCGCCGCCGCCTCCGCAGCACCAGTTCGCAGACCGGTTCGGTTGCATCTCGACAAAATCGTCGGTCAGCGCGGCGATACAATTTCGGGGCTCTTCGTACACGCCGCCGTTTCGGGCAATCTGACACGGGTCGTGGTACGTGATCTTCCCCTCAACAATACCCTTTTCCAGCTTGATCCTGCCCTCGCGCAGGTAACGATCCACCACCTGAAGGATGGTGCTCACCTTGTACCGGTGCTTGCCGGTCATGTACTTCATGAGGCGGTACGCGGTGCCGCATTCGCAAATCACGAGCTCCTTGATGCCCAGTTGCTCGATCTCGTTGTCGATGCGGTCGTAGATCTGCTTCGTGAGCGTCGGATTTCCCACGAATGCGCCGAAGTTTACGGCCTCGAAATAGCTCAGCGACCAGTTTTCGTTCGCCGCGTTGAAGATCTTGGCCGCAGGCACGATGGATGGTTTCTCGGCCATTGAGACGAAGAGCACGTCCGCTCCCCTGACATCCAGCGGAACGAGCTCTTCCGGAGCCTTGCCGGGAAACAGCCCTGCCAGCTCGTCTCTGATCTTTGCCACCTCTTTGCCGAATTTCTCACGGGTGGTTTCGAGCTTTTCAGCGCGGGCCACCTCTGCCTTCGCCTTCATCGTGAGCGGCTTGGGCTCCATGTCCGCGGCGATGAGCATGGTCTTGGCAAGAGCCTGGATCTGCTGGGTGTCAATGGCCATCGGGCAGTACGTCATGCAGCGGCGGCATCCTGTGCACGTGTACGCGGTCTCGTAGACCTTGTCCATCCATATCTGATCGAGCTCCACCGCCTCGTTGAACCAGGGAGCGACCTTGCCGGTGATCGTGTGGTAATTCTCGTACAGGCGGCGAATATTCTGCGCCCGCGCGACTGCAGAGTAGCGAATGTCACCGGTGGAAGCGTACGCGTGGCACGCGTCCACGCACACGCCACAGCGCGCGCAGTTGTCCATGAACATTCGCATGGACTGGTTGAGCCTTTCGGCAAGGATCTTGAGCAGTTCCTTCTTTTCGTCCGGCTCCATGCTATCCTCTCCTTATCTTGTTCAGGGGAATGGCGAATGCGAAGTGCATGATCTTGCTGAACGGCAAAATGAGGAAAAAGAGATTCGCCAGCAACACGTGCGTACCGATAATGGGGTAGTGCGACCCGCTGAGGAATTCGCGGGGATCCGCGAACGTGAACTTGACGAGCGAGCTCAAATAGAGACCGAAATCAGCCTTGGTCATCACGAACCCGCTTTCCGTCCATGAGTTCCCCCAACTGATTACGCAGCCGCTGATGGCGGCTCCCAGGAGCAGCACGAGGATCAAGAAATCACCCGGAACCGAGACTTCCCGGACGGGCGTGCGAAATCGCCTGAAGAGAAAATAGAGCAAACAAACACTGACCACGACCCCGACCGCTCCCCATCCCAGCATGTGCGCGGATTTCTCCGGCATGATGTTGATCCGGGGGAGGAGATCCAGGTGCGCCAGAAGGAGAAACAACAATGACACGTGGAACACGATGAGGAAAAACCAGAAGAGTGGCTTATACCTGCGCACCGATGGCATGGTGAACGCGTCCAGGATCGCGCCGCTCCAATCCGAATCGGGCAGATCCTCCGGCCGCGTGCCTTCGGGAAAGATCCTGAGCGTATACGGCAGCTTGGGAGTTTTGACTATGTCCACGATCTTCACGATGACCCACACGATGCACCACGCCAGGGACACGTACACCATGGGAACCATGACCAGGAACCAAATTTTGTCTGCCATTACCGACACTCCTGTGATTTGCCTTGACGCTTGGCATAAGGCACAGCGAACAATGAAAAGGCGCCAGCGTACCCAACTCCGGCTTGGCAAAGACCCTCCCCGGCGCCAAGATGCCCCGATCGAGACCGACACCGGAGGCGCAGGCATACATGCACCAACCGGCGGGGCCGATTTGTCCGCATTTAAATTTGTGATCGTGTGTCTTGAAACGGCTGGGGTGTCGCCTCGACAACGCCATCGGGGCAGAGAGCGGTCATAAGCCGTTCATCGGGGTGCGGCGTTTTCCCTCTGGGCAGAGTCGTTACCTCCTGGTTCACGTCCGCACGGGTCAATCTTACTGTAGCCGAGTAGTGCTGTCAAGAATTTGGCGAAGGCCGAGCTATCCTTCAGTGAGGCTTAGAAAGGGACTGCGCCGACGCGGTCGTGCGGGCGACCGGA
>Ga0172371_10001346_pt1 | contig 38955 bp, 44 predicted proteins | sample Lak12m_FD_114543 | JGI IMG/M metagenome (GOLD analysis project Ga0172371, IMG submission 114543) | Freshwater microbial communities from Kabuno Bay, South-Kivu, Congo - kab_022012_12m | ecosystem: Environmental > Aquatic > Freshwater > Lake | place: Democratic Republic of the Congo: South-Kivu... | reverse complement strand
TTCGTATTTTGTCCCAAAGTCAATCAGAATAATTGAGTTATTTTTAACTCTTTTATTGTTTCCGCTTCTGGTGTCATAGTGAGGAATTGAGGAATTTTCATCTACGGCAACAATTGGATAAAAGGCTAAAGCATAATTTTTTTCTTTCAACCAGAACTCGATTTTGAAAGCAATCTCTTTTTCCGAAGTCCCAACTTTAATCGTCTTAATAATTTCTGATAAACATTGGTCAACGATCTGACAGGCTTTTCTTATCTTTCCGATTTCCTCATCATCTTTGACCGCCCGTTGATTAATAATTATTTTTTCCGTAGGAACTATTTCTATGCCGACCAATTCTTGTTTTAATTTATTGAACTCGCTTATCTTTAAATCATCTCCTTCTACTCCCAACTTTAAAATCTTTTCTTCTTTAGTAATTTCTTTTAAATGAGAAATTAATCCTTTGTGCGGCGTTATTAGTTTTAAAATTAAAAATTTGTCATTTGAAATTGATTTGAAATTTGTCATTTGAAATTTTACGTTTAAGTAACGACTATCTGTAAATAAATAAGCATTTCTAGTCGTTACTAGTAGCCACTCTTCTCTCTCATCATCAGTCAGCGTTTTAAAGCCAGAAAGGTAAAAGATGTTATGAAAATTACTCACCAAAAATCCATCAAGATTTTTTTCTTTGAGGGTTTGTTTTAATTTATTAACGCGTTGTAGCATGCTTAATTAAATAACAATATGGTCTTCTTGGGTCCATCCGGGCTGCGAAAATATCTCTACCCAGCATTCATCCTCAACGCTTTTTGCCCAGTGTACGTTGTTCGGATGGACGATATACTCGTCTCCTGCTTTTAGATTAATAGTTTTTCCATCCACGTGTAATTCTAAATTACCCTTAAGTATCGTATATTGCTGAGTCATTTTGAAATGTTTGTGTGGTCTGCTTAAAATAATTACTTCAACCGCACGGTCAAATTCCGGATGTTCTTCTACCGGTTCCACCTCACAGACAAAATACAAACCTCTTCCATCTAGATCGTAAGCTTTTTTACCGGGATATTTTTGTTTTAGCTCTTTGATAACTCGAATAGATCTTTGTTCTGGAGTCTCGCCTTGCATATTTTATTATAATATTCTATATAATAGTTATTATCAATTCGTGTTTTAGTTTTATATGAATATCTACATAATCTTTCCCAAAAAATTCTTTACTAAAGAACAATTAGACAGTTTTAAAGGACATAATCTTAAGTTTATTGAAGGTAAAAAAATAGATTTAGAAAAGATTCCGCAATTTTTTCATGAAAAAGAATATATCTTATCTGTTGATCCAACTTACTTAAAAGATGGCTGGAATGCGTTTCCGATTGAACGGATAAAAAGAATGAAAGGACTTAAAGCTTTATGTTTGACGACAACCGCTTTTGGTTGGGTTAATGGGAAAGAACTGGCAAAACTTGGGATAATTCTGACTAATACACCCGGCAAATCTACCGAAGCAGTCGCAGAATTTAATATCTATATGATGCTTTCGCTTCTCAGGAAAACGCCTTTGATTGTCAAAAATAGCTGGAAAATGAATTATGACAATTTTATCAATGGAGAGTTGAAAGGATTAAATGCCGGGATTATCGGATTAGGAAAGATCGGCAGTCGAGTTGCAGAATTATGCAGAGGATTAGGAATGAATGTCAGTTATTGGAACAGAAGCAAAAAGAAATCTCCTTATAAGGGTGTCTCACTCAAAGAGCTGTTTGAAAAATCTGATGTGATATTTAGCACAGTGGCGACATCGCCTGAATTAAAGGGATTTGTAAATAAAGATTTAATTTCTAAATTAAATAAAAAGGCTATTATTGTTTCCACGTCAGATACTCATATTTTAGACGTTGATTTTATTCTAAAACAGGTTGAAAAAGGAAATCTTGGCGGTTTTGCTTTTGAAAGTTCCGAGAAGAAAATAACAGATTTTAAAGGCAATATTGCTGTTTTTCCGGAACAGGCTTATTACACTTTAGGAACTTTGGAAAATACGGCTAGAATTGTTACCGAAACCATAAACTCTGTACTGAATAAAAAACCAATCAATAAAGTCAATTAAAGAACGTACTTAATAATATCGTTTTCAATAGTACATGAAGTACAGTCAGCACAACCGAAGTTTTGGGAAGAATCGATTTTATATTTGACTGAGTCTTTTACCAATTAATCAAATACCAATATGGGCTTCAAGGTAGAATTTAATTCGATTTTGAGAATTGATGTTGGGAAAGAGTCAGAACAATTAACTAAAATTTTTAAGCGCATGTACGGTTGGCAATAATTATGAAACGAAAAATCATAATCTTTGTAATTCTTTTTGTTGTTTTGATACCCGTTTTGTTTCTTTCCTTCCAATACTTCTCCCGCGCGGCGGCAATAAAAGCCAATATCGTCGTTGACGTCGCTAAAACTTCCGGGCCGTTTCCCGACCGCTGGAAAGCTTTGGCTCAAGGTGGCGAAGAATCTGGAGTCAGAATGCTTCAAAACGTCGTCCCTCAGGTCTCCGAGCTTTATCCCCGCTTCATCCGTATCGACCATATTTATGATTTTTACGATGTCGTCTCCCGCGACCCATCAGGGAATTTAAAGTTCAACTTTGATAGATTGGACCAAACTGTTTGTGATATCTACCATACTGGTGCCAAACCATTTCTTTCTTTGGGGTATATGCCAGCGACGATGTCCAACGACGGGTCGCTGGTTGGTAAACCAAAAAACTGGAACGAGTGGAGTCTATTGGTCCAAAAAACCATCGAAAGATATAGCGGACAAAATACTGCTTTGCCTTGCGGAAATCTTTATCCTTTCTGGAGAACCGACCTCTACTATGAAGTTTGGAACGAGCCGGATTTGGAAACTTTTGGCAAATGGAAGTATTCTGGTAATAAAAGCTATTCTGACCTCTATTTTTATTCGGTAAAAGGCGCCAATAACGCCATCAATGTTCTTCCTTTTAAGATGGGCGGCCCAGTAACAACCGCCCTTTATAAAAACTGGATCCAGCAGTTTATCAACTATGTAATTATCAACAATTTACGTTTAGATTTTATCAGCTGGCACCATTATTCAAAAAAAACCGACGACTATACTGACGATGTTATTAAACTAAATAAATGGCTGGCAGAGGATCCAAAATATAATCCTTATGAAAATATCCCAAGAGTGATTTCTGAATGGGGCTATGACTCTCAGGTTAATCAGATTGCCGATACCGAAGTTGGTGCCGCCCATACCTTAGCTTCAATCAGGAATTTTATTAACGCCAATCTTGAGACGACCTTTTTATTCGAAGTCAAAGACGGACCCAGGCCTTCTTGGGGGATTTTAGATTATCAAGGTAATAAAAAACCCCGCTGGTATGCCCTACAGATGTTAAATTCCCTAAGCGGTAATCAAATTATTATTGAAGGCGAAGGAACCTTCGTCACCGCTTTGGCAAGCAAAAGCGATGGTAAGATCAGTCTTATTTTAACCAACTACGATGAGAGCGGCCGAAATACTGAAGCCGTACCAGTGGTTTTTAGAAATTTATTACCAGGAAAATATCGTTTAACAAAGACAAACTTAAAAGATGAGAAAGATATCAGTTTGAATATTGAGCCGATTAACGGAGAGATTAATTTAACCGGAGAAAAAGCGATTATTATGCCAGCGAATACAATCGTGGCTTTGGAACTTACTTCTTCTCAAAATATAAAGTGACAACTGAAGTGACTGTCTGGGTGCCTGGTTCAATCACCGCTCCTCCACCGCCAACTCCTTCTGAGTAGGCCTTAGTATAGGCGACCGGCTGAGGCGATGAGGACTCAATAATGTTAGTCACCTTTCCTAGTCTAATTCCTAGATTTTTCGCCATTTTTTTGGCTTGATCTTGGGCGTTTTTAATCGCCTTATTTCTTGCTTCTTCCCGATAGGCCTCCGGTTTATCAATAGTAAAACTTACTCCTTGGATTTGGTTAGCGCCGGCCGCGGTCACTGCCTCAATTACCTGGGAGACAAGCTGAGTATTTCTTACTTTTATCTGGATGGTGGCGTTGCCATTGTATCCGGTAATAGAATTAGTATTGTTTTCGTATTTATAATTTGGATAAATCGAATAGTTTGAGGTTTTAATATCAGCTTTTTCTATTTCCATTTCTTTTAAAGCATTAATAATCTTATTATTGACGGTGTTAATGGTGGTTTGTACCTCGTTAACCGTCTCTCGGTTATCAACGGTTACTCCGGCATTAACATAGGCGGTGTCAGGAGTGACTTCAACTTTGCCTTCACCGACGACTGCCAGCTCGGTTGATTTGGTGGTTGAGACGATGGTTAAGGGATAGGAGATATCTAAGAGTTTGATTAAATAAAGTCCTAAAATAGAAACAATGACGACAATAAAAAATTGAAATAAAAATTTATTATTTTCCATTTGGCTTTGGTTTAACCGCTTCTTTAACCTGCATAAATCCTTCGGACACTATTTTGTTGACATACATAATCTTTCGATAGAGATAAAACTCGCCTAAAAACAGGGTGATAAAAGACAGCAAAACAAAGATGGTGACCGTCATACTATGATGCCTAATATATCGAGAAAGTTTTTGCTCCATAATTTCTCACCTCTTAATTTTATCCTACCATATTTTTAAAACTGTCAAGAAGAAAATCATCTTATAAGTTTATAGGGCATATAGACCTTGCTGGCAAGAGTTTTTTTAAGACAGTCTTTAAGTTCCGCCCGGCCCCGGGCTGATTTTAAATACGAAAGAATTGTATAGACGTAGTATCTTTGGTCAGAGGAAAATCTCTGCATGAAATAATTATACTATTACTGGATATTGATTTATCTAAGGGTATTTATAACAGATTTAATTTAAATCTTTTTAGTCTTAAGTAGCGTCATCAGATCAAACGCTTATTCCGAAATGCAAATCCCGAGCTAGACTTTAAATATTTCTCGAAGTCAGTTGCCCTTTTCTGGGAAGTAAAAGCTGAATAATAAACTAATTTAACTGGTCTTAAGTTTTTCGTAGAAGAAATTGATCCTTCACTATGAGCTTTTATTCTAGATTTTAAGTCAGACGAATAACCAACATAATAACTCTTATCTTTTAACTGAAGAATATAAACGTAATACATGTCCCACTTCGCTCCTCGTAACCTCGGAGCTACGCGGGACACACTTCTATTTTATTATTAGGCGTTTAATAATTCTAGAAGTATGGTTTACCACTCTTCGCTTTTTTATTAAAAAGCTATGAGGTGGCTTGCCACGCGAAGCTCTTTACTTTTTGTAAAGAGCGAAGTGTGGAGATGGCGGGAGTTGAACCCGCGTCCGAGAAAACACTTCTGACAAACGTTTAGCCTAGAATAGATTATTTTTACTCTGTCTTAGCCGCTTAAATAACCAAATCGGACTAAGAAGTCAATTAGATTTATCGATCCTAAATACAACTGATTACTTTCTAGGATCTTATTCCGATTGGTTTTCCCCTCCAAAGATTGAATCGGACAAAATCTTAAGAGAAGGCTTTAGTTGTACGCAAATAATTGCGGACGACTATAGGCAAATGCCAACTTTTGATCAGCATCTAAATTTTTCCGTTTAACGCAACAGGTTCGTCTAGACCGTTTGTAAAAGTGCCGATTTCCCGTCGAGTCCTTTCATCCCCTCTAGAGACTGTTAGTGAGTCAAAAATATTTTGACGAACTTACAGTCTCTTGAGCCCGCCAACAAACGCTCTTCAACGCGTTGAGCGGATAGCGTTGAGTTCAGTGTTGAAGTAAGTTGTGGCGGGCAACTTACTTACCTGAACGTAGGCGGACATCTTTAACTCTTTAAATATTCCTTTATTTCTCTTTTCTGATCCGCTTTTATGTCTCTTGCTTTTTCTCTCTTTCTTTTCTCAAGCTCTTTTCGACCACGTACCAAAGCGATTTCAAGCTTGATTAAAGGACCCTTATTATAACAGTTTTTTGGAGCTAAAGTCAACCCGGCCGAGTTCATTTTCGTCCTAAGTCTTAAGATTTCTTTTTTGTGCAAAAGCAGTTTTCGGCTTCTAGTCGGGTTGTAACTGGCGCTTCGGGCAAATTGATATAGAGGAATTTGCGCATTGACAAGATAAATTTCCGAGCCAAGAACTTTTACATAAGCGCCATCGATCTTTATCTGTCCGTTGCGTACAGACTTCACCTCTGCTCCAGATAAAACAATCCCTGCTTCAAAGGTTTCAATTTCCTCATAGTCGCGATAAAATTTCCGATTAATGATTTTCATAAGTTAGTAATAATATGTAAACTGTTTACATGTATTTTACATGTTTTTTACATATAATATCATTAATGGGAGCGGAACAATCAAAACAACCACGCCGTGGTCCGATGGTTCAGGCTGCTTTAGATTTAGGCGGAGTGATAGTCATTGAAGGTAAAACCGCTGGGCAACCAGCTCCTAAGCCTAGATCTATTAGTCCGCAGCCTTTAACAGATTTTACTCCAAGAGTTAGACCACCCCTTTCAAGGAGGACTCCTCCGCCAAAAACCACTAGAGTTCAATAGAGGCTGTTCTGTAAAAGCAGTCTTTCTTTAGATTGTCATATAGCTCTATAACACTCTAGGGGTGTTTAGTTTTTTTTAACTAATTCTATTTATTATAATAATTACAACGTGTCTGGTTTTTTAACTAAACAAATAAAGTTAAACTTCTATTCAGGAGCCATAAAGTCGGCTATCGTTTGGGTTATTTGTTTATTAATCTTCTTCGGTTATGTTTTCATCAGTCCAAGTAAAACAAATTCTTTTACCGTAGGCATTCTTTTAATAACTATTATTATTGGAATATTATCTTATTTAATTCTCATTTATTCTCTTATCAATATCTTAAATATAAGATTAAAAAAAATAAGATTTTTTAGATATATCGTAATAGCTCTATCCACAGGTTTTCTTATATTCGTAATACCTATCTTAGTTTTACTAGGAATGGGCGGGCTTATTAGTTTGATTAACAACCCACCAACGTCTTATCAAACTTCAAAGCCTCAATCATTAGATGAAAATAAATTATGGAGTTTAATTAATGAATGGGGAAAACAACAAGGTTATCAACCATATGTTAAAAATACTTATTTATACGATACCGCAGGAAAGTTTCTTGACTTTGCTTTATATTGGTCTGATAACTACTTGAGTGATAGTTTAAAACCATATTTTACAATTTCTAGCTATGCTTGGAATTACTCAGTAAATCGTAGTCCTGAAGAATCAATTTTAAATTATTGGATTTCAACTCCTTCAACTAAGAAGAATTTAACTGATTACTATTATTATTCTTGTCTTAGATGTAAAGATAATAATTGTCTACAGCTTTTTTATAATGAGCCATCAAAAAAAATTAATAATAACATAACTAACAATTCTAATGAAAAATGGGGTGAGGTTAAACAAATAGATGAACACACCTTTACTCAAAAATTAGGAGAGGATACAAGAATGGGAACGCCTTCTGAATTATTAATAGCATTGAATGATTTTAGAGGAAAATATAATAAAGGTCCTCTTATTTGGGATGATAATTTGTCAGGGTGGGCACAAAGCAGAGCACAAACTTATGTTAACATTGGCAATGTAGATGGACATGCTGGTTTTAATGCAGAGGTTGAATCAAAATATCATGAGTTCGGAGAAAGATTCACAGGATTAGGCGAAAACGGAGGTTTTGGCCCAAGATTAGAAGCAGTACATAGTATTGGGTGGGTCTTTGCCAGCGACCAACCTCATCGTGAAAATATGCTAAAAGACTGGTCACATGTTGGAATTGCTATAGCCTCAAATGACGGGTTTAATTATGGTGTTGATTTAATTTTTGGTAAATCAAGATAACAATTTAACAGCAAGCAAATGGTTAAGGTTTTTACACCTTTTTACACCTCAGAGGCGAGAATACATTTTGTTTGTTAAGTAATTACGCCTACTGTTTGAGTTAATTTATCCAGTAATTCTTTTTTAATATCTTTACCCTGCATTTTTCTTAAAACAAACGCGAATAATGTTTTTGTGTCGAGTAAAGCAACTTTTGTGCTAATTGCTTTCTTTTTTATTCTATCTGTTCCGTCACTAAAACTATCTGTTCTTTCAGAAGGTTTAGTGTCGCAGTAAGGGTTAACTATTAAAATTCCCTCAGTCTCGCCAATAGTGTTATTTGCATCAAAAGTTCTATCAACAATTTGTCGTATATCATCATATTTTATTGAACCATCGTGCCCTCTAATTTCAATTGGAATTTTATTTTTATCTATGACTAACCATCGGTCTTCTTCGGCAACTCGGCCTTTTTCTAACTCTATTCCTAAAAAATCAAAGGCTTTTTCCACTGCTTTTTCTAAAGGCTTTCCTTGAAGTTTAAGTACCCATTTAAAACTTTGTAGTTTTTTTAGGTCTTTTTCTTTTTGTTCTATTTGTTTGTTAATTTCTATTTGATTTGTTTTCAATTTCTTAATTTGGTTTTTTAAATCGTCTTCTGTTGGAAGATTTATTTCATTAAACCATTCAGGTGCTTCTTCTTCAGTTTCTGGAGCCTCTAATTTTAATAACAATTTAATACCTTCTTGTAAGTCTATCTCTGTGGGGGGTGGCATAAAAATAATTAAACCACCGTATTTAGATGCTTCTACCCAATGACCTCGGTATCTACTCTCATTAAATATTTCACAAACAGGTTTAACAATAAAAGCAATGTTTTTATTATTCAAAGATGTTAAAAGCGGAAACAATCTCCAAGAATATCTTTTGTATGAAGTAGTTGGGTGGTTAGATTCTAAGTATTCACTATCAGTAATTTTAGAAAAATAACCATCAGTTTTCTTTACATGAGAAAGATACTTATTATCTGGATACTCACCAAAAGAGTTTATCTTTACCTCCACTCTATTCATGCCGAAAGGCAGAATACTATAATTTGATATTTCACCAACTTCTATCTGTGGTGCTGTAATAATATAAACATCAAGCCCATTATCCACAGCATCAAATATTTGTTCGTGTAATTTAGAAAAGTATTCACTATCTTTTTCTAAAACTTCTTCCATAATTTTTTTTGTTAAGGTTGGAAGAATAATATAAGTAGTATTAAAATTACCGATTGTTCCTATAGTAGATAGGGGTTCACGCCAGTCTAGACACTTAGTTGCTTTTTTAACATCTTTGTAGCCAATTATTAATATTTTGTTTTCCATAATTACATTTTAGCAAATACTGATACCATAAATAGTTAGATTTACCCCTCTATTTTTATTCTTTGTCCTTCTGGGTGGGAAGTTTTGATTTCTTCGTAGACTCTCAAAACTGTTTGGGTTAATTCAGGAATTTTTTCGAGATCGACGTCTAGATGGCGACCGTTGGGGACCCAGTATATTTCTCCGCCGATTCGTCTTTGAATTTTAATAGGGTGCATAACTGGAATGAGATTATCTTTTTCGGAATAAAAAAGGTGAATTTTCCCGACATTATAAAGAATCCTTGTCCAATTAATTTCTTCTTTGAAAAATGTTCCGTTAGTTGTCTCCCAATATTTTTCCAGAAGCTCTCTTGCCTCTGAATCGCTACTCATATATTGTTTCCAGCGTTCAAGTTCCAATTTAAACGGGGCCGAGACGAAAAACGCCGCCCCGGCTCTATGATTTTGTAAATAGTTAAATAAAAATCTTCCTCCTAGACTGTGACCGACAAAAATTGTTCTATCGGTAAATTGGTCTTCATAAGGAGCTAAAACATTATTCCAATTAGTCAAATTCTGTTCTTGTATAGGAGGAAATTTTGGGTAAAGGACTTCTAGTCCCTGGTCTGCTAGTTTTCGAGCCAGCTGAGGATACCAGTATTCATCATTGGTGTGCCGGCTACCGGGAATAATAACAATATCAATCGGTTTATTTGCCTTTCGAAGCATTATAAGGACTTATTTTATAGATGAAGTCTTATATTTTCAAGTACGTAAATCCCATCATAATTTAGTTATTTTGTAGAGAAAATACTGATCGTTTATTTCCCATTTGTTGACAATATTTGATGACCCAAACGAGGTGTATTCCCACATGGTTTGGTCCTTTATCTTTTCGTTTTTTGGAATGATAAAGTAAAGAGTTTCAGCTTCGCCGTAATGTTCATAATTGAGTGGGTGTTCTCTAACCAATAAAAGCAGATAGCGAAGCGGCATCGCCCGGTTGTCACCCTGAGTATGCATGGCGACGTTGTAGACTCCTTTTTTGTCTTGCTGAATAATCTTGGCCGCTTTTTTAAAATCAGCAATCGCCATTCCCTGCTGAAGCGGATGCCTAGCTTTTTCTAAATTCCAATGGGGTAGATTAATTAAAAAGATTAAAAAACAAAAAATAGAAATCAGTAAAAGATTCTTTCTTAAAAGAGAATAAATAACCAAGGCGAATAAAATAATCAGGGAAGTATGAAAAGAGACAATATAGTGGTGTTGCATCAGGCCGCCATAGATTTGGCCGACGCAGAAAACGACAGTAAACAAAAACGCAAACAGAAAAAAGCAGTCTTTTTTGATTTGTTTTCTTAGATAAAAAGCAATGGTTGTAGCTATTATCCCCAAAAACCCCAATAGCCCAAAAATAAAGTTTCCTCCAAAAAGAAGTAAACCAGTTGTCTTCGGCCAGATATAGAGATTAAAAAAAATTGATTTTGTAGATTTAGTTTGTGAGGTGAGATATTTTAAAAACAAATGGGTATTTAAAAAACTATGACGAAGTTCAAAGACGATAAACGGAGAAAAACCAAAAACAACTCCGAAAAAAAGCGTCAAGAAATAGTTTAAAGAAAGAAGTTTTTTTTCAAATAAAAATGGATAGAGAAAGGTAACGATGACAAAGGTGATGCAAAAATAATGCATCTGGATGATAAAACCAATGGCAACACCCATTATCAAGGTCAGCCAGATTGACTGCCGGTCAGTTATTTTAAGAAATAGATAAATAATTAAGGTTGAAAAGAAGACGGCTGGATAGGAGTTAAAGGCAGCCCGGGAGTAATCGACCATTAAAGGGGAAACGGCAAAGAAAAAAGCCGCTAAAAAGCCAACGGTTTCGTTTTTCAGTTTTTTACCAACCAGAAAGATAAAAGGAATGGTGGCGATCTGAAGGACGGTTTGGAAAACCGTTCCCGCCACTGGTTGGCCTTTCAAAATCCAGTAAAAAGGCAGCATGAGATAATAGACAATCGGGCCGTTAAAAAATCCGCCAACCGAGGTAATCGGACCAAGCAAGGTCAGGTGGCCGTGGGTCATCTCCAAAACCTTGGTTGAGTCGGAAGCCTGGTCTGATAAAAAAACCGCTAAACTCTCAACTTTATAAAACCGAAGAAAAGCAGCTAGAACGAGAATAATAAATAAAATAAATAGACTTCTTCGACTCTTCATAAGAAGATTATATACAATATATCTGATGAGCTTTATTAAAAAACACGGACTTTTTTTTCTCTTTCTTTTTGGACTTTTGATCAGGCTGGCTTTAATCTTTGTCAACTTCAGCTTTGACGTCAACAACCATATCGTCTGGGCAAAAGACCTCCACTTGAGAGGTTTTTTGGGTTTTTTTGATAGGCCATCTTCTGAAAAATTCGCCGTCGCCTACCCAAACTATCCTCCTCTCTCACTCTTTATTTTTTACCTTTTTTATCCGCTGCCCAAAATTATCTTTGATTTTTTCTGGTTCTTAAATGTTCGTCTCCCTCTTTTTCCTTCAAATTTTGTATCGATGTTGGAAAGTATTGACCAGCGACTTTTTTTAGCAGCTATGCTTAAGCTACCAGCGATTCTGGCTGATCTCGGTCTTACATGGATTCTGGTTCTCTTTACCAGAAAAATTATTCCTAAGACAAAAAAATTTGATCTTTTAGTAGCGTCTTTAATTTTATTCAATCCTGTTTTCATCAACAACAGCAGTCTCTGGGGCCAGATTGATGTTATTCCTTTGTTTTTTATTATGGTTTCTTTTTATTTTCTTTTGTTTACCAAAAAAAATATTTTGAGCGGAGTTTTTTTTACCCTCAGTCTTTTGGTCAAGCCAACCACCTTGGTTTTTTTACCGGTTTATCTAGTGGTTTTTCTCCAGAGATATGGCTGGTTTAATGTCGTCAAAACAATCATTGTTTCCAACTTAGTTTTTTGGTTGGCTTTTTTACCTTTTTTAAAAAAGTTTAATCTACTGACTCCGTATTATATCTACTCAGAAAAAATTCTTGCTGCCCAAAGTCTGCCTTATGTCACCAATGGCGCCTTTAATTTTTGGCTAATTTTAGTTGATTTTAAACAAGCAGTTTTAGATACGGCTCCGTTTCTTTTTGGTCTTTCCTATAGATTTTGGGGTTATTTTTTAACCGGGGTAATTATCGTGGTTGTTCTTTATCGAATGTTAAAAAATAAGGTCAAAACCGAGGTCGTCTTTTCAGGATTGTTTTTTTCTGCTTTGGCGTCAGTACTTTTTTTAACTAAAATGCATGAACGGTATTTTCTTTTACCTTTACCATTTTTATTATTGATGGTTATTAACAAAAAGCAAAATCTTAAATATTTTTTTCTTTTATCAGCTTTGGCATTTCTAAACCATTACCACAGCTGGGCAGTTCCTTATATAAAAATAGTTTATGAAACTATTGATAATCTATTTGTTTACAAAAGTTTGTCTCTTATTAATCTCTTAGTCTTTCTCTATCTTTTTAATAAGCAGCGCCTTTGAAGTTGGGGCAGTTTTCCCTAGCCCAGTTAAGGTATTCCATGGTGCACTCCCATTTTAGTTCATACGGTCCCGGCATACAGTCAACATAGCCACTTTCTGGACACTGATAGCCTATTGGTGATTTGGTTTTTTTCTGATTGTTCTCTTGGTGAATAGTCGGGCAAGGAGCAAAGTCACAGCTTGTTTGTTGATTAACAATATTAGTAATATAATTAACTATATTTTCGTAGTTTCTTCCGAGAATAAAAGATATAATAATGAAGATTAAAAAAACAGTCAAATTAATAACCTTTTTCATATTTTTATTGTAACAGATTAATAAAATAAAGCTATGCAAATTATTAGCGATCTTCATATTCATTCAAAATACTCACGAGCCGTCTCTCAACAGATGAATCTTGAGGAAATTGCCCGATCTGCCAAGTTAAAAGGGATTCAGTTGGTGGCGACCGGCGACTGGACTCATCCCTTATGGTTTAGGGAAATCAAAGAAAATTTAAAAGAAACGGCTAAAGGAATTTATTCATTGGACAATAATGAGGTTCAATTTATCTTATCGACGGAGATTTCTAGTATCTACTCCCAAGGCGACCGACTGCGCCGCATCCACAGCGTCGTTATCTCTCCTTCTCTTGAAACCTGTGAAAAAATCAGTAAAGAGTTAACTAAACGGGGTTGTAACTTGATGGCTGACGGCCGGCCAATCATCGGCCTTTCAGCTAAAGAACTTTTACAGCTAGTTTTATCAATAGATAAAAGAATTATTTTTATCCCGTGTCACGTTTGGACTCCCTGGTTTTCCCTTTATGGCTCCAAAAGCGGCTTTGACTCGATCGAGGAATGTTTTGGAGAACTATCTAACAATATCTACGCGATTGAGACGGGCTTAAGCTCGGACCCTTTGATGAACTGGCAAATCAAAGAACTTAGAAACCGATCGATTGTCTCTTTTTCCGACGCCCACTCCGCTCCCAAACTCGGCCGCGAAGCGACTGTTTTTGTCCCAACAATTCAACAATTTAACAATTTAACAATCAAAGACTTTACATACGACGACTTCGCCGATGCCATCAAACAGACTGCCAATAGCAGATTAAAGATCGGCTATACCATCGAATTCTTCCCCGAAGAAGGCAAATACCACTGGACCGGCCACCGAAGCTGTAATATCAAATATTCGGCTGACGAGACTAAAAACAAAGGCGTCATCTGTCCAGTTTGTCACAAGCCATTAACTGTTGGTGTTGAAAACCGTGTCCTTGAACTTTCAAAAAAATTATTAACCGAGAAAGATCTCCTCTTTGTTAAAAACCAAGCTGGACTAACTTTTGTTTATGATAAGGAAAAACTCCGCCGACCATTCGTTTCCTTAGTCCCCTTGCTAGAGGTGTTAACAGAAATTAATGACGGTTCGCCAACAAAGGCCAAAAACGAATACGATAGGCTTACTTCAACCTTTAGCACTGAGTTTGATATCTTAATGAAAAAACCTTATCAAGAGATTGAAAAAGCTGGCGGAGAGCGTCTTAAACAGGCGATCGAAATCATCCGCGAAAGAAAGGTCTTCGTTGATCCAGGTTATGACGGAGTTTTTGGAAAAGTGAAGATTTTTAAAAACGCAGATGAACAGATTAAAAAAGAAGAAAGCCAGCAAACCCTATTTTAAAAAAGCGAAGATGCCTGTTTTGAGCTTTTTCAAGGAGCCGATGAGTTTGGAGGGGTGTTCCTATAAAAGCGAAAAACACGGTATCAAGCTTTTTTTAAACAGATTTTTCTTCTTTGTTTTTCTTTTCTTACTGCCAACTCAGCTTGGCAAACACTGGTTTTTTTCCTTTTCCTATCTTTCTGGTGTCCGCTCTGACTACCTGGCGCCGACTTTATACTTAACTGATGTCGTTATTATCTTCTTAGCCGTAATTAACTACAAAACCATCTTTAACTTCCTAAAACAAAAAAAAATTATTTTTATCCTCTCTCTCCTCTTGATTAATGTCATATTCTTTTCCTCTTTTTTTACTTCGATGTATCGATATATCAAAGTATTAGAACTGTTTATTATCTTTGCTCTTTCCCAAAAAAAAATTATTAAAGAAAAAGCTGTCCTTTTAGCTTTCTTTTCCGGCGCCTTAGTCCAGGTCATTCTTGTTATTTCTCAATTCTTTTATAAACATTCCTTGCAAGGTCTGTTTTACTTTTTGGGCGAGAGACTGATCAATCTTTCTGTCCCAGGAATTGCCAAAATTACCTTTAATGGAGTTGAGTTTTTGCGTCCCTATGGAACTTTTTCCCATCCTAACTCTCTGGCTGGTTTTTATCTGCTTCTTTATTTTTATTTCTTAACCGAAAAAAAATATAATAAATTTTTCCTATTAAAAAACTTCTTCCTCCTTATTAGTAGCTGTCTTATTTTTATCTCTTTTTCCAAGGTGGCAATTATTACCTACTTAATACTAAATACTTTATACTTAATACTCAATACTAAAAAAAAATTCTGCCGGCCTTGTTTTCTGGCCAAACTGATTATTCCTCTTTTCGCTGGAGCGGTCTTTCTTCAAGGTCAGACTGATCCGTTAACAATCACAAAAAGAATCGAATTAATAAATAATTCTTTGTCGATTATTAAAAATAATTTTCTCATCGGCACTGGCTTAGGTAACTATCTAATCATTCAAAGTAAAACCTTTCCAAGAATTTCTTTTGACCTTAACCAACCGGTTCACAATATCTTTTTTCTTTTTTTAGCCGAAACAGGATTAGTGGTTACGGGACTAATTTCTTATCTGTGCTTTTTTTGGTTTAAAAAGCTCTGGCAGAAAAAAAGATGGTTGTTGTTAGTGGTTCTAATGACTGGTTTTTTTGATCATTATTGGCTAACCCTGGAGCAAAATTTTTTATTATTAGGAATACTCTTTTTATAATTTCTCTAGCTCTTTTTTTACTTGAAGATTAAGAAGCATTATTTGATTTAAGGAGTCGGTGATTCCTTGAGGAAGAGTTTTCAAAAGCTCGGTAATTAACTCTTGATGTTTAGCGTTACTTAGTTTTAGAGTATCAACAAAACTTGAAGGTGCGGCACTGCCTTGTTTTTTTGCTTCTTGTAGAATCGGAGGAATCTTTAAAAAGTATTTTTCTGCTTTAGAAAAGGTGTCAATCGCCTGTTGATTCTTGCCTTTTTTTGCTAAAGATACCGCCATCGCCGCTCTTTTATCAGAATATAAAAGATAAAGCTCGGCTTTCTTCAGATAGTCGCGAGTTAAAAAATCGCTAACACGGTCCCTGATGATTTTTAAAAAATACAAAGGATGGTCGGGAAGAATTCCGGGATAAGGAAGATTATAAACAACTTTTTCTTGAGGAGCTCCACTAATAGTCTCTGATGAGGCAATGACAAAATAAGCGCAAGCGATGACAGCTATCGTCATTAAAAAAATTAAAAACCATTTAACAACTTTCTCCATTAAGAATAAGTATACTAAAATTAATTTAAAAAACAACCCTGTACCACGTTGGGTACAGGGCGTTTTAATAAGAAAATTATTTCACCAGTCTTTTCAAGCTTTTGCCAGCAGTAAAACCTGGAGTTTTGGTAGCGGGAATTTGAATCTCAGCTCCAGTTTGAGGATTGCGTCCTTTTCTGGCCGCTCGTCGTCTGACCATAAAAGTACCAAAACCAGTTACCACTACTTTTTCTCCCCTTTTCAAAGCGTCAGACATTGTGGAAAAAACAGTGTTAACGGCATCTTTGGCGGCTTTAGCGGTTAGACCGGCTTTTTTCGCCACCTGGGCGACTAAATCAGCTTTTGTCATGTAGTTTCACCTCACTTTCTGAAGACAATTAACTATTAACAATTAACGAATGACAATCAAAAGAATAGTGAATTTTTGGCTTCTTGTCAATCCGTATTTAAAATATCTTATTATAACAATCTATATCAAATACGAGGCTTCACAATAAGAAGAATCAATAATGATTAAATAAACAAATAAAAAAATAAGAAAATAAATGTAAGAATAATTAAATAAATTTAATTCATTTAATTAATTCAATCATTTATTTGTTTATTTGATTATTTGCTTATTTAGACATTTAAATCTTTGTTGTCGCCTCTGCTCTTGTTTCTCTAATCACTGTCACCTTTATCTGCCCGGGAAAGACTTCAAATTTTTTCTCCAGCTCGTCCTTAATTTTTTCCGCCAAGACAGTTGTTTCATCGTCAGTCATCTCTTCTGGACGGACAACTACTCGCAGTTCTCTACCAGCTTGAAGAGCATAGGCTTCACAAACTCCTTTTTTAGTCTTGGCTGCCTCCTCAATAGTTTTGATTCTTTTTAAATACTCTTCAAAGTCTTCATGACGGGCTCCTGGCCGACCGCCAGAAACCGCATCGGCGATATAGACAATGACTGCCTCAACCGAAGGGAAAGGAATATCCTCATGATGGGCGGCTACACAGTCGATGACTTTTTGAGGAAAACGGTGTTTTTTTAGAAGCTCAACTCCTAGTTCAACATGGGATCCTTCTTTATCAGAAACCACCTTACCAATGTCGTGAAGAAGACAGCCAAGCTTAATAATGTTAACATCAGCACCTAGTTCATGGGCTAGAGCAACACCAATCTTAGTTTCCTCAAGGGTATGAACAATCATATTTTGACCATAGGAATAGCGGTATTTAAACCTCCCTAAGGCTGTCGTCAGTTCTGGTGGTAGATTAAAAACACCAACGCGGTGGGCCAGTTCTTCGCCGGCCTTAAAAATTGTTTTTTCAACCTCCTCCTTGGTTTTTTTAACAATTTCTTCAATCCGTTGGGGTTGGATTCTTCCATCTTTAATTAGTCGTTCTAACGACAGTCTAGCAATTTCTCGACGAGCCGCATTAAAAGAGGAAAGTCTTATTACTCCTTCTTCTTCTAAGTCAACATCAACGCCGGTGGCTAACTCAAAGGCACGAATATTTCTTCCATCCTTGCCAATAATCCTTCCTTTATAGTCTTCGTTGGGAAGTTGGACGACCGAAAGGGTATATTCAGCTACATAGTCGACAGCACCATAGCGCATCGCATCAACTAAAATCTGTTTTGCTTTTTCGTCAGCTTCTGCTTTAGTCTTTTCCTCGGCCTCTTTAATCTTACTGGCAATCTCTTCTTTTAACTTTTCCTCCCAGCCGCGAAGCAAAAGATCTTTTGCTTCTTCTTTGGTCATCTTGGCAATTTTCTCTAGCTTTTGTAGCATCTGTTCTCGTTTTTCTTCAATCTCTTTTTTCAGACTGTCAAGGTAGCTCTTACTATCTTGAAGCGACTGTTTCTCTCTATTGACAGTTGTTTCTCGATCTTCCAACTGTTGTTCTTTTTTCGCTAGTCTTTTTTCCATTTCGATTGCCTCACTCATCGCCTCTTGTGCTTCCTTCTCGGCTTGTTGTTTGATACGAAGGGCTTCTTCTTGAGCTTTAAGAGTGATTTCCTTTGCTTGCTGTTTTACGGCTTCTAGCTTTTCTTGTTTTTCCTTTGGGGAGATAAAAATCCTCCGAAAAAATTTTTGTAGCATATTTAAAACATTTTAACCTCAAGGAGATTTTATATTTTGGATTTATTTTTATTGTTATTCTTTAAGTAGGGTCCTGGATTTCCACGGATTAAAAACAGATTTTCACAGATATCAGTGTCAATCCGTTATTCAAAATCCGTGTAAATCACTTTATGAAATGCAGAATAACAATAAAGTATATCCATGTAATTAAATAATATTAATCTATAAAATCTACCTCAAGCAATTTCTAATAACTATATTCTACTCCATTTTTTAAAAACTACAATGGTAAATATTGCATTAATTAAAAAATCCAATTAGAATAATAAAAATGGAGACGCGTTCTTTTTTGCTTTTAAAACCACCGCAGAATAATGACAAAAGAGAAGATGCAGCTGATAGTTTCTTCACCCAGGTTTCAGAAATCCTCAAGGGCAAAAAGATAACTCTTTCAGCAGAAATCGCTATTTATGGGAAATTCTTATGGTTTTTTCTTACCTGTCCCTCATATGTTAAAGAGACAATAAAAGGCCAGTGGCAGTCTTATTATCCAAAAGGTGAAGTTCTTGAGGTTAAAGACTATACAGAAAAGTTGTTTTTTAGTTATCAACCAAAATATCTAATCGGTTGTGAAATGTACTATGACCAAGGTGAGTTACTTCCTTTACTAACATATAAGGATCTGAAAAAAAATCCCCTAGTAGCCTTGTCTGGAGTCGCCTCAGCCTTTGCTAAAAACGAGGCAGGTTTTATTCAGCTTGTCCTTAAACCAGCAAAAAAAGAAAACTTTTTAAGAAAGCTTGCTAAGAAAAAACGCCAGTACGACAGAAACAAAACCCTGGCTACTTCTCCATCAGCTGAAGGCTATCTAAGGCTTGAGGACGAAAAAGATGAAGGGAGTTATTTTGAGACAACAATTCGTTTTTTAACCACCGGCATAGAATACGGTAAAACCCAGTTGAATCTCTCGTCGATGATGACCGTCTATAAAAAATCACTCGAAAGAACAAAAATTCAAAAACTGAAAGAGGGAAGTTTTTTTCAAGGAATGAAAATTGTTCAGGCATATAAAAATCGATCTCCGGGAAGTAGATTTGCTATTGGGAATAAATTTCGCTTTAAATTCTCAACCTCAGAACTGGCAACCTTCTTTCACCTTCCCTACAAAGAAGAAGAAATATCACAGGTAGTCCAGATCACTTCAAAAAGAGCACCAGCGCCACAAAACCTTCCTAAACCAGACAAAGAGACTAAAAATCTGGCGATTTTCGGAGAAACCAACTTCCAAAACGAAAGAACCAAGTTTGGGATAAAAAATGATGACCGACGCCGCCATCTTTATATTATTGGTAAAAGTGGTACTGGTAAATCAAAACTCCTTGAGCTTTTAATTAAATCTGACTTGGAGGCAGGCCGAGGTGTAATCGTTCTTGATCCTCATGGTGACTTAGCCAAGGAAGTTTTAAACATGGTGCCAGAGAAAAGAATAACAGAGGTGGTTTATTTTAATCCAGCTGATATTGACCATCCGATTGGTTTTAACCCGATGGAAGGAGTCGGTAAGTTTGAGTTTAAACAAAATGTTGTTGCCGGTTTTATCTCCATCTTTAAAAAACTGTTTGGCTTAAACTGGAATGAAAGATTTGAGCATGTTTTGCGCTACACCACTCTCGCCCTTCTTGAATATCCAAATGCCAGTATTCTTGGTATTCCGCGGATGCTGACTGATAACATGTTCCGGCAGGAAGCGATAAGTTATGTCAGCGATCCCTTAGTTAAAAAATTCTGGACAACCGAGTTTTCCTCCTGGAACGACCAGTTTGCTTCTGAAGCAATCGTCCCAATCATTAATAAAATTGGTCAGTTTGTTGCTAACCCAATGATTAGAAATATCGTTGGCCAAGGAAAGTCAGGCTTTTCTTTTGAAGAAATGATGAATCAGGAAAAAATCTTTATTGCCAACCTGTCAATGGGCCAGTTGGGCGAAGAAAATAGTGCTCTTTTGGGATCGATGTTGGTGACAAAAATCTGGCAAACAGCAATTTCACGAGCCAATCTTGATGAGGAAAAAAGAAAAGATTCTTTTATGTATGTTGACGAGTTCCAGAATTTTGCAACGACCAGTTTTGCTAATATTTTATCTGAGGCACGAAAGTACCGGCTTAATCTAACCATTGCCCACCAATATGTTCAACAGTTACCCGAAGAAGTTAGAGCCACTATTTTCGGCAATGCCGGCAACATTCTTTCTTTTAGAGTCGGCGGTGAAGATGCTCAGATTCTTGCTAAAGAGTTTGAACCGGTTTTTGAGCTAAATGACTTTTTAAACCTTGATATCAGAAATTTTTTTATTAAAATGTCAATTGACGGCGCCACCTCTCAGCCATTCTCCGCCATCACCCTAACAGTGGAAAAGCCGGCAACTGATCGGGCTAAAAAAATCATTGACCTATCAAGAAATAAATGGGCACAAAAAAGAGCTAAGGTTGAAGAAGAGATTGAAGGCTGGGAAAAAGGAAAAATCCCAGTTAAGCCACAAGTTCCGGTAACAACAATGGCTGAAGAAGAATTCTTTCCCGAACCAATTATTTAAATTGCTCCCGATAGGACTCTATCATTTCTTTAACCGTTTTTTCGTACTCTTCTTTTGGATATTTCTTATTAAGAATACAGTATTCTTGATTTTCTAAATCAACACAGCCAAAAAGATGATTGCTTTTTGTACAGTTATAACAGAAGGCTGAATCATAAATATCACTACAGAATTCCATATAACAACAGTTATTTAACCTGGCTGAGTCGGAGCACTCATAACAAAACTCACTATGGGCACACTGGGTCAAATCGTAGCAATTTTTACAGTAATGAGTATCATACATATAGCCGCAGTTCTCTCCCGCATTACAGTCAAAACACATATACATATTTTTGCTATTGGTAACGTGATTGCCGTAATCAGAATTCACCGAATTAAAAACTCTGGTTGTTGTTACCGGAAACTTCATCGCTAGCTTTTTCATTTCCTCAATATTCTCTTCCGGAACTTTTTTCATTAACTCGGCTTTTTTAATTTTGTACTCTTCTTGGGAGTGCTGTTTATTAAAAATACAAAACTCCTTATGTTTTAAATGCATACACCCAAAAAGATCGTGACTGTCGTAGCAGTCCCAACAGAACATACTATCATAAATCCGGTCACTTCCCCAGATAAAGGCGCTATTGGAAACGCTGACTATATCAAAACAGTCATAACAGTTTTCGCTCGTTATCACATAGTCGCCATCAACACAGCTTTTTGACTTAAAAGAATCAGCTAGGTAAACAGAGTCTTCACATTCAACTAAATCAAAACCAAAAAAGATATCTTTACAACGATAAAGATAGTTACCGGCATCGGAATTTTCTGACTGAAGGATGTTTGCTGGTCTGGCTGGATAACGAAGTTGAAGTTTTTTATATTCTTCTAAAAATTCCTGGAAGTTCATAGTTTTAACTAACTAAAACCGGATTTTTTTCAAACCAGTCAAGGTAACATGGTCGGCAAAGGATTTTTCTCGTTTCTTTTTGAGGATCATAAGAAACAATAGTGTCCTTACCACAGTTAGCACATTTTGTCCGAAAAAGCTGTCTTTCGCCACGGGCTTCAAGTCTCCTCATCTCGCGGCAACCAGGACAAAAAGCCGGATGAGGAAGATTCATCTTGGCTAAAAACTCCTGTTCCTGTTTAATCACCCAAAATTCCTTTCCACATTTACCGCAAGTTTTTTTGATATTGTCCATATTTAAATATCTTAACTTTTATTGTTTAGTTTTTCAAATGTTTCCCTGATTATGTCAAAATTAAACCCCCTGCTCATTAAAAATCTGACGGCTTTTTCGAAGCGCTTCTTGGGGTCGAGGTTGTGGAAACGGGGCCAGCGTTTTGAAAGAATTTGAAAGGCTAATTTTTCTTCGTCAATTTCATTTTCCGAGAAATATTTTTTAATTAGTTCGTCACTTATTCCTTTTTGTTTTAATTCTCTTATTAATAGTTTTTTTCCTTTTGGTTTTAATGCCGTTCGGTCGCGGACGAAAAGGTCGATGAATTTTTCATCATCTATCAAATCCTCTTCTTTTAACTCCTTGATGACTTTTTCCGCGTCGTCCTGTGACCAATGTTTTGATTTGATTTTTTTATAAAGATAGTCGCGGACTTCTTTAACGCTTCGAGGACGGAATTTGAGAAAAAAATACGCCTTGTTTAATAAAGCGAGCAAGTCTTCATTCATTTTTTATTCATTATTTGTTTCATTAAATGCTCCCTCATTTTTTCATTTTTCGCCATCACCGACTTTATTTCTTCTTTCCCCTGTCCTAAAATCTTCTCGCCGATTTTGAAAAACGAACCACTTCGAGTAATTAAACCAACATTTAAGGCCGCATCAACCAATCCTTCTTCTCGATCAATGCCATCAGCGGTAATCACTACTTCGGCATCTTTAAAAGGAGGAGCTACCTTATTTTTCACCACTTTAACTCTAATCCTTGCTCCATAGACTTGATTATTTTTTTTCAAAGACTCAATCTTTCTCACATCCATCCTTACTGAACAGTAGAACTTTAAAGCCAGTCCTCCTGGAGTCGTCTCTGGATTGCCAAACATGATGCCAATCTTTAACCGAATCTGGTTGGTAAAAATGACGGTTGTCTTTGATTTGGAAACAATTCCCGTCAACTTCCTTAAAGCCTGAGACATCAGCCGCGCTTGAACCCCCATCTGCGACTCACCCATTTCGCCTTCAATCTCCGATCTGGGAACAAGGGCAGCCACCGAATCAATCACCACCAAATCAACGCCACCGGAACGAATTAAGGTTTCGGCAATCTCCAAGGCTTGCTCACCAGTGTCGGGTTGGGAAACTAAAAGATCGTCAAGTTTGACGCCGATTTTTTTCGCCCATTCTGGATCAAGAGCGTGCTCGGCATCGATAAAAGCGGCTGTTCCACCGGCTTTCTGCGCTTCGGCAATAATCGAAAGGCAAACAGTTGTCTTTCCAGCTGCCTCAGGCCCAAATATTTCAACAATTCTTCCTCTGGGAATTCCGCCTACTCCCAAAGCGATATCTAAACCTAAAATTCCCGTGGGAATAACATCAACCGGAACCACCGGTGACTGGCCCAATCTCATAATCGAACCACGGCCGAACTGTTTTTGAATCTGCTCAATCGCGGTTGACACCGCCTGTTTTTTATGACTATCCTGGCTAGTTTTCATATAATTGTTATAAAAATTATAAATATTATAATTATTATCATTCCTTGGACTTTGTCAACGGACTATAGTCTACAAAACAAACCTACAAGATGTAAATTAAGCTGATAACAATCAAACCCCATAAACCAATGGTAATAATCAAGGGAATATCGGTAGTAATTACTCTTTCTGGTCTCTCTCCTTCATATCTTTCATAGAGAAGCTGAGCATAACGAGCAATCCCATAGACCACTAAAGGAATGGTGATCATCATTAGCTTTCTTGCCTCAAGAAAAGGAAAGTTAAAGGAAAAATATCTTTCTAAAAGAGTATCAACTGGCGGTAACTTTTCAAAATAAGTATAGAAAGAATAGGCAATAATTGCTAAAGCAGAAGAGGTATAGGTCAAAAAATCAAGGAAGTGTTCGTTATATTGATAAAGAGATACTCTCGTTTCTTTCCCTTGGGCAACAAGTTCCGCGTGCCTTTTCACCGAGGCCATAAATAGTGAGAGAAAAAAGATTGTTAACATCATCCAAATCGGAATATAATAACCAGTAGCGACGACGCCGGCATAGGAGCGGATAACAAAGGAAAAAGAGATTGTGAAGATATCAATTACCGGATGTCTTTTTAGATAAAGGGAGTAAAAAAAATGAAGAAGGATAAAGAGTAAACTCCAGAAAAAAAACGGTAGGGAAAAAAATAAGGCGATTATCAAAGACACTAAGGTTAAAATAAAAACGATAAAAGTCGCTTCCTGAAGCGACATTTCTCCTGAAGCAATCGGTCGATTTTTTTTTAGAGCGTGTTTTCGATCATATGGATAGTCAATGATGTCATTTAACACATAGGATGTGGATGATAAAAGACAGAAGATGAGAAAAGCATAAACCGTATTTAAAAAAACCGTCCAATCAAAAAGCTTTCCAGAAAAAATTATCGCCGTAAAAATCACTAGATTTTTTAACCATTGATTAACCCGTAAGACTCGAAAGTAGATAGTAATTTTGTTTTTCATGTATTGCATGTATTGATTGAATTATACTAAATATTAAGCTAAGATTTAAGTCTGATAATAAATGAAAAACATTTACCAACCAACTAAACTAGAAAAACCTTGGGGCTATGAGATTCATTGGACTCCACCAGATCTACCATATATGGGAAAAGTTCTTCATATTAATGCCGGAAAAAGACTATCGCTTCAAAAACATGATCAAAAACAAGAAACCTGGTACTTGTTAAAGGGTCGCGTCAAGCTTGTTTGGGATAATGAAAATGGTGAACTTATCGAAACAGAATTAGAATATGGAAAAAGTTATACTTGTTCAATCAATCAGAGACACCGATTGGTTGGAATCACTGACTGTGATGTTGTTGAGGTCTCCACCCCTGAGATCGGCACGACGGAAAGACTAGAGGATGACTATAGTCGACCCGATGAAACCGAAGAGTTAAGACGTCAAAAAAACCGCGGTTGGAATCCGTAGTTATTAATTTAAAAACTATGAACATCGATTTTAAATCTGTTCCCAAACATTATGCAGCGAGAACTCATGAAAAAATGAAGGAAGTTTTAATGGATCCAAACGGTATTGGACCAAGTATTCATTACTATATGATTCGCGGCGGAAAAGATCAGAAAAATATTACTGTCTGGGAACCAGGAACGGTTTCAGGAGAATACATAAAAACATATGGACATTATCATGTGGGAAGACTCGATGAGACCTATTGGATAATTTATGGAGAAGGAATTGCTCTTCTTCAAAAACTGGCAATTGATGAAAATGGCCAGATGATTCCTGATGTAGTTGAAGAGTTTAAAGCTATTAGAGTAAAAACTGGTGATGAAGTATATATGCCGCCCGGATATGGACATCTCCTGGTTAATACCGGCAAGACTTACTTTGTTACTGTCGATGATAGCCCGGTCGATTTTGGCGAAAAAAAAGATGAAGCCAGTATGCCTGGACACGCCAACTATTCCTTGGTCCAAAAAATGAGAGGTTTTGCTTATTATGTGGTTGAAAACACCAACGGCCAACCAGCTTTGAAAAAAAATCAAAACTATAAAGAAATAAAAAATCAGGATTTAGCGGGATTGTCTGTTATCGAATAAATTTACTTACTTCTTTTCCTAGTTTTACTGCGTAATTAGTCCCCCTATCGTAAGGATAGGTCATATCGAGGTTGGCAATGAAAAAATTATTTAAAGGAGTTTTAAAATCGGGTTTATTTTTCAAAAACTCTTTATTAAAAATCGGCTGAGCGTATTGCGATTTAAAAACGTAGAAATTGGAAATTTGTTGTTGAAAATTAGTGACATTGTTTTTGAAAATTGAAAATTGAAAATTGAAAATTTTTAATAAATACGGAGTAACAAACTTTAACAATTCTTCATTGCTCATTCTTAATTTCTCACTTTCATCATCAACATACCAACCAATGTAAGTAACATGTTTCCCTCCATAATATTTTTTATCAACAAAATTCGTCTGTTGAAAAATACCCATAATGGGAATCTCTTTAGTATTAATGTTTAACCAATATGTTTTTTTAAGAATCGGTTGATCAGTTTCCAGAACCAAAGAAAGCGAATGAAGATATTTGATTTTTTTTAACCTTGATAAATAATTTTTAGGAAAAATATTCTCTCCTATTTTAATTAACACCGGCGTTGGCAACGTAGAAATAACAGCGTCAAAAAGTTGATTGTTAATCAAATACTTCTCTCCTCGCTTTTTTATCTCCCTTATTTCGTAACCCGTTAACACGTTAACTCGTAAACTCGTTAACTGATTAACTAAATAATCTATTAATGCTTGAAACCCTCCTTCAATATATCCTAATTTCTTTGTCCTTTTTTTAATTCTCGCCCAGATAAAAGAGGCTAGAATATTTCCCGCATATATCCCGAATTTTCCCCGAAAAAGCTCTTGCCACAACTTATTCCAGGTTTTTTTTCCCATAGTTTTCTTTAAAAATTCCTCCGAGGTTGTTTTTTCGTAAAAAGGAAAAAAAGGAGAAAGTTTTAAAAAAGCAAGAACTGCTCCTGCACGAAATTTATTAAAAAGACCCAAATAGGGAAGTTTGAGAAAATCAATTGGCGTGTCCATCGGATGAATAGTTAGATCCGAAAACAAAGACGCTGTTTCTGGTGATTTAAAAAAGACCTTATTGAATCCTATCTCTTTGGCGAAGCTTAAAATATCCCCGTCGTTGGCAAACAGATGATGAACGGTTTTTTCCAGATACCAGTCCCAGTTTTTTTGCTTAAAGCCGGCTACCAGTCCGCCTAAAACCTCTTCCTTTTCAAAAACAGTCACTTGATAACCTTTTCTTGCCAGATAAAAAGTCGTGGTTAATCCGGTTAGCCCTCCTCCAAGAATAGCAATTTTCCTCGGTTTCATTTTCTTTGTAGTTTTTGGGCTTCGATTAAAACGGTCTCAATAAATATTGCTGTTGGCACTGCCAGAAGTACCCCTAAAATTCCCGCTAACCGACCACCAATAATTAAGGCAATTAAAGTGACAATCGGATGGAGTCCAACGACTTTCTTCATCACTAAAGGCACTAATAAATTATTTTCCAACTGCTGAACAATAAAAGCAACCAGCGCGGCGGAAATACCCATAATAGGCGAATGGCCAAAACCGATAAGAATAGCGGGAACCGCGGCGGTAATCGGACCAACCGTCGGAATCACCTCAAGCATTCCAGCTAATACCGCCAGAGCCAAGCTATACCTTAATCCAATTAAGGTCAATCCTAGATAGTTCATCATCCCGACCGCCAACATTAAAATTAGCTCTCCCCAGAACCAGGAACTAACTCGTCTCTCGGTCCTTTCATAAATTACTTCTATTTTTTTAATCTCTATCTCTTCAAAAAAATTAGCAAATAAAACATCGACAAGCTTTTTTTCATGGAGAAAGTAAAAACTAAAAAATAGAGTAGAGGTGACAAAGATAAGATTGGAAAAAACTCCTTTAACAAAACTTAAAGTCTGATTGGCTAAACTGGGAATGTTCTGACTAATAAAATCAAGGTTTGTCTCTAAATTATAGTTAGTTAACACCGACTTAATAATCAAGGGAAAGTTCTTCAGTAAAGTAATAATTTCTTTTAAGAGAGGAGGAATAATTAAACCAAAAAGAGAGTAAATTACCATTAGAAAAACCAGAAAAACTAGAATTGAAGAAACTGGCCGGGGTATTTTTTTCTTTTCTAAAAAATTAACCGCTGGCTTTAAGGAACTTGAGATAATAAAGGCGATAAATAAAGAGAAAATCAGATCTTTAATCTGCCAAAGAAAAAACAAGAAAAGTAAAAAGAAAATGGTAAAAATAATTGTTTTACTTGAGATTTCAACTTTTTGAGGCATATAGTCAATTATATCATCCGCGGGCTAAACTGAGGATATAGATTTTTCCAGCATTAGCTCTTTTTAAGACCTTAGCAGCTTCTTTGACCGTGGAACCGCTGGTAATAACGTCATCAACTAAAACGATTTTTTGGCCAGAAAGATTAATTTTTTTCTCTTTTAAGCCAAAAGCACCATGCAGATTATGATATCTCTCTTTTTTTGATTTTAACTGTGCTTGGGCTAGAGTTTCTTTCTTACGAATTAAATAGTCGGCCATTGGCAGATTTAAAAACTTTTGGAAATACTGGCTAATAAGCTCTGTCTGATTAAATCCTCGCTCTTTTAATTTAGTTTTTGTTAAGGGAATAGGCTGAATGACGCCGTCTTTAACTATTTCTTTAAATAAAAGAAGTGGCTTTAGGGCTTGGGGATTTAATGACGGCCAAAACTCTTCCCAGACTTTAGTGGCTAATCGATACTTTAAGTTTTTAATCACTTTTTTCAAGAGACTGTTATAGTAGAAAATAGAAATCATTCCGTCAACGTCTAATTTTTTTAAACAGCCTGGGTGAGTGAGACCGAGATAGCTCGCTTTTCCACAGTAAAAACAGGTTGGCCGATTATGAACTTTTAGTTGTTTTTGACAAGAAGGACAGAGGTAACGACCAAGAAATCCACAACCAAGGCAAAACTTAGGAAAAAGGAGCTCTGTGATAAACATATGGTTATATTATAACCATATAGCCATATAACAATATAACAATTTTTTTCTAAGATTTTGTTCACAAACTTAAGGGAATTTTCAGTTTTTTAAAATTATTGAAAAATTTTGAGGCTAATTTTTAACCTGATATAGTTTTTATATATTTTGACCTCTTGAAATCCTACAAGTAGTGTTATACATTTGTTAGTGCCACTATATGTTCTGTATTTTTTGTAAGCACACTGACACCGAGGTGGTGGAAACACGGGTTTCTGAAGATGGGGCCACCGTTCGAAGAAGAAGAGCTTGTCCTAAGTGTGATAAACGGTTTACCACCTATGAACGGGTGGAGGAGTTGCCGATTCTTGTCATTAAAAGAGATGGCCGGAGAGAAAGATTCGATCGTGATAAGTTAAGAAAAGGAATCTTGATCTCGTGTGAAAAAACCACGGTTTCTGCTGACCAAGTTGAGTCGGTAATTAACGAAGTTGAGAGAGAGTTAAAGCAAAAAGAAAGTACGGAAATAGAAAGTAAAGAGATCGGCAACCTAGTAGCAAAAAAATTAAAAAAATTAAATAAGATCGCCTATATCCGTTTTGCCAGTGTTTTTAAACGATTTGTTGACCTGGAAGATTTTGAAACCGAGTTAAAAAAGCTGACATAACTTAGATATGAAACTAACTGGTATTTCTAAAAAAGTTTTTCTTGACCGCTACTCTTTAAAAGATAAAAAGGGAGGGCCTTTGGAAAAAACTCCTGATGAGATGTGGAGTCGGATTGCTAAAGCGGTTGCTAAACAAGAAAGATCTTCCAAGCGAAAATACTGGGAAAAAGAGTTTTACCAGGCGTTAAAAAACTTTAAGTATGTCCCTGGTGGTCGGATTTTAGCTGGCGCCGGCACTGGTTTTAGTGTTTCTTTTTACAACTGCTTTGTCTTACCTTCCCCAAAAGACTCACGTGACGGCATTTTGGACAGTCTAAAACAGATGGTTGAGATTATGGCTCGCGGTGGAGGAGTAGGAATTAATCTTTCCTCTCTTCGTCCTCGGGGAACCCGGGTGAAAAAAGTCAACGGCTTTTCTTCCGGTCCAATTAACTGGGCTGAGCTTTTTTCCGTCGCCACCAAAGACATTATTCAACAAGGCGGGACAAGACGCGGCGCTCTTATGCTTCTTCTAGCTGACTGGCATCCGGACATTGAAGAGTTTATTACCGTCAAACAAGACCTAACAAAGATAAACGGCGCCAATCTCTCTCTGGCTGTCTCTGACCGGTTTATGGAGGCGGTAGAAAAAGACGCTGACTGGCCGCTGGTCTTTCCTGACACGACTGACCGAGAATATGATGAAAAATGGGACGGTGATATTGATAGTTGGAAGGAAAAAGGGAAAAAAATCAATGTTTATAAAGTGGTTAGGGCTCGAAAAATCTGGGATTTGATTGCCGAGGCGGCTTGGAAGAGCGCTGAGCCTGGTGTTGTGTTTTTGGAGCGCTATAATAAACTTTATAATAACTACTACTGGAATAAGATAGTTTGTGTCAATCCATGTGTCACTGGAGATACTTTTGTCCAGACTACTAATGGTATTAAAACAATAAGAAAACTTTATGAGACTAAATTGCCATTTAGGGTGGTAGTTAATGGAAAAGACTATCTTTCCACTGCCGTTAACCTAACAGGAATAAAACCAGTATTTAAATTAATTACTAAAGAAGGATATCAATTAAGATTGACTAAAGATCATAAAGTGATTACGCCAGATGGCCCGATCGAAGCAGGTAAGTTAACAAGAGGTCAACGAATATTACTATCGACCGGAGGGTTTTTTGGAGTAAAAGGAACTCTTGAGGAAGGTTTAGTTTTAGGTTGGTTAGTTGGTGATGGAGCCGTAAAAAAAGATACGGCTACCCTTTATTTTTATCAAGAAGAAAAAAAGGAGTTAGCTCCACAATTTGCTTTAATGGTTGAGAAAATGGTTGAAGGAAAACAACTATTGTTAAGGTCTTATCCGATTAAAGCTCAATATATTAATAAAGAAGATAAGGCGGTTGTTGAATCTGTAAGGCTTTGGCGTATTGCCGGAGAACATGGTTTGACGCATAATAATAAATATAAAATACCAGAGGCAGTGATTGAAGGATCAGAAGAAATTCAACGAGGATTTTTGAGAGGTCTTTTTTCAAGTGATGGGAGTGTTCAAGGAAATATAGAAAAAGGTGTTAGTGTTAGGTTGACTTCTGTTAGTAAACCTTTATTGCAACAGACACAAAACCTTCTTTTGAATTTTGGTATATTTAGCAGAATTTATGAATTTAGACGAGATGTAGAAGATCGATTATTGCCTGATGGAAAAGGTAGTTATAAATATTATCATTGTCAAGCTTACCATGAATTGGTAATTTCGAAAAATAGTTTGATTAAATTTTCAGCTCTGATAGGATTTTTACAAGAGAAAAAACAACATAAACTTCAATCTTTATTATCTTTGTATCATCGTGGTCCTTATAATGATTCAATTAAGGCAACATTTTTAAATTTGGAAAAAGATAGAGTAGAGGAAGTTTTTGATATAACAGTTTCTGAAATCCATCAATTTTCAGCAAATGGTCTTTTGGTGGTCAACTGTGGCGAAGAGGGCCTCCCAGGTTGGGGCGTCTGTAATCTCGGCTCAATTAATCTTTCGGTTCTGGTTAAAGGAAAAGATATTGATAAAAAAGGCCAGTTTGATTTTAAAACCTTAAAACAGCTCGTCCGGGCCGCTGTCCGGCTCCAAGACAACGTCATTGACATGGATCCCTATGTCTTTCCCGGCATTAAAAAAACCCAACTTAACGGTGAAAGAAGGTTGGGCTTAGGGACAATGGGGCTTGGTGATACTTTAATCAAACTTCATCTCCGCTACGGTTCGGCTGAGTCTCTTAAATTTATTGAAGAGGTATATCGGACGATTCGTGACGAAGCCTATCAGGCTTCAGCTGAAAACGCTAAAGAAAAAGGAGGCTTCCCTAAGTTTAATAAAAATAACTATCTTCAAGGAAAGTTTATTAAAGAACTACCTAATAAAATCAGAAGTTTAATTGAAAAATATGGAATTAGAAACTCCCTTCTGTTAACTCAGGCGCCGACCGGCTCAACCTCCCTTATGGCCAATACCAGTTCAGGCATCGAGCCAGTTTTTGAGTTTGAGTTTACCAGGCGTGACCGTTTAGGAACTCATGTCATCCGTCACCATCTTTATGACTGTTGGTATAAAAAACATAAAAAAGAGGTTGACTCGGGCCGTTTAAAAAAGCCTGACTGGTTTGTCTCGGCTAATGAGTTGACTCCAGAAGACCATGTCCGCGTCCAGGCCTTAATTCAAAAATATGTTGACGCTTCAATTTCAAAAACAGTTAATGCTCCAAAAACTCACACGGTTGACGATGTAAAAAAACTCTATACCCTGGCCTATAAACTCGGCTGTAAAGGAATCACCTATATGCGCGATGGCTCAAGGCCAGGCGTCCTCGAACGGAAAAAAGAGGAAAAGCCTCAACCTATCAGCCCACCAGCCTACGTCATCAAACCTCGACCAATGGTCGTCCACGGTTCAACCTACCGGATTAGTACGCCTGTTGGGATTGCTTTTATCACCGTTAATACCAACGGCGGCAACCCGCCTGAACCGCTTGAAGTCTTTATTAATATCGGCAAGGTCGGCACCGATGTTTTTGCCATGGCAGAAGGACTGGGAAGAATGATCTCTTTGGCTTTGAGATTTTCTTCCCACCTCTCGGTTCGAGAAAGAGTTGAGGCGATTATTGTCCAACTTAAAGATATCGGTGGCGCCAGATCAATGGGATTCGGTAAGGATAAAATAAGAAGTCTGCCTGATGCCGTTGCTAAAGTCTTAGCGATGCACTATGGCTTAAATGGTAATGGCGAGATAAAAAAAGAAACACCAAAACTGGTTAATGAAACGGCCCAACCTTCGCTAATCCAAACTCCAGCCGAGGACAGTTTTGATCTCTGCCCAAGCTGCGGCCAAGCTTCACTTGTCCATGAAGAAGGATGTAAAAAATGCTATGGATGCGGCTATAGTGAATGTTAAAAAAATATGCCAATTTACACAAAAACAGGAGATAGGGGAGAAACAGGTCTACTAGGTGGGAAAAGAGTCCCAAAATCTCATCCGCAAATTATGGCTTTGGGTTCTTTAGACGAGTTAAATGCCTTTATTGGCCTGGTAAAAACTAAGATAAAAAATAACGATGATAAAGAGTTTTTGGCTTTAATACAGCATGATCTCTATCTGATAATGAGCTTTCTTTCCGACTCCCCAATATCCCTAACCCCCCTAACTAAAAAAGTCAAAGAGTTTGAACAAAAAATAGACTTTATCGAGAAAAAGCTTCCTAAACTAAAAGGGTTTATTGTCCCAGGAGGCAACGAAATCAGCGCCTGGTTTCATGTGTTAAGAGTTATTTGCCGAAAGGCAGAAAGAGAAGTGGTAAAAAACGTCGCGTCGAGCAAATTATCTAAAATAATTCAATACTTGAATCGTCTCTCTGATCTTTTTTTTGTTTTGGCGCGAAAATATCATGTATAATTGTCTTTTATTAATATGAATAAATTTAAAATCAGATCTCAACATGTCTCAATTGCGGTTATCATTTTGCTAGCAGTAGTTGCTCGTCTTATCCCTCATCCGCCGAATTTTGCTCCGATTGGTGCTCTTGCCTTGTTCTCCGGAAGCAATTTTAAAAAGAAGACTGCCTACTTGATTCCTTTATCGGCGATGTTTGTATCCGATATATTTTTAGGACTCCATTCAACGATGGTCTTTGTCTATCTTTCATTTATTCTAATTACTTTTATAGGTAGGGGAGTCCAATCGCTAAAGTTCTCCCGTCTGTTATTAGCCAGTTTAGGCTCTTCTTTTTTATTTTTCTTGATTACCAACTTTGGTGTTTGGCAGATGTTCTCCTTTTATCCAAAAACTTTAAACGGTTTAATCCAATGTTATACAATGGCGATTCCTTTTTTCCGAAACACTGTTCTTAGCGATCTTTTCTATTCTTTTTCCTTTTTCTACGGCTATAAATATTTAAGCGTTTTTCTTCATAAAAAGGTCTTTGTCAGGCCATAAATTTCACCGACTCGGTGGTTTAAACTCCACCACCAGCCTTTTCCCAAAAGCAGAAGCGAGGCGTTTTAAAAGAAAAAGGGAAGGGTTGGCGTTCATCGATTCAATCCTGGAAATAACTGCCTGCGTTGTTTTCACCTTTTTGGCCAACTGCCTTTGAGAAAGTTTTTTTGCTAGTCTTTTTTCAATCATAGCACAGGCTAATAGATATTCGGGTTTTGATTCTTCCCAAGCCTTTCTAAAGGCTGGGTTTTTTAACCTTTTTTCTAAATCTTCCTGAAATGTGTAGATTAATTGTTTGCTCATGTATAAAATGATATCTTAGAAGATATCAAATGTCAAGATTAATTTCTATTTAACCAATCCTGATAACGAACGTAGGCGGTCTTTATTTCTTTTAAAGGTGTTTTCTGTTTTTTCTTAATAAATCCATGAAGAACTAAGATTAAATCTTTAAGAGGAATAACAAAAATAACTCTAATGTTATCTTTTCCTAATATTCTTATTTCCCAAAATGGCGTTCCTGATAGTTTTTTAATATGAGGAATTACAGATAATAATCCGTATGTTTCTAAATATACAAATACTTTTAATATTTTTGATTGCTGGGAAGAAGATAAAGAATCGAGAAAATCACTAAATGGATTTTTACCTGAATTAGAAATATAATACTGAACTTTTGTTTTATTGTCCATCATTAAAACTAATAATAATTAATGATTCTCAATTTGTCTGTAGACTATAATCTACAAAAGAAGTATTTTAGATTATTGTAACAATAAAAAATCTTTAATATACCCTAAAGCTATTTAATCCTTTATAATCATTTTATGACCGATAATTTTACACCAATCGATAAATTAGTTAAGAAACATCAAGAAGATAAAAAGGTCAGTTTACATAAAGAAGCTGAGCCGGCCACTTCGGAAAAGTTCGAGATAAAGGAGGTGGTCGAGCACAAAGTAGAAGAGGAAGTCAGACCTTATCTCTCGCCGCGCCATGAAACCATCGAGCTTCCACCTGATCTAAAACAGTTTGGCTTACAACCAGCCGCTACCACCCAGTTTCCTGCTTATCAGAATATCAAATTGCCCATCTCTGATGAAAAGGTTGTTGTTGGCTTACATGCGCCGGTGACTTCATCTTTAAGATGGTTAGCCACCTTAGCCATCTATCTTTTAGCAAGAGTTCATTTAGGATTAAAGGTTGTTCATGGAAAGGTTGTCAGAGTCTTAAAAAGTTAGCCTACCGCTTTATTTATCTCCTGGAGAAACCCGTCTTTCCCATGGACTCCAACAAACTGAGAGACTATTTTCCCATCTTTAAAGATGACAAAGGTCGGGATGGAAAAAATTTGATATTGAGAAGTCAGCTCTGGATTTTCATCAACATTAACTTTGACAAACTTAACGTTTTTTATTTCTTCGGCTAACTGGTCAATAATTGGCCCGGTCATCTTACAAGGACCGCACCACTCAGCAAAGAAGTCAACAAAAACCACTCCTTTTTGATCTAAAACATCAGTTTTAAAGCTGTCTTTATTAACTTGAGCAACCGTCATATTAATTGTTTAAAAAAAATAACAATCAATCATAGTACTATTTTATTTTCTCGTCAACCCCAATTTCATCTTTTTTCAACATTATACAACGGCCCGACGATCTGGATATTGGCTGGAGCGCGAAGATTAAAGAAGTTCTTAAACTCAGCTCCGTCAAAACTAACGCTTCCTCCATCACCGGAAAAGTTAACTGAGGTTGTTTTTCCATAAGAAAAATCTGCCCCAACGCTGCCCGAGTCAACTCGGTTAAAATAACTAATGCCTCGATTTTTTAACTCCTGCTTAACTTTATCTTGACTCCAGACCTCACCTCCATAAGGATGAGGTTTATCGGTCTGGTAAAGATGTTCTTGTGTAGAGGAATCGGCCCGTGCTAATAAAACAACGTTAACAATGTCAGCTATCTCCTCTGGTCTTAACCAAGCAGTTTTGTTGTAATCGCTTCGGCTCCCCCAGTCGCAGTAAAACCAGGGTGAGTCGCGATCAAAAGCCCTAGAGGAAAGGTCGGAAAAGCTGGAAACAGATCCATCAAAATCACCAGCATGCTTAGTCCACGAAGTATCTGACCAACCAACCTCGCTGGACTTAAAGATATAGCCGCCATGAGTCGAGGAGTACCAGGCTTTAATAGGAGTTCCTCCTTGGACCATCACCCAACCAGCGGTCTCGTTAACTGCCTGCTCCCAGGCGCCTCCTTTGGGATCAGGATGGAAGACCTGACATTGCTCTGTGGCGCAGATTGAACCACTGCCATTATTGGTATAAGCGAGGGCATAGGAGCGAGCGGCAATCGTCTGGGCGCGAAGAGCCGCCATCCCGTCGGCGCCCCAGCTGTCTGGAACCTCATAGACTCTTTTCACATAATCTTCGATGTTGTAGCTGCCGTAACCGTTAACATTAATATTAATTCCTTTATCGTAGTCTTTTTTTAACTCAAAGCTGTCATAGTAGGCTCGTAAAATTTCTTCTTCGTTTTGACCAGCCTTAGCTCTTCCATAGGCGCCGAACTGATTCATACCGACACGATTAGGAACGCCATAGGTAAAAAAAGCAAGCCGGGGAGAAAAACCTGGGTCGCGACCATTGGTTAAGTCACTATCACAGCGGCCAAGAGTGGCGGCTGACCGAGAAATTCCTAAAGCCGCTAACCGCTGAGAGATCAACTGTTGTTGCCGAGCTGACAACTGAGCAATTCTCGAGCGCGTCTGAGTAATCTGACCGGCGAGAATTTTTGACTGAGCGTCAATTTCTTGCTTTAGATTAGATAGCTGTAGCTTCTCAGTTTCTAAATTTCTCTTAATCTCCTCCAAGTTTTTTATATATAACACTACTTTAATAATGGTATTTTTATCTTCGTTGACCAATGACCGCTGGTAGGAAAACTGACGAAAAGAATCAGAGAGATTATCAGCCACAATCATTGATAGTAAAGTCAGAGACGACTGTTGAATATTTTTGTAGTAGGATTTAGATCGTTCATTAAGAAGACTCTTTTGATAGACGAGGGCCTGTTCACCTTTTTTTACCTGAGCTTCTTTTTCATTAATCTGTACTTCTAACTGGCCAACCTGACTTTTAATTTGATTAAGCTTTATAGTTAACTGTTGATAGTTGGCTTCTTTGGAAGATAAATCTCTTTTTAAGCTTTCTAACTCTTTAGTAATATCCTCAAGCTCATCGGCGCGAACAAAAAAAACAGGAACGATAACTATTGTTAATAATAAAAATGTAATAAGAATTTTCTTCATAAAATGATTATAACAATTTAGCCATTTAACAATTTAATAATTACTTTTGTTATACTTTTTTTATGAAACGGTTTTTTCTTCATTTTTTTATTTTTTTATTTTTTTATTTGTTTATTACCTCTCCTGTTTTTACCCAAACAGCTACTCCTCAAGCCCCTTCCTCAGGCCCCCGTTTTACTGCCTGCGACCTTTGCGGCTACTGCCCACCAAATAACGCGCCTTCTTCCTGGGAAAAATGCCGCCAGTGTCTTTATCCCGACGCTTCGACCGATCCAGCCAGCCAAGACACTTTAAAGGTCGACGCCGACTCCAATCAAGCCGTCACTCCATATCCTGGTCGACAGTATACTTTTTTAGGCTGCATTTCAACCGGAGCCGCTGGTTTTTCTCAAGAAGGAGGAGTAAGTAGCGTCACTCAGAAACTATTAAATATCGTCTTTTCTATAGCCGGCGCAGTGGCTTTTCTTTATCTTTTGTATGGTGCGTTTGTTTTAGCCACCTCTCAGTCTGACCCAGAAAGACTAAACTATGGAAAACGGGTAGTTTGGGGGGCGATTATTGGTCTAATTTTCTGTCTTACCTCGGTCTTGATTGTTAACTTTATTGCTAGCCAGGTACTGAAGATACCAGGATTTGGGCAATGATTAAATGAATTTAATTATTTAATTATTTGTTTATTTAATCATTCCTCTTTGTTTTTCTTAAAAAGTTTCCTCCTAAGGCACCGGCTAATAATGAAGGGATAAACAGAGTTGGTAGTCCGGTTGAAGGAATCTGAGACGTGGTTGTAGTTTTTCCTGAACTATTATAGCTCGCGTAGGAGTTGGTCTTAGCTGTCTGGCCGCTTGGGATCTTAACGGTTGAGATAGGGGTTGGGGAAACGGAAATCGTAGGAGTTGGAGTTGCCCCTTTGGAAAAAGAAGTTTTAAATTTGCCAAGATTTAATTTTCCAGTAATGACGGCAAAAAAAACAATCACCACTACCAAGCCCAAGATAAAAGAAAAAACTTTATTAAAACTATCCATATGGTAAGTATTATAGCAGATTCTATCCTATAGTCAACCTGGGTTTGATTTTTAACATACTCTTGACATATTTTCTGATATCTGATATCATATGTATATGAATCAAATTGTTACTATCCGCGACCGGAGACAGATAACTATTCCCAGCTTATTTCTTAACAAGTTTGGACTTGATGTTGGTGATAAGCTCATATTAAAGCTAGAATCAGACAAAATAAATATTGAGCCGATTAGGGTTAAAACCGTTGATCTTCTTTCAAAGATCCAACAAATTGTAAAAAATTCCAGTGTTTCTAAAAAAGAATTACAAAAATCCGCATCTGAGATAAGAAAAAAACTGGTCAGGCAATATTTGAAATAACATGGCTAAATTACCTATCTTCATTGATTCAAATGTTTGGTTTTCTGCCTTTTATAAAGAGGGAACTTGCTCTCGATTACTACGAGACCTTACAAACTTATCTTGTGAAATAGTTATCTCAGAGTTGGTTTTGGAAGAGATAATCCGTAATATTAAACAAAAAGTGCCCGACGCCTTATCATTGGTGATAGAATATCTTGATAAAATCAAACCAACCGTAGTCAAAAATCCAAAAGATTTGCCAATATTGGTTTCCGCCATTGACTATAAATGCCATTTTTTTATAACAGGAAATATAAAAGATTTTAAGATGGAAGAGATAAAAAAGAAAACGGGTTTAAAAGTCTTAAGACCTTCCGAATTTATTAAACTAATAAAATAAATCAGGGCTTACTCACTTTATCATTACGAGGAGCATGACGGTGATGAGTAATATCTGACCTTTTTTCATAAACTGTTAAATGTTAAACGGTTAAAACTTAAAAAAACTACTAAACATTAAAACTTTAAACATTTAAACCTTAGTTTAAT
>Ga0172371_10001343_pt1 | contig 38995 bp, 42 predicted proteins | sample Lak12m_FD_114543 | JGI IMG/M metagenome (GOLD analysis project Ga0172371, IMG submission 114543) | Freshwater microbial communities from Kabuno Bay, South-Kivu, Congo - kab_022012_12m | ecosystem: Environmental > Aquatic > Freshwater > Lake | place: Democratic Republic of the Congo: South-Kivu... | reverse complement strand
GGTGGAATCTTCCACCATCCGGCTATAGATTTTCAAATATGCGCGGCTATTAACGCTTGGAGAACTGCGGCCGCTTGCGGGCGCCCTTGAGTCCGGCCTTCTTTCGCTCGGTGATACGCGAGTCGCGGGTAAGAAAACCACCGACGCGCAGTTCCTTCCGCAGGGAATCGTCGGCCTGCAGCAGTGCCCGGGCGATACCGTGCTTGAGGGCGCCGGCCTGGCCGGTGACGCCGCCGCCGACGATGTTGGCGCTGACGTCGAAGCGGCTCTCTGTTCCGGTAGTGGTCAGCGGCATCCGGATCTCGGTGCGATGCCGGGGCCGGGCGAAGTACTCGTCCGCGGGACGGTTGTTGATCGTGATCTTGCCCTCGCCGGGGGAAAGAATGACCCGGGCGATGGAGGTCTTGCGCTTGCCGGTGGCGTTATACCTAACCAAGATTCATCTCCTGTGGTTGCTGGGCCGCATGCGGATGGGCCGGGCCCGCGTAGATCTTGAGCTTTTTCAGCTGTGCGCGTCCCAGGCGGTTCTTCGGCAACATGCCCTTGACTGCCAGGCGCAGCACCTCTTCCGGCTTTTTGTCGAGCATCTGAGCCAGGGTCCGCTGCTTCAACCCGCCCGGATAACCGGTGTGCCGGTAATAAATCTTGTCATCCAGCTTCTTGCCGGTGACCGCGATCCGCTCGGCATTGACTACCACGACGAAATCACCCGTATCGATATGGGGGGTGAAGTCGGGCTTGGTCTTGCCCCGGAGCGAATCAGCGATGCGGGTCGCCAGGCGGCCGAGCCGCTGATCCTTGGCGTCCACGATCAACCAGTTTCTTTCGATATTCGAAGGTTTGGCTACGTAAGTCTTCATCGTTCCTCGCGGCATAGTAAAATAGCCCGAAATCGGGCGCAAGAAGGGATACTAGAGCATAATCGCGCACGTGTCAAATCTTCCCCAGGCATAGGTATTTGTGCGCGCGCCAGTGCGCTTCCTGCTTAACAAGCGGCGCCCACGCGTCTACACTATGGCAAATGGCAACAGCTCCACAACATATCGCTTTCGCCGACCGTTTGCGGGTCCTGATCGTAAGTGACAGCCAGGACGCCGACTCTGACCTGACCGCGGGCGGCCTGTGGCATCTGGCCGAAGCGCTGTCACCCCGTAATGACGTCATCCTCGCTTTCCCCCGGCGCACCGGCGCCCAGCACGCAGATTTCGCGGTTATCTATTACAATCAGCGCAATCTAGGTTTGCTCGCCGCGGATTCCGATGTCGTGATCCTGGCGCCGGGTGTGCGGGAAACGAACCCCCCGCTGATCAGCCTGGGAAAGTTCCGCGTCCTCACCGCCGGTCAGATTCTCAGTGAGGGATTATTGCCCCCGGGGCTCAGGGAAATGCCCGCCGGCGCCGAGGACCTTGGCGCCGGCGGGCTGGTCGTCCTGTGGCCGGACGCTCCAGCCGGCCCCAGCGGTGCGGGGCATCATTGGCGCCGGCTCAGGTATCATCTGCAGCACGGGGGCATCCTCCGGGTGGCGTCCCGGGGCGGCGCTCTGATAAAAAGGAGACTCAGAAAATAATGCAGGATTCAAGGAAGGCCTCATGAGAAGACATATATGGAAGCTCACTACCATGATGGCGCTGGCGTTTTTACTGGCGGCGCCGCTGCTCACCACCGGTTGCGGCTCCGACAGCCCCAGCCCGGTAGCGGAAAAATTCATCAAGACGATGAGCGACCGGAAATTTGCCGAAGCTTACGACCTGCTGGCCGAAGGCTCACCGGCGCGCACTGTATCGAGGGATGAATTTGTGAGCCTGAGTGAATCGAATTTTCCGGCGGGGCTGACTTTCGATAACGTTAAGATCGTTGACGAACGCATCGACGGCAACAAGGCCACGGTCAAATGGTCAGCCGTGACCAAGCAGCCCAACACCCCGGACGAGAACACCGAACAGGAACTCTCGCTGGTTCAGGGAGACGATGGCAACTGGAAGGTTTGGGAGTAGATACTCCCGGGCAGGAGGAGCAAATTGATCGAAGTCAATCCACACATTTTCCGCGAATACGATGTTCGGGGCCTGGTCGACCAGGACCTGAATGAGGAAACAGTCGAACTCCTGGGCAAAGGCTACGGCGTCTATGCGCTGGCGTTCGGTTACCAGGAAGCAGTCATCGGCCGCGACAACCGGCCCAGCTCGGCGCCTTTCCGCGATGCCCTGATCCGGGGTCTGGTTTCCACTGGCATGGATGTCATCGATGTCGGCGAGCTGCCGACGCCGGCCTTTTATTTCGCCCTTCAGGAATACGGCAAACAGGCCGGCATCATGATCACCGGCAGCCACAATCCTCCCCAGTACAATGGTTTCAAGCTCTGCCGCGGCCACGGCACGATCTATGGTGAAGAGATCCAAAAACTAAGGTCGATCATCGAAGCGGGCGAGTTCCCAGAGGGTGAGGGCAAAGTCACGACCGCCGATCCGCTGCCAGCCTACGCGGATTACATCGCCGGTAATATCAAGGTCGATCGTCCGCTCAAAGTCGTGGTCGATGCCGGCAACGGCGTCGGCGGCAAGGTGGCCCCGGACCTGCTTCGCAGGCTGGGCTGTGAAGTCGTGGAGCTTTATTGCGATCTCGACGGCAACTTTCCCAATCACTTTCCGGATCCGACCGTTCCCGCCAATCTGGCCGACCTCATCGCCTTGGTGAAGTCGTCAGGCGCGGACATGGGCATCTCCTTTGACGGCGACGCCGACCGGATCGGCGCGGTCGCCGACGACGGCGCCATCATCTGGGGAGATCAGTTGATGATTCTCTTTGCCCGTGACATATTGGAGTTCAACCCCGGCGGCACCATCATCTTTGAGGTGAAGTGCTCGCAGGCGCTGATCGACGACATCGAAGCTCACGGTGGCAAGCCGCTGATGTGGAAGACCGGCCACTCGCTCATCGAGGCGAAGATCCGAGAGGAAAAAGCGCTGCTGGCCGGGGAGATGAGCGGCCACATTTATTTCGCCGACCGTTACTTCGGATACGACGACGCCATCTACTCAGCCGCCCGCCTGGTGGAATACGTCGCTCGCCGGCAGGATAAGCTTTCTGAGCAGATGGCCGATATCCCCCGTTACTTCGCCACTCCCGAGATGAGGATCGAATCGACGGAGACAGAGAAGTGGGAGATTGTGGAAACCGTCAAGCGGGAGTTCGCCGCGGATCACGAGGTCATCGATATCGATGGCGTGCGCGTGGTCTTCGATGACGGCTGGGGTCTGGTGCGAGCCTCAAACACATCTCCGGTCGTGGTTGTGCGCTGTGAAGCCAAAACCCCGGAGCGGCGGGACGAGATCCAGGAGCTGATCATGTCGAAGCTCCGGCAGTTCCCATCGGTCGCAGCGAACCTGAAATAATCAAACACGGGAGGAAGCTTGTCCAAGCTCGATGACGTTTCTGCCATAAAGGCTCTTGATTCCCAGGACCAGTTCGGTATGGTTGCGTCCCTCAGCTCTCAGCTCATGGAAGCATATGAGGCAGCGGTCGCCGTGGAGCTCGAGGACTTCGGTGAAGTCAGCGGCATCGCCGTTGCCGGCATGGGCGGATCCGCCATCGGCAGCGATGTGATCGCTGCTGCTTATGACGACCAGCTGGGCAGCCCCATGGTCACCGTCCGCGGTTACCAGCTTCCCCGCTGGATCAGCAGCCGCAGCCTGGTCTTCGCCGTCAGTTATTCCGGCAACACCGAAGAAACCCTGTCTTGTGTCGAGGAGGCGCTCGACCGCAGCTGCCGGGTCATCTGCGTCAGCACTGGCGGCAAGTTGGGCGACATCGCCGCCCGCGAAGGGCTGCCTTATGTTGAAGTGCCGACGTCGCTGCAGCCGCGTGCGGCCATGGGCTGGCTCTCGGTGCCGATCGCAGCCTGCCTGGAGAGTCTCGGCCTGCTGGAATCCGTCGAGGAAGATGTGCGGGAGGCGGGTGTGGTCATCGATCAGCTGGCGGAATTATATGGCCCCGCGAACCCCGCCGAGCGCAATCCCGCCAAGCAGCTGGCCAGCGCCCTCGAGAACCGGATCCCCATCATTTACGGTTCGGAGCTGACCGCGGTAGCGGCCTACCGCTGGAAATGCCAGATCAACGAGAATTCCAAGGCGCTGGCGTTCACCCACGAATTCCCGGAGCTCAATCACAACGAGGTCGTCGGCTGGGAGCGCCCTGCCGAGAGGATGAAAGACTTCCAGCTGGTCTATCTGCGCGATGCGCAGAACCATCCGCAGAACAACAAACGGATGGATATCACCGCCGACCTGCTCGCGGACTACATCGGCGATATCAGGGAATATGCCGCGACCGGGCAGAGCCGCCTGGCTCGCCTGCTTTCCAGCGCCTATCTGGGCGACTTCGTCTCCCTGTATCTGGCGGTGCTCTACGGCATCGACCCGTCGCCGGTAGAGCGCATCGAGGATCTCAAGCGGCGGCTGGCCTAAGCCCGCCTTCTACAAACCTTTCCCTGCATTTAGTATACTTACCGGGCCGCGGGCGGCTTGGCCTGCGGTTTGACTTGCATCCAGCGGCCGGCCCCGCCGCGCTGAAGAAAACACTTATAAAAGGAGAACAAACGTGCCCGAGACCGTAGCCCATGACGTGAAAGACATAAATCTTGCCGACAGAGGCAAGCTCAAGATCGAGCTCATCGCCCAGCGCATGCAGGTGCTCGACTCGATCACCAAGCGTTTCGAGCAGGAAAAACCCCTGGCGGGCATGCGGGTTTCCGCCTGCCTGCATGTGACCACCGAGACCGCCAACCTGGTGCGCACCCTCAAGGCCGGCGGCGCCGACGTCGTGCTCTGCGCCTCCAACCCCTTGAGCACCCAGGACGACGTAGCCGCGGCGCTGGTCAAGCACTATGGCATCAGCACCTTCGCCATCAAGGGCGAGGATAACGAGACCTACTACAAACACATCACCGCCGCGGTGGATCATCACCCGCAGATCACCATGGACGACGGCGCCGATGTCATCGGCGTGCTGCACTCCGAACGTCAGGATCAGATCAGCGAGATCCTGGGCGGCACCGAGGAGACGACGACCGGCGTCATCCGCCTGCAGAGCATGGAGGCGGACGGGGTGCTGAAGTTCCCTGTGGTTGCGGTCAACGAGGCCAATACCAAGCATCTTTTCGATAACCGCTACGGTACCGGCCAGTCCACCCTGGACGGCATCATCCGCGCTACCAACATGCTGCTGGCCGGACTGGACTTTGTCGTCGCCGGCTATGGCTGGTGCGGCCGGGGTGTGGCCATGCGGGCCCAGGGCCACGGCGCCCGGGTCACCGTCATCGAGGTCGATCCGCTCCGCGCTCTGGAAGCGGTCATGGACGGCTACCAGGTGACGACAATCGCTGAGGCCGCTAAATACGGCGACATCTTCGTCACCGCCACCGGCAACAAGCACGTCATCCGCGGCGAGCACATGGAGGTCATGAAAGACGGCGCCATCATCTGCAACACCGGCCACTTCAATGTGGAGATCGATATCCCGGCGCTCGAAAAGATGTCGGAATCACATCGCGAGGTGCGCGATTTCATGGAGGAATACACCCTGCCGGGCGGCCGGGTCATCTTCCTGCTGGCGGAAGGCCGGCTGGTCAATCTCTCCGCCGCCGAGGGCCATCCGGCCCAGGTGATGGACATGAGTTTCGCGAATCAGGCGCTGGCAGCCGAGTTTATCGTCAAGAACCACCAGAGCCTCGAAAACAAGGTCTATCCCGTGCCGATGGAGATCGACGAGCACATCGCCGCGCTCAAGCTGAAGACGATGGGGGTCGAGATAGACACTCTGACACCGGAACAGGTGAAGTACCTGGCCTCCTGGAACGAAGGGACGTAAAAGCCCGTTTTTCCGGGACCCCTTAAAGCAAAAAGGATATTGCAGTGAGCGAGAGCAGTTTTTCAGTGAAAACGATCGAGTGGCAGGGGGACGAGGTCGTGATGATCGACCAGCGCATCCTGCCGCTTCAGGAGAAATACATCCATCATACGACCTGGCAGGAGGTCGGCGACTCCATCAAGACCATGGTCATCCGCGGCGCGCCGGCGATCGGCGTGGCAACCGCGATGGGCGTGGCGCTGGCGGCGATGAAGTCATCCGCCACAACCTATGAAGACCTGAAAAAAGATGTTGAGGAAGCATCCGCGGGGCTGTTTGCGACCAGGCCCACTGCTTATAACCTGGGCTGGGCGCTGGAGCAGCAAAAGCAGATCTGGGGTCAGCCCGGGGACCCGGAAGAGATCCGCGCCCGGTTGAAGGCCCGTTCCCAGGAGATCCTGGACGAGGATATCGCGATGTGCATCGCCATGGGCGAGCACGCGGCGCCGTTATTCCCCAAAGGCGCGCGCATCCTCACCCATTGCAACGCCGGGGCGCTGGCTACCGCGGGTTATGGCACTGCTCTGGGAGTCATCCGTTCCGTCTTCAAGCGCGATCCCAGCATCCATGTCTTTGTGGATGAGACCAGGCCCTTCTTGCAGGGCGCCAGGCTGACCGCCTGGGAACTGCAGAAGGAAGGCATCCCCTGTTCGCTGATCACGGACAACATGTCCGGTTATTTCTTCAAAAAGGGTGAGATCGATGCCGTGGTGGTCGGCTCCGACCGTATCGCCGGCAACGGTGACGTGGCTAACAAGATCGGCACCTATACCGTCTCCGTGCTGGCCAAGGAGCATGGCGTCCCTTTTTACGTGGCGGCGCCGACATCCACGGTGGACCTGAGTCTTACTGACGGCTCGCAGATCCCGATCGAGGAACGCGACGAATCCGAAGTGACCCACTGCGGTGGCCAGCAGGTCGCTCCCACCGGTATCAGCGTGCGCAATCCGGCCTTCGATGTGACGCCCCATCAGAATGTGACCGCGATCATCACGGAGATGGGTGTGCACCGCGAGCCTTACACCGAGAGCCTCCGCGCGGCGAAGGAAGGCAAATTAATTTGAAAGCCATGGTACTGGCAGCAGGCCTGGGCACCCGGCTGAGGCCGCTAACCGGTTCTATTTCCAAGCCGATGGCGCCTATCGTCAACCGGCCCGTCATGTACCACATCCTCAAGCTGATCAAGAAACACGGCTTCAACGAAGCGGTAGCGAACCTGCATTACCATCCACACGCCATCACCAACTATTTCGGCCGCGGCCAGCGCGTCGGGGTCGATCTGCGTTACTCGCTGGAGCCGGAGCTCCTCGGCACCGCCGGTGGCGTCAAGGCGGTGCAGCGCTATCTGGACGGCGGCCCGTTCCTGGTGATCAGCGGCGACGCGCTCACAGACATGGACCTCTCCCAGCTGCTCAGGCAGCATCAGGAATCAGGCGGCATCGCAACCCTCGCCTTAAAACGGGTCGATGACCCCAGCCGTTTCGGTGTCGTCATCTGTGACAAGAGGCATCGCATCCTGGGCTTCCAGGAAAAACCGGCGCCTGGAGAAGAGCTGAGCAATCTCTGCAACTGCGGCATCTATATCTTTGAATCTTCCATCTTCGATTACATCCCTCGTGACACATTTTATGATTTTGGGTCGCAGCTGTTCCCTGAGTTGGTCAAAAAGGAGATCCCGTTCCACGGGTTCGAGATCGACGGCTACTGGAACGACGTAGGCAATCTCGAACAGTACCGCGAAGGCAACTTTGACGCCCTGACCGGCAAGGTCAAGGTAGAGATCACCGGGAAGGAGATATCGCCAGGAATCTTCGTCGGCGAGGGGACCCAGATCGCTGACTCCGCCACACTGACTCCGCCGATCCTGCTGGGCGACAATTGCCACGTCGGGGAGAACGTCAAGCTCACCGGGCCGCTGATCGTCGGCGATCACAGCATCATCGAAGATGGCGCCGCCCTCGAAGGGGTCATCAAATGGCGCGCCGCACAGACCGGCGCGGGAGCCGTGGTGCTGGGAGGCATCATCGGCCGCGGTGCCACGATCCGGGATGATGTGCATATTCATGACCGGGTGGTCGTGGGCGACCGCTGCGTCATCGGCGCGGGCAGCGTCCTGGACGAGGAAGTCCACCTGGAACCGTTCACGGTCATAGACGCCGAGAGCCACATCCACTAACCAGCGTCTCAGCCTCCTGCAATCAACCATGATTTCATTGAATCCACTGCATCATTGCATTACAATAAGTACATGTATCTTTCTGCATCAATAATGATTCATTAACCTCCATAACATGGAAAAAGATCCCAAAGATAAAAGGGAACAAAAAAAACCGATTCAGGTTTATCTCGACAGCAAGCGGAACGCGGAGCTCAGCTTCGTCGCCGACAAACTCAACCTGTCGAAGGCTGAGGTCATCCGCCGCAGTCTCGATGAATACCTGATCGATGCGATCCCCGCGGAAGATGATCCCCTGATGGGAATCATCGGCTTGCTGGGTGACGACAGCGGTCTGCCCGAGGATCTGTCAGAAAACCACGACCATTACCTGGCGAAGTGGGAACAGAAAAGAAACGCGCGAGGCTGAGGCTGCCATCTCTGGTATTTGTTGACACCGGAGCATGGCATGCAGTCAGTGTTCCCGGTGATAACCATCATCAGCAGGCTGTCCTTTTTTACAGGGCCTTGCTGGAAAAAAACACCCGCCTTTTGACAACCAATCTGGTTGTCGCGGAAACTCATGCCGGCCTGACCAGAGCCAGAGATAAAACGGCGGCGCTGAAATTTCTGACGCTGATCGGCACCAGCTCGCGGGTGCAGATCATCAACTCGACGTTTGACCTTGAAAATCAGGCGCAGGACCTCCTGCGGAAATACCATGACCAGCGGTTCAGCCTCTGCGACGCGGTCAGCTTCGCGATCATGCAAGACCTGGGCATCAAGGACGCATTCACCTTTGATCGGCATTTTGAGACCGCCGGGTTCAGGCGTCTGCCAAAATAAGCAGGAATAATCCAAAAGTGGAAGCAGACGCCGCCAAGAAGGCGCAACATGATGCCAACCTCCCCGAGGCCGGGATACTGACGGAACTGCTCTCGATCCTGTTCCCCGTGCGCTGCGTCCATTGCGGGGCGTCTGGAAACTGGCTGTGCCATGCCTGCGCTGCCAGCCTGGCGCCGGTCGGCCCGCATTGCTGCCGCCGCTGCGGCCGGGCAGCTGACAGTGACCTCGATGAATGCCCGGAATGCCGGACCCGTGAGCTTCATTTCCACGGCGCCCGGTCTGCCTTTTGCTATGAAGGCCCAGCCCGCAGCCTGATCCACCGGCTGAAATACTCCGGTCAGCGGCGCCTGGCCGGCTTCATGGCGGAAATCTCAGCACCGCTGCTGGCGGATTGGCTTTCCCAGACCAATGCTGGCGGCGCATCCCGGAATGATGCCGGATTGACTGGGGGCGATGAGCGGGTTACGCTAACTTGCGTGCCCCTGCACAGCTCGAAACTGGTGAGTCGTGGTTATAATCAAGCATCTATGTATGCGCGGGCGCTATCGCGGCGGCTGGGGCTGCCGCTCTCGGATCTTCTTTCCCGGCACCATCCCACGACGCCCCAAAATACGCTTGATTTCAGGCAGCGGAGGAATAATCTGTCTGGAAGCATTCTTTTAAGCCGCAAGACGCCGCGGCTAACCGGCAGGGTGATCCTGGTGGATGATGTATACACCACAGGCGCCACCGCGGCGGAATGTGCGAGGATACTCAATGAGGGTTTGGGGGTACAAGTTTATATCTGGACTTTCGGCAGGACTGTCCGCCGGCAACCCATAATCAGCGGGGGCTGGAGGCCAGCGGCGAGAAAACCGAAAGGGTACGTACAAGGTGCCAATCACGCTTAAATAATCGAGCGGGGAGAAAAAATGAACCTACAGGTGAAGGGCAGAAACATAGCCGTAACGGAAGCTCTGCGTTCCTATGCTGAGGAAAAGCTGGTCAAACTGGGCAAGAACTTAAACAGCGCCAGTACGATGGAACTGGAGCTTTTCTGCGAGAAGAACCCGAGCATCGCGGACAACCAGGTAGCAGAAGTCACCATCTTCACCAAAGGTCCCGTGCTCAGGGCCAAGGGTGCCTCGTCAGACATGTACGCGTCCATCGATCTGGTGGCTGACAAGCTGAGCCGCCAGGTGAAAAAATTCCGCAGCAAGCTGGTGAGCCACAACGCCCATGTGCGCGGCAGTCTGCCACCGGAACCGACCGAGGCGGAACTGGCGATGGCGATGGCTGAGGAGGAGGAATCCGGCGAAGGGCCGGAGATCGTCAAGACCAAACAGTTCGGCATCAAGCCGATGGCGCCCGAGGAAGCAGCCCTGCAGATGGAGATGATCGGGCACGACTTTTTTGTGTTCCGCAACGCGGATTCCAACGACACCAATGTCCTTTACCGCCGCCGAGATGGCAACTACGGCCTGATCGAGCCGAAATAAACTGCAGGGGCGCTCCCCCAGTTTGCTAGAATAGTGCCTGGTTATGGCCAAGTTCATTGACAAGGTCCTTCGCGCCGGCGAGGGTAAAAAAGTAAAACGGCTCGAGGAGCAGGTCGAGGCGGTCAACGCTTACGAGGAGCAGATACAGGCCCTTAGCGATGACGAGCTGAAGGCCAAGACTCCCGAATTCCGGCAACGGCTGGCAGCGGGCGAGGAGACTCTCGACGACATTCTGCCGGAAGCCTTCGCCGTAGTCCGCGAAGCCTCCCGCCGCACGACGGGCATGCGCCACTTCGACGTCCAGATCATGGGCGGCATCGCGCTGCACCAGGGCAACATCGCCGAGATGAAGACTGGTGAAGGCAAGACCCTCGTGGCGACCTTGCCGGTCTATCTGAACGCCCTCACCAGCAACGTCCATCTGATCACCGTCAATGACTATCTGGCTCGCCGCGATGCCGAGTGGATGAGCCCGATCTACAATTTCCTGGGAATGACCGTGGGCATCCTGCAGGACAACATGAGCCCGGCGGATCGCAAGCCGGCATATGAAGCCGACATCACTTACGGCACCAACTCCGAGTTTGGCTTCGACTACCTGCGCGACAACATGGCGATCCATCAGGAGGATCTGGTCCAGCGCGGCCACGATTTCGCCATCGTCGACGAGGTGGACAGCATCCTCATCGATGAAGCCCGGACGCCGCTGATCATCTCCGGCGCCCCGGAGCAGGCCGCTTCCACCTACCGCGAGTTCGCCGCCATCGTCCCGATGCTGCGCGACGAGGTCGATTACGAGGTGGATGAAAAGCAGCGCAATGTCGCCATCACTGAATCAGGCGTCGCCAAAGTGGAAAAAGCCTTGGGCCTGGAGAACCTTTATGAGTCAAAACACGGTCAACTGGTCAACCACCTGATCCAGGCCCTGCGCGCCCAGACCCTTTTCAAGAAAGATGTGCAGTATGTCGTCAAGGACGGCGAAGTGCTCATCGTCGACGAGTTCACGGGCCGCATCATGGAAGGCCGCCGCTACTCCGAAGGCCTGCACCAGGCGATTGAAGCCAAGGAAAAAGTGCATGTCCGGGAAGAGAACCAGACGCTGGCCACCATCACCTTGCAGAACTATTTCCGCATGTACGACAAGCTGGCCGGCATGACCGGCACCGCGGCGACCGAGGCCGATGAGTTCATGCATATCTATAAGCTGGAAGTGGTGGCCATCCCCGCCAACCGGCCGTTGATCCGCGATGACCGCAACGACCTCATCTACAAGACCAAAAAAGCCAAGTACCGCGCCGTGGCCGATGACATCGCTGAGTGCCACAAGCGGGGCCAGCCGGTACTGGTGGGCACGATTTCCGTAGAGATCAGCGAGCATCTGGGCGAGATGCTGACCCGGCGGGGCGTGGCACATTCCGTGCTCAATGCCAAGCACCACGATAAGGAAGCCGAGATCATTCAGGGTGCGGGCGAAAAGAGCACGGTCACCATCGCCACCAATATGGCCGGCCGCGGCGTCGACATCAAGCTGGGTGAAGACGTCCTGGCGCTGGGCGGGCTTTATGTGATCGGCACTGAGCGCCACGAGAGCCGCCGCATCGACAACCAGCTGCGGGGCCGCTCCGGACGCCAGGGCGACACCGGCGCTTCGCGCTTCTACCTGTCTGCCGAGGATGACGTCATCCGTTTGTTTGCCGGCGACCGCATCTTCAACATCATGGACCGTCTGGGCGCGGATGAAGACACGCCCATGGAACACAAGATGCTGACCAAGACCGTGGAGAACGCCCAGAAGAAGGTCGAACAGCAGAACTTCCAGATCCGCAAACGCGTGCTCGAATATGACGATGTGATGAACAAGCAGCGCGAGGTCATTTACGACCAGCGGCGCCGGATCCTGGAAGGCAACGACATCAGTGAAGATGTCCGGGAGATCATCGACGAGACGATGACGGGCATCGTCGAGAAATATTGCGATTCAGGTTCTTACTCCGAGGACTGGAATTGGGACGGTCTGTTCGCCGCGCTGAAACAGATGTACGACGTCTCGTTCAGCAAGCAGGACATCGATATCGAGGATGTCCATCAGGAAGACCTGATCGAGCGGGTGATGGAAGACGCGCGCGCCTTTTACCAGCGCAAGGAGGAAGATTTCTCACCGGCTCACATGCGTGAGCTGGAACGGATGGTGATGATGGGCGTCATCGATGCCCGCTGGCGCGAGCACCTGTATGACATGGATTACCTCAGGGAAGGCATCCACTGGCGCGGCATGGCGCAGAAAGATCCGCTGGTGGAGTATAAGTCCGAGGGCTTTACGATGTTCCAGGAGTTGCTGGATTCGATCAAGGAAGATTTCGTGCGCACCATCTTCCATATGAACCGCATCCCGGAAGATGAACTGGCGGAGCGCCGCGCCCGCCAGGAGCGCGACCTGAATTATTCATACGACGACGGCACGACATCGCACCTCCAGGATACCGCTGCCCAGGCGCGGGCCGCAGCCGGGCCGGCTGCCGCTGCAGCCGGTGCCGCAGCGAGCCAGGGAGAAAGCCAGACCGCAACGGCGGTTGCGCCGCTCAAGTCAGACAAGGTCGGCCGTAACGACCCTTGCCCGTGCGGTTCAGGCAAGAAGTACAAGAAGTGTTGCGGAGCGTAAGGTTTAACTAGTGGCGGCCGTGGCCGTGGCCGCGGCCCCTGCCATGGCCGTGCCCGTCATCATCGTCGCGGCCTTCATGCTCGCCGAAACTGCACTGCCAGCCTGAGGAAAATCGGGTGAGTTCCCGGAGGTTATCGAGTTTCGTGAGGACGGGCGCCGTGTAACTGAGATGTTGCGAATCGCTATTAATGGTGAAACCCCCCTGCGAAGTACGGCTTGACGAAATCCTGACGGCTTTGGTCATCTTTTAACAGGTTACCAAACGCCTGCCTGAATTCCAAGCAATTTACCTGGATATTTATTGCGCGTTACTATCAAACCCTCACAGCTGGTAATATGACCCCAACATGGTTAAAGCAAATACAAATGAGCACACAATAGAAGAGCTGGAAGATCTCCTCACCCAGATCCAGGAGAAGTTCAAATGGCTGGGTGATTACCTTTGACCCTGCTACTCTCGACAAACAGGTCGCGGAGCTTGAGTCCCGCATGCAGGCGCCAGACTTCTGGTCTGACACGGCCGCTGCCTCCAGGGTAAGTTCCGAATACCGGCGCGCCCAGCGCCGCTTGCAGCGATTCCGGAGCACGGAATCTGAGGTGGCCGATGCCGGCGCCGCCGTGGAGCTGGCGCGAGAAGCGGTTGATGCGGACGGCCCGGAAGCGGCCGCCGATTTTCTTGAAGAATCCTGGCAATCACTGAGCGCCACGTTTACCGATCTGGCTCGCCTGGAGGAAGACCGCCTCTTCAGCGGCGAATATGATGATGGCGACGCGGTCATGACCGTCCACCCGGGCGCCGGCGGCACCGAATCGCAGGACTGGGCGGAGATGCTCCTGCGCATGTATCTGCGTTGGGCGGACAAACGGGGTTTTAATGCCGAGATCAATGAAGCCACCGCGGGTGATGAGGCCGGCCTCAAGAGCGCTACCGTCACTTTTCATGGCGAGAACGCCTACGGGCTGCTGACCGCCGAGCGTGGGGTCCACCGTCTGGTCCGCATCTCTCCCTATGACGCCGCCAAGCGCCGTCACACCAGTTTCGCCGCCGTCGAGGTCAGTCCCCTGGTAGAGGATGACGTCGAGCTCGAGATCGACGAGAAGGATCTGAAGATCGATACTTACCGCGCCAGCGGCGCGGGCGGCCAGCATGTCAACAAGACCGACTCCGCCGTGCGCATCACCCACATTCCCAGCGGCGTGGTCGTGCAGTGCCAGAACGAGCGTTCCCAGCTTTCCAACAAGAACACTGCCATGAAGCTGCTCAAGGGCAAGCTGATCGAATTGGAAGAGCGTAAGCGCCTGGAAGAGATGGAAAAGGAACGCGGTGAGGTAATGGACATCGCCTGGGGCAGCCAGATCCGTTCATATGTGCTGGCCCCCTATCAGATGGTCAAGGACCACCGCACCAAGCATGAAGCCGGAAACGCCCACGGGGTGCTGGACGGGGACATCGATGAGTTCATCCATGCTTATCTGGTGAAGCGGGCGGGGAAGGCCTAGCTGTTAGTACGGCACCTCGTAAGTATTCTCGTACGATACATACCAGCCGTACTGATCCTTGTCACAGTAGAGCTCGGAGTACCTGATGACATTCGTCAGGTAGTATGTGACCAGCACGATGGCGGAGTTGGTCGTGGGATCGTACGAGACGACCTCGATGTTGTCGGCTCCTGCCCACGATCCGGCTGAATCCCCTCGAACCATGGCCAGTATGGCATCCTGTTCAGAGCCCGCCGGGGCGGGAGCGGGGGTGGGAGTTCTGGTGGCCTGAGGCATCGGCGCCTGCCAGATCGCCGTATAGAAGGTATTGAGCATCGTATGCAGCATGAAGCATTCCTCGGGCAGCGCTCGCAGGAACGGCAGCTGCTTCTCACTGGCAACGATCTTCTTTTGAGCGTCCTCACCTGCGGTGCTGACCGGTTCGAAATCCGCGGAGACCGTCTTCGAAGGGTCCACACTCGTGACGTTCAGCAGAGATTTGATGTAATCACGGTAGCTGCCTACGCCATCGATCAGGCTATCGTGCCGCTTCTTCTGATCTGCGGGAACCTGCATCTTCCCCATCTCGTTGCGCACCTGCTCGATCTTGTCATAAGAGAGCGTGAGCAGAGCGTTAAAGGTATTCAGGGATGGCTGGTCGACGACTTCCTTGTCCTTCTTGATCAGCTCCACCGTGATGTCGCGCAGGGTGTTCCAGCTTCTGGTGAGATTGTCCTGATAGGCCTTGACCGCGGTGTCCGTGGTGGCGGTCGGTGTGGTGCTGGTGCTGGTGGGCGTGGTCGCGACTGGATCCGAGCCGCCGCGCAGTAAAAGCAGAACGCCAACGGTGATGGCGATGACGACAACCGCGGCTCCCAGGATGATCCAGACCCGGTTCTGGTAGAACCATGAACCGGGTCCACCCCCAGCCGCGCCTCCGCCTCCGGCAGTGCTGGCCGGTCCAGCTCCGGCCGCCGCGGTTCCGGCGTCCTCAGTCTGCCCTGGCTGCTCATTTGCCGCGCCAGTCTGAGCCTCGTCATCGAGCGAATTCCCGCAGTCAGGGCAGAACGCATCTTTATCCGGATACGCCTTTTCGCAGTTCGGGCAGTACTTCATCGGCCGTCTGGCCTCCTGGTCGTTGACTCCTTTTGCGTTTTTCCCCAATGTGAAAGATTTAACTCTCTGGGGAATCTTAGTGGCGCCGCAGCAGTTTCACAACCTCACAGGTGCGCCATGCCGACCGGGGAAATTAAATTCCCCCGGATTCCTTTTGGATGGCAAGGGTCAGGGTTTTCGGCATTGATGTAGAAAAAGACACGAGATCCTAATAATGAAAGGCAGGTTTTCATGACGGCCACAATCATACTGGTGATAGCGATTGTAGTGGCGGTGATTGCCGCGGTAGCAGGTTATTACCTGATCAGGCATTCGCGGGGCAACATTAAACTAACCCTGGGTGGGGACAGGTATGATCCCGGTGACACTATCGAAGGATCGTTCACGCTGCTCACTAAAAAACCGCTCGCGGGGAAGCAGCTGCTGGTCACGGTCATCGGCAAGGAGATCACTGAGGAGCGTGACGGCAACACCACTCATACGAGAACCCGGGAGATCTACCGGGATGAGCAGATAATCGAGGGCCCCAAATCCTACCCGGCCGGCGAGACACGAGACTACAGTTTTCAGATAGCCGCGCCCGACATCAACCGTTCAAGCTCGATAGGCGGAGTGCTGGGCGAGATCGTCGACGTGGGGCTTGATCTGTTGAGCCCGGGCCGCCGGTTGGAATGGCGGGTAGAGGCGCGGCTGGACGCCGATGGTGTCGACTTGTCAGACAGCGCCCGGATCTACCTCAGCGGCGGCAGCCTCCTTTGATCTCCCGGCGCTCATCAGTCACCGCCGCCTTATGCTTCGCCGCGGTTTCCGCTAGAATCCCCAAATAGGAATCCATCGCCCTCACAACCTGAACGAGGTGTCACGAGTGTTAAGCATCGTCTTACCAAAGGGAAGCCTGCAGGAGCAGACGCTGCTGCTGTTCACTGAAGCCGATCTGCCGGTCCAGCGGAGTTCCCGCGAATATACCGTCACCATCGATGACGAGCGCATCAGTCAGGTCAAGATCCTCAGGCCGCAGGAGATACCGAAATATGTCGAGGACGGTTATTTCGACATGGGGATCTCCGGTCTGGATTGCATCACCGAAGCGGACGCTGACGTGGTTGAGGTGGCCGACATGCCCTACGCCAAGACCGGCGTCGGCGTGATGAAGATGGTCATCGCTGTTCCCGAAGATTCCCTCATCAAAAAGGCGGCCGACATCAAAGCGGGCAGCCGGGTGACCACGGAATTCCCCAATATCACAAAAAAATATTTCGCGGATCTCGGCATTCCCGTGGACGTCTTCTATTCGTTCGGCGCTACCGAAGCCAAGGTGCCCGAGATCATGGACGTAGTGGTCGATCTGACCGAGACCGGTTCCACCCTCCGGCGGAACAACCTGCGGATCGTCGATGTCATCCTCGAATCGACCACCAAGCTGATCGCCAACCAGAAATCGTGGGAAGATCCGGCGAAGCGCAAAGCCATGGAAGAGATCCGCACACTGCTGTTGGGTGTCATCGATGCGCGCGGGCGGGTGCTCCTGTCGATGAACGTGGCCAAAGACAGGCTCGATGCCGTCGTCGGCGTGCTGCCGGCGATGAAGCGGCCCACCGTCGCCCCGCTTTATAACTCAGACTACTTTGAGATCACGACCGTGGTCGACAAGAACACCGTCAACGTCATCATCCCCAAGCTCAAGGAGATGGGCGCGGAGGACATCCTGGAGCAGGGGATCTCGAAGATCGTCAGATAGATGAGCGCACCACTCCCGTCATTTCCGTGAGATTGGGCATACAGGCAAAAAGACTCACAACGTGGAGGCTAGATGATCTTCCGGCCGATGAATATTTTTCTGGGTTTGATCGGGGTCTGTGCCATCCTCTTGGGCGGCGGCATGGAATGTGCCACTAAGAATGTCGACCAGCTGCCGCAGGTGACGATCACGGATAAAAACGCTGACGAGACCATCCAGATGCAACCGGGACAGCAATTGATCGTCCGGCTGCCAGCCAATCCGAGTACAGGTTACGCATGGTCGCAGGTGGATGCTCCGGGCAAAGTGCTAAAAGTGGACGCTCCCTCTTCATTCGAGCAGATCCCGGCAGGTGAGAGCCCCTCGATGGTCGGTACCGGGGGAACAGAGATCTTCACATTTGTGGCGGACTCTGCCGGGCAGCAGACGCTGAAGATGGAATATAAACGCCCGTGGGAAACAGATGTGCCGCCGGCGAAAACGGTTTCATTCAATGTCAGCGTCGTTTGATACCCAAAAGCAGGACGCCAGCCAGCCCCATGGAATTTAACCGTATGGACTGGCTCACCCTCATATTCACAGCTCTGAACGCCGGCAAACGGCTTGGCCTGAGCCGCTGAGATCTATGCGAAGGCTGCTTTCCCTCATACTAGCGGTAGCATCATTGGCCACTGTCATTGCAGCGTGCGGCGGGGAGACGAGCGAAACGCCGTCTGCTTCCACAAAGATGGACGCTAATTCTTCAACCCCCACAGCCGGCATGACCGCTGCATCTTTTACACTCGGCGATCCCCTGTCCCTCGAGTCCGAGAACAAGTCGGAAGGCGGCCGGTCCCCCAAGTACACGCTGGATGTCACCAAGCCGGTCCTCAAGGGCAGTGGCGATCCTCGCGTGGACGACTTCAACCAGCAGGTTTCAAAGATCATCGACGAGCAGGTCGCGGAGTTCAAAAGCGGGCTGGATGCCAGCTTCCCGCAGATGTCGCCGAACGGCAGTACCCTGACCATCGACTATTCACTGAAGTCGCCTCCCGGCACCATCATCAGCCTCATGATCAGGGGCGACAGATACATGGATGGAGCGGCACACCCGGGCCAGTCATTCGAAACGCTCAACTATGATCTGGCCGCGGGCAAGACCATGTCGCTGTCACGATTGTTCCTCCCGGGGGTCCCTTATCTGGAGCTCCTGGCCAGCGTGTGCCAGGCTGAACTGGCCAGGCGGGACACGCTGCAATTCCCCGAAGGAGCCGCACCGACCGCGGGGAACTATCAGAATTGGGTAGTGACCGCCCAGGGAATCGAGATCACATTCAACGAATATCAGGTGGCGCCCTACGCGGCTGGACCCCAGGATGTACTGGTGCCCTACAGTCAGCTATATGGAAAACTGGAGCTGAGCGGACCCCTCGGCAAGATCGTTCACTAGAGACAGGATTTGACCATTTCCTGATAAATGGGTATAAGAGCGGTATGGCAGAACATCACGATCCCCATCACAGCCACGGTCATCCCCCGCATCGGCCCAGCGCTGCCCGCATCAACTGGCGCACGTCGGAGCTGTCCTTCTGGCAGAAACTGAAGGTAGCCAGCGCCAATAACTGGATCAAGATCAGGAAACATCAGCCCTGCTGTGGGCATCCCGGGGAACCCGGTTGCTGAGAAACGGCTCCGGAGTCCCGGTGGGACATCCCCCTAGAAAAGGAAAACGATGAATGACTCAGAGAGTGGTTCCGTAGACACCGCCCCCGCGGAAAAACCGCAAGAGAGCATCGGCAAAAGCGTCGAACGAGACGTGTTCGTCATCGCCTGGCTGGTCGTCGGCCTGATCGTGACGCTGATCCTGTTCGCTGAGACGCTGTCCGCCGGCGGGTCGGCCCGGTGGGCCTGGGCGGGAGCGGCGCTGGTGTACCTCACTCTGCAGGCGATCCTGGAATCATGGGCGCTGGATCGCTGGTTCCCGGCACATAGCGAGCAGAACTTCAAATGGATCGTGTTGCTGCCCATCCTCGCCATCGTCTGGCTGATCATGCAGCTGATCGTCAGCAGTTCGTTCCAGCTCAGCTAGCCAAAATCAGCGCCCGAGCCGCCATTCTTGCACCCGGCCCCTGTTTCGTTAGATAATCTCGAAGTGTTGGATACCCTCGGCCTTAAGAAAACCGCTAACCAGCTGCGCCAGGATGTCGTCCGCATGACATGCGCGGCCGGTTCCGGGCACCCCGGGGGCTCCCTTTCTTCAGCGGATATCGTCACCGCGCTTTACTTCCAGGTCATGAACCACCGTCCGGCGGAGCCCAAGTGGCCCGAGCGGGACCGGTTCATCCTGAGCAAAGGGCACTGCGCGCCCATCCTGTATGCGGCGCTGGCCAACAGCGGCTACTTTCCCGTTGATGATCTGCTCAATCTTCGCAAGATCGACTGCCATCTGCAGGGGCATCCCGACATGAACAAGACCATCGGCGTCGAGATATCTTCTGGTTCGCTGGGCCAGGGGCTTTCCATCTCCATCGGCATGGCGCTGGCCATGCGGCTGGACAACCTCCCCGGCCATATCTTCACTTTGCTGGGCGACGGCGAGTCGCAGGAAGGCGAAGTCTGGGAAGCAGCCATGGCGGCGGCCCAGTACAAGCTGGATCATCTGACCGCGATTGTTGATGCCAACGGCCTGCAGATCGACGGTTTCACCAAAGACATCATGAATGTGGAACCTCTGCCCGCAAAATACGAGGCGTTCGGCTGGACAGCGCGCTCAATCGACGGGCATGACATGCAGCAGATCGTCGAGGCGCTCGAATGGAGCAAGACCGTGCCCGGCCCCGTAGCCATCATCGCCAAGACCGTCAAGGGCAAAGGCGTCTCTTTCATGGAAAATCAGGCCGGCTGGCACGGCAAGGCGCCCACGGAGGAGCAGCGGGAACAGGCGATCACAGAGCTGAAAGCTGAGGTGGAAGCACTGGCATGAACGCCGAACTCAAACCACGCGCCACCCGCGAGGCTTACGGCGAGGCCTTGCTCGAACTGGGCCGGGAGCACGACAATGTCGTGGCGCTCGACGCCGATCTTTCTGGCTCCACGATGAGCAAGTTTTTTGCGGCGGAGTTCCCCCAAAGATTCTTCAATGTCGGCGTGGCCGAGGCGAACATGATGAGCATCGCCGCCGGCCTGGCTGTTTCCGGGAAGGTTTCCTATGCGTCGACTTTCGCGGTTTTTGCGACCGGCCGCGCCTTCGATCAGGTGCGGCAGGGCATCTGCCAGCCGAATCTGCCGGTGAGGGTCTGCGCCAGTCACGGCGGCATTACCGTGGGCGAAGACGGCAGTTCCCATCAGTCGGTGGAGGACATCGGCCTGATGCGGATGCTGCCCAACATGAAAGTCGTCGTGCCCGCTGATTTCAACCAGACTTACGCCGCGGTCAAGGAGAGTTACGCCCATGCCGGGCCTATGTACATCCGCACCGGCAGGTCCAAACTTCCGTATATCTACCCGGAAATGCCGGCAGGGCTGGGATCCGGCGCCGATGTGCTCAGGACCGGGAATGACATTTCCATCTTTGCCTGTGGCATAATGGTAGCCAAGGCGCTGGAAGCTGCTGAACTGCTGGCGCAGCAGGGCATTGACGCGGAAGTGGTGAATGTCAGCGTCATCAAGCCCATCGATGTCGATACAGTTGCGGCCAGCCTGGAGAAAACCGGTTGCGCCGTCACCGCCGAAGAGCACAGCATCATCGGGGGATTGGGGGACGCGGTGGGCGAGGTGGCCGCGGAATATCACCCGGTGCGCATCGGCCGTCTCGGCATTCGGGATGTGTTCGGCAAGTCCGGCACGCCCGAGCAGTTGCTGGAAGAGTTCCGCCTGACCGCCAAACATCTGGCCAGCCTGGCTGATCAGGTGATCAAGAGCAGCAAATAGGAAAAAACGGAGGCCGCGCAGCTGCTGCTTGAGCGGGGCGCCTCACTGACAATCTGGATTCCCCCCCATTTTAGACAAGGTGCAGTAATTGATCATTTTCGATAATGTCAGTAAGACATACGACCCGAACATCATGGGTCTGCAGGAAGTGAACGTCCACATCGAGCGGGGCGACTTCTGCTTCCTGGTCGGCCACAGCGGCTCGGGCAAATCTACTTTTATCCGCCTGCTGCTCAAGGAATTCGAGCCCTCTGAGGGCACCATCACCGTTGCCGGCCGGAATCTGCAGCGGATGAAACGCGGCTCCATTCCGCATCACCGCCGCAACATCGGCTGCGTGTTTCAGGATTTCAAGCTGCTGCCCAACAAGACGGTGGCGGACAACGTCGCCTACGCCCTGCGGGTCACCGGCGTTACCCCCCGCAATATCAGGCGCAAGGTGCCTGAGATCCTGCAGCTGGTGGGCCTGGGCGACAAGATGTACAGCTTGCCCGATGAGCTCTCTGCCGGCGAGCAGCAGCGTGTGAGTGTGGCCCGGGCCTTTGTGAACCATCCATCCCTGCTGGTTGCCGACGAACCGACCGGCAACCTCGATCCGGATACTTCCGTGGGAATCATGCAACTCCTCTACCGCATCAACCGCACCGGCACCACTGTGCTGATGGCGACCCACGACCGCGAAATGGTTGATAAGATGAGGAAACGGGTCATCGCCCTGGAAGACGGGCGCGTCATCCGTGATGAATCAAAGGGGTTGTACCGTTAATGCAGTTTCGATTCTTTTTCAATGAAGCCATAAATTCATTGGTGCGCAACTGGGTGATGAGCGTGGCGGCTATCGTCACCGTGCTCGTTTCGATGTTCGTACTGGGCTTGGGACTGATCCTGTTCTTCAACTTCGAGCAGGCTATCAGCGACTTGAGGAACAAGCTCGAGATCGAGGTGTTCATCAAGAACACGGCTTCCCCGGGCGATATCAGCAAGCTGGGCGACCAGATCCGGGCGATGTCCGAGGTCAAGGATGTCAATTTCGTCAGCAAGGATGAAGCCCTGAAGCGCCTCAAGGAGAGCTTCAAGGGCCATGAGGATGTGCTGGATGCGCTTTCCGGGAATCCGCTGCCGCCATCTTACGAGATTTCGCTGAAGGATCCCTCACAGATCGAGACGGTGGCGCAACGGTTTTTTGATAACCCGATCGTGGACAACTCCCCCGGCACTCATGACGGCGTCAAATATGGGGGCGAGACCTCCGACCGGTTGCTGAAGGTGACCACCTACTTCCTGGTGGGCGGCGCCGGCTTCGTGGTGTTGCTGACTGTGGCTTCGGTGCTGCTGATTTCCAATACCATCCGGCTGTCGATCTTTGCCCGGCGGCGGGAAGTGGAGATCATGCGCCTGGTGGGCGCCACCAACTGGTTCATCCGCTGGCCGTTCGTGATGGAAGGCGTGTTCACCGGCATGCTGGGCGCCACTGGAGCCGCGTTCCTGGTGATCCTGACAAACGTATTCCTGATCGAGAACGTCAAGGACAAGATGCCCTTCCTGCCGTTCAGCGCCGACGTCCCATATTTCTGGCTGGTGTTGCTGGTCGTGATCGGCGGCACGATGCTGGGATCCGTCGGTAGCGGCCTGGCGCTGAGGCGGTTCCTGAGGATCTAGCGCAGCGCGCAGCACGCTGCTGTGAGATCAGCGTTGCCCGCACATCAAATTCAGGCAGTTTCGCAAGTGACAGGCGGCTCCCTTCGGGAGCCGCCTTTTGTCGGTTGGTTCGGGAAAAAATACGACTAAAGTACAATTGCGACCACCAGACGATACCGCTAATCTGCGGATATCACGGTCGACCCCCCTTCCTATCCGTGTCTTATCGTTTCGCGGTAATGAAAGGTGGGGGTTGTCGTGGTGCGTGTCGGTCGGTCTCGGTTCCCGGTCAGGGGAGTACTGCTATGCTCTGTAGTGCTGATTGCAGCTTTTTCCATATTGATGGTGGATAGAGCCAGGGCGGCATCCATAGATGAACACGTCATCAGTGTCGATTCCCCGGTACCTGATGAACATTCGAGCACGGAATCTTCACCGGCAATCACTGGCGACCTCGTCTTCTGGGCGGACACCAGACCGGTTTCCGGCTATGCATCCTTCCCCCGTATCTTCTTTCGTGACCTCGCGCGGCCTGATGAACCGGAGCGGATGCTGACACCGCAACCGGACTACTTCTCCGGATACTACCGGGGTCAGTATCAGCCCGTGGCTGGTGACGGAGTGATCGCCTGGAAGGAGATGGTCAAGACGGCGGCCGGTTCTTCCGCTTATGAGGTGCGCTTTATCAATCTGGATGAGTGTGAGTCCCCGGACAGCTGCGCTGTCCACCGCGTTCCGGTGCAACAGCCGCTGATGAATAACCTGTCTGCTGGCAGCGGCAAGATCGTGTGGGAAGGGTATGCCTCGAGCGATCCCTGGCAAACGGACATCTACGAGTTTGATCAAGCCACCGGTGCGGTAACTGCTGTCTGCACGGCTTCGAGCCAGCAGTCCGAGCCCGCCGTTTCCGGAGACTGGATTGTCTGGGTGGATAACCGCGGTGGATCCTTCGAAAACAACGGCCCTACCAAGAACGATCTTTATGCGCGGAACATGGCAAGCGGAGAGGAGCGCCGGCTGACTTTCGACGAGGGAGCAGTGTTTCAGCAGACGCCGGTGATCAGTGGCAACCTGGTCGTTTTCCATGAACTTAAAAACATCGGTGTGACTTATAGCATCATCAAGGCCATCGATCTTGTTAGCGGCGCCGCCACACCGGTCTTCGATGGCAAGGGAGTGAATCAACGTCCCTTCATCGATGGCGGCATGGTGGTTTGGGAGAACTGCCCCATTAATATCAGCAGCTGCAGGATATGGATGCTCGATACGGCTACAGGCTTGGCCCAGCCAGTCTCATCGGAACCGGATTCAGGCCCATTGAAAGTTCAGTATCCGGCAATGTCATCCGGCAGGGTCGTCTGGCTCGATTACCGTTCCACAGTCTGGACTGTTTATCAGAGCCGTATCGGTGAAACCGCCCGGGCTCTGGCGGACCGCTACCGGCCGGAACTGCATTTTAGGCATGATGTCAACGACCTGCGGCGCGGCGATTTTGAGCCACGGCCCGCGAGCCTGCTGGTTGATGTCCCCGGCACGAGATTAGTCAAAGGTGATTCGTCAGTCCTGGACCCTAGCCTCGATCAGATGGCTGCGGGCACGGATGCCGATAGTTTCATTGACCTTACTGGCGATCCGTGGCGAGATGCCTTTGCTGATTACAGCGAGCCATATCTCAACCAATTGTCAATAGAGCCGCCCCGTTACCCGATAACCGCGCATGCGCGCGTGGTGCCGAATGCTGAAGGGTCGCACAAGACCGTCATCCAATATTGGTTGTGCTACTACTTCAATAACTGGATCAATAATCACGAGGGCGACTGGGAGCTGGTTGAGATTGTGATGAATGAGGACCTGGAACCGGAAAAGGCAGCATATTCCCAGCATAGTAAGGCATTCGTCAAAGGCTGGAACGAGGAAGGGCTGTCCAGGGCAGGCACGCATCCACTGGTCTTTGTGGCGGAGGGCTCGCACGCCAATTATTTCGAAAACGGCGCGTGGGGTACCCATTACCATCAAGGCAAGCTCGACAAGACGGGAGATGCGTCGAGCTCGAGCGTGGAGCTGGACGTTGATGGGCTGGCAGCCGTCACGGGCTGGAGTGCCTTCGCCGGCCGCTGGGGCGAAGTAAACCGATGGTGGCCTCCGGTCTGGCTGCCTCCCTTTGTCGAAGGAGGGCCCGGCGGCCCGGTATGTCAGGGCGGAGCCTGGGAGGCGCCGCTATCCTGGGCCGATGGCGACGGCGCAAAGGCCGATGACAATGACTTGCTGGTCGAGGTTTTCGGTTCGCTTAGTGTCATGCTTACTGATGGTTCCGGCCGTTTTGCGGGCGATGGCGACCAAGCTGCTGAGGGCCGCATACCCTTTTCGGATTATTTCCAGCGGGCAAGCGATGCGAGTGACAATATCGTGGTGCACGATACGGACATCACAGGCGCCTATCACCTGGTGCTTACCGCCGTAAAAACCGGTCAGTCCGGCTTGCGGCTTAAGCTGCCTGATTTTGCCGGCGGCACGGTCCAGACAGTTACATTTCAGGGGCTGGATCTACCAAGTGGCAGTCGGGGAATACTCGAGCTTAACAGGGCTGTGCCCATGCTTGACATCGATTATGATGGCGACGGCAAATACGAAGCGCAGCTCCTGCCTACTGAGCGCTCGTCGGCCGCTATTGATTTCACGCCGCCAGAGCCTGTTAAGGATCTGGCGGCGGCAAGCAGCTCGTCTGAATCTGTCACGCTTTCTTGGACGGCTTCTGCAGAGGCAGGTCAGCCCGGAGGCGAAGTGGCCTACGAGATCCGCTACGCACAAGACCCGATCACCGCTGATAATTGGCCGGCCGCGAAACCGGCAGGGGAGCTGCGCGTTAGCCTGTCACCGGGCAGCCCTCAGCAATTCACCGTCAGCGGCCTCGACGCTGGATCGAGATACTTCTTCGCAATCCTGGCGAGAGATGGTGCCTGGCAGCCATCTGCTCTTTCCAATACCGCCGCCGCTGTAACTCAGTCGCCCCGACTGACCTGGTCCCGCGGAGCCTCCTTTTGGGCCAGTTTGAGTGATTACCGCGACCGGCGGCTGACAGTGGCGTATCTTTTGAGTAACAGTGGCTCGCAGACTGCTGCAGGCGCAGCGATCGAGGCATCATTTCAGACAGAGGGCGCCCAGGTGTTGACACCGCTGCCGATGTTAGTAGGAGACCTGGACCCTGGGTCATCCCGGGAGGTAAAGATCGCTTACGCAGTTCCCACTGGGAAATATATGTTCAGGACGACGACGTATGCCACCTGCTTAGACGATGCGGGGCGGTCTCACTGGTACCCAGGAGCACCACCAGTAGGCTGAATCAGGAAGATGGCTAAATACCTGCAAAGGAGGCCGCATGCTCGATCACAAAGGACGGTTGGTTCTGATTGCCGGGGCGGGGGTATTTTGCGCTTATAACGTCTTCTTCGCGCTCCTGCCTTCCGATATCCCTCGAGGTCTTCTTGAGGATCTCTGGCTATGGGCATCGGCGGCCGCAGCTGTGGGTTACATAGTGATTCTGGCTGTCAGGAAAACCATGAGAGCGATGAGCATGCTGTTGCTTTTTCTCATAATGGTTTTTGGCTGGGCCGGCTTGTCGTATCTGTTCAAGGTGCTTTCGTTGTTTGACGTGTGAACTCTTGTCAGGCAGACGGCTCTACGGGGAGGTCCGCGCCTTCGACTTGCTCCAGTGTACGGGCACTATCAGATGTTGTCGTCCAAGCTGTCAAGCCAGACCGTAGCGTAACGGCGTTATATCCCAGCATACGGAGGATTGGGGTGACCTGACCCGCATCCCGTCCCGTTGTTCCGACGATGACGATCAGACTTTCCTTGGAAAGCATTCCCCGGTACTGGGGTTCGCCCAATGCCCGCCAGGCGATATGCGTATGTGGTCCCATGCCGACATGGCCGGTGGCATCCCAGGCAGCCGGTGGCCTGATATCCACCGCGAAGGTGGTTTCGCGGATCGGCGGCTGCGAAAGCATTTCATACAGGCGGTCTGCGAAGATATGGTTGAAGGCATACTCTTTCTCGAAGATGTCATCATGCAGCACTCCCCGAGCGGCCTCCTGCAGCACCGGTAACTCATCTTCAGGTGGCGCCGGTAGCGGCTGGGCAGATTCTCTGGGCTGATATGTGGTGATTTCGTGGGGCGCGAGCGCCGGATATTTATTCGCCATGCCTCCCTGGACGTCACTCACAATGATCCGGCGAGCGGGAGTATCGGTCCATCCGGCCATGCCGAACTCGAGGGCGACAGCATCGTATCCCAGCCAGCGCAGAATCGTGGCGACCTGTGCCGCTGTATGTCCTGTGGAGCTGACGCAAACGATGACCTTGTCGTGGGGCAAATTATTCAAGGTCTCATCTTCTGCCACCTCCTGCATCCTCACCCAGTTGGCGCCTGCTATATGGCCCTGTGAGTCCCATTCAACGCGGGGGCGCGTATCGAGCAAATAAATCCCGGCGGCCTTATCGCGATCCTCCAGGGTCTGTTTCAGGTCCGAGCTGGAGATCAGGTTGTCAGGATAAGCGTCGCTTGCGTCCGGAACCGAAGCGAAGACCTTTGCGGCCCGGTCCCACAAGATCTCTTCACGGGCACGGGACGGCTGGCTGCTGGCGGGCGAAGATGTTCCCCCTCCTCCCTCACCACAGGAGATGGCCAGCAAGCCGAGCGTCAACATTGCCGCACAGAACAATATAGCCCTGGTTATAATTCGTGTTCGCTTAATAAACTCCATCGTTATCTCCATTCCCACAGGCGCCGGCGCGCGGCGTCTTTTACATCAGCAAGGGTCATCCATCCGTTAATCGTTATAATATCCATTGTCAGGGCAAATTAGTCACGGCATCTTTGTGCAAAAATCCGCTCCCGAAAAATCCGTAGTCATTCGACAGCTGATCCTGTCATGGTTCGCGGTCGCGATCTGGGCGGCTGTCATCTATTACTTTTCCGCGCAGCCAAGCTTGACCACAACCTGGGGTCTGTGGGACTTTATTTTGCGGAAGGCTGCACATTTCACTGAGTTTGCGATCCTCTGTTTTCTGCTCTGGCGGGCCATTAAAAAAGGCGGCGCCTCCCGGCAGACCGCCGTGCTCCCGGCGGCCATGCTGTCATTGCTGTACGCTTTTTCCGATGAGTTTCATCAACGCTTCGTCACCGGCCGGACCTCCTCGATCCGGGATGTGGGTTTCGACCTGGCAGGAATCCTGGCGGCTTCGCTGACGATCTGGTATCTGTTGCGCCGGCGGCATCTCAAGCAAGCACCCTAAACGGCAACGCGCATCAGGCATTTTTGTACCTTACATAAAACCGGTGACCCCCCGGATTCATGCCTTTGCTGGCTTGCCTTCCTGAGGGCGGTTCCTTATAGTTAAGGTGTCGCATACGCGACAAGGTTAAAGGGTTTGCAGTGCTTGAACGTTCCTCGGGACAAGATTTCGAGCGCTCTTCCCAAGGGAAAGGCGGAAGGAGGAAGTTTTGCCTGAAGGAACAGTCAAGTGGTTCTCCGATCAAAAGGGCTTCGGCTTTATTGAGCAGGAGAACGGGAGCGATCTGTTCGTACACTTCTCAGCTATCGAGGCCGACGGTTTTAAGACCCTGGCCGAGGGGCAGAGGGTGAGTTTCGAGGCTGCTGAGGGCCCTAAGGGTCCCCAGGCCACGAACGTTCGCCCGATCGAGTAGAAGAACGTTTCCGAATCAAAGAAAAAGGCCCTCTTTCGAGAGGGCCTTTTTTATGCTGAAAACCACTGGCTGTGCCAGCGAACTCGCGACTCTTACCAGGTGAACACCTTGTCATTTGAGAAGATGAGGTCAACCAGCTTGTCGTAGTCCTTATCCTCCTTGAGCCTGACGACCGTGACATCATGTCCCAGGCCGGTGTGGTCCTTGATGACGGTGTCCGCGTCGCCCGCCTCGGTAAACTCCTTGATGATGTGAAGTATCTTCATCGTTTCCTCGCCTTTTTTAGTAGGGAATGACGTGGTCGTAGTCGAGCAGCTTCTCGGGGATCAGCTGCATGTTGATCTGCTCGAAGCCCTCATCAGCCGCGTTTAGCGAATAGAGGGAACAATCCATCATATCGAGGCTCTCGATGTTCAGGTTATTGTCGTCATTGCGCTCGATCGGAGCGCCGAGGTTGAAGACCGTGATCTGATCGTCGGCCAGGGTAAGACCGAGAGCCATGCGCATGGCCTCTCCCGGACGGTCCCTGAGCAGCACTGCGATTTTCTTGGTATCGCTCATTAGAAGACCACCACCTTGTCAGCATCATGCATCATGACCGCATTCTGATACTGGCTGCCGGCGGTGGCGCCCGCAACGTCCTTGACTCCGCGCGGCTCGGCGCTGTGGTCGCAGTAGGCGACCTCCGCATCCGTGCCGACATTGCCGCAGACGGGTTCTGCCAGCAGGGTGCCGTCATCCATCATGAAGATCTTTACATCGTGCCCTGCCTTCTTGGCAGCCTGGACAAGACCGACGATGTCTTCCTGATATTTGTCCGAATTGACGAGGATTCCCAGCGTGCTCATGATTCGACCTCCATCACAGTACCTCCATGGTTGATTGAAGTTCATGCCCCCCGCGGTCGCTCGGGACAGCCTGGGGCGAGATTATATTACCGGCCCCGGCATAACTCAAGAACGAAGCCTGCCGGGATTTTATCCGCAAACGCCCTCGTGTAAACAATGGCGCCGAAAAACAAAAGGACACGGTCTCCCGTGCCCTTTTGAACTCTGACAAGCACCGCGCCGGCATAAGCGGCGGGGGCTTCTATTCCCAGGTTATTTCTGGATCTTCATCGCCGTGACGCCCGGCTTGGGCTGGTTCGTCTCGAGGATCGCGTAACCCTTGCCGTTGCAGGCCTGCGTGACCGACTCAACGGAAGAGGGGTTGTCGATGAGGACCTCCATGATCATGCCCTCGTTCAGCTTCTCCATGCACTTGAGCGTATAGAGTTGCGGATGCGGGCAGACGTAACCGGTGACGTCCAACTCGTACGTTCCATCATCATTCTTATTGAACTTCATTTCCTTTCACCTCCTGGTTTCTGCAATCGCTGATCGATTAATTGAATTAGATTTCGATATCGAAGTCCATGCTCTCCATCTGCTTGGCCATCTTCTTGTTGGCGATCTTGTTAACGAGCTGAGCCGAGATCAGTGCGCCCAGGCCCATGCCGATGAAGAACAGCCAGCCGCCCAGGCTGCCAAAGGCGGCGCGGGTGTAAAAAGCGCCGATGTTACAGCCCAGGGCGATACGCGATCCGATACCCATGATTGTACCGCCACATACAGCATAAATGAAAAGTTCCCGGGTGGGGAATTTCCATTTGAATTCCCTGTTCCACAGCGACAAGAATGAAGCGCCCATGATCAAGCCGAAAGAAAGCAGGAGCGCCGGGCTGTGCCAGGGCTTCGGAATGGCGTTGGAGCTACCAAAGTAGCGGTTGCCGTTCTCGGCCGGCTGCGGCTGACCCGCGGGGACGTCTACATGAGGGGCTTTGAGGTTCCCGGTGATGCTCTCCGGGACTACGCCATCAATTACCCATCCGGCGGCCATGGCCTCCTGGGTGGTGATGTACCAGTATCCGGGGTCGAACATGGACTGACCTTTGGTGACCTCGCCAGGCTCGGCTGCCGGCCAGGTGTCGAGCGACCGGTCGGTCTTGTCATTAGTCGGCCGGGAACCATCGGCATTGACGGCGAAGACTGCGCCGAAGTTGCCGTTGCCCTGGGTGTCACCGAAGTTGTACTGATCGCGCATCCAGCTCATGGTGAACACCTGGATGGCGGCGACAATGCCGAGCAATACGGCAGCGATCGTCGTGCGCTTTGAGGAGCTGATCATGTGCCAGAAGCCAGCGACCTCATCGCCGAAGCCCATCTTGGCCTCGCCGCCGTCCGCGCTGGCGCCAGCTGATGCCGAGATCGCGGCCTTGCGGCGCTTCAGGAAGTTCTTACGGACATAAACGATATAAACACCGATCATCAGCAAGAACGCGATGAGTATGGTGTTGACGAAGGCGTTGCCGATCAGGTTCTGGATGAACGATGCGTGCTGCCCCGGTTCAATACCGAAGATCTTGTTTGCCAGCAGAAACTGCGGCCAGTGCCAGATGTCCGGCGTCGCGGAAGCCACGGAGTTCGGGCCGGTAAGGTGCAGGGCGTCCATCACGGGATCGAAGAAGGGGAGAGTCACCAATATAGCCTGGGCAAAGGAGAGGGAAAGCAGCACGGTCAGGGAGATCATGTTACCTTCACCGGTCTTGTACAGAGAGCCCGTAGCGCAACCACCGGCGAACACCATTCCGAGGCCGAACAAGAAACCACCAACGAGCTCATGCGGACCGATCGGTGAGACGTGGTAGAAGTTCGGGTACTTGGTGAAGAGCCACGCGGAAATGATGCTCAGGGTCATCAGGCCGATCATGATGCCCACGAACATGCGGGGCACCTTGACCATGATCAGGTCGCGCCATGCGGACGCAAAACAGAAACGGCCATACTGCTGCAATGCTCCGTAAAGGAATCCGAACCACATGTATACCGCGATGTAAAGATAAACCGGTGCGGACAGGTAGTAAAGGATCGTCAGGATCGCGAGGAACCCGATAACCCCCACGGCGTAAATCTTATTTCTGGAACTGGTTTTGGCCTCCGCCATGCCGCCATCCTCCTTAAAAATGTTGCTATGTCATTACATCTTCAAGGGCAAGACAGGCGCACGCCGTCGCCCTGTGAAACGAAAACATGCCACCGCGCATCCCATGCCGATATTTCTGGACCATGGTGGAAATCGGTGAGTGGTGACAGACAACTTGCGGAGAGGCAGCTCCCCGCCCGCCCGTAATTGGCACCCCCACCTTTCCCGGGGGAAAAAGCTGTTCCAAGCCATACCCCGGACGGTAACAACCGTAATTAAATACCCCCAGGCCGATGCGTGTCAAGATGGAACATCCAGTGTTGCGCCGGGGTTCCAAAGCAGCTAATCTGTGCTCATGCCTCGCATTTTCCGCGTATTTTTCATCTCGCTGGCGGTTTCGGTGGCCTTCCTGCTCGGCACCTTCTTTGGAGCACATTACTACCGGGCCTCGCTGCTGATCGGACAACTACCCCAGAGCCTGCGTTCCGTGCTCTTCCCTGGGGAAAACCTGCTGCAACTGGAACGCGAGGTCGAAGGCATCCTGCAGGATAATTACTACCAGCCGGTAGACCGCGACAGACTCGAGACGGGCGCTATGGAAGGAATGATCGGCAGCCTCGGGGACCCCTACTCCGCGTACTATTCCCCGGATGATTTCGCCAAGCTGGAGGAACACACGAACGGCGAGTTCGTCGGCATCGGCGTGCAGCTGGAGATGAAAGCGGGCCAGCTGACCGTCATTTCACCGATCGAGGGATCGCCCGCCGCGGAGGCTGGCATCCTGGCCGGCGACGTCATCATCGCTGTTGATGACGATCCGATCAGCTCCAGGAGTGAGGACGAAGTGGCCGCGGCTCTGAGGGGTGCGGCGGGCACGCAGGTGACCGTGCGGATGAAACGTGGAGATCAGGAGATCGACTTCCCGCTTACGCGCAGAAAGATCGAGATCCCCATCGTTTCGTCAAAAATGCTGGACCATGGCGGCAAGAAGCTTGGCTATGTCTCACTCGAACAATTCTCTCTGGATGCGGGTACCAAACTGCGCGCCGCGGTGGACGGCCTGGTCAACGACGGGGCTCAGGGAGTCGTCCTCGACCTGCGCAACAACGGCGGCGGCCTGCTCGACGAGTCGGTTTCCGTGGCCAGCATCTTCATCCAGAACGGCCCCATCGTGTCAGTTGTGGACCGCGACGGCAACAGCCAGGTCTACGATGCTCGCGGCGACGCTAACGAGAACACGCCTCTGGTGGTGCTGGTGAATGGTTACACAGCCAGCGCCTCGGAGATTGTTTCCGGCGCCCTGAAGGACGACCATCGCGCCAGACTGATCGGCGAGAAGACATTCGGCAAAGGCGTGGTGCAGGTCCTGATGCCCCTCAGCAACGGCGGCGCCCTGAAATACACTTCGGGAAGTTACCACACCCCGGCCGGCATCGACATCAACAAGGTGGGCATCGAACCGGACGTGCCGGTGACGGACGATCCTGCCACCCCGGCCGACGAACAGCTCGACCGCGCCCTGGTCGAACTCGCCCCCTAATCAGGGGGACACATTACTGAACTCCCGGGTACGTGGACATGACCCTCCCGGCCACCCCGCTGTTTTTCTTCCTCAAATTGGGGGATGATTCCCGCTAATGGTCAGACTTCCAAAAAACGTGCCCGGCACAACCTACGTAGCTGTACTTACCAAGCGGGGCAAACTGTTCGAAGCGGAATCAGCTTTCGGGGATGATGAAAATGCCCTTGTGGGGCGCAAGTCCATGGGCGGGGCTCGCGGAGGTGACCTGGTGCTCGTGCGCACGGAAGGCAGAGGCCGCGGCGAGGTCATCAAGCGCTTCGGCAAGTCGACCGAGCTGCCGGTGATCATGCAAGGCATCCTCGCCCATTACCGGGTGCCGCGCGGTTTTTCCAAAGCCGCGCTCGAGGAGGCAGAGGCGCAGTCAGAGCTCGCTGCAGTGCAGGACGAGGGTCGCCATGATCTGAAGAGCCTCTTTACATTCACCATCGATCCCGACGAGGCCCGCGATTTCGACGATGCCATTTCCCTGGAAACGGGGCCGGAGCCTGGCCAGCTCACTCTATATGTACATATCGCGGACGTCAGTTATTTCATCCCAGCCGAGACACGGCTGGACGCACAGGCCAGAAAGAAAGCCTGCAGCGTCTACTTGCCGATCGCAGTCGAGCCGATGCTGCCGCCGATCCTCTCCAGCGATGTCTGCAGCCTCCGCCCGGATGAAGACCGCAAATGCCTCACAGTAGAAATGGTCTTCAATTCGGGGGACACATTACTGAACTCCCGGGTACGTGGTAAGGAAAATCCAGGGAAAAAAGCAAAGAAAAAAGAGTACTCATCCACTTCAGAGGGACATGAACCTGCGCCGGTCCCGGAGCTGCTCCCGACCAAAGTCCATTTCTACCGCAGCACCATCCGCAGCCGCCGCCGCCTCACTTATAACGAAGTCGACGACCTGTTCGAGGGAACGGCGGGTCTGGGTGACGCGGACCTGGAAGCGCTGCTCAGCCGCTGCCGCGAGTTTGCCGGCGCCCTGCGTAAGGCGCGCCACGCCCGCGGCGCCCTCAACATCCACACCTTCGAGCCCGAGTTCCGCATCAATGAAGGTGGCGAGGTCGTCGGCGTGCGCCCGCGGCCCGAATCCGAATCGCACGCGCTGATCGAAGAGTTTATGATCGCCGCCAATGAGGCCGTCGCCCGTTTCCTGGAAAGAAAAAAAAGCGATTGCATCTACCGTGTGCACGAAGAGCCGGATGCAGCTGCCGTCGAAGCGCTGTTTGATCTGCTGGAAGACCTGGGCATCGCTACGCCTTCATTCAGCCTGCGCCGGGGGTCCCCCCAGGTCGCCGGCGAGGCGATCCGCGAGATGCTGCGCCGCCTTCCGGCAGTGCTATCCGAGCAGCAGCGTAGTGGCGCGGTTTTTGGAGAGATAGTACTCAGGTCGTTAAAGCAGGCCATCTACCTGGAAGTCAACCTCGGCCACTTCGGCCTGGCATCTCCCGCCTACCTGCACTTCACCTCACCGATCCGCCGTTATCCCGATCTGGTCGTACACCGGGCGCTGCTAAGGGAGCTAGGTCTGGAAGACTGGGCCTGCAGCCGCCTCGAGCTATCCGAGACCGCCCGCGAGAGTTCTGAGAACGAGCGCCGCGCGGCTCTGGTCGAGCGCACCGGCGACGATGTAGTACTGGCTAACCTGCTCGATAACCTGCTCTTTGAGGAAGGCTGGGACCGGGTCTTTCACGGTGAGATCGTCAGCGTTATTCCTTCCGGCGTATTCGTTCGCTTTGAAAGCTGCTACGAAGGCTACGTGCATGCCCGCAAGCTCTGGGGCGATTACTTCGCCATCAGCGAAAAAGGCAGCGCTCTCGTGGGCCGCCGCCGCGGCCGCACCTGGCGTCTGGGCGATCGCATCAACGTCAGGGTGGTTCGCATCGACAAGCTCCGGGGGAAAGTAGAACTGGAACCCGCCAAATGAAACTTGGGTGACGTTCCTTAATTGAAACTTGTGGGAATCTTCGGGAACGAGCAGCGACGAAACAGAGACGCTCCCCGGCCTACTTGCTTATATAATCCATTCATGGCAAAAGATTACTTCAAACCCATCGCCACCAACCGCAAGGCCTACCACGATTACTTCATCGATGAGACGCTCGAGGCCGGCATCGAGCTGGTGGGCACTGAAGTGAAAGCCCTGAGGGCGGGCCTGGCCAACCTCAAGGACAGCTACGGAACGATCCGGGATAACGAAGCTTACGTGGTAGGCTTGCATATCAGCCCCTACGAACAGGGAAACATCCACAATGTCGATCCGGACCGCACCCGCCGGCTGCTGATACACAAACGCGAGATCCGCACGCTGATCGGCAAGACCCGGGAAAAGGGATACACGCTCGTTCCCATCAAGCTTTATTTCAAGGGCAGCCGCGCCAAGCTGGAACTGGGCCTCGCCCGGGGCAAGCAGCTCCACGACAAGCGCCGCGCTCTGGCCGACAAGGAAGCCAAGCGCGATATCGACCGCAGTCTCAAGGAGCGGCAACGGGACTAGGAAAAAGGTTGCCGGCTCACACGTTACATCCCGCCGGCCACGAGGGTATACTTATTAGTGGACGCGAGGTCCTTAAACGTTCTGTCCATTAACTTCCGACGCGCAAACGCAACAAAGCAGCGCGTCACCCACATCTGTGGGGGCGAACTTGGTTTCGACGGGGTCAAACTGGGCGGGAGCAGCAAGCCGAGCTCCGGCGGGCTCGTTAAACTGCCGGACAATAACACAAACGCAGACAATAATCTCGCGTTAGCCGCTTAATTTAAGCGACTCGTCGCCCCCGGTTCGTCCGTGACCGGGATCAGCGGCGTCAGCTAGCGGACCACTGGCAACCGCGGCCGCCTCTCGCCGTGGGCGCGACAACTCAGGGAGGCTGGCCGACCGGATCCGGTCTTCGCGGAGCCGGGAAGCGAGAATTAAAGCGAAGACTAAGCTTGTAGCGGCTCCCCTTCAGGTGGCTTCGGACGCGGGTTCGATTCCCGCCGCCTCCACCATCATTCGTATCCCGGAAAATGCCTTGTACAAGGCATTTTTTCATGCCCGCTAACGTAAGCAGCCCGCGGGAATCGAACTTTTTCCTTAAAGTCATTCTTGCTTTCCGATACGCCATTGGCGTATAGTTAGACATGCGCTTCGTGGAGACTCCGATATTTACTGAAGAAGTGCGAAATCTTCTTGGGGAAGAAGGATACCGGTCGCTGCAGCTAGCTCTTCTGTTTCGCCCCGAGCAGGGAGCGTTGATTAAAGGCACGGGTGGGCTCAGAAAGATCAGATGGGGCGCCAAAGGGAAAGAAAAGCGTGGCGGGTGTCGGATTATCTATTACTTGGATAAACCGCAGGACGTGATCTATATGCTGTTCGTTTATCCGAAAAGCGCCCAAGCCGATTTGACGCCGGTGCAAATCAGGATTTTGAGCAAGCTAGTCAAAGAGGAGTTCAAATGAACGAGAAAGAATTTGAGAAACTGAAAAATAGTGTCCGCCAGGCGGGAAAGATTCGGCGCGGAAAAATGAAGCCAGGGAGAGTTATCGAATTCGATCCTGCTGACATCAAGAAGATCAGACATAAACTGGCAAAATCCCAGGCTGAATTCGCCATGATGATTGGAGTGAGCATTTCCACATTGCAGAATTGGGAGCAGGGCAGGCGCCAGCCGGAAGGCCCAGCCAGAGCTTTGCTTAAAATTGCTGCCGAGAATCCTGAGGCGGTAGACAAAGCGCTGAGCGCGTAGGATATTCGCGATGGCTCATATACGAAAAGGACAATTGACACCTGCGCCGCAATGGTGGAAACACCTGCGCGACTGGAAGCGAGTCACCAATAAGCGCGAGCGCCGTGCGGAAAAGGATCAGATCCAGAAAGTGTTCATATCGATGCGAGAACAACAATGACAATTCCCGCTTTTCATGAACTGATGTTGCCGTTACTGAAACACTGTAGTGATGGCCAGGAACATACTCTACCTGAAACGGTGGCAGTCCTGGCTGAGCAACTTGCCCTTAGCGAAGAGGATAGACAAGAGATGCTACCCAGCGGTTCGCGAACGTTTGACAATCGGGTTGCTTGGGCGAAGTCCTATATGAAAAAGGCTGGACTATTGATTTTGCCAAGAAGAGGGGCATTTAGGATAACCGATCGCGGCATGGAGATTATTAACCAGGCACCACAAAGAATAGACCTGAAATTTTTAAGGCAGTTTCCTGAATATGAAGCCGCCAGCACAAAAAAGAAAGAAATTGATAGAGTTTCTGAAGAGCTTGAAGAGAAAACCGGCAGAACGCCGGAAGAGTCGATGGAAGCTGCATATAAACGGATAAACAATGATCTTGAAAATGAACTTCTTCAAACGATCAAAAGTTGTTCACCTGGATTCTTCGAGCGGCTCGTTGTTGAGTTGATCGTCAAAATGGGATATGGCGGCTCTAGGCAGGACGCTGGCAGAGCGGTTGGCAAAACAGCTGACGGCGGGATTGACGGTGTAATAAAGGAAGATAAGCTTGGCTTGGACAATGTCTACATACAAGCAAAGAGATGGGAAAATCCCGTCAGTAGGCCGGAGATTCAAAAATTCGCCGGCGCCCTTGAAGGTCACAGGGCGCGAAAAGGAATCTTTATTACCACATCTTCATTTACACATGGCGCCCGGGAGTGCGTGGCCGGGATTGAAAGCAGGATCGTGCTGATAGACGGCGATGAAATGGCGGAGCTGATGATCGATTTCGACGTGGGCGTATCGACCGTTGCTTCGTATAATGTGAAAAAAATAGATATGGACTACTTCATCGAAGACTAGCGAACTGCTTCAATAAGCCGTTCCAACCGACTCAAAACATTAACTTCAAAGTTCGAATACCGAAGCACCGCCTCCACCATCTTTTAGCCTTTGAGGAATGCCTTGAGAAAGGCATTTTTTGTTGCCCGATATCGTAAACAGCCCGCGGGAATCGAACTTCTGGCATAAGATGTCAAAATTGAACAACCGTGATATAAACTCATTCATCTGATAAGGCTGGGCTGGAATAGAAACGGGAGCTCATCGGATGAAAATCAGGGATTTGATAAAGCTGATTGAGGAAGACGGCTGGCAACAGAAACGGATGAAAGGAAGTCATCGCCAATTTCGACATCCTCAAAAGAGTGGAACTGTGACCATCGCGGGAAGGCCAGGTACGGAAATACCCCCGGGGACATTGGCAAGCATTCTCAAGCAGGCTGGGCTAAAATAGGGAGGCGATAAGGAGAATATTATGAAATACATGGTGGTTATCGAACAAGGAGAAACGGGGTACGGGGCGCATGTTCCTGATTTGCCCGGTTGTATCGCTGCTGGTGAAACCAGGGATGAGGTCTTGGAGCTTATTAAAGAGGCCATCGAATTCCACATTGAGGGGCTTCGTAAAGCTGGTGAGCCAGTTCCGCCGCCCTCCTCCACTGGCGAAATCGTGGAAATTGACGCCGCCGCATAGCAACAATCCCTCTGAGAAATCGTGAACAAGCTATGGCTTACAAACGACAAGGACAGCTGACACCTGAGCCCCAAAGTTTCTGAGGAGCTCGAAGAGAAAACCGGCAGGACTCCGGAAGAATCAATGGGGGCCGCTTACCGGCGTATAAACAACGATCTCGAGAATGAATTGCTCCAGACTATAAAGGGTTGCTCACCTGGATTTTTTGAACAGCTGGTCGTTGAGCTAATTGTCAGGATGGGATACGGCGGCTCCCGGCAGGATGCCGGCAAGGCTGTTGGCAAGAGCGCCGACGGTGGAATTGACGGCATCATCAAAGAAGACAAACTTGGTTTGGACAACGTTTATATTCAGGCCAAGAAATGGGAGAAT
>Ga0172371_10001342_pt1 | contig 39015 bp, 36 predicted proteins | sample Lak12m_FD_114543 | JGI IMG/M metagenome (GOLD analysis project Ga0172371, IMG submission 114543) | Freshwater microbial communities from Kabuno Bay, South-Kivu, Congo - kab_022012_12m | ecosystem: Environmental > Aquatic > Freshwater > Lake | place: Democratic Republic of the Congo: South-Kivu... | reverse complement strand
TGATCACCTTTCCACCTCTGTTAATTGTCCGTAATACGACTTGACGTAATTCATCAAAAGCTTCCTGTGGATCACGATGGCTCTTGTCGCCATATGTGCATTCCATGATCAAATAATCGGTTCTGGTAGGCAGAATAGGATCACGGATCAATGGGAGGTCACGACGACCAATATCCCCTGAGAACCAAAGACGAAAGCGATTTTTCTTGTAAGGGAGTTTTTCTTCGATATCCAGGACGATGGCTGCTGATCCCAAAATATGTCCAGCTTCTATCAGTTGTGCTTCAACACCAGGGATCGGAAAAAAGGGTTGGTTGTAGGATGTGGGTAAAAAATGTTGAGCAACTTGCGCGGCATCTTCAAGGGTGTAAAGTGGTTCAATCGGTTCAAGACCTTTTTTTCTGCGCTTTTCGTTGACGTAATTCGCGTCTGATTCATGAATATGACCAGAATCCATCAACATGATATTGGATAAGTGGCTTGTGGCTGGAGTGGCATAAATTGATTTGTGATAACCCTTTTTGATTAAATTAGGAAGATTGCCGCTATGATCAATATGCGCATGAGAAAGAATGACCGCATCTAACTCTTTGGGGTCATAACGAAAATGGCGATTGCGTTCAAAAGCTTCTGCCCTTTTACCTTGATATAATCCACATTCGAGTAAAAGTTTATACCCGTTTATCTCTAAAAGATGTTGTGAACCTGTAACAGTTTGAGCTGCTCCGTGAAATGTAATTTTCATAATTCTATCTCGTTTATCTCCTTGATGATAGAACTTGTGTGATCTGATCCCCAAACCTTTCTAACCGCCATGGGACAGATTGTAATAGATCTGCTAATTCATTTTCGTTCGTGGGATTCTTATTAACGAGTAAGAGCATTAAGTCGCGCGGTAAGATCACATCGGATGGTACACCCATCTCTATACCAACTTTTTTCCGCCACCGTCTGATGGCATCAAGTCGATCCAAATATCGATCATCGGGGCGTTGATTATGGGGAGCAAAGAGCGGTTCAGCTTTTTTGCCTGCTCTTACAGCTTGAATGATTGCATCCCCATAGTGATTGATTTGTCGAGAGCTCATACCTGGAATATGTCTAAGTTCATCTGTCTTTTGAGGATTTTGTTCAGCGATCGCGATCAAGGTCTTGTCGCTAAATATCTTAAATAATGGTAGATTCAATTCCTTAGCAACTTTATCTCGATACTGACAAACTTTGTGTAAAACTGCCGCTTGTTTCGGATTTAAATCAATAGCTCCTTTAATTTTCCAGCAATCTAAAGTTTTCGGTTTTAATAATTGACCATTATTGATTAGATTTTCTAATTTACTTAGTCGTTTGAAGTCCTCTTGAGCTAGTTGTATCAAGTTCTTTTGCTCTAGTTCACGATATAGAATTTTTCTTAGGGGAATAAGAAAATGGGTGTCGAGGTGAGCATAATGTAACATGTCATCTGGGAGAGGTCTTTTTCCCCAATTGGCACGTTGGAAGCGTTTATCAAGATTCACCTCAAATTCAGTCTTTAATATGGAGCCTAGACCTACATCTTTCCGTCCGAGAATACGTGATGCGACCATTGTGTCGAAAATATTTGTAACTGTAAATTCAAAATCCCGATGTAGACAAATCAAATCATACTCAGCCGCATGGAAAACCTTTTCGATTTGTGAGTCTTCTAAAATCCTGCTGAGTGAACCTAGATCATGGATCACTAGTGGATCAACCAAGTAATCAGCTTCAGGTGTAGAGAATTGAATAAGACAAACTTGCTCTTGATAGGCATATAGACTATTTGATTCAGTGTCTACAGCAATAATTGGTTGAAATGTGAGTTCTTCGACCAGTTGCTCTAATTCGATTGTTTTAGTGATGAATTTCGGTTTTGTGATTATATTAGAATTCATTTTATAATATTATGCGTAGAAGGAAGATTACCTTAGTTGCTTTTCCATAATAAGTGCATCCTCTCCATCATGATAATACTCTTTCCAAAGATCAATGTCTTGATAACCAACTTTTTCATACATTCTAATTGCAGGAAAGTTGGTGATTCGTACACTTAAACGGATGGTTGGTACGGAAATCTTTTCCTCACATTGATTGAGTAAAGATGATCCTAATCCATAGCGTTGATAATCAGGTAAGATTGCAATAGTCGATATCCAAGCAACTTGTTCAGCAGGGCGTATATCCGCTGCGACAAAGCCGATCATAAGATTCCATAGCATTGCACGCAGCCGAATGACATTTGGTAGAGTTAATACACCAACCAGGTCTAGAAGTGGCCAGGCATCTTTAGGGAAACAACTTGTTTCCAATTGCCTTAGTTGATTTAAATCGCGCCAGTTAGCGGGTTTAATAATAGCCTGTTTATCTGGCGCGATTATTATAGCTTCCATAAATAACTGAATTGTGTTTTGAAGGCTATTCTTCGCGGCTCTTAATGAAGTTTTCCAACATACTTGTGAATTCCATAGGGAATATATATTTCGTTGATGGACTCGCGCCAATATTTTTTAATGTCTCAAAATATTGTAGAGTCATCGTCTTCGGATCAACGGTTTGGGCAACTTGGAAAATTCGTTGGAGTGCATCGGAGAAACCTTCAGCGCGTAAGAGCTGTGCTTTCCGCTCACCTTCTGCGACTAATATTGCGGATTGCTTCTCACCCTCAGCGCGCAGAATAGCCGCTTGTTTCTCACCATCAGCGACATTAACGGCTGCTTCGCGTTGTCCTGTTGATTCCGTCACCACCGCTCGACGATTGCGCTCTGCAGACATCTGACGATTCATGGCGTCTTGAATCTCACGTGGTGGATTAATTTCTCTGATCTCGACGTTGGTTACTTTGACACCCCAGCGTTCAGTGACTTCATCTAAACGGGTTCGAAGCAGATTGTTAATATGTTCTCGTTTTGAGAGAACATCATCTAAGAGAATGCCTCCGATGACAGCTCGCAAGGTTGTTGTTGCCATACCTTGGGCAGCCGATTCGAAATTTGCTACTTGCAAGACACTCATGGTCGGGTCGAGTATTTTGTAATACCAGATGAAATCCACAGATACAGCTGCATTGTCTTGAGTGATCGAATTTTGGTGTGGGATTTCTCGGACTTGCTCTCTAAGGTCGACTTTCACTGCACGATCAACAACTGGAATAAGGATGATTACTCCAGGACCACGTGCGCCAACACAACGACCCAATCGAAATACGACAAGGCGTTGATATTCTGGGACAATTCGAATAGCGCTGGCTAATAATGCCAGAACGACTAAGGCAATTGCTCCAAAAATACATATTAATGTTCCACCGAAAGCTTCCATCATATACCTCCTTGATTTTGGTTAATAACTATATTTTTAAATTTCATATCAATAATACTCGATTTTTTCAATCATTTACAGATTCTACGATAAGAATAAATCCTTCTCGCCCAATGACACGCACATCGCTCCCATTTTGGATGGGTTCCTTACTACGTGCTGTCCATAATTCGCCAGCGACTTGAACGGAACCATCTTTATATATATAAGACTTTGCCTCTCCGATTTTCCCAATCAATGATCGTAGATCATGAGTCGGTAGGATGGATTTTGTCTCTAGTACTTTGCTTGTCATGATCCAAAAGAAAGTACCTGAAAGCGCGGATAGAATCAGGGCAAGGAAGGGATTTACAGAAGGGAGATACCATTCATCGCTGCGGAATAAATAAACTGATCCGATGATGATCAACACAATAGAGATAACTAGATAAATGGGTTGTTTTGGAATCCTGACTGAAATAATGAAGAAGACCATCCCTGCTAGAATAATTAGAATTGACCACCAGTTAATCATATTCTGATCAGCCAACCCATACACACTTACACCAGCCGCGAGAAGTGTAAACAGCGCTCCAATTTCAAGTAACCCCGTCCCTGGATTTAAGATTGCCATAACCGTGAAGATGATTCCACCAGCTAGAAGGATGTAGGCAATATTTGGATCAAATATAAATTCCATTATCGCACCTTTTCAAGAGCCCACTAAAAAAAAAAGACTATATGAATTATACATCTTCTTATGACTCTGAGCAAATCCTTCGGAAGTTGAATTATCAACAGTGAACCATGGATTAATTAAATTGGCAAGATTTTCGCAATGCAAGGTAGCGCTGCTAATATTCGTGATAATATTTATAGTATCCTTATTCCAATCAATGATCAAGAGAAAAGGGATCTTTATCTTTAAAAATGAGAAGTGTTTATGAAACTATCCCTAGCTATTGCACAAATTAATACCTATCTTGGTGACGTGGATGCAAATCTTGAAAAGCATATCCACTTTTCAAGACAAGCCATCCAAACAGGATCTGACCTGATCGTCTTTCCCGAGCTCTCTTTGACAGGGTATGTATTACAGGACATTGCTACAACAGTTGCCCATCGTGCTATTCCAGAAGATCCTGTATTTAAATATTTATTAGATGTTAGTAAAAAGATTGATCTTGTGATTGGATTTGTAGATGAAGATATTCGTCATCGTTTTTATATAGCCTCCGCTTATCTCTCTAGAGGGGAAGTTCAACATATTCACCATAAAGTCTATTTACCGACCTATGGATTATTTGACGAAGGTAGGTTTTTTGCTTGGGGGAATTCAATTCGTGCCTTTGATACTCGTTTTGGCAGAATGGGGATCTTGATCTGTGAGGATTTTTGGCATGCATCACCCCCTTATCTTCTTTGGCTTGATGGAGCGGAAGTGTTGATCTTTACGTCCGCTTCTCCTGGACGAGGCATCAATAGTCAACCGCAGTTAGAATCAGCGCGTTGGGTAGAACATATCAATCGTGCTTACGCCAGCTTATTTACGACATTTGTCATTCATGCTAACCGAGTTGGATATGAAGATGGTCTAAATTTTTGGGGTGCATCAACCGTATTTGATCCAAATGGTGAACTACTGTCCAAAGCTGCGTATCATCAAGAAGACCTGATTTATACGGAGATGGATTTAAATCAACTTCACCGGACTCGAGCCCGATTACCATTATTGCGTGATGAGAGAACTGCACTTGCTTTACGTGAAATGACGCGTATTCTTCAAACAGGCTCACTAATGAATTATAATAGGTTGAATTCAAAATCATGAAAGGCAACACCCATTATATGATGGGAAATTTAGATATTAATACAGAATTAGCCAGAACGATCCTAACGGGATTTATCCATAGTGAAATAACTCGCTCTGGATTTTCTAAAGCAGTGATTGGTCTTTCCGGTGGTATTGATTCTGCGCTGTCATGTTATCTAACGGCTGAAGCGCTGGGAGCAGAAAATGTTCTTGCTCTTAGAATGCCTTACACATCATCTTCTACCGATTCATTTGAAGATGCTCAAAGAGTAATTGATGATCTTGGGCTTTCGTCAATGACTATTCCAATCACCGATATCGTTGAACCAATTTTTTCTCGCTTTCCCGATGCGAATCAAATACGACGCGGGAATGTGATGGCACGCGCTCGAATGATTTTGTTATATGATCAATCGGAAGTCTTTAAAGGTCTGGTTGTTGGTACAGGGAATAAAACAGAATTGCTCTTGGGTTATTCAACCTTGTATGGCGATTCTGCGTGTGCGATCAATCCAATTGGCGACCTTTATAAAACGCAAGTTCGTCAACTCGCCAGAGATTTGGGAGTCCCACCGGCAATTATCAATAAACCGCCTTCTGCGGATCTGTGGATAGGACAAACCGATGAAGATGAACTTGGGTTTACCTATGAAGAGGTTGATCAATTACTCTATTTGTTGGTTGATCAACGTTATAGACCTGAGGAATGTGTTTTAGCTGGTTTCTCTGGAGAATTTGTGAAAGCTGTTGTAACAAGGATTCGCAAGAATCATTTTAAAAGGGTCTCACCACCCATTGCCAAGTTGAGCAATCGTACAATCGGGTATGATTATTTATATCTGCGCGATTGGGGGACTTAGTATTCGTCTTGCCAAGCCAGACACCTATTAATAATTTAATCAATTTGGATGCAAAATAACACTTCATATCCCTTCATCGTTGCATTATCGTCAATTTCGTTTACTTTGGCTAGCAGTTTACTTTGGCTAGGCTTGATGGTTTCCATTGCTGGAAGCCAAATGCAAATAACTTAGTTTCTATAATGGCGATGAACCTATCCTGACAGGCTTAAAGGCTACAGCAGATTAACGATTAGTCATTCAACTGATCCCATTCATGAATAAGAGCATCTAAGGAATTTTGTGTTTGCATATAGGCATACCCCAGTTTTTGAACTTCTTTGGTTTCAGATGGTGGGTTTTCCAACTGCATGCTAAGCATAGCCAAATCATTTTCTAGTTTAGCGATTTGTTTCTCAATATCCTCTCGTTTAACTTTTCTTTGGTGTTCGTCAAAATTTTTTTTTCTTGGGATATTGGAAGATTGTTCCTTTTGATTTTTATTCTGATCAGGTTTTTCTGTACCCTCTTGACTTTCGAGAAATTCTCGATATTGTGTATACGTTCCTTCAAAGACCTCCAAAATGGATTTTTGCGGGTCTATCTCCCAAATTTGTGTACCTAATGCATCAATGAGATATCGATCATGGGATACCAGTAAGATTGTACCTTGATAATGGGAAAGAACTTCCTGTAAAATCTCTTGGGATGGAATATCGAGATGATTGGAAGGCTCATCCAATAATAATAGATTGGCTTTTGCTAACGAGAGCTTCGCGAGAGCTAAGCGACCACGTTCTCCTCCTGAAAGTGTGGAGACCTTCTTGAACACATCTTCACCTCTAAACAAAAAGCGTGCTAAATAATCTCTGATCTCGTGAACAAGGATGTTTGGAGCAACCGCTTGGATCTCTTGAACCAAGGTGTTTTCAGGTCGTAAGTCTTCATGGGCTTGGGCAAAGTAGCCAATTTCTAGACTAGCGCCTAGGTTCACTTCTCCATTCAAAGGATCGATTTGCCCTAAAAGTGTCTTTAAGAAGGTTGTTTTTCCAGCGCCATTTGGACCAATAACGGCTGCACATTCTCCACGTCTTAATAAAAGATCTGGTGATAAGAAAAGCGGTTTTCCCTCATCTGCATAGCCAATTTCTAAATCTTTTGTGCGAAGTACGAGATCCCCTGATCGGGTATCTGTTTTAAGTTGCAAGCTTAAATTCAAGGGGCGTTCTGAAGGGCGATGTATGTTGCGAATGCGATGCTCTATTTCAGCTACCCCTAAAGAATGGCTGGAAACTTCAATATCTTGACTGATTTGCGACCAAGTGTTACTTTGCAAGGCGCTAAATCCCAATTGTTCTATAGCTTGAATTTCTCGGCTTAATCGACGTAATTTTCCTTTTGCTTGCCGAGTATTTTGTCCGGCAATATTACGTTTAATATAATCTAATTCTTTTAATAAGCGCGACTTTTCACTTTCGTAAACATTTTGGCTCAATTCCCAGCGTTCCTGTCTTTGCTGAAGGTAAGCGCTGTAATTCCCGTGGTAGATTTCTAGACCAATGTTCTTCATTTCCCAAATATGATCTGCTACGCGATCCAAAAAATAACGATCGTGAGAGACGATCAGTGCTGCACCTTCCCATTGGCTTAAATACCCTTCCAGCCATTCGACCGCTTCTATATCCAAATGATTGGTTGGTTCATCTAAGACTAATAAATTTGGATCAGAAAGCAGAAGACGTGCTAACAGGGCGCGTGTACGTTGTCCACCAGAGAGTTGGGGAATAGGGCGATGATAATCTCGTTCTGAGAAGCCAAGTCCAGTTAATGTTTGCTGGATTCTGGTGTCGTATATATATCCACCACGGCGTTCGAATTCTTCTTGTAATCTACCATAGCGCTCTATCGCTTGATCAACTTGATTAAGGTCAGCCATGGCAAGTTCTAATTCCGATAATTTTTCTTCTAGTTCTAATAAATCAGCCATCGCCTTTAAACATTCGTCCCAGAGCGTATGGGTAGCTGTAAGTACCGCTTCTTGGGGAAGAAAACCGATCTTGATTTTGTTAGCTTTTTGTACGCTACCAGATGTTGGCTCTTCCTGACCAACCAGAATTCGCAAAAGGGTTGTTTTACCGATTCCATTAGGACCAACGATAGCTATTCGGGCTTTGTTAGGAATACTCAGTGTAATCGCCGAAAAGATATCATCTGGTCCAAAAGATTTGGATAGATTTTGTGCAAATAACAAAGACATGATATGACACCATTTTAACAAAATGAAAATCAAATATCTTCAATGGGATATATTTGATCAATTTTGCGCGCCAATTATACCGTGATATAATCATTTCGCTCTAAATTTGTTTATTGATGATCATGTCAAGTTTTTTTATTTGACAAGAGATAATATTATGGATATGGAAACAGAAAACCAAGAAATTAAAAATAATCAACAAACTGGAAAATCTCCGAAAAGATCAGCGCCCTGGTTGAGATTTGTACTTTGGGGTGGATTTTTAATCGCGCTGTTGTTAATTGGATTCCTTACATTTTCTATTGTTCGGGATCTTGTAGCAACTTGGGAGATAACGAATCTGCCGGGTATTACTGTAGAGGGGAAAGGGACTCCATCAGAAGGGGAATTAGTTTCCTCAGACCCAGAAAACCAATTGCAGCCTGTGGCTGGACCAACACCGCCACCATGGGATGGTGCAGATCGTGTATCCGTTCTTGTTATGGGGTTGGATTATAGAGATTGGGCTGCAGGAGAGGGTCCCCCTCGTACAGATACGATGATTCTCTTTACCGTGAATCCCATTAACCGAACAGCAGGCATTCTCTCTATTCCGCGTGACTTGTGGGTCAATATTCCAGGTTTTGATTATGGACGTATCAATACGGCATTTCAACTCGGTGAAGCCTACAACTTGCCAGGCGGAGGACCGCAGCTGGCTGCAGAAACCGTGGAAAAATTATTGGGTGTTCCTGTTAATTACTACGCTCAAGTCGACTTTGGGGCTTTTGTACGTTTTATTGATGAAATCGGTGGTGTAGAAGTCGATATTGAAGATACCATCAAGATTGACCCGCTTGGTGATAACAATACAAAGAGGTTAAAACCAGGTAGATATAATCTTCCAGGTGATCTTGCGCTTGCCTATGTGAGAGCAAGAAAAACCGAAGGGGGCGATTTTGACCGTGCTCAGAGACAACAAGAAGTCATTATGAGTATTCGCGATCGTATCTTGGAATATGAATTGTTGCCAATTTTGATCAAAAAAGCGCCGACACTATACAGTGAAATTGAATCTGGGATCCACACGAATATGAATCTGGATGAAGCCATCAAACTTGCTTGGTTAGCTATCCAAATACCAAAGGAAAATATAAAACAAGGGGCAATCGGTGCAGACCAAATTGCTTTTGCGAAGTCACCTGATGGCTCTCAGGATGTGCTAAAACCCCTGACAGAAAAAATCCGAGCCTTGCGTGATGAGATTTTCACAGAGACCGATCCAGCAAGTCCTGCGGCGATTGAAATGGAGCAAGGGGAATTGTTGAAAGCTGAAGGGGCACGTGTATCCATTCTGAATGGTAGCTATACCGCTGGTATAGCAGCTCAAACAACGGAGTATTTACAATCACAAGGTATTAATATTGTAGAGACTTCAAATTCGGATCAGTATGCAACTTATACCGAAATCACATTTTACACAGGGAAACCATATACAACAAAATATCTTGTTGATTTAATGCAGATCAGTCCGTTTCGGATAAGGCATTTGTTTGATCCAAATAGCCAGGCGGATATCGTGATTATTTTGGGCGATGATTGGGCTGCGAATAATCCCATGCAATAGGTTTTTGTCAAGAATATTCATTCCAATCATGGAGTGAATATTCTACGAGGTCAATATTAAGTCTTACGGAGATTATGGAAGCGCTCAATGGTTTAGTAGAGCGTATTACATTTTATAACCCTGAAAATGGGTATAGTGTAATTCGTTTACGCTCAGATCATCAAAAATCTTTAGGGGTGGATCAGGATGGTTTAATAACGGTCACAGGAAATCTACCGGAGCTATCACCAGGGATGCACCTACGAATTGAGGGGAATTGGGTAAATCATCCAAAACATGGAAAACAATTTCAGGCTCAATTAGTAGAACAAATTCTGCCTTCAACCATTACGGGTATTAGACGTTATCTGGGATCAGGGTTAGTTAAAGGCATAGGTCCACAGCTTGCAGACCGGATAGTGGATCACTTTGGAATGCAGACTCTTGAGGTCATAGAAAGAGAGCCTCAGCGATTACATGAGGTTCCTGATATTGGACCTAAACGCGCTGAGATGATTGCAGTCGCCTGGCAGGAACAAAAACAAATCAAGGAAATTATGTTGTTCTTGCATAGTTTTATGGTCAGCACAAATCTCGCTACAAAGATCTATAAACAATATGGCTTGGAAGCGGTAAATATTGTTCAAGATGACCCTTATCGTTTAGCAACGGATATTAGAGGTGTAGGATTTAAGACAGCCGATCGCATTGGGAGAGAGTTAGGGTTGCCTCATGACCATCCATCTAGAATAAAAGCTGGTCTGAGTTATATCTTGAATAAAGCGCTTGATGATGGTCATATCTTTCTTCCTAAGCATATCTTGGAAGATCAATCAATAAAGTTACTAGAAAGTGATAAAGGCTGTGTTATTCAATCCTTAGATGATTTAGAAAAGGAAGGCATTGTTAGAAAGGAATGGCTTCCCTGGGTTGAAAAAGGAATTCAATCCTCTTTCGCTGAAGGTGAAAACGGTTTATTAGATGATGAAATTGTTAGTGAAAAGGAAAAGTTTATCGATGTAATTTATCTAAGCCGCTTTTATGCACTCGAGCAAGGAATAGCGGATGATCTCCAAGAAATTTCAAGAGCAATTCCATCAGCCATTAATGAGTTACCGGCAACTTTCTTGAAGCTCGATGCGGAGCTTTCTGATGAACAAAAGTCAGCGATCAAAACAAGCGTTCAACATCCTTTAAGCATTCTAACCGGTGGTCCTGGTACTGGAAAGACAACAGCATTGCGTGCACTTATCATGAATCTTGAATCTGCAAATAAGCGTTATGTTTTGTCTTCTCCCACAGGACGCGCCGCTAAGCGATTGGGTCAGGCGACGAATCGAAACGCAAGTACCGTTCATCGTATGTTAGGCTATTCACCAGGGGAAGGATTTCTACATAATCGCAAAAACCCTCTCAAAGTTGACCTAGTGGTGGTTGATGAAGCCTCGATGTTGGATACGTATCTTACCTATCGCTTATTACAAGCAATTAGCCCAGGTACACACTTACTGCTGGTTGGAGATGTCGATCAATTACCCTCTGTTGGGGCGGGTGATATCTTACGAGATATCATCTCAAGTGGAATAGCGCCAGTTACTCGCTTGAGAAAAATTTTCCGTCAGGCGGCGCATTCTCATATCATTACGAATTCACATCGTATCAATCGCGGAGAAATGCCAAAATTTGTGTCGAGTGAGAATTCTGACGAGGGAGATTTTTTCTTGTTTACATCGGATTCTCCGGATGAAGCTGCTGAATGGGTTCAAGATATCGTCTGTAACCGTATCCCCAAAAAGTTCCATCTACATCCACGAGATGATATCCAGGTTTTAGCGCCTATGTATCGTGGACCGATAGGCGTTACGGCGCTCAATGATCGAATTCAATCTATTCTCAATCCAACAAACAATTCAAAACCCGAGAAGAAATTATTTGGTCAGGTCTTTCGTGTGGGCGACAAAGTCATGCAGATCCATAATAATTATGATAAAGATGTTTTTAATGGCGATATCGGTTTTATAATTGAAATCAATCTTGTTGAACAAACACTTGGTATCGATTTTGAAGGTCGAATGGTTTACTATGATTGGAGTGAGGCAGATCAATTAGTGCTTGCGTATGCGATTTCTGTACATAAAGCGCAGGGATCTGAATTTCCAGCCGTTGTCCTTCCGGTGATGACACAGCATTATATGATGCTGCAAAGAAATTTATTATACACAGCGGTTACGCGTGCGAAAAAACTATGTGTAATTGTTGGAAATACTAGGGCAATATCTATTGCTGTAAAAAATGACAAAGTCTCACATCGTTATACGGCTTTAGATTGGCGGCTTAGATCGTCGGGATAAGTATGGATCGATACTTGTATCATTCAAGATATTAGTACTTTTTTCTCTAATACCAGATTCCCCAGTCCAAATAAACTGAGTGCAATAATTAGGTCAATCATAATTGCCCACATTGCTGGAATTGCACCCATGGATTCAAAGAGGATCCCAAACAACCAGGGTAATATCATTCCCCCTAAACCAGCAGCAAAGAAAAACCAGCGAGTGATTTGACCACTTAGATCTATTCTTCTTTCCGCAAAAGCCATCATGGTAGGAAAATAAGAAGCCATCGAGAGTCCTAATCCAAGTGTTCCAAACCAAATAGCCAGATAATTGTCTTGGAAGAATAATATGATCCCAAGGCTAATTAGACAACCGATCAGATCAAAAAAGATTATCTTTTTTGGATTTAGATGATTGGCTAAAGGGATTCCTAACAAGCGACCAAGGGTAAGCGCTCCCCAAAAAGCGGATGTTAGATAGGCGGCAGATGTGCTGTTCCCTAACCCTTGTTCAGTAGTGTAGGTGTAAATCCAGCCGCCATAACTGACTTCAGCGCCTACATATAAAGTAAATAGGGTAGCTACCATGATTACGAGGGATAGGTTTTGTGGTTTTGGATCATTATAATCATAATTATTTGTTGGTTCGGGGCTTTTTATTTGAAGGAACCATAGAGCTATTGGAAGAGCGAGAAATGATAATAACCAAAACGCCCAGTTAATTTTTCCGGTGATCAAGATAGCTTGGGCTACGAATATCGGGCTCAGAAATGCTCCTATTCCAAAACAAAAATGTAGAGCATTTAGAAAAGGGCCAGTTTTTCCACGATATTTCCAGACGATTAACAAATTCACACCAATATCGAGAACTGCTTCGCCGATCCCCAATAAGAATATTAGCGCAATCAATATCCATATCCAATATACAACAGGAATTAGAGTTCCAACAACTCCGAGGCTTATTAGAATGGCAGCTAATAGTTTATGTCCAGGAAACCGATCGAACGCGTTTCCACCTTGTAAGGCGCCCACGATATACCCCAACGATCGAGCTGTGAATAGAAGACCAATTTCACTTAAACCCGTCGATGTATTTTTTGCTAGGTAAGGTAATGTAGGTCCTAGGATTGACGCGAATAAACCGAGTGTGATAAAAGAAATAAAATAAACAAAAGTACCTGTTTTTAATGGATGATTTCGGTGTTCGTTTGAATGCGTTTGGTTGATAAATTTCATTGAAAATTATTTTTACTACCTGTTATAAGATGATCGCTTTTGAGAAAGCCTTTGGATATTATTGTTGGATAAACTTCAGACTTAATGCCCCCCAATATTTTTCACCATAAGTATTTGTACATTCTACAGGAATTAGATCTTTAATGGGTTGTCCTGTTTCACCAAGGCGAAGCGTGTATTTCGTATCTTGCTTTGGGGAGTAATCTGCGTAGCCTAATCCTTTCTCAGGTTTTAGTCCGGTGAAAAAACGGTCTTCCCCTTCTTCCCAGTAAATGACAATTAGGACACCGGGAATTGGATTCCCCTGTTTATCCTCGATGTAGATTTGGAAGAGTGGGATGTCTAGAGGGGGTTCGCAAACTTCCACTTGGCTTTCTAGGACAAAGGGTTCAAATCCAGGTTTTAGTGTTGGAGCAGCGATGGTAGGAGTGGTCGATTTTGGTAGTGGAGTGTAAAGCGTCGCTACAGTTTCGGTTGGCGGTGAAATTATTTCTGTGCTTGTGGTTGAATTTGCTGTTTGTAAAATCGTATCAGATGATTCTGTGTTTTTGATGGTTTGGTGGTTTGTTGAGGTTGCAGGTTTTGAGGGTGAGATACTAGCGCTTGAAGGAGATTTCTCTGGATTTACCACTGTTGTGCTTTTAGGACTATTAATTGGGGATGGAGTGAGAATTATTGTTTTTGACAGGTTGGGTAAACTTGCCGTAGTCACCGATAACTCTGAACCTAAGGCGACAGCTAATAATCCCAAAGCTTGCGCTTCTTCGATTGAGTTATTTTCAGCCAAAGTCATCTGTGCTTGTTCAGATAAGACTTTGAATAAATCATCATCTCCAAGAAGGTTTAGGCGAGCTTTTGCCCTGATGATATCCTGATTGCCTATATACGCCAATGCGATCATCGCTCTGTATTGATCTTTAAAATCATCTCTTAAAGTGGCTGGTTCTGTATCTATATACTCAACAGGTTGAACTAACCAAGTAAATAGGAGTCCAAGGCTTATTCCAAAGATCAAGCCTGTTAATAAGTACCAATGTCCTCGGTTTTCATGATTCATGGTGTCTGTGTCCCCATTGAGAGTTCAAATGTTTGTAAAGCGCCTAATAACTGTTGCATCATTGATAAATCAGCATCGGTATATTGATGATTTTGGGCGAATAAGATTGATTGATAGACGATATCTTTCGCGGGTGTATCACCCAATAACGCTAGGCGTCGAATAGCCAGTTCAGGAGCATTGTCTCCTTGATATGCTTCTGAAACCATTAATACAAAGTCAGTCCGATAATCGATCCTTAATGTTTCAGGAACGGTATTAACGTATTCTACGGGATTAATTAACCATCCATACATCAAACCTAATCCGATGCCTATTAAGATGGCTAATAAAAAAAGGATCCAGCGCGTCATATTCACTTATTGTGCCATAGACTAGCTTGCATTACAAGGTTTATTGTTTGTATTATTAAGGTAAATACCAAGGTAACACTTAAAAATGAAAGTTGGTGCTTGCTACAAATCGAAAAATCCTGTAAAATTAAACTGCAAGTCATTATCAAAACAGAACCTTCAAATTAACTCTAGGAGTAAAAGCCAGGGAGGGGAGTGTTAGCATGAATATCATAAAGGTCTCAGGAACGTCACGCACTTCTGCAGTTGCAGGTGCTATAGCTGGGGTTTTCCGCGATAATAAACGCGCTGAGGTACAAGCTATCGGCGCTATAGCTGTAAACCAAGCAGTCAAAGCTCTGGCACTTGCAAAAGGATATTTGCAAGAAGATGGATACGATATTGTATTCACACCCGAATTTGTCGACGTCACGATCGACGACAAGGTTCGAACTGCAATTAGATTTGTTGTAGAAGCTAGGTAATTCTATAAATAAAATCTAATTAGCAAGCTTGTTTACAGTACAAGAAAAAATGTCACAGACGTATCGGGGGAAGTAATCTATGATAAGACGGATGTGATAGGTTTTTGTATATTAATCGCAGGGATAGTGAAATATACTTAGTATTATCGCGCTTATATATCATTTGATTTAGGTTTTTTTGTGAGTATTTTTAAAAAAAGTTATTTTCATTTGTTAATTATTCTATCGATAATTGGTTTTGGTTTAAGTGCCTGCAATGTACAGGCTCATATCGAGGTTGATGATCAGAAATTAACCAAGGATATCGTCTCTAAAATAATTATTGATGAAACCGAAGTAATAACAGCAACTTATACGAAAATACCTTCTCCCGTGCCCTCTTTGACTCCTACATTCATATCAACGATAAAACCTTCAGCAACCAAAACGGCTACAACTGCGCCTTCTCCAACTGTTTTAACATGTTGGCGTGAAGGTGGCGATATGGAAAGTATGACGTTAATATCAGAACAACTTCGGCTCCCGCTCGATTACTTGGTTTATACACCACCGTGTTATGAAGAAGAAAATAAACGTCATTATCCAGTTCTTTATCTGATGCATGGACAAAGTTTCACCGCGGAGCAATGGAATCGAATAGGAGCTGATGAAGCTGTTGATAAATTAGTGCTCGAAGGTGAAATACGACCGATTCTGATTGTTATGCCTCATGACCGTTATGGTGGTCAACCTATTGAAAGTAACTTCGGTAAGGTTGTTGTTGAAGAATTGATACCGAAAATTGATTCGGAGTACAGGACTATTCCTAACCGAGAACACCGTGCAGTTGGAGGAATGTCTCGGGGAGCAGGTTGGGCTATCCATTTTGGAATTGCTTACTGGGATGTTTTTGGTGCATTAGGCGCTCATAGTCCAGCTGTGTTTCACTCAGATGCTCAGCGAATGCGGACATGGCTAGATGAGATACCGGAAAATGGTTTCCCTCGCATTTATGTGGATATAGGAGACAAAGATCGTCCAGAGATTATGCGTTCTGCAGTCTGGTTTGAAGAATTGCTTAATGAAAAAGATATTCCTCATGAATGGCACCTGTTTTCTGGGTATCATTCGGAAGAATACTGGCAGGCTCATGTCGAGAAATATATTCTCTGGTATTCGGAGATTTGGTAAAGGAAGGTGATATAATTTCCATTATGATTCTAAACTTAGAAGAAGTTGATCACATTGCAAATCTGGCTCAATTGAAACTCAGCCAGGGTGAAAAAGAACTTTATCGTAAACAGCTTTCAGCAATATTGGATTATATTGCTATACTTCAAAGTGCAGATACTTCAGGAATTTCACCCACTTCCAGCGTTCTTCCGTCACAAAGTGTCTTGAGGGATGACGAGATTAAATCTGGTCTTACAACGAAACAATTACTAAGCAATACACCTAATGTAAAAGACCAACAATTCAAAGTACCTCCAGTGTTGGAATAAATCGGATTGAAGTATTTATATCCAAATTGAAACCATTTGAAAAGCATCGAAGCCATTATGAATGAACTCAGTAACTTATCCTTGACAAAAATCCTAAAATCATTGCGTCAGGGAGAATTCTCAAGTCGGGAAATTACTCAAGCTTATCTCTCTCGAATCGATCATTTTGAGAAAGATCTACATGCTTTTATCACCGTTACACCTGACTTAGCGTTCGAGCAAGCAGAGAAAGCAGATCACACCTATGTTTCATGGAGAAAAAAATCAAAGAATTCGCTTCCAGCTCTGTTAGGTGTACCGATCGCAATCAAAGATATCATTAGTGTTGCGAATGTCCGCTGTACTTGTGGCTCGAATATTTTAGGAAACTTCGTACCGCCTTATAACGCCACTTCTGTTCAGCGTCTCTTGGATGCTGGGGTTGTGATCTTAGGGAAAACGAATACCGATGAATTCGCAATGGGTTCGTCTACTGAGAACTCTGCGTATGGTGTTACCCATAATCCATGGGATTTGTCGCGCGTTCCTGGTGGATCGAGCGGTGGGAGTGCAAGCGCAGTTGCAGCGCGAATAGTACCGGCTGCCTTAGGTACAGATACTGGGGGAAGTATTCGGCAACCAGCCTCCTTTTGTGGAGTCACCGGTCTAAAACCAACTTATGGGCGTGTATCCCGTTATGGATTAACCGCTTATGGATCATCTTTGGATGTTATTGGGACGTTGACACAAGATGCGAAGGATGCGGCGCTTTTATTCTCGATTTTTGCAGGTCATGATGAATTAGATGCAACTTCTGTTAATCTACCATTGCCCGTATTAGATCTTGATAATTCTATTGAAGAGATATTTACCGGATTAAGAATTGGTGTGCCAGAGGAATATTTCATAAAAGGAATACAATCGGAAGTTGAAAGCCAAGTCATGGAAGCGATTAAATTCTTCGAATCACTCGGCGCCCAAATAAGAAATGTCCGTTTACCGCATACCCAATATGCAGTCCCCGTTTATTATATTTTGGCTCCTGCGGAAGCCTCTGCGAATTTAGCTCGTTATGATGGAATACGCTACGGAGAGAGAGTCAATTCAGATTCAATTTGGGATATCTTTCAAAATACGCGCGGCGAAAAGTTTGGGCAAGAGGTAAAACGTCGCATTATGCTAGGGACTTATGCACTTTCCGCTGGTTATTATGATGCGTATTATGGTCAAGCTCAAAAAGTACGCACTCTAATGAAAAGAGACTTTGAATTAGCTTTTGGTGAAGTTGATATTATTGCTGCGCCCGTTGCTCCTACAACGGCATTTCGGATTGGTGAACATGGCGATGATCCCCTATCGATGTATTTAGAAGATGTGTTTACCTTGCCAGCGAATTTGGCAGGTATTCCAGGAATAGCTTTACCGGTTGGTTTTGATAGAATTGGGTTGCCAATCGGACTACAGATGATGGCGCCTCCATTTAGAGAAGGATTGATTTTACAAATCGCGAATGCCTATCAACACGAAACTGATTGGCATACGAGGCTTCCGAAAGGTTTCTAACCCATTTTTCGAAAGATAATCTTATGCTTTGCTTGACTTTTTATATTGAAAAACATAAAATTATAGTACAGTTTTGATTTTATCAAAAGATAATATGATATAGGGAATGATTGAATACAGAAAGAGTGGAAAAAAATGAGTAATCAAGGATTAAAAGTAGTAATTCCAATGGCGGGGTTAGGTACTCGGTTGCGACCTCATACATGGTCAAAACCCAAGCAACTTGTTAGTGTCGCAGGAAAGACGGTTCTCGATCATGTCATTGACAGCTTAGAATCTCTTCCTGAACCCGATAAAATTGAATTGGTGAGTATCGTTGGTTATTTAGGAGATCAGATTGAAGCGCATATCAAAGAATATTATCCGAAGTTAAAATCCCATTTTGTGATCCAAGAAAATCCATTAGGTCAATCGCATGCCATCAAGTTAGCTGAAAATTATCTAAATGGACCTCTTTTAATAGTTTTTGCGGATACGCTTTTAAAAACAGATTTATCGTTCCTAAATGACGAGCAGTCAGATGCGGTTGCTTGGGTGAAACCTGTTGATGATCCACGTCGTTTTGGGGTCGCGGAATTAGGTAAAGATGGATTGGTAACTAGGTTGATTGAGAAGCCTGAGAATATTGACAACAATCTAGCAGTAGTTGGTTTTTATTATTTTAGAAGAGGGCAAGATCTGATCGCTGCCATTAATGAGCAAATGAAGATGGGATTAGAACTAAATGGTGAATTTTATTTGGCTGATGCGATCAATATTATGTTAACAGCAGGAATGAAAATGCGAACCGAGATTGTGGATATTTGGTTAGATGCTGGTACACCTTCCTCTTTATTAAAAACCAATCGCTATTTATTAGAACATGACCGAAATAATGATGTTGAATATTCCGCTCATAAGGGTGTTGTAATTATTCCCCCCGTGTTTATCCATCCAACAGCCAAGGTAAAAACATCGATCATTGGACCGTACGTCTCTTTGGGCGCGGGTTGTAACGTAAAACAGAGTATTATTCAGGATTCAATCTTAGAAGATGAAGCCCAAGTGACTGGTGTGATTTTAGAAAAATCGATGGTTGGGCGAAGCGCCCAATTGCGTCGTAGATCTGGTGTTGTAAATGCTGGTGACAATACTAATGTCATAATATGAGTGATTGTCGGATGATAAAGATAGCGCTATTCGTTTGTTCTACCTTAATGGATTCCAGATAGTTAATTATGGAAAATCCGGGTAGATTGTGTTTTTTAACTGAAAAGGAGTGAAAAATGCCAAAAAGATTTCTTTCAGAAAGAGTCGCCACTTTGAAGCCTTCTGGTATTAGGAGATTCTTTGATATAGCTGCGACCATGGACGATGTCATCTCGTTAGGGATAGGTGAGCCTGATTTTATAACCCCTGAGCCAATTTTACGTGCAGGTCTTCAATCTCTGCACGAAGGGCTAACTCACTATACTTCAAATTCTGGAATACTCGAGCTAAGAGAAGCAATTTCTGACCATTTGCAGAAGCTTTATGGAGTTTATTATGATCCAAACGATGAAATTGTCGTCACGGTCGGTGTATCTGAGGCTTTGTATCTGGCGATGACTGCTATCTTGGAACCTGGTGAGGAAGTGTTGATTCCAACCCCGTGTTTTGTTTCTTATCAAGCAGAAGTGATATTAGCGGGTGGTGTGCCGATTGAGGTGCCCAGCCGAGTAGAGGATAATTTTCAGCCAAACCTTGAAGCCTTGGCAAATGCCATTTCTTCACGCACAAAAGCAATCCTGATCGGCTATCCCAACAATCCTACTGGAGCGGTAGCTTCTCGTGAAACCTTATTAAAAGTTTTGGAGATTGCAGAAAAACATGATTTAGTCGTGATTTCTGATGAAATCTATGATCAACTTGTTTATGGGGTGGAACATGTCAACTTTGCATCATTACCAAATGCCAGAAATCGAACAATAACACTAGGAGGGTTCTCAAAGAATTATGCCATGACTGGTTGGAGAATTGGGTATGCTGCGGGACCAGCAGAATTGCTTGTGGGATTGTTACGGGTTCACCAATTTACGATCATGTCCGCCCCAACACCAGCACAAGTGGCAGCTTTAGCCGCCATTAATATTGGAAAAACACATGTCGATGAAATGGTAACCGAGTATAACCGTAGAAGAGTACTTATTGTGGAAGGATTAAATAATCTTGGCTTGCCCACTTTCGAACCGAAAGGCGCATTTTATTCATTCCCAGATATTAAAGTTACAGGGATGGATGATGAGACTTTCGCGGAAAAACTGTTACAAGAAGAGAAAGTGGCTGTTGTTCCTGGGTCTGCTTTTGGATTAGGTGGAGATGGATTCGTCCGCTGCTCATATGCAACTAAATATGAAAAGATAGAGGAAGCGCTTGACCGGATTCAGAAGTTCATGAAACGTTATGGCTGATAAGGATAAACAAGAATTTACCCCAGTGATAGGTTTGGAAGTACACGCTGAATTGCAGACTTCCTCGAAAATGTTTTGCTCATGTCCCGTTGTTGATGTGACTGTAGCTGAACCTAATACAGCGGTCTGTCCTATTTGTGCTGGAATGCCAGGAGTGCTTCCCGTGATCAATAAACAGGCGGTTGATTTTGCATTAATGGTCGCGCTCGCGCTCGATTGTGAAATTCAAGAACTCAGTATATTTGCCAGAAAGAATTATTTTTACCCTGATTTACCAAAGGGATATCAAATATCACAATATGAACAACCTTTAGCGAGAAACGGTAAACTTAAGATTAATACTTCCCAAGGTGAAAGGATAATTCGAGTAAGACGTGTACATATTGAGGAAGATACTGGAAGATTAACCCATAGGAAGGATGAAGAGGAATCTTACTCTCTTGTAGATCTAAATCGAGCTGGAGTTCCTCTTCTGGAAATTGTTTCAGAACCTGATTTGCATTCTGCAGAAGAAGTCCGTGAATATGCCACTACTTTGCGTTCATTGTTAAGGTATTTGGAGGTTAATTCAGGGGATATGCAAAAAGGGGTGATGAGGATTGAGCCAAATATTTCAGTTCATAAATTGGGTGAAACTAAATTTGGGACTCGAACAGAGATAAAGAACTTAAACAGCTTTCGTGCTTTGGAACGTTCTGTTGAATTTGAAATAGAACGCCAAATTGATTTGTTGAATAAAGGATTGGCTGTAAGACAAGAGACGCGTGGGTGGGATGAAAATACTCAAGAGACTTTTACTCAAAGGGTAAAAGAGGAAGCTGAGGACTATCGGTATTTTCCAGAACCAGATTTACCTCCACTCGTTGTTGATCGTGTCTGGTTAGAAAAAGTAGGTAATCAGTTGCCTGAATTACCGATGGCAAAGGTTCAACGATTTCAAATTCAATACGGATTAAATTCTTATGATGCAGGCGTTTTAACCTCAGAAAAGAAAGTTGCAGAGTATTTCGAGAAAACAGTAAATGTTGCCCCTGATATAACCCCGAAAGTGATCGCCAACTGGATAACTGGTGATCTTTTTGGATTATTAAATCAATCTAATCGATTGATCGAAGATTGCCCAGTCAAACCTTCGGCGCTTGCTGAACTCATCTCTTTCATCTCAAGTGGTGAGATCAATATTAATTCAGCAAAATCTGTTTTAGGTGAGATGTTTGTTAGTGGAAAGTCAGCCGAATCGATTATCGCTAAACATGGTCTCAAAAAAATTTCTGATTCTCAATTGATTGGCGAACTGATTGATCAATTATTCTTAGATAATCCGCAACTGATCCAGTCTTATCAGGATGGGAATCATAAAGTTGTAGGTTGGTTTGTTGGGCAAATAATGCGGGCTACGAAAGGGCAGGCTGATCCGAAAGTAGTCAATCAAGAATTGGAAAAGCATCTCAAGGATCATATAGAAAGAGATGTTCCATGATAGGATAGTGCATTATTTGATGTATAATTACTTAAAACAGAGATTTAATCAAATATAAATGAGAAAGTTTAAGATAAGAATTCATATACTTTTGACTAAAAGAAGAAAAATGGATCTTCTTGGATTGAGGTTTTATTCAGCAAAAACGGGCGCTATAACATGTTGCTCGTTTATTTTTTAATTAGAGAAGGTTAAAAAAAAAAATAGGAGAATATTGATGACGGAGTTAATTAATGCTTTTCAGATGGCACAAGCACAATTTGATCACGTCGCAAAGCAACTGAATCTTGACCCTCAAGTTGCTGAACTATTACGTTATCCAATGCGCGAGTTTAAATTCCAAATTCCAGTTCGTATGGATGATGGCTCGATACGGACTTTTTTTGGATATAGAGTACAACATAATGATGCTCGCGGACCTTCGAAAGGTGGGATAAGATTTCATCCATCTGAAACGATGGATACAGTTAGAGCCTTAGCTATGTGGATGACATGGAAAACAGCCGTTGCAGATATTCCTTTAGGCGGAGGGAAGGGAGGCGTTCCCGTTGATTCAGCTACTCTTTCTGTTTCTGAAAAGGAAAAATTATGCCGTGGCTGGATAGATCAGATGTGGCGAAATATCGGACCTAGACAAGATGTTCCTGCACCTGATGTTGGTACGACGCCTCAAATGATGGGTTGGATGATGGATGAGTATTCCAAACTGAAAGGAGAATATACGCCTGGGGTGATCACAGGAAAACCCGTTGGGGGAGGAGGTTCACTCGGTAGAACAGAAGCGACTGGTTTTGGTGTAATCTATACCGTTAGGGAAGCAATGAAGTATCTCCAATTGGATGCTAGTAAATCAGTTGCTGCGATCCAAGGATTTGGAAATGTATCTCAATACGCAGCTCTTGGCTTCACAGAGCTACTAGGGGGGAAAGTGGTTTGTGTATCTTATTGGGATCGGGATGATCGAGTAGCTTATACAGTATCAAAACCTGATGGAATTGATGTACGATTTATGACCTCAATTACAGATCAATATGGTTCTATCGATAAAGATAAAGCTCGAGATGCAGGTTATCAGATAGAAGACGGAAATGCATGGATATCAAAAGAAGCGGATGTTCTTATTCCATCTGCTTTAGAAGGTCAAATAAATGGAGAGACTGTTCACAATATAAGTAAACGTGTTCGTCTTATAGCAGAGGGAGCCAACGGTCCCACCACTCCCGAGGCTGATGAGTATCTCAAGAAAAAAGATATTTTTGTGATACCAGATTTTCTATGTAATGCAGGTGGTGTGACGGTGTCATACTTTGAAAGTGTTCAAAATGATATGAACTATTATTGGACACGCAATGAAGTATTGGATCGTTTGGACACGAAAATAACCCAAGCCTTTAATAGTGTATTGACGATGGCTGAGAATGAAAAAGTATTTATGCGGGATGCCGCTTATATGGTTGCTATTCAGCGTGTTGTTACTGCCATGGAATTGCGTGGCTTGATTTAGGAAAAGTTTTAGTTTTTCTACACCCCCGGAAAATGACCGGGGGTTGTTTTTCTCTAATAATGAAATCAGTTCATGATCATCTAAATCCTTCGTGAAATAATCTCTCTTGTTTATCAATAATTATTTTTTCATTTTTCTAGGTTCAGAATACATTTTTTGACTCTATTTCGTTGTGGATTTTAGAGGATTTCTTTTGAAAAACAGATACTTTTATAATATATGCTGGAAAAAAAAGGCTTAACGTTGTATACTCTATTAAATGCAAATAGAGGAGAGAAGGAAACATGAAAGTCACTGTCTTGCAAGAGAATTTAGCTCGCGGAATTAATATTGTTTCACGTGCCGTTTCACCCCGAAGCACTTTACCTGTACTAGGGAATATTTTAGTCGCGACGGATGAGGGCAGATTAAGATTATCAGCTACTAATCTGGAACTCGGAATTACTTGTTGGATAGGGGCAAAAATCCAAGATGATGGCTCAACAACGGTACCAGCGCGCACTTTTTCGGATTTAATTGGAACCTTATCCGATAACCAAGTTGAAATGGATTTGAGTGTGAGGACACAAACGCTCAATTTGCGATGTGGAGCGTCTAATACAGATCTTAAGTGCATAGATTCTCAAGAGTTTCCTCCTATGCCCGATGCAGACTTTTCTGAAGGACTTGAAATTAATGTCTCGGATTTAAAAGACATGATTCATCAGGTTGTATTTGCCGCATCTACAGACGATGCCCGTCCAATTCTCACTGGTGTACTAGCGACAGTAGATGGTGATCAATTTACGATGGCTGCTGCGGATGGCTTTCGTTTATCAGTCCGCAGGACACAACTTTCCTCACCCGCTTCACAACCGATAAAAGCGATTATCCCTGCCCGTGCTCTCTCTGAATTAGCTCGGATAGCTGGAGATGGTAATCAAACGGTAACTATGGTACTACCTCCTAATCGGGGACAAGTAATTTTTAGAATGAAAGAGATTGAATTGGTCTCTCAATTAATTGAAGGTTCCTTTCCGGATTATGAGCAGATCATCCCCAACAAGCATGAAACACGCGCCGTTCTATCGAGTAATGCTTTCTTAAAAGCATGCCAGCAAGCAGAAATATTTGCCCGTGAGGGTTCACATATCGCAAAATTAAGCATTTCTCCTGGTGGAGAACTCGAACCTGGTTCTGTAGAAATATCAGGGCAGTCTGAAGAGACTGGATTCAATCAGAATATTGTTGATGCAACTATCGAGGGTCCTCCATTGATAATTGCGTTCAATGTTCGATTTTTACGAGAAGTGCTTGACGTTATCGATACTCCCAATGTTGTCTTGGAAACTTCCACGGATACGAGTCCAGGTGTGATCCGACCAGCTGGTGAAAAAGGAGAGCAATCGAAATTCCTGCATGTTATCATGCCAATGCATTTAGGGAATTAATTCACTGCAGTTATGACTTTGCCATCCGCGCCAGCAGATCGGACCCTACAAATTTATCTCTCATTAGCTCAATATCCCATTTTGAGCGCTCAAATCAGATCACGAATGCGTCGTGAACTGTTCAATCGCGGGATAATCCCCCCCCAAACTTTTGAGGCAGAAGCACGAGAAAAAGCAATCCAATCGCAAGCCTTAGAGGGACTACATGATCCATTTTCGGAAGAACCCGTTGACATTTGGGAGTTGCGCATAAACCGAGTACGAGATCATCTGACCGATTTTTATTTTGCTTACAATCTTCCTTTTGAGCTTTTTGAACAAGTTGTGAGAGAAACGCTTTCCGAGACCGGTGCGGGGGGGCATGATATGAAGGTCACATTTAATCCGGAACTTGCTCCGCAAACCATGCTTTTCGAACAAGCTATGACGATTGAACGACTTCCACCAGAAAAGCGGATTGAATTTGAAGCGCGCTTGTATGAAATCAAGGTTGTTTTGATACGAACTTTGATCAGTGATCAATTGGCATATGTGAAAATAGCAAAAGATTGGTTTACTATATCCGATTTAAATGAAATCCGAACACATAAGATTGGTCAAGGGAAAATTGGAGGCAAGGCAGCTGGAATGTTATTAGCTGCCCGTATTCTCGTTGAAAGAGGGGACGAAGAAATTCGTTCGTGTTTGCGTTTACCGGAATCTTATTTTTTAGGCGCTGACCTTACCTATACCTTTATGTCGATGAACGGGTTGATGCATTGGGGAGACCAAAAATATAAAACTGAGGAAGAAATTCGAGCAGATCATCCCGTTCTCCTAAAAGGTTTTCTAGCCGGAGAATTACCTGAAGATATCTTGGATAAGTTACGGTCTTTGTTAGAAAATGTGGGAAATCAACCGCTGATCGTTCGTTCTTCTAGTCTATTAGAAGACAACTTTGGCACATCGTTTGCGGGGAAATATGAAAGTCATTTCTGCCCGAATCAAGGAACACCTGAAAAGAATTTACAAGACCTATCGGAAGCAATTATTCGTATTTATGCAAGTGTCTTTACAGCAGACGCGTTGTTATATCGTCGGGCAAAAGGTCTCCAGGATTATGATGAACGAATGGCGATTCTAATTCAGGTTGTTCAAGGAAGACAATTCGAGAAATATTTTTTTCCTCAAGCAGCTGGGGTTGCATTTAGTCGGAATTTATATCGGTGGTCACCTCAAATAAGGAAAGAGGATGGTTTTATGAGGTTGGTTTGGGGTCTAGGTACACGTGCAGTCGATAGGGTCGGGAATGATTACCCCCGCTTGGTTGCTCTGAGCCATCCAAATTTACATCCAGAATCGTCTGCTAAGAGTATCCGCCGTTACTCACAACAATATATTGACTTGATCGATTTGGAAGAAAATGAATACAAAACGATACCAGTGAAAGAAATTTTAAATCCCTCCTATCCAGTTCTTCGTTATCTTGTACAAGTAGACCAAGGAGGGTATTTAACACCACTTCGTATGGTATTACATGAGAAAAGCAACGCTAATCTAGTACTTACCTTTGAAGAATTACTTCGTCGTACACCATTTGCGAAAAAAATTTCAACTATGTTACAGATACTGGAAGATACCTATGGTTCACCAGTTGACACTGAGTTTGCTGCGGAAATTATCAATCCATCGAGTACTCAACCTGATGTTGAAATTGCCTTGCTTCAGTGCAGACCTCAGAGTCATTTTATAGAAAATTCTGTGCGTTTACCTATAAATTTAGACGAGAAAGATATAATTTTTTCGACCTCTCGCATGGCTCCACAAGGAAGAATCAGCGATATCCGTTATGTTATATTTGTTTCCCCTAAAGATTATTTCGCATTGCCAACTCCTTCTGCAAGAGCTGAGCTTGGTAGATCCATCGGGTTGCTAAATTCAGTTCTGAAGGATGAAACCTTTATTTGCGTCGGTCCCGGTAGATGGGGAACATCAAATCCAGATCTCGGCGTACGTATAGGGTATGCAGATATTTATCATACTCGTGCATTGGTGGAATTGACTGGCGAAGGAATTGGAGAAGCTCCGGAGGCATCCTTTGGAACACATTTCTTCCAAGATTTAGTTGAATCGAATATCTTCCCACTAGCCATTTACTTAGATGAAAAGGATATGATTTTTGATTACAGCTTTTTTGATAAAACTAAAAACCGTTTAACTAATTTTCTACCAGATCACCATAACCTAGATAAATGTTTGCGGTTATTAGATATCCAAGATTACCGTAAGGGATATCATATGGAACTTGTCATGGATGATGAGGTGGGGAAATCGGTTGCTTTTTTGGAAATTAATCAATGAAAAAGTTTATTGCGGTAGCTGGTAATATTGGGGTGGGAAAATCAACACTTGTGACTATGCTCTCAAAGCATTTAGGTTGGAAACCTTTTTTTGAACCGGTAGGCGAAAACCCTTATCTAGCAGATTTTTATAAAGATATGAAGGCATGGGCTTTTCAATCACAGATTTTCTTCTTAACTCGTCGCCTACGCATACACCGACAATTAATTGATTATCCTAATTCAGCTCTTCAAGATCGTAGCGTTTATGAAGATGCGGAAGTGTTTGCTCGTAATCTTTACAATCAAAATTTGATTGCCGCTCGTGACTATGATTCATATCACGAGCTTTATCAAGTGCTAACAGAATTTTTGCCTCCACCAGATTTGGTTATCTATCTGCGAGCTTCAGTGAATACACTTATCACTCGCATTCAACAAAGAGGACGTGATTACGAAAAGAAAATTAATCCAGATTATCTTGCCCAATTGAATGATCTCTATGAAAACTGGACTGACAACTTTCGGCTATGTCCGGTGCTAGCGGTACCTGCAGACGATCTTGATTATGTTTCTATTCCCGAACATCTGGATCTGATTGTTCAGAAGGTTCAAGAAAAACTTATGGGAAAAGAAGAAGTCATTTTTGATGTAAAAAATTATCGTTAGTAAGGATGAAGAGAGCAAGAGACTTCTGATGCACGCTTCTGAGCCGGTTTTTGTTATGGAGAATTTATGGAAGAATTAATCGCTTCAGCTCAATCAGATAAAGGTCTCTTGCGAGATGTTAATGAAGATACGGTATGGGCTGAGGTACATTATACAGATAAGAAAAGACCTATTGGGCTGTTTGTAATTTGTGATGGTATGGGGGGGCATATGGGTGGGAAATATGCTAGCTATTGGGCAACCGAAGCGATAAAGCGGGTTTTTGCAGATATTTTCTTTTTAGATGATCCACGTATAACTTTTATTTTAAAGCAAAGGAAAAGGACGGATACTGAGAAAAATATACATGAATTAAGTTTCTCTGATCTAGAAAACCTAGTCTTATTCGCGATCAACAAAGCTAATAATGTTGTCTATGAATTCGCGCAGCATAAACCGAACGAAGCTGGGGATGCAGGCACTACAATCAGTATGTTGGTTGTTTATGATAACCAAGCAATCATTGCAAATGTCGGTGATAGTCGAACATATATACTACGTGATCATAAGTTGCAACAAATCAGTCAAGATCATTCATTAGTCGCCAGATTGGTGGCAACTGGACAAATATTACCAGATGAAGTCTATACGCATCCATATAGAAATGTCATATTCCGTTATATTGGGCAAAAAGATCTGGAAAAGGTGGATATTTTCCATCGGAAACTACAATCAGGTGATTACTTCTTATTATGCTCGGACGGTCTTTGGGAAATGATTCCAAGCGATGAGCAGATTGTTCAGATCATCGAAAAAGCGAAAAATCCAGAACAAGCCTGCAAGAAATTAATTGAAACTGCAAATATAGCTGGTGGGGAAGATAATATTGGTGTGGTTGTTGGTTTAATAAAGTAAACCCAAAAACAAAAATAATTACTTTTTGTGGAATGGGAAACTGCAATATTGACAATAGTTTGCATCAATGGCGCTATTTTTTCCACATCTTGGACATTTTTTCATATCGGTCTTCTCGGGAAGAGCTTTACTTTTTTTGACAGGCAATCGTAGTCGACTCGGTTTTGGGATTTTTATTCTTGGAAGTCGATGAAGTAAGTTACTCGCAACCTGTCTCCCATGTGCGATCGCTCTGGAATATAGCTTTTGGATTTGTTTTCTCGATAGGTGCTTACCCGTTAGATACCATTCCAAGATGGCATGCCCAACAATATAAGTACCCGCATATGCGATCGCTGTTTTGGGAATAAGACCCCACACTGGAACCAAGCCAACCAACGTGCGTGCGATTTGTCTCCAAGCAAATCCACCACCCAATACGCCACCAAATTCTGCTATATAATCTTGCCATTGTGTGGAATATCCGAGTGTCAATCCCAGCTTATAAACGAGATAAGCTTGGTTTTTGGTGAGAATGATCGAGTCTGCTACTACAATTGGGATATCGAAGATCCCGATCGTTTCTGCTAAACCGGTGCTTAATGCATATGAAGCGTTAGTAAGACAATTATCATTGATCAGATGGTTCGCGATAGGGACCCTGAAAAGAGGATAATAACGTCCTAATCCCAATAACTTATCAGGAATCAATCTGATGATTACAGGCGCAAATTTATTCAGGAGAAAATCTGTATCCTCAACTGAACCCCAAACGACATATTTTCTCCCCCAATCTCTTTCTGGGTTAATGATCATGATTTTGTTTGATTGATCGATTTGATGGAGGAAAATAATTACCTTTTTCCCCTTAATGGAAAAATTGTTAGCAAATTCTCGTTCTATTGTCACTTCTGCGTTGGACGGATCAGCCATCAAGATAATTAAATCTGCCTCTAATGCTTGTGTGGATTGGTCAAGATCGAGAATCAACAAGGGGGTATCAGTTTGCAGATGGGGGCGTGATGGATCTCTACGCATTTGATTCGCCAACATATGCCGTCCAACCCCTTCTTTACCGATAATTGCGATTTTAACACCAGCCAACGCTTCCTGACGTATTGGTCTTAGGTCGACTTCTTTAATAGCGTCCCAAGTGTTGAACAGAAAGTTGTTTTTCACCAAGATATTTCCTTCTAGAGTTAAAAGATTAACTTTTGATATTTGATATCAAAGGGTTTGATATTGTTACCACAAGTCTTAAATATCATTGACTTGTGGTAAACGATACACTTATTCAATTAATTTTATCCGAGAAACGGACAATCTGATAAGGTTTTTTTTCGAAAATCGATTTTTATATAGATTGTTAATAAAACTCTGAGTGATTGCTAATATACAGTTGGTAATATGATCCCAATAATTAATGATAATAAAATTTGTATATTATGAGTATTAGAAATGGAGAAAAAACATGTATATCAATCAGTTAGTACAAGATGCGATTAATGAACAAATTAATAAAGAATTTTATTCCGCTTATTTATATTTAGCGATGTCTGCCTACTTGGAGGCGCAAGGTTATTCGGGTTTTGCAAGCTGGACGCGTAAGCAAGCAAAGGAAGAGACAGAACACGCAATGAAGTTTTTTGATTTCGTAAATGAACGTGGTGGTAATGTATTATTGCAAGTCATTGACAAACCAACTCAAGAATTTGGTACCCCACTGCAAACCTTTGAAGAAATCTTAAAACATGAACAAAAAGTTACCTCATCGATTAATGCACTCTATGAAATTGCACTCGAGCAAAGAGATTATGCTACGCAGGTCATGTTACATTGGTTTATTGATGAACAGGTGGAAGAAGAAGCAAACGCAGGTCAAATGGTAGATAAGCTTAAAATAGCTGGCGATTCTATAGGTGCAATCCTTCAATTAGACCGTGAAGCTGGTTCTAGAGATTGATATTTTTTTAGGAAAATTATCATTAAAGAGACGGGTTTGATAAAGCCGTCTCTTTTTTTTCTATCCAACTTTTTTTTATTGAACATCATTTTTAAATTGTGTAAAAATCCCTAATACTTGATCTGCGTAAGAGTAACCAATATCCATTGGTCCATATGACTTTAATGCTTCACGATAATCACCCTTTTGGATGATTAGGTCTGCTAACATATAAGTGCCATAAGAAATATTGAACTCTGGATCTTCTAGTTCATCCATGGTGGGGCGATTGCTGAAACATGGTCCGTTTATGCACATAAAGGAAGCTGCTAACCCATCTCGTGGCATGATCTGCATTAGTCCAACAGCGCCACTGTTGGAGTAAGCGTTGGGGTTTCCTCCACTCTCTTGCCAGATTACAGCGGCAATTAGATCAGCAGGCAATTCTTTCTTTTCCGCGTATTTTGTAATGATTGAACACCATTGTTGAATACTCTGTGGATAATTATTACTGATATTGCAGGTTGTTGGAAGCTTTCTTTCTTCTACCGATCTTAATGTGGCTGAGAATCTAATAAGTATTGAAGATAGGGAAATAATTGCGATAAGAATACCTAGCATGATAATAAGTGGATGTATGGGATAACCACTTTGAAATTGATCTGAAAATTCATCATATTCATATACATTTATTTCCACATCAGGAAAGCTAAAGTCAAATTCATTCGATGGCATAGGCTTATTCCTTTCTTAAGGAAAATCAATCATTGTATTTATAGATAGAGTCTGGATTCTCCTTAGTAGTATTATTTTATTCTTCTAGAAATCCTTTGAGTGTATTATTCTTATTGGTTATAATCAGAACATTAATTCCATTTTACCTCTTGACAAAACCGAACAATTGTTCTATATTATATTTATCATTCAATGCGTTGTCAATATCCAGTTATTCAGCGATGTTAGTTTGACTGATATCTGGAAAAAAATTAGGTTTTATCTAAAGAAATAGGAGGCACGAAATGACTACAACAAGTTTGACACGACAATCGGTATTAAATCAATTCAAGATCAGAAAAGGTTTAGCTTTCGGTGTAATCATTATTACTGCATTGTTTGCATTTGAGATTTTCAATTACAGTACAACAGACTTTGCACTTTCGGATTTATTGGGGGATATGAAATTCCTTGGAATTCGCTGGGCAACGATTTTATCGATTGCTTTTTGTGGAATTGATTTTGCTGGAATAGCTCGCTTGTTTACTCCAGAAGAATATTCATCTCGAGGATCTGGTGTTCACAATGAAGTATGGTATTTGTTTGGCGCTTGGCTTCTTGCGGCTACGATGAACGCCATGTTAACCTGGTGGGGCGTTTCTCTAGCAATATTAAGTCATGAAACATTGGGTACCACAGTGATCAATCGTGATTTATTACTTCGGGTTGCTCCCGTATTTGTTGCGATCTTGGTATGGTTGATCCGAGTTTTGATCATTGGATCTTTTTCTGTGGCGGGAGATCGACTTTTTAGTCAAGGTAACCAGACTACATCTTCTCGTATTAATAATCAACCGAGGGCAGCTTCAAAACCATCACAAGTTAATTCGTTTAGTCAGGCTAGTAATTCGGTATCTGGACATAGCTATAACCAAAATTCAGCCAAAGTATCTACAAGACTGTCACATGAAAACGATGGAAATTATATGCGCGCAGAACCTACTTATCATTCGGTATCGGTGCATGCAAGTGAACAAAACACAAACTCATCAGCTAGAAAAGTTTCTGGTTCTCAATTGAATAATCAATTAAGACATTAAGTAATAGAGGAAAAAGGGTGAAAAAATGACCTCGTTTGGTTGGAAAAAATCGGGAAAATTCAACCAATTAGGTCATTTTGTTTTTTTTCGGACAATTATTAGTAACCAAGGGAAGGATCACGCAAAATGTTGTTCCTTTTGCAGCAGTTGATGATACCTCGATTTGTCCGCCATGATTTCGAACGATCCAATAAGCAATCGAAAGTCCTAATCCAAATCCTTTCCCATCCCCACGGCGAGTGCGCGATTTTTCTGCACGATAAAACCGTTCGAAGATATAGGGTAAATCTTCTTGAGGGATTCCAGGTCCATTATCGCTTACTGTTATTCGTGCCATTTCATCTATCTTCCCCAGTCCAATAATGACTTTTCCTCCCGGAGGAGTGTATTTAATTGCATTACCAATTAGATTTACCATTACCTGTTTAAGACGATCTCGATCTCCACATACCTGAACTTGATCAAAGTCACCAATGCTCAGGTTTACTCGACCTTTTGCTAGAATCTGCATCTGACTCAGAACGTCAAGAAGTAGCGAGTCCATTTCGACTAGTTCTTGTGCAAGGGGAATTTTCCCGGATTCAGCTTGAGCTAAGAGTAGAAGATCACCCACTAACCGTGACAGCCGATCGACCTCGCTATCAATGCTCAGAATTGATTCGATATCGGAACATCCCATACGACGCATCAGGTCAACATTTCCTTTGATAACAGTCAGTGGAGTACGAAGTTCATGCCCCACGTCAGCTAGGAAGCGTCTTTGAGAATTAAAGAGGTTTTCTAGCCTACTCAAGGTTTGGTTGAATGCACTGATTAACTGTCCTACTTCATCATTCGGTTGACCGTGATAGGGGATTCTTCTGGATAGATCATCGGCACGCGTGATGAGTAAGGCGGTTTGTGTTAAACCTTCAAGTGGTGATAATGCCTGAGTAGTGCTAAACCAGCCTCCAAGTCCAGCGATGACCATAGAGACTCCAGCGCCAATAAAAAGAACCCAAAGCAGGATATCTTGCGTGGTTTGAACCATATCAACGCTGGTTGCCAGTTGAAGTAAACCAATAGGACGATTATTATGGCGAATTACGAGTGGAACTGTTAAGACTCGTAACCTAGCGTTACCGATGGAGTTGTCTCGATAAACGGGTTTGTTTTCCCTCAGACTTTTAATATCTAAAGGAAAATTGAAGCCTTCAATATTGGGTGAAGCTGATTCCAATTGTCCATTTACTCCCCACATTTGAATATAGATATCAGTTGATAGATCAATTTCAGGTAAAGTAACACCAACCGAACCGACACGCGCAGAATTAATGATTTGTGTGGCAGCCCAAGCTAGAGTATCGTCAATGTGGTTTGTTAGCGTTATGCTGACAGATGTGTATACAACCATGCCAAAGAGGAATAATATCCCTCCTACGATGGATGTATACAAGAGTGCCAGTCGAGCTCGTAATGACATTCCTAGAAGCTAGGTTGCCTCCCTTAAGACATACCCCATACCACGAACGGTGTGGATTAATCGTAGTTCTTCTTCAGCTTCCAACTTTTGCCGCAGATAGCGAATATAAACTTCTATGATATTGCTTTCACCTCCGAAATCGTATCCCCATACTCGATCAAAAATCATGTCTCGAGTGAGTACTTGACGTGGATGTCTTAGGAAGAGCTCTAGCAATTCGTACTCTTTAGCGGTTAAGGAAATAATTCGCTCTCCTCTGGATGCCTGACGTGTGCCTGTATCGAGGGATAAATCAGAAAAACGTAGAATATGTGGACGGCTAGGTTGAGCACGTCTTAATAAAGCTCGAATTCTAGCTAGCAATTCATCTAAATTGAAAGGCTTCACCATATAATCATCGGCACCCATATCCAAGCCTTGGATACGATCTGTGACAGCATCTTTAGCGGTTAGTATTATTATTGGAACTGCTCCACCAGCTCTTAACCTTCTACATACTTCAAGTCCATCGATCCCTGGAAGCATTAGGTCAAGAACTACTAGATCTGGTGGATTGTCACGAGCCAGAACCAACCCATTTTGCCCATCTAGGGCAGTATCAACTTGATATCCTTCATATGCCAACCCCCTTTTTAAAAATTTTAGGATGGCTTCGTCGTCTTCAATAATCAATATTCGTGCGCTCATAAACCCTCCGATCTCGTTTTATTAATATTACCACAGGCTTTAAAAACTAAAAAGACTACCGAAAGGTAGTCTTTTTAGTTTCGTGGACTATACAAAATAATTAATTGATTTAAGCGTTATGCAACGGAAACAACAGCCCCAGCTGCTTCCAGTTTTGATTTTGCATCATTGGCTGCTTCTTTGCTGACACCCTCAAGGACTTTACTATCTGCCGTTTCAGCGACTTCTTTGGCTTCTTTAAGACCCAGGTTGGTCAATTGTCGGATTGCTTTGATAACTTCGATTTTCTTTGGACCAGTTTCTTTGATTACAACATCAAATTCAGTCTTTTCCTCTTCTTGCTCTGCGGAACCCGCATCAGATGAAGCGACTGCTGAAATGGCTACTGGCGCGGCGGCTGAAACCCCCCATGTCTCTTCGAGTTTCTTTACTAATTCAGCAGCTTCTAGAACGGTGAGTTGTCCTAGTTCTTCTACTAATTTATCAATATCTGCCATTTTAATTTCTCCTATCTAAAAAGTTATTTCTATAATACGATTTAAAAATTACATTACCATTTACACGGTTTCAGGTGTTGCATCTTTATCAGAGTATGCTTTAAAGACGCTAGCCAATTGGCGTGCTGGCTCTGCAATCGTTCGAGCTAGTTTAGATGCTGGCGCCATAATTACGCCTAATAATTGAGCGCGCATGACAGGCAATGGTGGTAATTCAGCTAAAGCCTTAATCTCACTAGCACTTACCAATTTTTTATCTAGGTAACCCCCTTTTACCTTGATAAACTCAGATTCTTTTGCCAGATCAGAAATGGTTTTTGCGGTTGCAGGGGCGTCAGCGAAAGCAAATGCAATCGCAGTACTTCCCTCAAGATAATTTTCAGGTATTTCCAAACCAACTTGATCGAATGCGACTTTACCAAGCGTATTCTTGACGATATGAAACTCTCCGCCTACCTCACGAATCTTACTCCTTAAAGTATCCATTGATTTCATATTTAGACCGGTATACTCTGTAAAGAATAATGCTTTGCTTTGATCAACCAATGTGACATAGTTATCAACCACTTCTCGTTTTTCTTGTTTTGAAATTGCCAAGGTTCCTTCACCTCCTTTCAAAATGAAAGTCTTTGCCTCGCTGTTGATAAGGCAAAGACTGATTCTCAAAAATATAAAATTAAGTACGTATATTTATTTGAGATCTAGCCTTCACCTGGGTAGGAGATTAAGTTTCAGATCGAAACGCCTACTGTCTCTGGCGAAGCTATTGAATATTATTTAATCGACCATCTAGTCTCGTATTTCCATAGCTATTGATTGGAGTGGGTCAATTTTGATCCCAGGTCCCATTGTTGTTGTTATCGTTACTCTTCGGACGTAAGTTCCTTTTGTGGCTGCAGGTCGAGCTTTTTTAACGGCATCCATCAAGGCTGCCATATTATCATAAAGTTGCTTCTCTGCAAAGGATACTTTACCTATTGGGACATGCAGGTTAGCCGTTTTATCTGTGCGGAATTCAACCCGTCCCGCCTTAGCTTCTATTACAGTTCTTCCGATATCCTCAGGAGCAACAACAGTGCCTGCTTTTGGATTAGGCATTAAACCACGAGGACCTAAAATACGCCCTAAACGACCAACTTGCCCCATCATATCAGGGGTAGCGATGGTTACATCGAAGTCGGTCCATCCACCTTGAATCTTTTTTATCATTTCATCATCGTCTGCGATGTAATCGGCGCCTGCTTCTCTAGCTTGTGCAGCACCTTCGGCTTGAGCAAAAACAAGAACGCGTACAGTTTTTCCGAGTCCATGAGGAAGGACGACCACATCACGTACCTGCTGGTCTGCGTGTCGAGTATCTACGCCTAAACGAATATGCAACTCTACGGTTGCATCAAAATTTGTCGCTGATGTTTCTTTTGCTAGAGCAATCGCCTCTTCGGGTTGATATATTTTTTCGCGATCGACTTTTGCTAATACTTCGTTATATTTTTTTCCGTGTTTTGCCATTATTTCTCCTTCGTGGTTCAGGCGGGTATTTAATACCCTCCCACAGGATTAATCTACAACATCCAGTCCCATATTACGGGCTGTACCTTCGATTTGTTTAATTGCACCCTCAATATCAATTGCGTTGAGATCTTTCATTTTAATCTCTGCAATCTCGCGAACTTGTGCTCGGGTTACTTTGCCGACTTTCTCGCGTGGTGGGTTAGAAGACCCTTTACCTACTCCGGCTGCTTTTTTCAATAGCACTGCGGCTGGTGGAGTCTTTAGAATGAATTTAAAAGATCCATCCGTAAAGACGCTGATTTCTGCTGGAATGATTTCTCCCATTCGGTTTGAAGTACGCGCGTTATATTCCTTGCAGAATGCCATTAAATTGATTCCATGACCAGCTAAAGCAGGACCAATGGGGGGCGCTGGATTTGCTTTTCCAGCTTCGATTTGTAATCTTACAATCGCTTTTAATTTCTTTGCCACTACTACACTCCTTTGTGGTTTTAGCGGATACGTATTAGTACCCTCCCACGATTTCAAAGGTCAGAATAATTGAGTTTAGTTTTTTCTGACCGAAATTATGATTTCTCGACCTGTAAAAAGTCTAACTCTACAGGAGTTTCCCTACCAAAAAAGTTTACCATGACGCGTACTTTTGCTTTTTCCATGTCAATTTCAGATACTGTACCACGGAAGTCATTAAAAGGTCCGTCAACTATACGAACACGTTCTCCAGGACGAAAAGTTACTTTTATTCGAGGAGCATCTGCTTCCATTCGTTTGATGATCGAGGCAACTTCCTCGGGGCGAAGAGGTGTAGGAGTGTTACCCATACCAACAAATCCTGTAACGCCTGGAGTATTACGAACGACAAACCACGAGCTTTCTGTCATAATCATATTCACAAGAATATATCCCGGAAAAACTCTTCGCTCAATAGTCCGTCGTTTACCTTCTCTGACTTCGATCTCTTCTTCGGTTGGAATGACGACATCAAAGATTTTGTCTTTCATGTCCATCGATTCGATACGCTGCTCCAGATTATGTTGAACTTTATTCTCATAGCCAGAGTAACAATGCACAACATACCAGGCGCGTCCATCATTGTTTTCCTCGCTTTGAGAATCAGCAACAGACGAGCTGTAATCATTTTCAGATTCGATACTTTCTGGTATTTCTTCAGCAACACTATCGGGTAAAGAAAATTCGTTAGCATCGAAAGTTGGCTCGTTGGTTTCTTCAGGTTCTATTTCAGGCTGTAAATTTTGATCCATTAGATCCATAACGCCTATTTCCTAACATACTTCTTGAGCAATTCTTTATACGTATTCTCCAGACTCTTCTAAATGGTTTAAGTGAACAGTAAACCGAAGAAACGAGAGAATATAAAATCTAAAATACCTAAAAAGGCGCTTACACTTAACGTTACAATGATAACGATGACTGTTAAGTTTGTAGCTTCTTTTCGGGTTGGCCAAGATACCTTTCTTAACTCACCTATTGTTTCGTTGAAATAGCGTTGAATAGCATTTTGCTTTTTACGAGCGCTACTTTTTGTATTGCTCTTTAAATTGTTTTTCTTCGGCACAACTCTCTCCTTTTAGAGCAAAACCAATGCTCCTTTCTGCAGTTACGGGCAAAACGCCGCCTTGGAAGACGGCGTTGCTCTGAATTCAGGCAGGCCAGGCAGGAATCGAACCCACAACCTACGGTTTTGGAGACCGTTGCTCTACCAGTTGAGCTACTGGCCTATAGATCGTCTAGCAATTATTGAACTGCTAGACGGATGTATCTGATGTTCTATTTTGTCTCTCTGTGTAATGTATGCTTCCTACAACGAGAGCAAAACTTGTTCAGTTCTAAACGCCCCGGATCATTCCGGCGGTTTTTCTCGGATGTATAATTTCTTTCCTTGCATTCTGTACACGCTAGTGTAATGATTGGACGAACGCCTTTCTTTGATGCCATATTTCATTATCTCACGATCGGATGCTATCGATCATGCTCCTGTTTTACTCAATAATTTTAGTGATCACGCCAGCGCCAACCGTCAGACCGCCTTCACGGATGGCGAAGTTGGAACCTTGCTCTAATGCTACTGGCACAATCAGTTCTACTTCCAGGTTCACACGGTCACCT
>Ga0172371_10001341_pt1 | contig 39019 bp, 35 predicted proteins | sample Lak12m_FD_114543 | JGI IMG/M metagenome (GOLD analysis project Ga0172371, IMG submission 114543) | Freshwater microbial communities from Kabuno Bay, South-Kivu, Congo - kab_022012_12m | ecosystem: Environmental > Aquatic > Freshwater > Lake | place: Democratic Republic of the Congo: South-Kivu... | reverse complement strand
ATATTGTTGGTACTTCCAATATAATACCTTCAATCTCACATCAACAATATATAAACACATGCTTTCATGGACCATTATTGAGTTTTAAATGGTGCCAAGAGGCAGAATTGAACTGCCGACACAAGGCTTTTCAGGCCTCTGCTCTACCACTGAGCTACCTTGGCATAAACTTGAATTTTTTTATACAAAAAAATAAGAAACGTAATGCGTTATATAATTATGTACGTTTAAATTTCAAGTCAAAATGCTTATAAAAATTCTGATTTAATTTTTTGATTTATTATAACTTTTTAAACATAAAAATTTTATCTTGTTTTTTTTTATAGAAAGCTTATTTTAAAAATTCACATTTAGAACAAATAAACAATAAATATGACAGACTTCCAAACATTAGATTCCAAACGACAAAAAAAATGGAAAGAATCCTGAATTTACAAAGTAATCGAAAATACAAATAAAGAAAAATTTTATATCCTTGATATGTTTCCTTATCCTTCTGGAGCATGATTGCATGTGTGACATCCTAAATGATATATAGCCAGTGACGCCATCGCAAGAAAAAAAATACTTCAATGATACAACGTATTGCATCCTATGTGATTTGATACATTTTGACTATGAACAGAAACCTATGCTATCAAAATGAAAATGAAACCACAAATAGTAGCAGAAAAAAATATCGAAACATATATCAAACAACTAGAATTATTTGGAACAACATATGATCGAGATAGAGTCGTAAATACAGCTGACCCAAAATATTTCAAACGAACTCAATCAATATTTTTGAAAATGTATAATCATTATTATAATGAAAAACTAAACAAAGCAATGCCAATTTCTAATCTCGTTGAAACATTGAAACATTGAAACAATGGGACTTCACTATCAGAAGATGAAATAGAAAAAATAGTCAATCACGAAAGATTAGCATACGTGGATTACAAACCCATCAACCGATGTCCATCTTGCATGACATGACTCGCCAACGAAGATCTTGATGACGGGAAATGTGAAAGATGTGGCACAGCAGTAGAACAAAAACCGATGAAACAACGAGTACTTAGAATTACGAAATACGCTCAAAGAATGCTCGACGGATTGGACAAACTAAATCGAGAAGAATCTATGAAAGATCTTGAAAGAAACCGAATATGAAAATCTGAAGGGACTCAATTTAAGATGAACATTCAAAATTCTGATTTAAATTTCGAAGTATATACAACTCGTATCGATACTGTATTTTGAATGTCATTCGTCGTCATGGCACCAGAACATCCACTAGTAGATCAGATTACAACAGATAAATTTAAAAATAATATAGAAAAATATAAGGAGACGGCAAAACACAAAACACAACTTGAAAGGGCTGAATTACAAAAAGATAAAAGCTGACAATTTACATGAGCCTATGCAATCAATCCATTTAACTGACAACAAGTACCTATCTATATAGCTGACTATGTACTGGCAAATTATGGTACTTGAGTCGTGATGGCTGTGCCAGCTCACGATGAAAGAGATTTTGAATTTGCAAAAAAATATAATATTCCAATCACTCAAAGTATAATGCCAGATAGTCGAGATAAAAAAAATCCACCAAGAGAATGAAAAAAAAATACCGAAAGAAATACTGTCCATATAATTCTTCGCAATACTGAAGATAAAACAGTATTGGTTCATTTTCTAAAATGAGAACAACGAGGAAATTTAGAACCCAAAAATTTTATCATAGGCGGTATAGAAGATGGTGAATCTGAACTTGAAGCAGCTATCAGAGAAATCAAAGAAGAGACATGACATACAAATATCAAATTTATTGAAAAGGTTCCTTTTGAGATTCAAGCAAATTTTTTTGCAGCACACAAAGATGTAAATAGAAAAATTCGCGTCAATACACTTGTTTTTGATCTTATATCAAATGAACGCGTCCAAATAACAGAAGATGAGCATTTCACCAAAGATTCACATGAAGAACATTGGATCTCTTATGACAAGATAGCTGATACTATAAATATTATTGATGATGAAATGTCTTGGAAATATTTCTACCAGTGATGATTCGCCTATACAGAAAAATGAATCTTGATGAATTCTTGAGAATTTACCTGACTAACAAGCGATGAAGCAATTTCAGCTATGCAATGACGATTAGAAAAAAATAATATTTGATGAAAAAAAATAAATTATAAAATGCAGGATTGGGTATTCTCTCGCCAAAGATATCGATGAGAACCATTTCCTATTGTTTGGACACAAGACGGGAAAGCAATTCCATTAGACGAATCAGACTTACCATTAACACTACCAGACGTAGAAAATTATGAACCAACTGGGACTGAAGAAGGCCCCCTCGCAGCAATCGATGATCGAGTAAATGTGACACTTCCTGACGGAACAAAAGCAAAACGCGAAACCAATACAATGCCATGACGAGCTGGATCTTCACGATATCGATTAAGATATATGGATCCAAATAATCAAAATGCTTTGGTTGGGAAAGAACAAGATGCTTATCGAAAAAATGTAGATGTATATATATGATGAGCTGAACATGTTACAAGACATATGATCTATGCAAGATTTTGGCAAAAATTTTTATTTGATCTATGAAGAGTATCACAAGATGAACCATTCCAAGAATATCATTATGTATGACTAATCATGGGAGAAGATGGTCGTAAAATGTCTAAAAGACGATGAAACGTAGTCAACCCAGATGAAATTATAAATGAATTCTGAGCTGATACATTGAGAACGTATGAAATGTTTATGTGACCATTTGATCAAACTATTGCTCGAAGCACAAACGGAATCAAATGAGTAAAAAAATTCCTAGATAAAATAGTGGCATTGAAAGATAAAATTTCAGATGAAGAAATATTTGTAGAATCAGCTTGAACCCAGTGACCAAAACAAAACTTAACATTAGTAGAACTTCACAAAACCATTAAAAAAGTTTGAGAAGATATAGATAATTTTAGATTCAACACAGCAATCTCTCAATTGATGATTTTTGTAAATAAACTATCTGAAGAAGAAAAAATAGAAAAAGATATTTTCAAAAATTTAATAATACTAATAGCTCCTTTTGCTCCACATACTGCAGAAGAACTACGAGAACAAATCTGAGAAGATTTTTCTATTTTCACAAAATGAAAACGACCAAAATACGATCCATCTATCGTTGATTCATTTGAAATAATAAATCTACCAATACAATTCAATGGTAAAATGAGATGAACTATCCAAGCAAAAAAAGATTTACCCCAAGAAAACGTAATTAATTTAATTAAATCAGATCCTAAATTATCAGCATATCTGACCTGAGATCCAAAAAAAATAATCTACGTTCAATGAAAAATTTTAAATATCATTTTATAAAAGTTCATCATCATTTATAAAAATTCATCTTATGCAACGAATACGAATAGGCTTGTTGTGTCCAGCTTTACGAGCATTAAGTAATTATATTGATAAATATTTATTGTCTAATATTTTTCATGAAGAAAAAAATTTGTCAGTACTATTGATTTTTTCGTCTATTGTTTGAGTTATCGTAATTCCATTTGCATTATTTTTTTCAGACAATATTTTTGCAATAAGCAATATAAACAAAGTATTAATGATATTATGATGAATGATATATGTTATATCAATTATACCATATCTTTATGCACTTAAAAAAGACGACACTTCTACAATAGTCCCACTTTCCCAAATGATAGCTCCCATATCACTTTTACTATGATATATAATTTTTAATGAGACACTTAATATACAGCAGCTAATATGATTTTTTATAATATTTATAGCAAGTTTTTTGTTATCTCTAGACATTAGACATAAAACGACGTTTAAATATAAATGATTTTTACTTATGCTACTTTCATGTTTATTAATATCATTTAAATATATAATATTCAAACGAGTAAACATAGAAACATCATTCCGGACAACAGCATTTTGGGAATATATATGATTTATAGTAATAAGTGTATTTCTTCTATTGATACCATGATATGCAAAATCTTTTATACGTCTATTTAAAAACAATAAAATAAAAATCATTTGATTAAACGCCATAACAGAAATATCAAATATAATAGCTATTATCATCATGAGCTATATATCTACAATTACATTTATTTGATTTGCACAGTTGATGAATGGAATGCAATGAGTTTTTGTTTTTTTATACTGAATAATTCTAACTTTAATATTCCCCAAAATTATAAAAGAAACATATTCAACTATTATAGTCATACAAAAAGTGGTTTGTTTTTCTCTAATTATATTTTGATTATATCTTTTATAAATACTATATTTAAGCATAAATAATATCCTCGTAGTAGATAATAAAAGTTTACATACAAACGAAATTCCATCTCTATTCCCAGGCCAAAATATTAGTTTTTGTAAATACAATGAAATTCCAAATACAGAAAATTATGATCTTATCGTCCTATCATGATCATCTCATTATAGCGTATTACATAAACCCTCTCCTTACAAAAAAGAAATAGATCTCATAAAAAATTCTAATATTCCTATATTATGAATTTGCCTTGGTTGTCAGTTAATAGCACATACTTTTTGATCAATATTGACACACATGTCAGAAAAACTCGTAAAAGAAATCGAAATTAGAAATCAATTGGACGAAAAAAATTACAAGGTATTTGAGGCACATAAATATGCAATTACAAAATTATGATCTGAAATAGAAGAAATCTCAAAATCTAAATATGGATATGAAATTATCCGCCACAAAACCAGACCATTACGATGATTTCAATTTCATCCTGAAGTAGATATGAAACATACTCAGTGAAAAAAAATATTGAAAGAAATATTGGATATTATATTTAAAAACTCATAGTAATTCTTACATCCTAAAAATATGCCAACACTACGGTGTGATAATTTATTATAATCAATATAAATTCAATATTAACTAAAGAAACTGAGTGGGAACCCATCAATATTTTTTTAGATGGGGACGAAGTTTCTTCGTATAATTACATAAAATTCAATAATTATAAAACACTAGTGTTGGCTAGAGTTTTTGGTTCTTTTGCGGCAATGGCAAAAGAACGAAAGAAAAGTTAGATTCCGGTTGCAATGAATAACACCGGAATGACTTTGAGAAATTTATATTTGAATCCAATTCCCTTTTCACTAAACACTCTATCACTTATGGAAAGTTGGCTGAGTGGTCGAAAGCGCATGTTTGGAGTACATGTGTACAGGCAACTGTACCCAGGGTTCGAATCCCTGACTTTCCGTTTGAAATATCAAAACAAACAAATGGAAAACGATCAAAGTAACTTTGAAAAAATTATACCCACAGCTCGAATGGTAGCATATCGTAGAACATTTTCTGATATCCCGTATTCGCTAGAAATTTTCGAAAAATTGGAAAAAATAAGAAAGAGAAATAATTATCCAGATATACCAAATGAATTAAAAAAACCTGAATTAGCTCCACAATTTGAAGCAAGACATAAATTAATAGATAAATTAACTTATCAAACCAATTCAGATCAAATATTAGAATTAGCTTCCTGATTCTCCTCTCGTGGACTTTCTATGTCATCAAAAAATAATTTCAATTATGTAGAACTAGACCTATCAAAAGTCATAGAAGAAAAAAAACAAATTATAAAAGAAATAACAAACGAAAAATGATTTGATACTCCTCAAAATTTACATTTTGAACCATGAAATGTCTTAGATTTTGAAAGTTTTGAAAATGCAGTTAAATATTTTGATAAATCAAAATCTATAGTAATAACAAACGAATGATTACTTCGCTATCTCACAAAAGATGAAAAAGCAAAAGTTGCACAAAACATACACAAAGCCTTGAAAGAATTTGATGGAGTTTGGATAACGTCGGATATCTCTTTGAGAAAAATATTCAGCAAAGAAAATAAACTTATGAATGATTATATAGAAAAAATATCAACATTAACAGGTAAAGATATTTTTTCTAATCGTTTTGATACAGAACAAGAGGCTAGAAATTTTTTTGAAAATCTTGATTTTTCTATCCAAAGACATAGTTTTATGGAAGTTTACAACGATTTAGTTTCACCGAAAATATTAAATCTAACAGAAAAACAAACAAAAGAAACAATTGAAGATGCTGTAGTATATGTAATGAAAATTAAATCATAATAAATTTTTTTTATTAAAAGCTAATTTTTAATCCACTTTTCTAATCTCCATCATATCATTCCAACAATCACAGCTATACATACTCACAAAGTCCAAATAATACTTTTTGCATATATAGGGTCTACATCTATTCTTTTTATTATAATACCTATAAATGCCCGTACGACAACAAGTGCAAAGATAATATTATATTTTTTATATAAGCTAATAAGTGCCAATAATGCAGCAACAACGATAACTAAAATAGTCCAAAATATATCCGTCATTCATCGCATAGTCCATCATGTATTTACAAGCCAGGTTGAAATATTTGCTATAGTCGCAACAGATATCCAACCAAGATATAAACTAAATGGAATCTGAACTAATAATTTATCTCACCATGTTCACAATTTTTTTCACATTTGAACTTTATTTGCAATCACTATCAAAACTATCAAAAACAATATCATAATCACTACAGACAACCAAACTACTTTATAATGCCAAGCAAATATCCATCACATATTGATCAAACAAGATAACAAAAACCAAATTCAGATTTTTTTTGTAATACCTATACTATTCTTTTTATATAAATCAACAATCTGTCGGATTACAAATCAAGCCAAAGCCAAATAAATCAATCCCCATATAGAAAATGTCAGTCAAGCTGGAGTAAAAAGATTAGGATAAAGATCAGACAAATCACCAGTAGTCATTCATCATATAGGCAAATTGACAGCCAAATAATTGACTACTATCACAGCAAAAAATCAGATAATATTAGCAATAGCTAAGAATCAAAGCCATGATGTTTTTTTGGGCGTATTGAGAGCTTTTACTACACTGGGGGTTTTTTTAACTACAACTTTTTTTGTTCCTGTTTTTTTATTAGAAATTTTCGCCATTAAATTTTTTAAAAAATAAATACAGTTCATATCTATACTTTATAAAAGAAATTTCAAGTAATAAAAAAGCTTGAGTTAAAAACCCAAGCTATAACATTATCTTTGTACTAAATAGAGCATATAAATACAATAGGACAAAATAAGTAAACATCCTTCAGCTCTATCTAACTTATGTCTACCAGCAGTAAACATAAATAAAAAAATCAACAAAGTTGCTAACAACAACACAGCCACATCAATAAATGCAAACATAGGAACACTAATAGGATTTATAAAAGACGATAATCCTAATACCCAGAATATATTAAATATATTGCTACCTACAGCATTACCAACAGCCAGATCAACATTCTTTTTTGTAGCAGCCACTATTGATGTAACAAGTTCTGGTAAAGAAGTTCCCAATGCTATCAACACTAAAGAGATAAAGTATTCACTCATACCAATCAATTTAGCAAAGGCAACAGCTCCTTCTACCGTCCATTTACCTCCTAAAAATAAACTAATTAAACCCAAAAAAATATATATAAATATTTTTCTTTGAGATAATTTTTTTATACTTATCTTCTCTTCTGATAATTCAATTTTTTTATTTTTTAATAAATTGAATATATAATAAATAAAAAGAGAAAATAAAGACAACAAAATCAATCCGTGTGGCCAATAAATGTTATTAGAACAAATATCATCACAACAAAGACAGCCAACAAAGAGAAAGGAATATCTTTCCAAGTAGTAGATTTTTGTACTTTCAGTGGATAGATCACAGCAGTAACGCCAAGAATCAAAAGAAAATTTGCAATATTACTTCCTATAACATTTCCAAAAGCAATATCCGAATTCCCATCTGAGGAAGCAATAATGTTAACGACTAATTCTGGTAACGATGTACCAAAAGCAACAATCGTAAGCCCTATTACGATATTGGGGACATTAAATTTTTTTGCCAAAGAAGAAGAGCCATCAACCAAAAAGTTAGCTCCCTTGATCAACAAAAAAACACCAAGAAAAAACAAAACATATTCCATATAATTTAATTTTAATGATCACTAATTTTGTTTACTCATATCTTATATACATTATAATATAAAAGTCAATAAAAAAAAATAGAGCAAGCCAACAAAGCTCACTCTATACTCAATAATTTTCTTATGTTCAATTACCCGGTCTCTTTCGAAATATATAAGCTAATAATATTCCAACCAAAAAACCGAATAAATGTCCTTCCCACGAAACACGGGAATCACTACTAGGAAAGATTCCAAATATAGCTGTCCAATAAAAAAATCCTATAATCACAGCTATCAATAAAGATTTCCAATCTCTACGAAAAGGAGCATTAAAAACTAGAAATCCAATCAGACTCAATATTAACCCGCTTGCTCCTATATGAACAGCTCCACTTCGACCAAATAACCATAACAAAACTCCAGTTATCAAAGCAGAAAGGAACATTGTTCTTGTAGTCAATTTGGGATAATTTGCAGCCAAAGCTGTAGTCAGCACAAACAACGGTAAAGAGTTAGCTAATATATGACCCAAATCACCATGTATAAATGGGTAAAAGAAGAGTCCGATAAAAGCTCTCAAGCTAATCTCTCTTGGTATAATTCCATACTGACTTAAAGGGAAGAAAAAACTAATAATCATCACTACCCATATCAGCACAAGACAGGAAAGACCAAAAGACAATCCATTTTTCAAATTTTTCATACAATACTCCTTCCTTCTATGATTAACAAATTCCACATTCACGCATTACCCCCACTTCTTCCATAAAATGCAAATGCCTCTGAACTTCAGGATAAATAGATGTTTTCAGAACAAACTCTCCAGCAAAGTTAAATACCAGATATGTACGATTGGAGAGTTTAAATACCACTACTCCTTCATCGTAAATATTAGCTTCGATAATGTTTGATGGGATTTTGCGAATAGAAGCAAGAAAAGGATCTTTTTTCTGTAAAACTCTTTTGATAAAATCTCCTTTTATTTCCCATTCAAAGATAGAAAAATAGAATTTATTCCCATCCAAATTTGAAAGAATAAGGAGCCAAGCATTATCGTCTTCTCCAAAGCTCAAAAACTTTTCTTGAATAACAAATTCTTGATTAAATTCTTGATTGAGATCAAAGACTGATTTGAGAACAAGATTACGCTTTTGTTCAAAGCTCAATAATATTGCCATAACTCATTAATTTTAGTGTTTTGTTTTATCTTATAACAACACTTATACATAAACACAAGTAAATGTCAATTAAATAAATTATTTCACATATTTTGCTATAATTGATTCTGCAACCATCAAACCATCCACAGCAGAAGACACTATACCACCAGCATATCATGCTCATTCTCAAGCAGGGTATATACCTCAAATATTTGACTGATATCTTTCATCACGAACCAAACGCACAACAGATGAACTTCTAGATTCTATTCATACAAGGATAGCATCAGGATGCGCAAATCATTTTATTTTTTTGTCCATAAATGGTATAGCTTTTTTGATAGCAGAAATAATATAAGAAGGCAAACAATCATCCAAAGAAGTTAAAGTAATTCAAGGTCTGTATGTTGTAGACATACTAGCAATTTTTGTAGATGCTAGGCCCTGTAGAAAATCTCCTACAAGCTGAGCAGGTGCGTTGTAATTACTTCATCAAGCAATAAAAGCCTTTTCTTCTCGTTTTCTTTGAAATTCTATTCATGCAAGTGGATGTTTAGATTCAAAATCATTTGAAGAAACACTCACAAGCAAAGCACTATTTGACATAGGACTATCTTGACCATATTCACTCATACCATTTATCGCTAATTTTCACTCCTCTGAACTAGCTGCTATGATATATCAACCAGGACACATACAGAAAGTGTATACACTACGATCATCTTCATGATGACTAGCTAGTTTATAACTAGCAGTAGGCAGTTTATTGTTTGTACAAGCATCACCAAATTGAGCGTGATCTATAAGATCTTTTGGATGTTCTATACGCAATCACATTGCAAAAGTTTTTTGTTCAATTTTTAGTTTTTTATCATACAGCATTTCATAAGTATCTCTGGCAGAATGTCATATAGCAAGGACAAGGTCATCTGTTGGTATTTTTTCTGAATCATTTAAAACTACAGATACTACTTTATAATCTTTAATATCTATATCTGTCAGACAAGTATCGAATCTCACGCTTCCTCACAAAGAAATTATTTTTTCTCTAAGGTTTTTCACAATATACCTTAATTTATCAGTTCATATATGAGGATGAGCATCATACATTATTTCTTCAGAAGCTCATGCATATACAAGTTCTTCAAAAATATATTTTGTTCTAGGATTGTTTATTCATGTATAAAGTTTACCATCAGAAAATGTCCCAGCTCCTCATTCACCAAATTGAACATTTGAATTTATATTCAATTTCCCAGTCTGAAAAAATTTTTCTACATCTTCAGCACGACTATCTACGTCTTTTCATCTTTCTATAAGAAGTGGTTTTAATCAAGCTTTAGCCATAATAAGTGCCGCAAAAAGCCCACTAGGTCAACTACCTACGATAATAGGACGATATTTTACCAAATCAGAATTTATTTCTTGTATTTTATAAATATATGCTTCTACAAATCTGATTTTATATTTTACTATATTTTTTTTACTTATGTGTGCTAATATTTTTCTATCGTTAAATTTTACATTCACAGAATATACAAATAAAATATTTTTCTTATCTCTTGAGTCGATTGCTTTTTTTACTATTTCAAAATTTAATACTACCTTGACCGGAGTGCTCAATATCTTAGCTATTTTATCTACAAGAATATTTTCATCATCTTTTAATAACAATATTATGCCTTCTATCCTAAGTAATTTTTTCGCCATGTATTTTTTATAAATATATTTTAAACTGATTATCAAAGCCAATCATATTGTATTCAGTTAGATATTCAATCAAAGCTTTTTTGCTTTTTTTTTAAAATAGTTTATAATTTAAATAATCTTTAATACTTCTCTACTACTTATGAAATTAACCTTTTGCGGAGCAGCCAAAATAGTGACCTGATCTTGCTATCTGATAGAAACTTGAAATACAAAATTTCTAGTAGATTGTGGTATGTTCCAATGACCCAAAGAAATATCGAGACTCAATTATGAGCCATTTCTTTTCAATCCTGCAGAAATAGATTTTCTATTACTTACTCACGCACATATCGATCATTGTGGATTGATACCAAAACTACATAAACAAGGTTTTGAAGGAAAGATATATACAACATCTGCCACAAGAGACATCTGCGATATCATACTAGAAGACTCTGCAGAAATCCAAGAAAAAAGTACAGAACAAGAAAATAAAAGAAGAGCAAGAATAGGTCAAGAACCTAGACTTCCATTATATACCAAAAAAGATGCAGCCAAATGTATGCCACTATTCAGAATAGTAGAATACAAAAAAACATATAAAATAAATGATAATGTAGAGGTCAGATATCAAGATGCATGACATATCATGTGATCAGCTAGTATAGAAGTATGGATCAATGAAAATTGAACAACAAAGAAATTAGTCTTTTCTGGAGATATAGGACAACGGAATACTCCTATTATTCAAGATCCAACTTTAATCCAAGATGCTGATTACCTATTTATGGAATCTACCTATGGAGACAGATTACATGAGGATAGTGCTGGTAAAGAAGAACTTCTTTTGAAATATACTATGGATACTTACAAAAAATGATGAAAATTACTAATCCCCTCCTTCTCTGTAGAAAGAACTCAAGAACTCCTGTATTTTTTCAATATCTTAATAAGCAAATGAAAATTTCCCAAAGAAAATATTTTTTTGGATAGTCCCTTATCTATCAAAGCAACGGAAATATTTAAAAAACATACTGAAAATTATGATAACGAAGCCTTAAATAAATATCCACATGCTTTTGATTTTGCGCAGTTACAATATAGTGAAAGTGTCGAAGATTCTCAAAAATTAAATAATTATAACGAACCATGTATCGTCATCGCTGGTAACGGAATGTGCACAGCCTGAAGAATTATGCATCATATCAAACACTGATTGTGGGATAGTAGAAATACATTATTATTTGTATGATATCAAGCAGAGTGAACACTTTGAAGAAATATTTTAGAATGAGACAAAAATATAAAAGTAATGGACGCAGAAATCGCAGTTAGAGCTGATATATTAAAAATAAATTGATTTTCTGGACATGCAGGTTATGACCAACTGATGAAACGAGCATGATGATTTACCAATCCACCAAAAAAAACTTTCATAGTCCACTGAGAAGAAAAAGCACAGACAGCAATGAAATCTAGACTAGAAGAAATATGATTCACATGTGAAATCCCTAGTATCAAAGATGTTGTAGAACTATAAAGACTCATAGCAAAATTTGCTTTATTAATTTCAGCTGAAAAGATTACCTCGACTAAGCAAACCAAGGCCGAACAAAATGGTCTGGACCCCGAACAGTCGGGGCGAGGTTGTGAGGCTTGAGTTTTTGCTTACTTTTGAGTCAAGTCAAAAGTAAGTCTTAGCGAAGCGTCTGATTAAAATACAGAAAACATTACAAACAACTTTATTTGCATATTCATAAAGAATCTATAATTTTAATCTAATTTAATCTCTCCTCCTAAATGAAACAAAGAAATTATAAATACCTTACTCTAATAACTGTGTTTTTTGTCACAGTGCTTCTTATATCTAATATTGTTTCTACAAAAATTACAAATATTTGACCCCTTACCTTCGATGCTGGAACAATACTTTTTCCATTAAGTTATATTTTTTGAGATATCCTTACAGAAGTTTATGGATATAAACAAAGTAGAAAAATAATATGGATGTGATTTGGTGCAGCACTATTGATGGCAGCGATTATAATTATAGTCGGTCTTCTACCATCAGCTGCTGATCGACCATATCAAGAAGCATATCAAAATATACTCTGACTGACCCCTAGGATAGTATTGGCAAGCCTGATAGCATATTTTGCATGAGAATTTTCCAATTCATATCTGCTTGCAAAAATCAAAATATGGATGAAAGGAAAAAAGTTACGAATAAGGACTATTTGATCTACTACTATAAGTCAGATTTTAGATACAGGATTATTTGTATTTATAGCATTTTTTTGAATATTTGAACCAAGTTTACTATGGACAATATTAGTATCTAACTATATCTTCAAAGTATGAATAGAAATCTTATTTACACCACTCACTTATATTATAACCAATAAATTAAAAAAATCTGAATGAGAAGATTATTATGACCACAAAACAGACTTTAATCCATTCATAATTAATTAATACAATTTAAAATAGTTTTTTTAATACCTAACAATCAAAGATGGAACTACTCATTACGTGACTGATATTATCAATCGGAATTAACTTAATAATGTTTATACCTGCCTACTTTTTTAAAACAGACAAATTGACAGATATAAGCTACGCGCTGACATTTATAACATTAGCCGTATTGATAATAATTTATCAAGATATATGGATAATTAGCTTCATGATTATCATCCGAGCAATTAGATTATGAACATATTTACTAATCAGGATTATGAAGATCCAAAAAGATAATAGGTTTGATGAAATGAGAAATGATCGAAAAAAATTTATAAAATTCTGGCTTCTACAATGATTGAGCGTAGCTATTATTTCTAGTGCACTTTTGTTGTCTACAAGCAACGATGTTTGGATAATTTGAATTATAATACGAGCAATAGGATTGCTTATAGAAAGTGTTGCTGATTATCAAAATTTTCAATTTATTTTAAATAAAAAAAATTGATGGATACAGACATGAATATGGAAATATTCTAGACATCCAAATTATTTTGGGGAAATACTTTGTCGAATATGAGTTTATATTGCGGCTTTCCCATCGCTTTTAAATACAAGTAAAATTATAGCTCTTATAAGTCCATTATTTATCATCATCCTTCTTTTATTTGTTTCTTGAATTCCATTATTAGAAAAGAGCTGAAACAAAAAACGATGAGATAATAAAGAGTATAAAAAATATATCAAAAAAACTAGTATACTTATACCACGATTCAATAAATAAAAATAGCACATTAAAAATTTATAATTTAAAATAATTTTTAAATGTATAGCTATAAAAACATAAATATTCAACGATTAGGTCACGACTGATTTCTGATATGATATAAATGAAAAAATATCTGCATAGATCCTTTTGAAATCAAAGAAATAATTCAAGCTGATTATCTTTTTATTACTCACAATCATAGAGATCACCTCAGTCTTGATGATATCAGCAAAGTTATAAAAGATAATACAATCATAGTAGCCCCAGAAATATGTGAGGAAAATTTAATGTATATCCAAAATAAAAAAATCTTTGTAAATCAAAACGACAATCTGACTTTGGATGATTTTTCAATTAAAACATTGCCAGCTTATAATATAAATAAATTTAGATCCCCTTGAGTCCCATATCATCCCAAAGAGTACTGATTTGTCTGATATATTTTCAATTTTGACTGAACAAGAGTTTATCACGCATGAGACACAGATATCATACCAGAAATGGAAAATTTATATCCAGATATTGCTCTATTACCGGTAAGTTGAGTATATACCATGACAGCACAAGAAGCCCTAAATTCTATAAATATAATAAAACCTCAAATAGTTATACCTATGCATTATGATACTATTGTATGAAATATTCAAGATGCAGAATATCTCAAAGAAAATTCAGATTGTGAAGTAGTGATTTTGTAAATTATAATATTTCTTTCTTGCTTTTACCTTGATACAAAAGTACCAAAAAATCAAACAGAACAAAATCTATCGGCAAGCAGACACGTAATATATTTAATTTTATTTATGGGGCTATTCTTTCCCCATACCCCTTGACATACTTTTTGACATTGCCTCAAAAAGTATGGAAAAAACTCTAGGCCGAATATCCGCCATTTTATTCGGCCTTGTTTTGCTTAGTCAGAGTAATCTTTCCAGCTACATAAATTTGTATTTATTGCTAAAAAACTTTAGTTCTCATAGCAAAATATACGTATCTAATTACAGCTGAAAATATTATATGAATAACAAGACTTAGAAAAATCAACATGGCGGATGATTTTTCTAGCCTTTTTGGATACTTTTGTGGTAATGACAAAAGTATCTCGTCGTCTGGGGACGAGCCCCCAGATAAAAAAATATTGATCCTAGAGTTCGGACAGGAATAGCCCATAAAAAACGTTTGATATTTTTCTAATTTAAAAAAATTTTACAAAGAGATCTTGTAATACTTTTTCAATTCAATAAATACACAATATAAAATAAATATAAATATTGTCAAACAACTAAAATTTTTGTATTATGAGTTATGAAGTCGCTATCGTAATGGGAAGTGATTCCGATTTCGAAAAAATGAAACCAGCTATCAAAGAACTTAAATCTTTGGAAGTATCATTCAAAGTAAGGGTTTTATCCGCTCACAGAACTCCGGTGGAATTAGATCATTTCATCACAGATGCTCAATACAAAGGGGCAAAAGTTTTTATTGCTGGAGCTGGATTATCAGCAATGTTACCAGGAGCAATTGCAGCCAAAACTATGTTGCCTGTCATCGGAGTCCCACTTAGCGCAGATAATTCTCTGCCAATGGATTCGATCATCTCATCATTACAAATGCCTCCAGGCATTCCAGTTCTCGTTGTTGGTTTAAATGCTGCAAAAAATGCAGCTATTGCAGCTGCAAGAATAATTGCAACAAATAACGAAGACCTGGCAAAAAAATTACTTGATTCATTTCTATCAGCCAAAAATAAAGTTTTAAAAGCTGATGAAGAAATCGAAGAAAAGATTTCTAAATTGGAGTAAAAGTATTCAAGTATCATTACTATTCAAGACCGTTCTGATTTTATCAGAATGGTTTTTTTTAATTTTTTAAAGTCTGATTTATTCATTTCTCTATCTCTTTCATCCTCTTCCAAATTTCTTGAGATATTGGAACATTTATTTTATTCCCACTCGCTTTCTTGATTATATATCACAATAGATGATTATCTTCTGTCATCACTTCTCATCTAGCCCAAGAATTTATATAATATTGTTGATAGGTACTTGGTTTTTCTTTGGCGAAATTTTTTGCAACATGTAGTATGCGATATTCCACTTCTCAAGGATTGATTTCAAAAGGACTATTATCGTAAACTATATTTTCCACATCACTTATTTCTCTGGACAATTTATGCAAAGCATCATCACCGAATTCCTTTCTAAATTGATCCAAAGAATTTTCTACATCTGATCTGTAAATCACACAAAGTGAATTCAAAACCGTGTTTATCATCGCTTTAAATTCTCATTCTCTCTGCAATGCTATACTATTTACTCACTCAAAAAGATATTTCCCAAATTTTTTGCTAGTATAGTCATTCAATGTCTGCATCAAATCATTTATATTTTCTTGCTCTGTTCATTTTATAGGAGATGTCCTAGCAAATGTAAGCTTAATAGTTTTTCAATCATAATTTTTAAATGACAAATAAGGTATACATCTACTTACACTCTTGCCAAAAACATTTATCAATCTTTCTCTCACATCAAATCAATTTTGAAATGAAACAATTTTATCTACTACTTTTGGTAAAACTTCTTGAGGAATCAGAGTTTTTATAATTTCTAGTTGATCTGTACGACAACATAATAGTACAGCATCTATATCATCATATTTTATAGGAAATCATTCGTATCGATTATAGGGTTTAATTCAGGCTTCTTTATATTGTTTAGAATTTTTTCAAGAAACAGAAACTACATATACATCAGAATTTGTTTCTTTTAGCATATCATAAAATCATTGTCATAATTCTCCAAATCACATTATAACAACATTAAGTTTTTTTCAGATTTTTTCCTTAGCTTCTATAGATTCCATGATAAATAATTTATAAACAAAAAAATTTAAATCCAAACAAAAAAAATTGCAAATATTAAATATAAATTTTTTTATAAAAAAAATTTGACAAATAAGAAAAAATAGACTATAATCAAATATAATTTAATTTTTTACAATTATAAATGAAAAATTATAAACCAAATCCTTTAGCAGCATGACTTACACTCGCCATATTCCGATGAGTAACGATTGTATTTATGTGAATTTTCGGGAATATCCGAGGACAATACGAAGCTTTCGTAAATCTATTATGACAATTTTATCTAGGATATAGTATCACCATATGATGAATCATAATCTGATTTTTGTGGGCTTTGATAGATGCATTTTGTAGCGCTTTTATTATAGTTTGGTTATACAATATAATTTACAAAGCTCTGAAAAAATAAATTTATCTTATAAAAACAAAAATGAAAAAAGCTGCCCCAAAGGAGAAGTTTAACGCTTCTGAAGATCTTACTTTAACTCGATGGCAAGTATCTCTTTTTGAAATTTGTATGCTATCTGGATGAGCATTATTTACAATATATTTACCAGAATTTTTTATATCTATTGAATGGTTATTGCGAATATTACTTATCATACCTGGAATATATATTTGTTATATCCATTTTAAGGAAGCAAATAAATAATTTTAAATATTTTAATTTATCAAAAATAAAATGAAAAAAGAAAAATTTAATCTATTAAAAGATGTCACTCTTACACAACGACAAGTATCTATATTTAAATTATGTATGTTTTCATGTTGAATATTATTTACTATTTATCTTCATGATTTTTTCCTTAATACAGAATGGTTACGATGGATTTTAGCTCTTATACCAGCAATTTATCTATCATATATATATTTCTCACCAACACCAAAAATTAACACAAAAAAAAGAAAATAAAAGCACAAATAAACTGCAGACAAAAAAAACATAGAAATACAAAGTTTGCAGTTTTTTTTATACCAAGAAAATAATTATAAAATGCCAAAAAATCACTAAAAAAAGTATATAAAAATTTGACAAAAATTTCAAGTTCAGATATAATTTATATATAAAGTTTTTAAAAGAATTTTAACTATGAAAATCAACAAATTATTATTTTTAATAATCATCTTAATTATAGGTTTTTTTTGTATTACAAATATTAGCAAATCAGATAATACAATGGTATGATATTCTGATTCAAAATTTTTATATTCATGAAATGAAATAGATACAATATCTTTTGAAATATCTTGATGAGTACAAACTTGAATTACAATAAAAATATACAACAAAGAAGACAAAGACATGACATATAAACTTTGATGAGTAGATGCTAGCAAAACAAACGATGGCTTTAATAATAAAGCATGTTTAAGTGAAAAAGAGACATCAGTTTTTTGACAATATATTTCTTGAGATAAATCTAGCAAAACAATCCCCGCATGAGGAAGTTGAATACGAAATCTAACAGTCCAATTCCCCAATTATTATAGTTGATTATTCAATTGATGTGTTACATTTTATCCAAGTATAACATGATGAAATACAATAGATACATTACCACGTAGATGAAATTTTATAGATGCAATTGTTCATCCTACTTGAAGAAGCGTAATAGTTAAAAGTTTTGCATCCAATCGTGTATGATGATTAAACAATTCATGATTAATAAAAATATATAATTCAAATAAAATTCTTCAAAGAAGCATAGAAGTATGAATAAATGAAAATTGAACATGAGAAATATTCACAGATATAGCGCCTGGTAATTATTATATTATATTCAAAGGACAGTCTCATTTAATTTCATATATTAGTTGATATCTATTAGAATTATCCGACCCTACATTAGATTTCACAACATGAACAAATTTATACTGATGACAACAAAAGAATATGACACAAGACGATTGATACAAATATCAAACAGCTTGAGATTTAAAAAATGGTTATTGAATTTATGATTATATGATAAATTGAAACGATATAACTATTCTGACAAAAAACTGATTATTTGACAATTGAATATCCATATTAGATCCAAGAAATTTAAACTGAGATACAGCAATAAATGCTTCAGACATAGCAGTAATATGAATAAATTTTGAAAAAACAGATTTTTATTATAATCATACATTTAATCGATAAAATTATTTTATATGTCAAAAAAAATTATTAAAAAAGTCTTAATAACAAGCTGAATAATAATCGCAACACGATTGAATGTTTTTGCTGCCGATCCAAGTTTTTATATAAATCCAACATCATGAACAAATTTAAAATTATATTGTAAATATATATTCAATATTAAACTCAATGCGTGATGACAAAATTATAATGGATTTTACAGTGCCATCAAATTTAATTCTTGAGAAATAAATATATCACATAGTTCAATAGATAGTTTTTTTACAAATACAGCTTCAGGCATAAAAGATTGATACATCTATAAAACTCAGTGAGCCGCCATGACATGAAGTATTATAGACAGAAATTTATCTAATTTTATCTTTAATAGTAAAAGTAACATAACATGAACTATATTAACTTTTACAAATTGCGACTGATGAACACCAACTTTTGGAACCTGAACAACAGACGATTGTGCAGTGCTTAACTGATATTTATTATGATGATATGATATATTAGCATGATTAGACAACTCTTCATATACTTTTTCTGCATTACCATGCATACCAGATGTTAATAGTCCAATCATAACAAACATAAATATAACCGGTTGAGCAAGCAAAATTCCTAGTAATCAAATAATATCAATGTTATTAAACGATTGGACTAATAGTCCCAATAGCAATGAACCATGACCGCTCCCACTAGAAAACAATAAAAGAAGCCACTATCGATATTCTTGATGAGCGACAATATTATCAAACTATGTACAAGCTCCTATCACCGTTGACAATCAAGAATGAGTAAATAGTTGAAGCATAAAAGTAACTGTAACAGCGCCAAACTACCCAAGTTATTGAACATATGTTTTATCATGATCTAGTTTAAACATAAGCGACTTCGAATGAAATTCAACAATAAATAAATTTACCTGGAATAGTAATATCAGATGATACAACATATTTTTTAATCCTCCTAATCCATATCCAATAGAAAAACAAATCAACGTTTCAATAATAGTAAGCGATAGACCAAATGAATTTTGAGAAATACACACCGGTACAAGCTCCTTTAGTTTCAATGCTCCAATAGCTCCAACAATAAATATGTTAGCTCCATATCCAACAACCTTTGTAAATCCAAGAATCAACGAAATAAAATTTTATATATCTGATGATTGGGCTGGAATAAATACATGAAGTATAAAATTAACTATACCGGAAATATATTCATGATCAGAATTAATGATGAGTTGACATACTTACTCATGAAACGAACTTACATTTATACTTTCTTGATGAAGTGAGTGACTATGAAATAGTTGAAAATATATTGTAAGTTTTGTCCCCAAACGAGATTTCCCAAACAATAAATGAATTATTATAACATGAATCTTTAATGATTTAGCTTGAACAACATGATTTGCTAATTTCAGTTTTCAAACAAGGCCCGATTGTTGATATTTTTGATGTTCAACAATATTATGAATAGATATAGATTGAATAGTATCATATTTTGATTGAGAGATTTTAATTATAACTTGAACAAATCCAGATTGACCATATCCATATCTTACATGAATAGACAATAATATAATGATGTGCTGACCCATAAATTTTACATGAACAACGCTCACATGAAATATACAACTAGAAAATAATAATTGAATATCAGTTTTGTGAACATTCTATACATGAGCGAATTTATATATTACAGGTTTAGATATCATGCTAAGCTGAAATACAATTTTTATCCAATAAAGCGCAGAAAAAAGATGAAAACAATAAAAAAAATCAGCATATTATTCACTATAATATTATCATCAATAATATCTTTTTCTGACGCCTCAGAATTATCTTTACAGCCAACTAACTGATCATATTCTCCATGATGCATGTTATGAATAGATATAGTAATGGATCCTAATTGAGAAGCAATATCAGCAAGCGATATAATATTAGAAAGTTCAATGGAATTTATAAAATTTGAACCAACAAAATTATTCCCATATTTTTTCCCTGCTAGGACAAGTGGCAATGTAACACATATAATTTGATTCACAGCACTATGACCATCACAACGAATAAAAGAATGATGAATAATATGAAAAGTATATTTTAAGCCAAAAGATAAATTAAATAAAGACTGACTCATTAGATTCGTATTCAAATGAAAATGAGACACAACAGATACAAATTTAAGTTTATGATGAGGGATAGACTCTCTTGAAAAACAACCACAAGATTGATTATATAAATTTAATTGAACTAACTGTGAATATCTAGAAGAAGATATTGATAACTTAGATTTTTCTGAATGAGTACACCAAATAGCAAATAAAATAACAAAAGATCATAATAATCAACTATTATCACAATCACGAGAAAATAATAAATCTTATATAATATCCTTATTTATTTTGATAGTCATCATAGTTATTTACTTCAAGGTATCCAAATGAAAATCAAAGAAAAAGTAACAAATAAATTCAAAAAAACTTTGATAATAACTTGATTAGTTATGATTTTTTGACTAACACAAAAAATAAATTCTCAATACTATTATTACGAAACGCCAAATACATACCAACAATGATGTGCAGAGACACTAAATGTAAGAATAAATACAGAATGAAAAGAGGTAAAAGCATGACGTTTCCATACTATATTAGATCCAACAAAAATAAGTTATTCAAATAGTTCTGACTATAACACGTTAAGAAATAATTTATTTGATGCGAGTGCTCAAGTTTTTGCAAATCGATCTTCTACATCCTCACCATCTCGAAAATCATGATCAAATTATACAATACTACAAGTAGATCTATCAAACAGCGTTTCAACATACAATTGAAACTGAGGGCTATACTGAACAATTAAATTTACACCACTATATAATATATCTCCTTATAGTGGATCTTTTGGGATGGAGTTTAATCCCATAAACAGCTGATGTGATTCTACAGCAACCATAGAAACAACCTTAAGTATGGATTGATGTGACACTATCAATGTAAATAACCAACTATCTTATCTAACATGAACTTATAATTTTGCACAAGAACCATGTATTTCAGATACAAATAATCCAAATATAAATATGTTAAATCCCATAGACAATGCACCTAAACAAACTAAACTAAGCTGAATCAACTTATCTTTAAATGAAGCTGACTGAGCAAATTGAACCAACAACGTACCATACATACGAACATGATGAATATGGACATGAAATCCATGATGAATAATATCTAACCAGTATTGAATAGATCTAAACTCATTCAGCCTCAATATACAATGAAATTGAGAAGACAAAACTTTTACATGATGAAGTTCATGAGTAACAGCAATATGAAACGGCAAAACACGACAAGATAATATAAAAAGTTATAATATAAATATAGCTCCATCAGAACTTTTTGATTATTGAATAGAAAAAGTAATTATCATAACAACAAATGTATCTGATCGTATATGAAGACAAGCAAACGAAAAAACAATTACATTTAATCATCCAAGAGCGCCACGATTACACTGACAAGTCAGTCCCAATAATTGAGCAATTTTTGTAAATTTATCTGCTCCAATAAAATTCTTTATAAGGGATGATCGAGCTTGAGTAAACAGCGGATCTATCAAAGTTACTTTATCGTGAACAAACTGAACAAACTATGGCCCATACATTTTTAGTGGAATCATTTTAAATTTATCATGAGTAAGTTCTGATGCCAACCAACCAGATTATTATATAAACCTTACAAATCATCCCGATTTCCCTGCATCATGAAATATAAGGATGAATATAGAAGCAGAAGACATGGCAGAAAACAGATTATCACAAAATTACAATTTTTCTACTAGACCATCATGTTCGGAATTACAATGTTGCGAAGTAACAATAATTACAAAAAATGAAGAAATAAAATATAGTCAAAATATGCTTTATATTTCATGATGAAGTTCTCCAATATTTTATACATGAATAGATTGATCTTGATACGTAAATTGTAATTCACAAAATATATGAATGAAAATATACAAATGAGAATCTATAAATTCATGACTAGCTACAACACTATCATCATACTATGATAACAAAGAAATAGTTTTATCTTGAAGAAACTGAATCAAAGCTATTCTTTCGGGAGATACAATATATCTATCAATTATAAATTTATTTTGATACAATTTGACTTGAGCTATATTATTTAGCTGACGAGAATTAGAAACTTGAACTTTTGTATGACCTGAAGATTTAGATTTAACAATAAATAATTCATTTAATACATGAATAGTTATGCAATCTACCTGAAATGCAGCATCTACCTGAGTAATAGAAGCTTATATAGAGTCTGGTACAAGCATAATCCAAACATGATCAACATGCACACCTATTGTTATATGACATCCTATATTTACTTGAAAAAACTATGCAGAAGCAAGTTTAACAAACTATAATATTTATACCACATTTAAAATTTGATTTACATGTCTTTGATCAATAGCAAAATTTTACAATATGTCTGGTAACTTAAAAGAAATCGAAATAAGGGTAAGAGACAGTAGCTTAATAACAAGTTGAATAACAAAAGTACGATATTCAGCAGATCTTGTAAACCGAAATGCAATGTGAACAGCAAACGTAGTAAATAACGTAGCATCATTCAAAACAAATCTTTTTGCATATTTCGCAATATGAAATGACAAACCTACACGGGAGAATCCACCTACAACATGATGTATTTGATGTGGTTGAGGCATAAAAATAATTATAGATGAGTGTCCAGATGGAGATTTTTCACCAAGTTATTATGATAGAGACTGCTGATCAGAAGATTCTCACAATATAGTAAATTATTGTTGAGTATGAAGGACTAAATATTCACAAGAACGAGTAGATGCTTTTCAGTATGCTTATTGACTATGAATAACAACAGTATGTCCAATAGAAGATGCTAACTTAGATTGATACATACTCAGAAAAGAACTAGCTAAAATGATATCAGAATTTGCTATTAAAGTGATTTGATTATATCCAGATTTCTCCAAATATGAATGTGACCGTTATAGAGATATTTGAAAAGAATCTGAAGAATTACAATTTTATATGAAACTTTCATGTAGATTATGACTAATGTGATTACATACAGATTGAATTACTGTCAAATCAAATTTTGATCCAAATGATTATGTAGATAGAGCTCAATTTGGAACAATTATGTCTAGATTAATTTTTGGATGAAAGTACAATTGAAACGAAGATAATTGGTATATTGACCATTTAAAAGCATTAAGAAAATACAAAATAATGAAATACATAGATAATCCAGCAATGAAAGAACTTAGAGCATATGTAATGATTATGATGCAACGCACAGATGAAAGTTGAATAACTAGAGATATACGTTCTGCAACAGATTTTATCAATTGAGCTCGTAATCTGTGGGATATAAATTTATATAACGATTCATCTCAAGAATAGCAATTTGCAATTTCAACAAATTTACTTAGATACGATATATATTTACATATAAATATAAAATGTTTAAGTTTTTTAAAAGAGCTTTTAGAAAGCATAGAGATTATATCTTGGTTATCTCAGGATGATGAACCAAATGATTTTATGCTTTATGAATTTTAAAATGATTAGAAGAGCTTTGATTGAAGGATAGAATATGAATAGTTTATTGAGTTAGCGTGTGATGAATCATAGGGGCTTACCGATGTAGTGGATATTCTGCACAAGAAATATTTAATAAATTTATAGATTTTAAAATTTTTTGAATAACAAAAATAAATTTTTTCCCCAATATAAGCATATTAAAAAATAGTTTTTTAAAAAAACACTTTGAAGAAGATTTACCAGATAGTTTTTGAAAATTAAATAAGACATTACATATATGAGCGACGAATATAAATACATGAAAATTTATATTATTCAACAAGTGAGATCTTATAACACCGCTACTTGGTAGCATGGCTATACCATGAATATTCCCAAACATAAAATACAAAACATATAATCTAATAGATTGATGAGCGACAAATAATTTTCCTGTAGACATAGCTCGCAAACAACATCCAAAAAATAAAATAATCTGAATAAATCTAAATAAATTTACAGAACATCAAGAAATAAAAAACATATTTGATAGTCTTTCCATATCTTTAGATATATTACTAAGGAATAGAGCAATGCTAAGGTCAGATAAAGTAAATTACCTTTTCTACAACGACACATGATTAAAAATATTGGATACCAAATCATCTAAAATGAAAAAAGCCTTTGAAAAAGGCTATGCAGACTGCCTAGAAAAATTTAAATAAATCTTATCACTTTCTTATCTCGCAATTATGTACATATCTAGAGGCAATTTGTTGAAATTCAAATAGTTCATCATCAGTAAACGGCCTTCAACCAAAATCAGGATCTAATGTATTTCAACCTATATAATTTTGTAGATAATAATTTTTTGCTCATCTAATATAATGCGCCATGGCTTCTATATCATCAATTGTATGTAATCACTTTGCTACGGTTGTCCTATATTCATAATCTATATTTCACTCAAGCAAAACCTGTAAAAGTTTTTGATAACTTATAAAAAATTCAGCTGGTTGACTAATTCATATAGCTTGTTCATACAAAGGTAAACTATGTTTCAAATCAACTGCCACATAGTCCAATATTCAATCCTGAATCATTCTCTTAACTACCTTATAATCCCTACCGTTTGTATCTAATTTCACAAGAAATCACATTTCTTTAATCTTTTTTGCAAATTCATACAAGTCATTTTGTAATGTCGGCTCTCAACCACATATACTTACGCCATCTAGTAATCATCTTCTATTATCAAGAAAATTTAAAAAAGCTGACTCTGGAATCAAATCATTTTGAAACAACATCATTTTTTCTGGTAATACACATTCAGGATTATGACAAAAATGACAACGAAAATTACATCATTGAGTAAAAATCACACAGGCAATTTTACCTGGATAATCTATCATTGTTGATTGCTGTATACCTGCTAGTTTCACTTTTATAACAATAAATTATAAATCCAAAATTATTTTTATCCTAATAATTGTCTTACCCATATTTCTCATGCCCTGTCACACAGGATAAAAACTAGGATAAATCTTATATGTTTTATTTTTTATATTTATTTCCTCATGTTCATCTTTTTGATAGTCAGATACTTTTATATTTTTTCCAAGCAAAATCGAGCTTACTTGATTACCAAAACAAATTATCTTTTTTGGCTGTATCATATCAATTTCTTGAAAAATCAATTTCAAATATTCTTTGAATACATTATCATGAAGATGTCTTGCATCACTCTGAGTACATTTAGCAAGATTGCTAATATATACCTTATCTTGTGCTAATCATCTATATAAATCCAAACAAAAATCTTGCTTCCGATCAAGAGCTTTCATTGAAGATATTTGATCAAAAACATTTTTGGGGATAAGTCCTATCTTGTGAAATAATTTCCAAATATTCTTTGTACCAAGCCATGGAGCCTGTAATCATTGCCATTTTTTATCTGCAGAGATATTTTTTCAAGTAGGATTCATAAAAATAAAAAATAAATTTGGCTTATTTATACATCCTGCCCCATAAACAGAATTCAAATTTTTATCTCAAAATTTCTCTTGAAGCTTATCAAAAGAAGAAAACAAATTTTCTAATTGTAATTTGATTTCATCCATACAAATTTATCTTAGTTATAAATTTACTATTAATATTTTATCAAAAATAAAAAGTAAAGTTTTGTTCAATAGAATCTATTTTTATTTTTCTATATTTCAACTTTACTTTGAATATTTTAATTCTTATATATCGTTTTATCTAAATAATTTTTAAGTACTTTTTCACTAGGGAAGAACAATGGTTTGGGTAAGTTATTCAAATCAAATCGTTCTCGCTTAGTAATTTCATCCGGCTCCATCACTTGAGCTTCTCATTCAACATCCTCACAAAGGAATCCTATGGTTACAAAATGTTTATCTGGGACAATATCATTTGCTATACTAATAATTTTTATTGTATCCTTGTTTATTTTAAGTCATGTTTCTTCCAAAGTTTCACGATAACAAGTTTCCTCGAAACTCTCATGAAAATGCATCTTTCCTCCTGGCATAGTCCATGTTCATTCTCAGTGAAGTTCACTATCTGCTTTTTCAGGATCATCATGCCTTTTTCCAAGTAAAATTTTTCAATCCCTAAATATCATCACTCCAAATCACACTCATATCTTGTTGTTTTCACTCATATCCATAAAAAAACAGACTAAAAACATTTTTTTGTTATTACAAACTTGAGAAAGTTTTCTTTATTTTTTTTAATTTTATTGATTGTTATCTGATATGTTTTTTATTGGTGCCATTTTAAATAGATAAGCTATAGATTCAGATGCCGCTCTGAATGCCTTTGGATTTCTAAAATCCATATTATCTATATCAATACCTTGACTATTAGATAATCAATCTGTTTGTTTAAATTTTATATTAGTTCAAGGCCTTAATTCGCTTTTAGGTGGCTTTTGATATACCATAACATACTATTAAAATAGCTAAAATAAATCTTTACTATTTTATATCCATATATTTTAATTTTTCATAAGACCTATCCACATGGACAAGACGCAATTGCAAATTTTCTTACAAATTCAGAATTAGAAGACTTCTGTTCATCAAAATATTTTCTAGAATAAAATTCTGATTTTTTTCAAATATTATAATGACTTACTGGTCTCAGATATCCCATTACTCTAGTATAAACTTGACATGGAGTTCTTTGAATCTCCTTTCCATCTTTGTTGTAGAAGCTTTGCATTTTTTTTGATTTATAAATTAAAATATTTTTTTACTATCTAACTATGTTAATCAACTCTCCTATCTTTTAATACTCTAAGTTTCTCACTATCAGAAGTATACTTAGATCTTATTTCCATATTAAATTCTTCTCAAGCATATCACATTTCCTTATCGCATTTGGGGCAAAAGTCATGTTCTCATACAATATAACCATGCTTAGGACATATAGAAAACACAGGAGATATAGTAATATAAGGAAGTTGATAATTTTCTATAACCTTTTTTACAAGATTTTTACATGATTTCGCATCAGAGATTCTTTCTCACATATAAAGATGTAAAACAGTTCATCAAGTATATTTACATTGTAATTCATTTTGCATTTCAAGAGCTTCAAATGGATCATCAGTATATCCCACAGGAAGTTGAGTAGAATTTGTATAATAAGGAGCATCGTTTGTTCAAGCTTGAATAATATTTGGAATCTGTTTTTTATCTTCCTTGGCAAATCTATAAGTCGTCCCTTCTGCAGGTGTAGCTTCTAAATTGTATAAATTACCAGTTTCTTCTTGATATTCTTTTAATTTTTCTCTCATATAATCCATCATTTCAATCGCAAATTTCTTTCATCGGTCAGTCGAGACATCTTCTTTTCAATTTGTAAAGTTTTGTATAGCTTCATTCATTCAATTTATACCTATAGTAGAAAAATGATTTCTAAATGAATGTAAATATCTCTTTGTATACGGATATAATCAAGCTTCCAATCGTTTTGTTATTTCTTTTCTCTTTAGTTCCAACGACGTCTTAGCTAAGTTCATAAGATATATCAGTTGATTTTTAAATCATTCTTTATCATCTTTGAAATTATATCATATCCTAGCAAGATTTATTGTAACTACTCATATTGATCCTGTCATTTCAGCTGACCCAAAAAGTCCGTTTCATCTCTTTTCAAGTTGAGTCAAATCCAGTTGAAGTCTACAACACATAGATCTCACAGCTCATGGTTTATAAGCATCAGGATTATCTATTTTTGCAATTTTTCAATCTTTATTTTTTTTTACTTTAAATTGAGATCATACAAAATTTTGAAAATAAGGTATTCAATACTTAGCTGTCATTTCAAATAACAAATCTATATCTGGATCATCCCACGGAAAATCTTCAGTAATATTGTAAGTTGGAATTGGGAAAGTAAATACAGCACCAGTCCAATCTCCAGCAGTATAGACCTCTATCAAAATTCTATTTATAAGTTTCATTTCTTCTTCTAGCTCTCAGAATTTTTTTGGATAATATCATTTTTCGATTCATCAAAGCATAAGAGATTTATCTTTTAAATCTTCGGGACACTTCCAATCAAGGGTAATATTTGTAAACGGAGTCTGAGTACCTCGTCTAGAAGGGACATTCAATCAAAAAATAAAATTCTGTAATTGTTGTTTAACATATTTATAGGTTTTTAAATCTACATATTCTTTCTTTTTTTCTTCTGATTCGAAATGTGCTCACGATATTTCCATATCTTCATATAATTCAGTCTTAAACTTATGAACAAATGGAGCTAAATAAGTATCAAATGATGAAAAAGCTTGCGCTCACGCCCATTCATTTTGTAATGTTCAAAAAAAGTTGATCATCTGATTCACTGTCGCTTGTAGATTTTTTGGCGGAGCTGATTGTACTCTATTGTTTAGCCCATTGAATCATTCTTCAAGAAGCTGTCTAAGGCTCCATCATGCACAATATCAAGAAAACATATCAAGATCATGTATATGTATATCACCATTTCTATGAGAGTTTCCTATTTCAGCAGGATATACATGACTAAGCCAATAATTTGCAATTACTTTTCAAGAGACATTTAATATCAATCATCATAATGAATATCATTGATTTGCATTGGCATTTACTCTCCAATCACTTTGTTGAAGGTATTCGTCCATGGTATTTCATACCTCTACAACAACACTTTTTGTAGCTCTAGATTCAGCTCTCTTTTGACGATAAAGTATATAATTTTTTGCAACATCGACAAATCATTCTTGCATCAAAGTTTCTTCTACTATATCCTGTATGGCTTCCACATCTGGAATCTCTTTTCATATTTTTTTATCTATTGCTTTAACAATTTTAGTAGTAATTGATTTTAAATCTTCAGCAACAGTTGTACCAACTGATTCAAAAGCGAGCCTAATTGCTTTTTCAATTTTTGCTTTATCAAAATCTACAATAGCTCAATTTCTTTTTCTAACTTTATAAATCGCCATTCTTCTAATTTATAATTTATAATTTAAAATTTATAATTATTTTAGTATTTACATATCTAAGAAAATATACAATATATTGTGTCTATGTTCCAAGGTTGACCCCTATATATGGTATTAAACAATAAATACAACGGAAATTTCATTAAAATTTTCCTGTCCTGATATATATTAGTTAGCGACTTTTTAACACTATTTGTCAAAAAAACCCCCCTAAATCCAATAACAAGATAAAATACAAAAAAACGCTGGTTATAAAGCTCTTTTTATAATCTATTTTTTTATCAATTTTTTAACATTTCCCTTCAATTCAAAACTTCCATTAATTGATTGTTTTTATAAAATCCTGATCAATTTTTATAAATAGACTCTAGAACAGATAAAAGACTTTTTTTTGTTCAATCGCTAAATTCATTTTCAATTATAGATTTCACTATCAAAAATTGTTCAAAATCTTTCGCATCTTCATAATCTTGTACAGCATTAAATAACATAAATAATCGTTTAGAAAATAAAGTTTTAAAAAAAATCCCATCAGATGTTGAGGGATATATTTTTTGAAAAACCTCCACCAAGATATATTTTCAGATTTTAATTTCAAGATAAAAAACAGTTTCAAAAACACTATTTGTCATTCCTGTCTCATCTCCCAGTTTACTGGGATGCAACCGGAATCTTATTTTATGATATATAGTAGATTCCGGCTGCAATGAATAACGCCGAAATGACAGTAAAAATGTTTTAGAAAAAAATCTCTCCGGGGAAAACCAAGAGAGACTTTGTTATAAAATTAATAAGTATTATTTACCCACATAATTAAATGGGGTAATAGCCTTGAGTTCATCTTTTACATCATTACTCAATTGAAGTTTATCAATCCAATAATGAATCATTTCCTTTGAAATCACTCCATTTTCTCCAATACGAGTAAGTTCTTTAAGAGCAGAATAAGGATCAGGATAATTTTCTCTACGAAGAATTGTCTGAATACCCTCTGAAACTACAGCCCAATTAGACTGAAGATCACACATTATTTCCCTCACATTTGGTTCCACCTTCCCAAAAGCTTTCTTCAAAGATCCAATAGCAATCAACATATGAGAGAACGGGATTCCGATAATTCTCTCAACAGTCGAACCGCTCAAATCACGTTGCAAGCGTGAGACCGGAAGTTTAGTTGAAAGATGTTCAAAGAGAGCAATCGCAATACCAGCATTTCCTTCTCCATTTTCAAAGTCAATCGGATTGACCTTATGCGGCATAGCTGATGAACCCACCTCATCCTTTTTCGGCTTCTGGTTGAAATAGTTCATCGAAATATAAGACCACATATCACGTGCCATATCGATAAACACAGTGTTGATTCTCTTACAGATATCAAAGATCTCCGCAAGGTTATCATAATTTTCAATCTGTGTTGTCGTCTGTTGCCTGACAAGACCAAACTTATCCATCAAAAATTTATTTGCCCATTGATGCCAATCAATATCAGGATAAGCAAGATAATGAGCGTTAAAGTTACCAGTAGCTCCACCAAATTTCGCTTCAAACTGATAATTTTTTAACTGTTGAATAAGTTTATCTAATCTTTCAACAAAAACTCTGATTTCTTTACCAAGCATTGTTGGAGATGCTGGCTGTCCATGGGTATGGGCAAGCATAGGAATGTTCATCCAAGCAGAAGAAAGACCGTGAATAAAACACGAAAGATCTTCAAGCGCAGGAATAATAACATCACACAACGCATCAAACAACATCTCATTCACAGCAGGACTATTGATGTCATAAGATGTCAATCCAAAATGAATAAATTCTTTGTACTGACCGATATCATTTTGGTCAAAAACATCTCTGAGATAATACTCTACGGCCTTCATATCATGCGCTGTTACTTTTTCTTTCGCTTTAATGATAAAAGCTACATCTTCAGAAAAGTTTTCTACAAGAGAATCTAAAACCCCAAATTTTTCCCTAGGGAAATCTTTCAACTGAGGAAGGATGTCACACAATGCTTTAAAGTATTCAACCTCTATCTTAATCCTATACTGGATTAAAGCATACTCAGAAAAAAAATTTCTCAAGTTTACTGTTCTGTCAGCATAACGCCCATCAACAGGAGAAATCGCTGTTAATTGATTTAACGACAAAACCACACCTTTGTTTTTCATAAGATTTTATTTTTATTGGTTTATATTAAGTTTTTATTTTTTACGAAGTTATGTATTCAATAAAAAAAGTCAATATCAATATTTTAGTAGGTCATACTTTTACTTGATTTATAATTCAAAATATATTATACTAAATCAATGATTTAATAATCATTGGAAAAACAAATGAAAAAAACTACTCTAACAAACACTACTACGATAACAACCAAAGTCTGGTAGGAGTTTAACGTTAGAGAAAATTTATTGAAGCTCCTGCCAAAAATACGCAAGGAGATTTTTTTTATTTATAATTACTTGTCATCCTGAGTAAAACGAAGGATATAATAAAATTCATACTCTTCATTATACTCAGAATGACAAAAAAATTACATTTATTATTATAACAGACAACCATGAACGAACTATTAAAACCCCGCCATAGCCTAGCACATATACTTGCTCAAGCTATACAAAGATCAGTAGATCCATTAGCAAGACTAGGAATTTGACCAGCGATAGATGTCTGATTTTATTATGATTTTATTTTTTCAGACGGAGTAGAATTCAAAGAAGAAAATCTAAAAGACCTGACAAAATATATGCAAAAAATCACCAAAGAAAATCAGCCCTTTCATAGGATAGAAACAGCTTACGACCAAGCAAAAGAAATTATCAAAATCATGTGAGAAGAATTTAAAATCGAATTACTCGATGAATTCAAATCTCAGTGAGAGACAGTTTTTTCTTTTTATATCAATACTATTTCACTAGAAGCAAAAGACAGATTACTCAAAGACGTTAAACCTTGATACCTAGAAAAATATAACAAGATTAATGAATTTCTCATTTCACATTCCTCATTTCACATTGAAGGTAACTTCGTTACCTTTATCGATATGTGTGAATGACCTCATCTAGAAAACACAAAAGAAATAACTAGCGATTCGTTTAAAGCAGATAAAATTGCTTGAGCTTATCGAAGATGAAATGAAAAAAATCCAATGATGACAAGAATTTACGGACTTGCTTTTGAAAATAAGGAAAAGCTTAAAGAATATGAAGCACTCATGGAAGAAGCAAAAAAACGTGATCATAGAGTACTAGGAAAGAAACTGTGATTATTCACATTCTCTGAAAATGTATGATTATGACTACCACTTTGGATGCCAAAATGAGCACTACTTTTCAAAACTATTGAAGATTTTTGGAATAAAGAACATTTAAACAACTGATATGATTTTGTAAGGACTCCTCATATATGAAATAAAAAACTTCGAGAAAGGTCATGACATCGATGATTCTATTCCAACAGTATGTACCCCCCTATGGAAGCAGGACAAACATTAGAAGATCAAAAAGAATGAAAAAAAGTAGAAGAATCTGAACAATATCTACTCAAGCCTATGAACTGCCCTTTCCACGTTGAAATCTACAATGCAGAACCCAAAAGTTATAGAGAATTTCCTCTTCGCCGATGTGAAACTTGAACAGTTTATAGATTTGAAAAAAAATGACAATTAAGCTGATTGACGAGAGTAAGATGATTCACTCAAGACGATGCTCATATCATGTGTAGAAGAGATCAAGTAGAAGATGAACTTCAAAGAGTAGTTAGATTTATATTATTTATTTATGAAAGTTTTTGATTCAAAAAAGAAGATGTAAAAGTTTACCTATCACTTAGAGATCCAAACAACAAAGATAAATATGCAGGAAACGATGAATGACGAGAACTCACTCAAAATGTCTTGAAAAAAGTTGCTGACGATATGAAACTTGATTATACTACAGAAGAGTGAGAAGCAGCATTTTATGGTCCAAAACTAGACTTCAAAGTCAAAGATTGTTTATGAAGAGAACGACAATGTTCCACCCTGCAGTTTGACTTCAATCTACCAGAAAGATTTGATATGACATATATAAACGACAAATGAGAAAAAGAAAGACCATATATGTTACACAGAGCTTTGCTTGGAAGTTTCGAAAGATTCATCTGAGTATTGATTGAACATTATGCATGAGCATTCCCATTTCGACTTTCACCAGAACAAATCAGAATAGTCCCAGTAGCACAAAATTTTGTATGATACGCAGACAAAGTTTACGAAACTTTGAGAAAAAACTGATTTAGAGTAAAAGTAGATGATAGTGATGATTCCTTCTCCAAAAAAATTAGAAACTGAGAACTCGACAAAATCCCATATCTTTTAATCGTAGGTGAAAAGGAAGAAAGCACAAATACTCTATCTATCAGAGAATTCAAATCCAAGAAACAATATGAAATCTGAGTGGATGAATTTTTGAAACAATGCCAGGAAGAAGTAAATATTTAATTTTATTCTTTGCACCCGGAGTTTAATATACAATAGATAAATATCCCCGAGTGCTACTAAGGTTAAAAACTAATCATTTATTCCGACAATTAGATATTCAAAAAATATGACAACACCAACCACCATAGACCAATACTTATCTCCCCTATCAAAAGACGTAGCAGACAAAATGTCACTCATTCGCGAAACGGTAATTTCAATATCCCCACAAGCACAAGAATGATTTTCTTATTGAGTACCAGCATTTAAAATAAACAATACATTACTAATATGTTTCGCTGCATTCAAAACTCACATATGAATCTATCCCTGACCATCAGCAATAGAACATTTCAAAAAAGAGTTGAAAGAGTATAAAACATCTAAGTGAGCTATCCAATTTCCTATAGATAAAAAATTATCAATAAATTTGATTAAAAAAATAATTAAATTTAACATAAAAAATATTAAATATAAAAAAATCCCAAGGTAAAAACCCAAGGACCTTATAAAACATTTCTAAAATTACCTTAAGCCAATCTCATCAAAAGCACTCTCGATTTTTTTTGCAGATTCTTCCTTGGTAACAAATTCCTCTGAATTGAAAGGAAACTCTTGATCCATAGATCCATCTCCATCCATTCTAGGAATAGATACAAACTGATTTTTGTAGGATAAGTGTATCACAGTTATTTTAGCTTTTATACTTACAAACACATCTCTAGTAAAAGTAGCCAAAACATTTTCCACAACAGATCGTTCAGAATTCATTATCCTATTCGCAAAAACAGAAACAGTTTTCTTCAGAGCTTTTTTCTGAGCTTCATCGATTTTTCCTTGCTTCATGAGCCAGTAATAACGCTGAATGAAGTGGGACATTTTTTTCAGATCACTAATTTCCCTCATCAAACTTTGTTCCCTTAGTCTTACAAAAAGAGCAACAATGATAGTGAGGGCAATGCCACCAAAAAAAGCAAAAAGCACTCCCCAATAGGTATAGCATGACAAAATAACGAAAGTTTTCATATATATATTTTTTGTTTATGATACATAAAATACTTATTTACACAAAAAAGTCAATACAAGTAGAAAAATAAATAATCTTCCCCCTTGAAAAAAAATCATAATAATTTAATATGCTTGCTCAAGTATTTTTTTTATTATGTCATTCCGGCATTAAGTTTTGCAGCCGGAATCTAGTTAGATTTTAATTATTAATTATAGTAAATGTGTTTATTTAAAAAGAAAAAAAAGTACGTATACTCTTTTGCAGAAGGCAAATGAATATCAAAAGAAATCCTAGGTGGGAAATGAGCAAATTTATCAGAAATGGTTTCTATGTGATTACCCATTCCCAATTGATTTGTAATTACGACAGAATCTTGTGATCTTTATTATAAAAATAATAAAGCACTCGCTCAAGAGATTCTAGATCAGATAGAACACCAACTCAGACACTTAGAACATCATATGTGAAAAAAGTTATGAGATGCCAATGATCCTCTATTGGTTTCTGTGAGATCATGAGCAGCTTCTTCTATGCCATGAATGATGGATACGATTTTAAATTTATGATTAAATGATCAGTCTGTTCAATGACTTATCAACAAAACAAACAATCCAAGATTTGCACGAGATTCTTACAGAAGATTCTTACAAATGTTTGGTGATGTTGTAATGGAAGTCAACTACGATCACTTCGAAGAACAACTTGATAAAATAAAATCTGAAAAATGAGTGAAATTAGATACAGAACTCGATGCTGAAGATTTGAAAAAACTAGTATGATTATACAAAGAAGTTATATTGAAAGATGCTTGAAAATCTTTTCCAGAAAATCCTAGAGAACAATTACTTATGGCAGTAAACGCAGTTTTTAACTCGCGAAACAATGAAAGAGCTATAGTTTATAGAAAATTAAATGATATCAAATGATTACTCGGAACAGCTGTCAGTATACAATCGATGGTATTTGGTAATATGGGAGAAACATCATGAACATGAGTATGTTTCACCAGGAATCCATCTACATGAGAAAATAAATTTTACGGAGAATTTTTGATGAATGCGCAATGAGAAGATGTTGTTGCTTGAATTAGAACCCCAGCCGAAATACAAGAACTAGAAAAAGTAATGCCAGTATGCTATGAAGAACTTGTGGCTATATATAAAAGATTGGAAAAATATTACAAAGACATGCAAGATATGGAGTTTACAATACAAGAATGAAAACTGTATATCCTACAAACAAGAAATGGGAAAAGAACAGCTGCTGCTGCAGTCAAAATCGCAGTCGATATGGTAAAAGAATGATTGATAGATGATAAGACAGCTCTACTGAGAGTACAGCCAGAGCAATTGGATGCATTGTTACATAAACAGATAGATCCTGAAGCAAAAAAGACAGCAGAATTACTTACAAAATGATTGCCAGCTTCTCCATGAGCAGCAGTATGACAGATAGTTTTCAATGCTGAAACAGCACACGATCGAAATGAAAATGGAAAAAAAGTGATGCTTGTAAGAGTAGAAACTTCACCAGAAGATATAGTATGAATGGTTGCATCTCAATGAATACTTACAGCAAGATGATGAATGACATCTCATGCAGCAGTAGTAGCAAGATGAATGGGTAAATGCTGTGTTTCATGATGTTCAGATATTGTAATCAACGAAGCAAACAAAACTATGATAGTCCAATGAAAAACATTTAATGAATGAGACATGATTACTTTAGATTGATCAACATGAGAAGTTTTTGCCTGACAATTAAAGGCTATTGATCCAGAACTTAGTTGAGATTTTCAAACTCTAATGACACGAGCAGATAAATATAGAAAACTCTGAGTGAGAACAAATGCTGACACTCCAGAAGATGCAACTAGAGCTAGAGAATTTGGAGCTGAATGAATAGGTCTATGTAGGACTGAGCATATGTTTTTTGCAGAAGACAGAATCAAAGCTGTGAGAGAAATGATACTTGCCGATGACCTACAATGAAGAAAAAAAGCATTAGCAAAATTATTACCGTTTCAAAAATCAGATTTCATAGGAATACTAAAAGCTATGCAATGACTTCCATGTACTATCAGATATCTTGATCCACCATTACACGAATTTTTACCTCAAGAAGAAACAGATATCATAGAACTATCAAAAGAAATGTTAATAGAAGTAAACGTACTTAAAGAAAGAATTTCTTGATTACATGAATTCAATCCAATGCTATGACATAGATGATGTAGACTAGTGATTACATATCCCGAAATAGCTGAAATGCAGACTGAAGCAGTGATATCTGCAGCTTGTGAATTGAAAAAAGAATGAATAGATGCAAAACCAGAAATTATGATCCCTCTAGTATGATTCAAATCAGAATTAGATTTTAATACTGAAATAGTAAGAAGAGTAGCAAAAGAAACTATGGATAAATATTGAATTCAAGTAGATTATAAATTGGGAACAATGATAGAAGTTCCTAGATGAGCAGTAACTGCAGACAAGATTGCTGAAACAGCAGAATTCTTTTCTTTTGGGACTAATGATCTTACTCAAATGGGATTAGGATTCTCTAGAGACGACGCTGGAAAATTCATCAAAGAATATGTAAATAAAAATATATTTGAAAAAGATCCGTTCCAAACAATAGATCAAGAATGAGTATGAGAACTGATCAAAATAGCTATAGATAAATGAAGAAAAACAAGACCAGATATCAAATTGTGAATATGTGGAGAACATGGGGGAGAAAATCAATCAATAGCATTTTGTCATAAAGTATGATTAAATTATGTTAGCTGTTCACCATTTAGAGTGCCTATCGCAAGATTAGCAGCCGCTCATGCAGCCCTAAAAAACTAATTCGCTTATCCCCCTTGACAAAGGGGGTGCGGGGGGATTTAAATAAACGATTAAAAAATCACATGAAAGTAGGATTGCGTCCTCCGCATAAGTCGGAGGATTTTTTTATTTACTAAAAATGTCGCACTACCAAGGCAACATGAATAAACAATTTCCAAGCCATACAATTACAACAAAAATAATCAATAAACTTAATAGTGCTTAGTGCGACTAGACTTTTTGCTGACTTTTGAGGCGATGTCAAAAGTCAGTCTCCGAAGGAATAAAAAGTAATTCTGTGAAGTAATTTTTAAAAAAAGTTGAGCTAATAAAGCCCAACTCAAAGAAGTTAATAATTTAGTCTAGAAAAAATTAAATTCTTTTTGCAAAAAGATTTTTTTGAAATCTTTTCATATCTAATTCTAATCAGAATTTTTTATTTGTCAAATTTTGTTATACAATTTTTTCTT
>Ga0172371_10001338_pt1 | contig 39033 bp, 25 predicted proteins | sample Lak12m_FD_114543 | JGI IMG/M metagenome (GOLD analysis project Ga0172371, IMG submission 114543) | Freshwater microbial communities from Kabuno Bay, South-Kivu, Congo - kab_022012_12m | ecosystem: Environmental > Aquatic > Freshwater > Lake | place: Democratic Republic of the Congo: South-Kivu... | reverse complement strand
GTCACGCATGAGCCTGTTCCACCAGTTCGTGATCTGTGTGTGCCGGGGGCGCGCTAGCGGAATCTTGTTGGCAGGGTCTGTCGGACTGCCGCCGAACTTGACGGGTCTGATCTCGTGCATATGCTTGCCGGCCAATGAGGGGTCGGCAGCGTGCATCGCGCGGTTGGCCCGGGTGGCGGCCTGTCGGGCACTCTCGTATTCCTGCCCCTCAAGAAGCCGGAGTGGACCTTCCGGTCTCGGCATACCTTCAGGGTAGCCTCCCCAGTCCCAGACGGAGAAGGATCCTTGGGCATAGTCGGGGACAACACTCGCTGGGGTACCCACCCGCGGCAGCCACCGTGCCCATCCAGCGCGGGCGAGCGCGCTCCCGCTCTCCGCCAGGTACCCGGCGTTCCGCCAGGCGTTGGCCAGTCCGGCCTGGGGGAGAATGACACCGAGTGCCACGGCCTCGTCACTGCCCAGCCAGTCGAGGGCCTCGTCGTACCAGTCCCAGCGGTAGCGGGCCCACTGATTGAGCCCGCTGAGTGCATCCCCGGACCCCAGCACACCGTTCCAGCCGAAGGCGAGGCTGTTCCTGACACCCCAGATGGGCTCGTCGTACCAGGTCGGCCGGTTCGGGTAGTAGTAGATGAACGGTCCGAACTGGGGCTCCACCCGGGTGAAGCCTCCGTCCGCACACAGCCCCCACGGGTCGACGTAGTTGACCGGGTCGCCGGCGCAGTAGGCGTAGCGGCTGGGGCCGTCGACGAAGCCCAGCGGGTCGGGCGAGATGAACCTGCCTGGGGCCGGGTCGTACCAGCGCGCGCCGAAGTGGTAAAGAGCCGTGGTCCCGTCGTACCGCTTGCAGGCGAAGCCGAACGGGTTGCCGACGGCAGACGCCGCAATCTCGGTGCCGTCACCGTCGAAGACGCGCGCCCGGCCGAAGCCGCCCGCCTGCAGCGCCTGTGGCTGCGCCGTCGGCGCGGACACCGCGGGCAGGTCGTAGCGGTACGACTCCGCAATGTCGCCGCTCTCGTCCAGCAGCGCAAGCACGCTGCCGCGGAAGTCGCAGATCGGGCGGTAGATGCCCTCCGGAGTGCGCAGCAGCACCAGTGTGCCACCGCCGCCGCAAGCAGATGGAACTCGAGTGTTGCTTCAGAGCCCGGGGGGGTTAACCCCAGCGTCGCTGCCACATCTGAACGATGGGGTAACACTCTACGACTGGTACCGCGAATAGTCTTCCTTCTGCAGTTCCGCGACCAAGCCGTCAGTGCATTCGACGAAGACCGTGCTGCTCGACTCGGGTTCCCCGCGCACACCTTGGCCGAAGGCGCGCCCCCAAAGGGACTCGAACTCTGTAGGAGTCATGGCAGCGGGCCTGATGGGGGGCAGGTCGCCGTACCGAGGCTCGAAAAGGAACGTGACATAACCAGAGGCAACCAGCTCCAACAGCGCGCCCAACAGCCAGCCATCGACTTCGGTGGCGGAGACGCCGGCGGTGGCGACGGACGCCTTGAGCTCGTGAACGGTGGCGGCGCCAGCCACAAGCACGCTGCCGACCTCGTATGCGGCTCTGCTCAGCATCATCGGAGCTCCTTCGCGCGGTTCCGCGGCCGGATCGAAGCTCCGTCGGGGATGTTCGGTGATGCGTTCTCAGGGTGCACTGACGTGCCATCAGGCCGCCACGCCTCGTGCACCGAAAGCTCCTCTCCTGTCAGCGTGTTGCGCCACTGCGTTTCAATGTTCACGCCTCCCCTGTGTTGCCCGCTGGGCGTCTCCCCAACCTGCGCCCCCGTTCGTTCCCAGTCCTGGGGGCGGGTCCTGAAGTCCGCGACAAGGTCACGGTGGGGTCGAGGTGCGGTCCTTGCCGCCGCCGGCCCCGGGACCAGCATCATCAGGATCGCGGCTGCCTGTTCCGTGGCCCTGTACAGGTACAGTGCATTCGGGAGGTCGGGATCTTCCCTGAAGGCCTGGATGCTCTCGCGGAGGTCCCCGGCGGGGCCAGCGACGAACTCGTCGTATGCCTGAGCGCGCGGAACGTCCAATGCACCGGCAGGGCGGCTGGCGGACTGTGCAGCCTGGATGATCCTGGTGAGTGCCCAGAGGGCGCGGAGCCTGTCCAGACTGGTGGTCCCCGCACACAGCCCCCACGGGTCGACGAAGTTGACCGGATCGCCGGCGCAGTAGGCGTAGCGGTTGGGGCCGTCGACGAAGCCCAGCGGGTCGGGCGAGATGAAGCGGCCCAGGGCCGGGTCGTACCAGCGGGCGCCGAAGTGGTAAAGAGCCGTGGTCCCGTCGTACCGCTTGCAGGCGAAGCCGAACGGGTTGCCCACGGCGGACGCCGTGATGGCGTTGCCCGCCCCGTCGAACACGGCCATCCGGCCGAAGCCGTCGTACCCATACGACTCCGCAATGTCGCCGCTCTCGTCCAGCAACGCAAGCACGTTGCCGCGGAAGTCGCAGATGGGGCGGTAGATGCCGTAGACGCGCTCGTCATCCTCTGTGTGCAGATACGAGCGCAGCAGCACCAGGCCGCCCACACCGCCCTCCGCGGAGGGGTCCCAGACCATCTCGCGGAGCAGACTCCCGGCCCCGTCGAACTCGGCCACGGGCAGGTCGCCGTCGTAGACGATGCGGGTGACGCCTGGGCTGCCCCAGGCAGTGCCGCTCCAGGTCTCTTCCGTGCGACAGACCAGGCGGTCCAGCACGTCGTACTCGTACTGCACCCGCTTCTGGCCCACGGCGGGTGAGATCGGGCGGACCTGCGTCAGGCGGTCGGCGTCGTCCCAGGTGTACTCGGTCGCAGCCGTGCCGCCCGTGCGCGAGGCCAGGTTGCCGCGCGCGTCGTAGGTGAAGGCGGTGGTCACGCCGGCGGCCGTGACCGACTGCAGCCGGTGGAGGGGATCGTGGCTGCTGCCGTAGTTGTAGGTCTCGACGGCAGTCCCCTCAGTGCGGCTCAGGCGGTTGCCGAACAGGTCGTAGGTGTAGGTGGCCACGCCGTCTGAGAGCAGGAACCCGAAGCAGGTCGAGTAAGTGAACAGCGTCCTGGCTGGCGCCGATGATGGCGCTTGGGCGTCGAAACGGGTCAGGTGGTTCAGCGGGTCGTAGCAGACGACCGGCGGGGTGCCTTCCGAGTCCTCGGCCAGGAGGAGCATCCGCCACGGGTCGGGATCCTCCGGGTCCTCGGTGCGGAACTGGTCGGTGGCGAGCCACTGCTCGCGCAGGTTGCCGACCTCGTCGCGCAGGTGCCAGAGATAGGCGGGGCTCGCATCGCCGCGGCCGCGGTCGACGTAGCGGGGCATCCCCAGCGAGTCGCGCGAGTCCACGACGTAGGGGTAGCGCCAGGTGAGCTCCGGGCTTGGGCTGACCCAGCCGACGAAATCCGTGGCGCCGGCGCGGTCGTAGCCTGTAGAGGCGGTGAACGCGCGGAGGACGGCACCCTCCCCGACGACCTCCGCGTCCCGGCGTTCGAGCCCACGCGGGTACCGCCGCCGGGTCACCTCTGGGTGGACCGCTGCGGCTCCGATAGCGAACTGCGGGCCGAGTTCCCAGGCGACCTCGCCGTGGGCGTTGCGGGCGTACGACGTGCCAGACGCATACTGGGCCTCCGTGAGGCTGCTGCCAATGACGCCCGGGTACACGCCGGCCAGGTCCCCGTAGGCGTCGTACGCGTATACCCGGTCGGACAGCCCACCGCGAGTCTCGCCGGCCAGGCGGTCGTAGAGGTAGGCGTACTGGCGGGTCAGGGCGGTGGCACCCTCGCCGACCGTATCGCCCAACGGCAGGTCGTTGGCGAGGTAGGTGGTCTTGGTGCGACGCTGGTGATTGCCGGTGGAGCTGTCGTACCCTTCGTCGACGAAGCGCAGGTTGCCCCTGGCGTCGTGGAGGTAGCGGGTGGATGCGGTCGATCCGCCCGGATCGTGGTCGGTGCGGACCACGCTGGCCACGCACCCGTCGGCATCCGGCGCGAAGGCGGCATACGCCAACGTCAGGTACTCGAAGCCCGCTGCCGACACCTCGGCCGAGGCCCCTGTCGGGGGCGTGACCCCGCGGCTCAGCAGCCGGCCGAGGGCGTCGTACGTATTGGTCCAAGTGCTGCCTGCCGGATCGACCAGCGACGTGAGCCTGCCTTCACCGTCATAGCCCCAGTCTGTTCTGAGGTAGTGGAGGAGCCCGATCTCCTCCGTGCCGTGGTCCGCCTGTTCCCAGCGGGTCACCAGGCGCCCGTGCACATCGTAGGCGTAAAGCGAGGCATGGGTGGGCCCAAGGTCGGCAGCCCTCTCCAGCGACTGGCATCCGTCGGCGGCATCGGGGGTGCAGGGAACCAGGACGCGCAGCGCGGTCGTGCGCAGGCCGGCCTCGTTGTACCCGAAGAAGGTCGTGGTGTTGCGCGGGTCGGTGACGCTGAAGACAAGCCCCGAAGGGTAGTAGCGATAGTGCGTCCGGGCCACATCGTCCCCGGTGGTGTCGCGCCAAACGCGGTGGTCAGCCAGCCGCCCCGCGGTGTCGTAGGCGAACTCCCCGACCCGCCGCACCCCGGTGCCGTAGTCAACCGCGGGGCCTTTGACCTCCGTCACACGCCCTGCGGCGTCGTAGGTGTAGAGTGTCTGGCGGCTCCCCTCCTCATCCTGCCACTCGGCGACGACCTTGCCCAGGGCGTTGTAGCTCCAGGCCCGGTAGTCCGTCTGCGTACCGTCAGCCGCTTGGCGGACCATGGAGGTCGGCCTGTCCAACGCATCGTAGGTGTAGCTGGTCCGGTTGCGTTCGGGGTCCTCCTCCCAGATGAGCCGCCCGAGCGGGTCGAAGCCGCGGTTCGTGGTGGCGTCGCCCGGGCGCACCTCCCGCCAGACGCCGCCGTGAGGCAGAGCACTGCTGTCGGTGGTGCCGGTGGTCACCTCGGCCGTGCCAAGACCCATGGTCTCGGTGACTGTGGTCGTCCGGGCGGTGTCGTCGTAGGTCCACTGGGTCCCGCGCGCGAGCCCCGCGACATCGACCTTCAGTGTAGTCAGGCGGCCCCGGTGATCGAAGGCGGCCATGGTCTCCACCCCTGTGCGGTCGGTCATACCCGTGGGCCGACCCCAGTAATCGTAGGCGAAGGAAGTGGTCAGCGCGTCCTCGTAGGTGGGTTCCGGCCCTGGGATGCGGCGGGCGCGGGCCATGGCAAGCAGGCTGTCTGACAGGTCATAGTCCATCGTGGACAAGTCGGCGCCGACCAAGTCAGTCCGGGGTCCCAGCACCTTGGTGGCGTTACCGCGCGAGTCATACTCGGTCCAGGTGGTGTGGCCGTCCGGGTCGGTGGCAGCCACCCGCCGGCCTTTGGCATCGTAGCAGAACGAGGTGACGATGCCGGACCCGGTGCCTTCGGACACCGTGTGCAGGCTGCCGTCCGGGTAGTAGGTGAAGGCGGTGCTGGCGATGACGGCCCCGTCGGGGGATCCGCCCTCCCGCATGGTTGCCTGCGCGGGCGCCCCGTCGGCCGTGGGGACGAAGTAGGTCGTGAAGGAATCGCCAGCGGCAGAGCCCGCGACGGTGACCGACTTGGGGAGCATGAGACCTGGGTCGAGGTTCAGTTGGCCAAGCTCGCCCGGGGCGTAGTACTCCCATGTGCGCACCTGTGACGGGCTGGGGGCCGATCCCTCATAGGTCGCCTCGGAGAGCAGAACCCCCGTGTCCTCTGCCCAGTCGTAGGCGGTGCCCCGCACGAGCGTCAGGACCTGGGCATCGGTCGTACCGTCCGCCGTCTCGACGGTCACTCCGGCGAGCCGGCTGAGGTCCGCCAGGAGTGCGGTCTCAGGGACGGACGCGAAGTAGTGGTACGTGGTCCTCACCAGCCCACCGTTGATGGCAGGCTCCCCGGGAGATGCCGGATAGACGGTTCGGAAGGTGCTCCGCAGGCGGTAGGGCGGCGAGGTGTCGTAAGCGTGGGTGGTCACCGTGTTGTCAGGTCCCACGGTCTGAACGAGCTGGCCCCGCGCGTTCCAACTGAATGTCGTGCTGGCGGCGCTCGTCCCGCTGTAGTCCTCGGCGATGCTCGTCACGCGCCCGGAGCCGTCGTAGGTGTACAGGCTCTGCGACCAGTTGGTGCCGTCTCTCCACGCCGTGACCGTTGTCTCCCCCGCCGTACCGTAGTCGAAGGTGGTGACGGTCACCCCAGCGACGGGGGCGCCCGTCGTCAGCATCCTCTGCTCGGTCACACGCCCGGTGGCGTCGTAGACGTTGACGAGTCCGGCGCCACCGGGACGTCGGGACTCGGTGATGAGATAGCGGACGGGACTGCCGCCGTATTCGTAGACGTACTCGGCGTCCTTCACAGCCTGCGCAGTGGACTGGCCAACCAGGAGGCCGACTGGGCCGCCTGCGGGGGCTGAGAGGTCAGCAGGCTGGCAAGGCTGGCTCCTGGCCACCCCGGTGAGGAGGCTTGGCCCGGTGCCCTGGTACCTGGCATAGGTGAAATCCACCCGTCGGCCGTAGGCACTGCCATCGCGCAGTTCCGCGACCCAGTCCAGGCGGATGGTGCCGTCGCCCGCCTCGGCGTAGCGCAGGTCCACGGTCCGGCCGGTCCGCGCGTTCTCGATCCTGACCAGTTGGCCGAGGTTCGTGTTGCCGAGGGATTCCAGGTCGAGTCGGTACTGCCCGCTGGCCGCGTAGGGGGCGGCTGCCTGCCAGAACACGCGGTCGTAGCGGAAGACCAGCCGGTTGCCGGTCGGGTCGGTGCGTTCGACCAGCAGGATACGGCTTCCATCGGAGGTGGGAGCGAACGACCAGACATCCCCTTCCGGAGTCCGGTAGCGGTATAGAACGTCTCCGCTGTCGTAGCTCAGGCCGGCTCCGAGGGCGTGCAGCAGCCCGCCGCCGAGTCCGGGGGCGTGTGCGATGCGGGTGTTGTCCTCCGGGCGTACCCGCACATCCGTGAGGGAGTCGTCTGGCGAGAGGTCAACCAGCGTGATGGTCGCGCCGTCGTCCGCGACCACCATGTGGAAATCCGGGTCCTCGGACGAGCGGACCAGTTCGGGGTGTGGCGTCAGGCGCCAGCCGGGGCCCAGCACGCCGGCGCCGGTGTCGTTCGAGGAGTAACGCCAGGAGACGGCGAGAGGCATCTGGCCCGGGACCTGGAACGTGCCTCCGTCCCAGAACTCGCCGGTGACCGCATCGACCGGATCGGCCACGCTCGCCATGGAGCGCGCATCGCTGCCGCGCTCGTCCAAATCGGGAGGTCTGAGCTTGTCGCTCACCGTCACCTCTGCTTGGGCCTCCAGTGTCTGACCGTGGTCGGCGAAGGATGCCGTCACCTGGACCCGGATGAGCATGCCGACGGGAAGGGGCAACGCCCCAGACGCGAAGCTCAGGACTTCGCCGGTGCCGAGGGGGGTGCCGGTGCCGGTAGACCAGGCGTAGGACAGCATCGGGGTGAACGCTTCACCATGGACGAGTGTGGCCTCGGCGCGGAAGACAGCCGTCTCGGGCGTCGGGCTGGCCGGCGAAATGGACACCTTCAGCTCCACCTCACCGATGCAGTCGTAGATGACAGTGCCGTCCTCATCTTTGAGCGTGCCCGTGCTGACGGTCTGCGGATCCGGGCCTGGGCTTTGGAGTGAGATCTCGCAGGAGGCCTTCACCCACCAGGTTGTTCCCGGTTCGCGCGCTTCTGTGATGTCCTTGGCGGGGCTGGACGGGGCGGCGTATCCCGCCCAGCCGCTTCCCTGGAGCCCTGAGCAGGCGTCGCCAGTGATGAGAGGGCCGCCCCAGGGCGGTGGGGGTGGAGGCGTGTGGTACAGCCACTGGTAGGCGACCGGCCCCATGGCCACCCCGTACTCCTCGTTGTCCACATCGTCATGGATGCCACATGCTGTTGGCAGGGCACGGAGAAGGGCCCTGATCGCGGTCGCGTCCGGCCTGATCGGGCAGGCCTCTTCGGTCCCGTCGGCCGTGGTGATGAAGACGTCGAGGGGAAGGGCGTCCAGCGCCGCCGAGGGGTGGTAGTCCTGAACCACGCCGGAGGCCTCGCCGACGGAGCTGACAGTGCTGCCGTCCAGGGCCGCAAGCGAGACCGTGACGTGCACCGCCCATGATTCGCCTTTCTGGAACCCGGCGGTCGCGAAGGGCAGGCTATCTTCAGTCTCGGCGGCGATCAGAAAGCCCCCGCGGTACCAGGCGAAGGTGGCACCGGGTGGACCGCTGACAGTCACCACGGAGGTCGCATAGACCTCGCCGTCATTCAGGTTCTCCTCATGCTGGGTACCACACACGCGGTAGCGTCCTTGGGTGGCCACGCTCACCGAGACCGAAGGTGCCGCCGGCCGGATGGCCACCGCCGCCGAGTGGGCGGCGGGAGAGGGCACGCTGGTGCTGCAGCCTGGGATCGTGTAGTACCCCCAGCAGCGCCAGACCTGCCCAGGGGTGAGCCCGCCCAGGCTGTCCTGACCGACGCCGTCCTGGGTGGTGACGCTGTGGTAGTCACTCCTCGAAGGCTCTGCCGGCCACTGGCCGTCCGACCCCATGCCCTGCCAGTAGGCGTAGTACGTGCAGCCCGAAGGCACCGGGGTGGCACTGATACTGGCCTGGAGCGTGCTCGTTCCGGCGACCGGGACCTCCGGCGGGACGGGCTCCCAGGAGAGTGATACGGTGGGCGCGGCGAGTGCGGTGGTGGTCTCGATGGTTGCGCAGTTGGCCGACCAGGGCCCCCAGTCGCCGGTGCCCCCTCCGGCCTTCCTGGCGCGGACGCGCCAGATCTGCCCCATGGTGGTGTTGCTGGCGGCAAGCTGGGCAGTGGTTGTCTCCACCACGCTTCCCGGGATCGGTTCGGGCGCATCGCAGGCCGCGAACCTGCCCCACTGGAATGTGTAGGACGTAAGCGGGTCCCCGTTCCCCGCGAGCACTGACCTCACCACCCGGGCGGTCAGGTCCTCGTCTGGCCCGGCGCACTGTGGACTGATCTCGCAGGCTGGCGAGTTCTCGGTGACCGTGAACTGGGCGTAGACCCAGTTGGAGTAGTTTGGGGGACCGTTGTAGAAGATCACCCGCACGCCGATCCGCCAGACGGCCCCAATGTCCCCGGCCCACGGCGTGGCCCACTCCGCAGGAGGCGGCCAAGTCTCCCCGGCCCACTTGTCTACCCATACGCCCCCGACATCCCTTTGCAGCCTGTACTGGATGATGCCTTCGTCCCCCTGGACGGCATACCTGAGGTCCGGGTCTGAGCCGGGAGTGTACTGCGGGTACTTGAGGCGGTCCTTCTCCTTCGTGACCGCGTCTATCGAGCGTGCGGCAACCGGGATGGTAGCGGGCCACCAGTTCTGGGAGAGGTCCAGGGTCAGCAACAGGCGGCCGATCTCGGCGTCGTAAGCGGTAGAGTGGGTGTTGTAGGTGCTGAAGAAACCAGTGTTCACAATGCCGCTGGTCGGGAAGATGACCTGACTGCCTGCCACATCCGGGTACTCATACACGAGTTTGAGCCTGAAACGCCCCCCGCGGTACTCACGCGCAAGATCCCCCGATACGTGGCGGATTCCGCCATCCGGACTGAGGGAGAACACGTGTGTCTGGCCAGCGGCCAGAGAGATGTCCGTGATGTCAACGAATCTGGGCTCCTCGTCCGAGGTGTCGTATGGAAGGTCCACGCCGCGGCCAACGGGCGCATACGCTGAGTACCAGTGGGTGATCCTGACCGGCCTCTTGGCGTATACCGTGACCGTAGGCCAATGCACGCTCGCGTCTGTCGCGTCCCAGGTGTCCTCACGCATGATAACGAGGTCATCCGTCTCGGCCGATGCGTAGCTCAGCCGCCACCCTACATCGCCGATCCCCTTTCCCAGTTCCCCACGTCGCCAGGCGCCGAAGCTGGTCGCGGCATCCGCCGTCAGGAGCCTGAGGTTGTCCAGGGGAATGTCGCCGCCAGTGGCAGCGGCGTCCTCGCTCCGAACCACTACCACAGCCAGCCAGTCCACCGACCACGTCCCACCGCTCCCGCCGAAAGCCGCTGCATGGAAGCCCGGTGGCCAGACGCTGTCGTCCAGCGAGCAGAGGAAGGGCAGGCGCAGCCGGCCGTCATCCGCGACCACCTCGGGCACTTCGTCATCCAGCAGTTCCTGGCTGGTCCATGTCAGGCCGCCCGCAGCCACGCGCAGACGCACGGACAGGAGCTGGTCACGGTCGCCGTAGAGATCGAAGGCTACGGCCGCCGGCTGGACAGGCATCGGCACCCCGGCACGGAACCACATCGACTCGGTGACCACCCCGACGCCGAGCGGCGACAGCACAGCAGACCAGAACTGGCCGACGATCAGGGACTCGGAGTCCCCATCCCAGAGGATGCTCCCGCGGGAGGGGTCCTCGACCCGCCAATGGCCGGCATCCTCAGTGTCGTCCCACTCCTCGGCCACGATCACCCCGGTGTCTTGTGAGGGGTTGCCACCGGGGGTCGTTGCCTCCCACCCGTCCGGCAGCAGGTCTCCGTCGCTGTCAGGATCGTCCTCGCTGCACCCGAAGTAGAGCTCCCAGGCGTCGAAGAGGCCGTCCCTGTCGTGGTCCAGGGGAATCCGCATCTCGGGCCAAGTGTAGGCGGTCTCGCCGGCCTTCAGCCAGTAGCCCTGCCCCTGACGGACTTCACAGTGGCGCTCGGCCCCCGAACCGGCGATGATCGAGACCATCTTCTTCCCTTCGAGCTTCTGGATATCGCCGTCAGCCGGGAAGTCCGTGGGCAGTCTGAGGTCGACGAGGCTGGCGGGGAAGGAGACGGGGTACCAATGGGTGGCGGTGAAGGTGAAGGCGGACCATTGCCAAGTCTCCGACTCGCCCCCGAAGTCAGTGATGCCCCTCAGGAGGTCCTGGCTGGCTGGATCCCTCACGCTGGCGGGAACCACCACCTTCGTAGCGCGTTTCGCCTTGACCCAGTAGACCTTGGCTGTCTGAGGCTGGTCGACCGGCTCTCTGCCGTTGGGGTAGGATTCGGCCAGGTAGAGCCGTCTGTCGACCGGGATACGCTTCTTGGGCTTGTCCCCCTGGATGGCCGACAAGCTCTGCGTATAGGTGCGTATCTCCTCCCACGTAGGCAGGCCGCCTTTCCCGGTGGCTGCCGGATCGGCGTGAACAGGGAACGAGACCAGGTTCCAGCCCTTCTTGAGGTCGAGCACGAAGTCCCATCCGTTGCCCTCGCTACCTTTGGTGGGATCGTTGGTGTTGCTGAGCGCGACCGCGACGGCATGGATGGGCTCGGACAGCACCAGGGCCACGGCAGCGCCGCCTGTGGGCTGCGCGGGTTGGTCGTCGGCGAGGGTAGCCACAGTGCCAACCCAGGACAGGGGCAGCGGGGTGGGGGTAACGTTGGGGTCGGGCTCCGCCGTGATGGTCACAATCGTGTCTTGGCTGTACCAGTTCTCCGGAGCCGGCGAACACGAGACGTAGTCGGGGTCGATGCCGATGGAAGCGACGGATAGGAAGTGCTCCACATCCCAGTTGAGCGTGACCTGCGAGGCCACGGTCGCTCCGAAGCTGACTCGGGACTGTTCAGTCAAGGCGGGCGCGGATCCTGTGCCGGCGATGCTCACGAGGGTGTACCGACTGAGCCCGTCGTATGAAGAGAGCGGGCCAAACGGGGGGGCTAGGGGCAGGGCAGGGACCGTCACGGAGACCGATGTGCCCCAGGGGACGCTGTAGCGGCGCCGGGTGCTGGTTGGCCCCTCGTCGTCGGGGGCCTCGGTAACGGGCGTGCCGTTGAACTCAATGACCGCAGCACCGCTGGCGTCCTCGATGGTGACCTCAACCGTGTAGGAGTACTCGTCGGCGCCGATGTCGACGCCCTCGACGTACTGTTCCGGCGGGTCGGCTATCGCGCACGGGCGCGGTTCGCGGGAACGGTCCTCGGTGGGAGCTTCTGTCCGGCTGCTCCCGGCGTCGACGCACGGCGATTCCCCTGTGATGGAGAAGTCGCCGTTGTCGGGGTCGAGGAACTCTGGGTCGTCCGTGATGTTGCCGACGCCGCTGCCCCAGCCCCCCTCGATGCAGCAGTAGTCGACTGCGGCGCTGCCTTCCGGTCCGCGAATCTGGGTCGTGCCGTTGGTTGGGCCGGTATTGGCGTAGACGATGGTGTTGTGCAACACGAGCGCAGAGCCATCCGCAGCCCAGATGCCGCCGCCCGAGTCGGAGGCATCGTTGGCGGCGATGGTGCAGCACTCGATGGTCAGAGTGCAGCCGTAGATCACATGCATCCCGCCGCCCTTGGTGCAGGGGCAGCCCAGGGGCTGATTGCCGTTCCCCGTGACGTAGCAGTTCACCAGGGTCAGGCTGGCGCCGTTGCCAGCCACGCCGGCACCCTTGTCCGCGTCATTCCCGGAGATCGTGCACCGCTCAAGGATGACGTTGCTGTCCGGGGCCGCATAGACGGCGCCGCCGGCGTCCGATGCCCCGTTCCCCGTCAGCACGCAATCCCGGACGGCAGCCACCGAGTCGGCAGCGCAGTAGACTGCACCGCCATTGGCGGCGCCCCCGTTCCTGATCGTAAGGCCCTCGATGGACGGCGCAGGCGTGGAACTCGCGCCAGCTTCCGTCGCAACGAAGGTAACGACCGGGCCGGACGCGGAGATGCCATCGAGGACGGCCGCCTCTGCGACCGCCGGGTCGGCCGGGGTGCGACCGCGCAGGATCACTGCGTGGCCAGGCATCGTGATCTGCTGCTCATAGACCCCAGGCACAAGCACGACGGTGTCACCCACAGGCGCAGCGTTCAGCGCCGCCTGGATGGTGTTGGCCGAGAGCGGGTCCATGCCCGCCGTTGCGGCCTCCCACCCGTCAAGCAACCCGTCGTCATCGCTGTCGGGATCGCACGGGTGCGTGCCGGCGGCACACTCTTGGGAGTTCGTCAGGCCGTCATCATCGGGGTCGCCTTCGGGGTCCATGCCGGGCCCCTCTTCGACGACCTCGCCCCCCGAGCCGACCCAGGACTCCAGGTAAACGGACTGCCACCAGTCCGGCAGGCCATTGTCATCGCTGTCGGGCAGGTCGATGTGGACGGTGGCGGGAGCACTGGCGCCGTCAAGCTCGTCGACGACGCGGAACTGGAACTCAGCGCTCGTCGCCAAGCCGCGCGGGGAGTACGTCACGTTCGGGGGTGTCCCGGAGAGGGTCCCGGAGGTTGGGTTCTGAGTGATCTCGTAGGTCAGCGCCTGACCATCCGGGTCGCTGCCGCTGAGGACGATGGCGACCGACGTGGCGTCGAGGATCTCGAGGCTCTGCGCGTTCGCCGTGGGCAGGCGGTTCACGGTGATGGTGAAGCTCTCGGCGTAGGTGTGAGCCGTGCGGTCGGTCACGGTAAGCTGGACCGTGTGGGTAGGACTCGTTGCCCAGTTCGCGGACTGCCCGGACTTGAGCCTCAGCGTGGCCCCGGAGGTCTCGAAGAGCCCGGAGGCGTCGGTGGTGACGGCGTAGGAGAACGACTCCGAAGTGTCGGCATCCGTGGTCGAGAGCGTCCCTACCGTGGCGCCAGCCACACCACTGGGCACCCAGGAGGGGGCCAGGGCCATGTCGGTGGGCACGTTCTCGATCACCTGCACGCTGACGCTGCCGGCGCGGCCGTAGGCACCGCTGTCCGTCCCCGGCGCACCGCCAAAGGCATCGTCGCCATCGAGGGCCACGGATGTGCCGAACTCATCGCTGGCGGCCCCCGACGGCCGGGTGAGCCGCGACCGGTAGGCCCAGCCCGTACCGGCCTGGTACTGGAACAGGTACGCGGCCCCCGCGATGCTGGGCTCGTCGACCGGCGCGCCTGCCAGGACGTGCCAGCCATCGGTCGCCACGCTGCTGCCGAGCTTGTCGCCGGCGTCGCCGTCGGGGCTGGGCGCCAGCAGCTTGGCGGTCTGGGTCCAGGCGCCATTGCTCTGGCGCGTGAACACGTACACCGAGCCACCGTTGGAGCCCTGGTCGTCGTCCTCGGGTGCGCCCACCGCCAGGACCGATCCCCGCAGGGCTACTGCCTGGCCGAAGCGGTCGCCGGACTGGGCATCGGAGGCCTTGAGTTTGGCGGTCTGCGACCAGGTACCGTTGCTCTGCCGCTCGAAGACGTAGACTGCCCCGGAGTTGCTGGCGGTGGTGTCCTGCTCGTTGGCGCCCAGCGCTGCGATGGTGCCGTCGATGGCGACCGCGCAGCCGAGGAAGTCGGAGGCCGCGCCGTCCGAGGCCAGTAGCTTGGCCACCTGCTGCCAGGTGCCGTTGGTCTGCCGCTCGAAGACGTACGCACTGCCCGAGTTGGCTCCTTTGTCGTCGTTCTTCGGGCCGCCGACCAGGATGCGAGTGCCCGATACCGCCACGGCCGTGCCGAACTCGTCGTCCGCACTGCCGTCACTGGCCAGGAGCTTGGCGGCCTGGGTCCAGGTGCCGTTGGTCTGGCGCTCGAACACGTAGGCCGACCCGGAGGAGCTGCCACTGTCGTCGTCCTTGAAGGCCCCGACTACCGCCCGGTCGCCATCCACCCCCACCGCATACCCGAACCAGTCGTTGGCGGCGCCGTCCGAGGCGAGCAGCTCGGTGGCCAAGGCCCACGTGCCATCGGCCTGCCGTTCGTAGAGGTAGGCCGATCCCGAGCTGGAGCCCTTGTCGTTGTCGTTGTAGGCCCCCACCAGGGTCCTGGCGGGCCCGCTGGTGGGAGTGCACGCAGACAGGGCCGCCCCGAACTCCTCGTTGTTGTTCACCCCCGACGGCGTCAGGAGGGCATCGCCGAGCGCGTTCCCAGCACCGAGCAGCATGGCGGCGGCCCCGGCCAGGGCCAGCGCCCGCCGGCGCAGTACGCCCGTCCGGTTCTGGGCACTGTGGGTCCGCGGCGCCGCCGCGACACGGCAGGCAAGAGTACGGTCCAGCATTGGTCCCTGTCTCCCTCTCCATCCGCGGCCCATCTCCCGAAGCGGGCCAGCGACAGCAGTGATGTGCAGAGTCTACACCCGAGGCTTCCAACGGGCAAGGCGGTCACGGCGCCGCGCCGTCACTGTTCCATCGCGGACACTGCGCGGAACCTACCGCAACCGGGCAGGATGCGGTCCGCTTCGCAACGGCGTACCCGTTGGCCCAACCACACGGATCGTCGACCATGGCACTCCCCTTCCGAGCCACCGGGCACCGCAGGCCGGCGAGCCCGCTGCGGCAGTACGGTGGTGTCTACCCATTCTGGGGCGCAAGGAGCCGTGGCCTTACGCGGTGTCGCGCTTTTTCTCCCATCGGGCAGGCGGTGGCCAGAGGCCAGGCCCCCCGGCCGTGCGACCAGCCCGGCTGGACGGTAGGCCACGGGGCCCCGGAGTGCGGGCGCGTACCGGCGCTACCTCGCCGCGAACTCCAGCCGATACGCCTCCGGCCTGAGCACCTCCTCGCGCCGGAACACCAGCATGGTCATGGGGCGGACCACCATCGGCCGCCAGTCGTGCCCGCTCCCGCACCCCGCCTCGATGGCGTCGTCGAGCACGCGCCCGTCCGAGACCTACAAGAGCGAGGCCCCGAGCGACCCTGCAGAGCAGGGACTTGAGGAGTCCGCAAGGACGAGGCCACCGCGCGGTACTTCCGGCTGTACCGGGACTCCAGCGGGCCACACAGTGGCATGTCCATGTGGCTGCGCCACTTGCCCTTGAGCACCACCACCCGCTCGGGGACCGCCTCCGGCACCAGCACCGCCGAGATCTGCCCCTGGCATGACGCGACCAGGCGCAGGAACGCATCCGGGTCGATGCCGTCAGGGTCCATGGCCACCCCCGCCATCCGGCAGAGCACCTCGCTGTCGACCTCCCCGGCGCGTTCCAGGCCGTACTCCGTTCCTCGACGCATGTTAGTGAACCGCGACCTGGGGTGTGGCATGGTCCTCGACGGTCCGCGTCTGCTCGGCTCTCCGCTGGCTCACGCCCAGCGTCTCGGCGCTGGTGGCGGTAGACTCGCCGCTCGGTCCGCAATCCTGCGGACTGTTGGAGAGGCCGGTGATGCCCAGGTCGGGCCCGCCGGCGGCACTACCGCCGGGGTTGCGGTGTCCTGGTGGCGGTCACCGCGCTCCCCTGCCAAGGGTATGCCCCAGTCCGGCGAGGCGCCGGTTGCGGTCCAGGGCAGCCTGGTAGCCGCTGGTGATGGCATCCACCACATCGTCGTGCCTGCCCCCCGGGAACTCGCCGATCTGTCGCAGGACCTCGGGCTGCCATGGCTGCCCCCGGCGAATGGCCACGCGCCCGCCCTCGAAGTGCGGCTCGACGCGGCCGGCACGGACTACCTTGTCACCGCCCAGGTCGACCCGATGAACCACGGCCACGCCGGCGAGGGCGTCCCGTAGGGTGGTGTAACTGTCCTTGTACCCGCCGACGGCCTCGATGTACTGGGGGATTCCGCGGTTCGCGTCTCTGCGGGCCGTCTCTTTGATGAGGGCATTCCGGCGCCCGGCCTCCGCCCGGACCATCACGACGTCGTCCAGGTAGAGCGTCTGTGCCCCGGCCCGGTCCTCCCGAACCGCGACCAGGACTCCCACCGTCCAGTCAGGATCGTCCTTGGCCAGCTCGGCCTCGGTGGAGGCCAGGTCCCAGCACCGGACCCACGTCAGCCCGTCGGGGAACTCATCCACCCACTGGATAGCCTCGGTCTTGAGGAAGGCCCCGCCCTTCACCACGGGCGCCCCGTCGAGCAGGGCCGAGGCGCCGTAGGTCCCCAGCGTGGCGTACTGGCTCTCGTACCAGGCCCGGCCGAAGCGCTCCTCATGCAGGTATGTGCCGTCCGCCTGCCGGGCGCCGAAGTGCAACCGCTCGAAGCGCGGGAAGGCGGCGTCGTACTCCTCGGCCTCGGGGTCCAGGCGTCGGTGGATCCGGCCGCAGGGGTCATCCACGTGCCAGCGCGTGTTCACCACCACCACGATGTGCACCGGCGCCAGGCGGGTCATGAAGTCATTGGTCAGTGAGGCCCAGGCCGAGTCGCGGATGGTCTGGCTCTCGGCCTCCTCGCGGTTCTTCAGCATGTCGTCTACCACCAGGAGGCTGGCCCCCCGGCCCGTGGCCGCCCCGCCGCGGCCAATGGCGTACAGGCGCCCCGTGCGACCGGCGATCCGGCGCTCGGAGGCGTTGTTGGTCGAGGCGTCCAGGGCGACACCCGGGAAGACGTCGCGGTAGCGCTCGCCGTCCATGATCCCGCGCACGTCCCGGCTGAAGCCCTGGACCAGCTCCGCCGCGTACCCCGTGAGCATGACCTCGGCATCCGGGAAGTTGCCCAGGAACCACGCCGGCAGGAAGCGCGAACTCATATCGGACTTCCCGTGCCGGAAGGGCACCACGACGTCCAGGTAGGTGCTGTGTCCGGCCCGGTAGCGCTGAGCGGCCTCGGTCAGCCGGTCACAGACGATGCGGGTGTGGCGCCCGACCTGGAGGGGCTCGAGCGGGCGGCGCCAGCAGTAATGCATGAAGGGCAGAAGCGACTCCTCAGCATCCTGCTGGGCGAACGCCATGCGGAGGCGCTGACGGGCCTCGGTCCCCGCGCCCTGAGCCAGTCCTGGGGGCATCGTCATCACAGCGCGTGCATCTCCAGCCATTCGGCGCGTTCCGCCGGCGTCATTGCCCTCGCCATCTCCCGGAGCTGGGCAAGCCCCGTGGCGTCTTCCGCGGCGACCTCGATGCGGGCGGGGCGGTCCCAGCCGTTGAACCGGCTCAGCAGTTCGAGGGCTGCCAGGCGGTCGCGGGCCGACCGCTCCGCATCGCGGGCGATCTGCGTGGCGATCTCCTGGGCCTCGCGGAGCACCATGACCGCTTCCGTGCGGGACTCCTCTGCAGCCTTGGAAATGGCACCTGAGATGATAGCATTCGATAGCAGCCGGGAGGCTGTCTCCTGGGCGCAGTGCGCGCTGTACCCCGCCCGGATCGCAGCCTGGGTGCCGTTGAAGTCGCGGAGGTACTCGGTCACGAACGCGGCGCGCTTCGGCGAGAGCGCGGTGGTTCCGCGTCTCACGACGGCACCGGCGATGGCGTTGAGTTGGGTGCTCACAGTCGGTCTCCTATGCTTAAGCCCTGCCTGCTTTGGGGGGTCTCGACGCGTGCTGGTGCACCGTCTCCGGCTTCCCGTTCCGCGACCTTGGGGAGGCCCGACGGTAGGCCGCGCTCGCACTGCCGGTGGCAACGTGCTCTCGGGCGAAGGCGATGTGTCGTTGGTTCATGTTGTCAGCCTTTGGGTTACAGCACTGCTATCGACGGTCGCTGCTCCGGCCTGGGGCGGAACCCAACGCGTTGGGTCTTCCGCGTGTGGGACGGTGGGATGGGCCCGGGCCGCCGGGGCTGCTGCCGGCTCTCCGGTCCCGCTGACGGGCTGCCTTGCGGCCATTGCGGCGGCTGGCTTGGGCCTTCCGCGCCGACGACACCGCCCCCGCGCGCCGGCGTTGCTCATGGAACTCGATGGCCCGTCCGAGCTCGAAGGCGATCCGGGCATCGGACGCGGCCGCGAAGCGCGCCTGGTCGTTGCCGAACGCGGCAAAGAGATTCGGCGCAACCCGGTACCAGTCCGCGCCGTCGATGAGATGGTCGAGCCTCTGCCGCATGACCCCGAACGCGGCGGCCGCGGCCCTGATGTCCTGTCTGGTCCGCGTGAAGCCGGAGTGCCGGGTGCCGGCACCAGCGCCGTCGGGGGCTGTCGTCAACGCCATGGTCAGAACTCCGTCTCGGGGGTGGTCGTGGTGTCGGTCACGGTGCTGCCGTCCTGCAGCCACCGGTCGTAGGCCGGGTCCTCGCCCGGCGCGGGGATGGATGGACCCCTGGTCTCACGGGCACGGCCCGGCGCGGTCACGCCACCTTGGCCCCCTGACCGACGGGCCCCGCCTATCCCGCCTATCCCGCCTGATGTTCCCCTTACTTCTCCACTGCTCTCTGATACCGGCTGCAAAGGCCCCTCCGGCGGACTTCCGCCGGCCCCTGGATCATTGTTGGGAACATTAGGCGGGATAGGCGGGATTAGGTCCCCCATAGGCGGGGCATAGGCGGTTTTCGCGGCCTGCATAGGCGGGATGGCGTCGACCGGGCTGGAAGCGGCAGCCGACGCCTGGGCCTTCCCGCCTATGGCCGCCTGGTGGCCGGTTGCTGCCATAGGCGGGTCGCCGACGCGGGGGGAGCTGGGTGGACGGACGGCGTAGACCTTCACGGTCTTCTCAACCCTGGGGCAGTACTCATCCCTCCTCATGATCACCATGCCGTCGATCGTGAGAGTCTCGATCTCGTGCCCACCCTCGGTCCGCTTCCCGGCATGTCGGAAACACTGGCTGAGCCGGCGACCGGTGGCCTGGTGGACACGGCTCGCGACCGCCGGGTCGCTGAGGTCGCCGCCATCCTCGGTACCCGGGACCTGGCACCCCCGCTCCTCGAGGGCGTCCACGATGGCAGACGTCCGCAGCCAGCGGTCCGCCAGCCCGGCGTCGACCAGCGCCAGGGCGGCCATGCGCAGCCACGAGAGCACCGGGCTGGTCATGCGCACCTTGGTCTCTTTCAGCCCATCGCAGAGTGGCGCCAGGTGGAAGAGGTTCTGGACGATCCAGTCGAGGGGTTGGGCCCAGGCCCGGAAGTCATGCCGGGTTTCGGCTGTCCGCGGGCAGCCCGCCTCGAACCAGGCACGCACGACCGCAAACACGGCCCCGAGGTACAGGGGCTGGTTCGCGACCACGTGCGCCAGCAGGTCACGGCCCCCCTCGTAGGTCTTGAACTGGTACCCCTCCGGCTGCTTGAGTATCCGGACCGGGCTGGCGCGATTGGCGAGGTCGACGGTCAGTTCGGCGCCATTGCTGGTGAGCATGACCACGACACGATGCATGTCGATCTCGGTCGGCGCCCGGTAGGGGGCCCTGGCCATGAAGCGGTCCTCGGTCAGCGCGGACTCGATGCCGGGGCTGTCAAGCCCGCCCCGGATGTTGTCGAGGGAGACGAAGGTCCTGCCGCTCAGCAGTGCGGCCGAGAAGGTCTCCTCGAGGCCCCCGACGCCCTGCTTGCGTTGCGTGACCACCGCGGGGCTGTCGCGGTAGATGGCCGCCGTCAGCCTGGCGCGGTACCCCTTGCCCGACTGCGACTCGTTGGCCTCGCCGAGCTCGACAGGGGCCCGGCCGGCGAGCAGACCGCCGTGGACCAGGGCCGGCGTGATCAGGGCCGCCACGGCCCGTGAGTGGTCCCCTTCAGTCGCGAACCGGAACCCGCTGACCGCGTCACTCAGCATGGCGACGGCCTCGTCCAAGGGCACCTGCGGGACGTCGCCGCCGCTGGCGTAGATGCCCGTCTCGGCGTCGTAGCCGCAGACCGTGGCCAGGGCCCCGTTGGCCCGCCGTACCAGGGCAGCGCAGGGGGTCAGCAGCTTGAGCTGGGGGAGCGCCAGACCGAAGGCCCGGGCCGCGGCGATCGCTTCCGCCTGCGCCTTGGTCGCGGACACCAGCTTCACCACGGCCACCTCGGCCCCATCTTCCTTGGTCTTGCGCGTCGTCGCCAGGCGGGCCACGGTCTCGAGCTCGCTCTGCAGGCTGGCAGCACTCACGTCGCGGATGGCCGCACGCCCCTCCCGGTCCATCTCCACCCGGACGATGGTCCCGGCCCGGCAGAACACCTCCTGCCTCGCCGCGAGCAACCCGCCGAGCTGAGTCGCGGCATCCGTGATCCGGACCGGCACCGGCGCGCTGTTGTCGGGCAGGTAGACGATGGGCTTCTCATCGGCCTCCGTCGCCGCCGCCGGTGGGCACGGGGCCTCTGTCGGCTCGAGGGTCTTCAGCCACTCGTCCCAGGAGGCACAGCCCATGCCCGTCGCGAGGAGCCGCTGCGGACGCCCATTGCGCGTGGCGCCGGGCAGCCGGCTGAGCCTTGACGGGTTCTTGTTGTTGCCGCAGACGCGGAAGCCGGCAGCCGTGCACACCTGGTACAGTGTGGCCACCCGGGCGCGGTACTCATCGTGGTCCCTGGCGTCCACCCGAACGATGGCATGGACGGACTTGCCGCCCGAGCTCACGAGGGCCACGACCGGCAGCCGCAGTTCCCGGATGTGACGGAGCTGGTCCTCGACCGGCTGCTCGTCCCCCTCCACGAGCGCGCAGCGGTAGGCCGTGACGTTCGTGTCCCTGATGTACTGGCCATCGAGGGGGTTGAAACGGATCCACGCCCCCGCTTCCGGCCTCCAGTCGCCGGTGACTGCACCCAGGTCGCTGGCCGTGGCCAGAGCTTCCAGCAACTGGCCGGCCGTGCGGTCGAAGGCGCCGGCGCCTCTGGGGATCCACTTCCCCTTCTTCTCGTCCCACCGCGACTCGGTCACATAGCTGACATGGTCAGTGGGCTGGAACAGCGCCTGCAGATAGCGCATGAGGTCGGCCTTGCCGTCGTACTGGTCCAGGGGCGGATCGGCGAGGAGCGCCGCAGGGTCCTCGTCCGGCGGTTGCCCATGGCGGCCCCGGGCCTCATCCGGCTCGCAGATGGGCCCGTCCCAGGGGATCTCCCCGTCAGCCCGACCGCGTCCGGGCGGAACGCCACCGCGGTCCTTCACCAGCTTGCAGACCGTGGCGATCGTGACCGGGCGGCCGTTGCCGCCGCGGAAGCCGGCCCACCGCTTCGCACAGTCACCGGCGACATACCGCTTCGCGTCGCGTGCACTCCATGCGTCCCACTCCTCCACGCTGGCACCCTCGTAGTGCAGCGCCATACCGACCTTGAGCCACTCCTCATAGGTGAGGCTGGTGGGATCGAGCTGTGCCAGGAGCTGGGAGACGTCGCTGTTCATGTCTGGGTGCCTCCCGTCCCCGCCGCGCCGGCGAAGCCGCCCACCGGCTTGGGTTCTGCGAGTGTCTCCTGGAGGCCGCGCGAGGCGGCCGGCACTTGCTGTTCATGCACCTGCAGGGCCTCCTTCTGCAGTAGCCTCAGCCCGGAGCTGCGCCGCGGCTTTCTCCATGGCGGTGGCGATGGCGGGCCAGTCAGCCTTGGGTCTGGTGCGCGCGGTGATCTCCAGTTGGCCCTGGAAGTCCCCAGGCTTCGTGTTGGCTGGACGCCGCAGAGCCTTGTTCCAGAGCGTGCCTGCCCAGCGGCGACCCTCTGACTTCGGGCCGCTTGCGTGGCAGGCCTTGCAGCGGATGGACCTGCAGTAGTAGATGAGGTCCTGCGAGCCGCAGAACGGGCAGGGGAGCTCGCCGTTCTCCGACCCGCGGCCGACCGGGCCCTCGGGGGCGGTGTCCAGCCCATCCCACGGCTCCTGGGGCGGCGTGGGGGGCGCGCCAGGGACCTGGGCCGGCTCAGGCGCCGGGGGTGTCGTTGGGGCCGTAGCGGGGTGACTTGCGGAGCGGCGCTGCTGCTGCGTCTGCTCGTAGGCTGCGGCGATGGAGAGCTTGCCGTCCTCGACGGCCTGCTGGATCCTCAAGGTACCGTGCTTGGCGACGGTACGGGCGCGCTGGACCGTGTCCGTGGACACCCCCAGGGCTCTGGCCGTCTCCGCATCTGTCGGCGGTGCCGATATTGCCGCTGCAGCGGTGTTTCCCGAGGGGCGCCCACGCCCTCTGCTCCCCTGCAGCTTCACACATCGGAGGATGGCTGCCGGGGTGATGTTCCGACGGGACTTCTGCACATGGAAAGCGAACTCGAGGGCCTGCTGCTGGTCCCTGAAGTGCATGAGCACAACCGGGACCTCGGTGATGCCGAGACATCCTGCCCGCTCCAACCGGGTGTGACCGTCGACCACCACGTTACCCCAGGTCTGGTGTGGCCAGGCGACGATGGGGAAGGCCTCGCCGAAACCGTGGCTCTTCATGTGGTTGTGAAGGTCGATATGGCTGCAGTTGTCAGGCTTCTTCTCGGTCGCCCATAGACGCTTGAACGGCTCGCGGGTGACCAGTTCCGAGATGGGCATGAGACGGACTTGGTCCGCCTGAACCCGCGCGTAGAAGCGGGGGGACCCGCCGCCCGGCTTGCTCTGCCCGGCAGGAGCGGGCAGACTGGGGACGTCGGTGCTCGTCTGTCCCGGGGGTGCCGCTTCCGGCCTGTCTGTCTCAGGGGATGTCATCGCTCAGCCCTCCACCGGAAGTGCGTCGACGACCTGCTGGTCCAGCCAACGGTCCAGATCGCGACGCCGGTAGTAGATCAGCCGGCCGATCTTGATGAACGGGATGCGGTGTACCCGCGTACACCGCCAGGTTGCGAGCGACGAGGGCTTGACGCCCAGGTACGCTGCGGCCTCCGGCGGGGTGAGACGGTCGCTGGCCGTCCGAGCCGGACTGGTGACCTGTTCCTGCATCGTGTGGAGCCTCCTGTATTGGCAACCATGGCTGTCAAACCGCAACCACCGCTGTCAATAACAGGTCGCATGCCGACCGGTTGGCGTGGTCGCATGCATGCGCCATAAGCCACTGATTATGCGGGAGATCCGCACGGTGCCTCCGGGCCTCCTCGGGGCTTGCAGTGACCGGTTACATGGTGCTGTGACCGGTGCTCGGCGGGAACTGGTCGTGACCGGGACCAGGCAGGTAGGCGCCGGGGGCTCCCGGCACGGACGGGGAGACAGCACAAGGTCACGGCGCCGGGGTGTGCGACGGCAGTCCCCGGGAACGCGTCACGGGCAGCGTGGACCGCAGCACGATGCGGCGCTCTCGGGAGGAACGAGAGGGGATACCCGCAGGCTCGAACTGCGCCTCGTCAGGGAGCTGGGCCTGCAGGCTGCGTCCCTGGCAGGCGCCGGGGTCTCCCGCCGCGCGACGGCTGGCTGGGCCGGAAGCCGTCGCCGTAGCGGTCGACGATGGCCTTGACGTGGCTGAGGTTGAGGTCCAGGGCCCGGGCGGTCTGGCTCCGGCTCAGGCCCAGACTGGTGTGCCGGAGAACCGCGAGGACCACCTCGCGCCTGTGGGCCGGCACCGCCGACAGATCGAGGGCGGCGAGGCGTTCCTCGAGACGGGGATCGCGGCCCGGCGCGACCGGCTGGCCCCAGCCGCCAAAGGAGAAGCCGCCTTTCAGCAGGGACTGCACGACGGCCTTGTCTGGCTCCTGCCTGCCGAACCGCTGTTCCCAGTCTGCCCACTCGCCCGAGCTGCCCTGGCCGCAGAGCATGTCGAGCACATCGAGCAGGCCACCACAGGGGGCCTCCCCGTTGAGGACGGCACGCCAGACCCAGCGGACCGACCTCGGCCGTGACCCGCCAGGCGCCATCCCGATCGCGAAGGGTCCCGGCGTGCCGTAGACGCGGGTGTCGAGCATGTGCCGCAGAACCCCAAGAGGGATGGCGTCCTGCTCCCCCGCGATGGGGGTGGCGTCGGAACGGAGCGGCAGCAGCGCGGCAAGCAGGCAGGCGGTGTCCTTCAGTGCCGTCCCCCACTCCGGAGGCGATGAACCCCATTCCTTCAGCTTGTTGGTGGCGTTCTTCAGCCAGACGCGCACCAGCACGCCAAACGCGTCCACCGCCTCCTGGGGCAGGAGGCCCTGTGGCGTGAAGATGTGCTGCGGCGGAGCGGGGTCGCCCTCACGGCAACCGTGAAAGAGACGGGCATCGTCGCAGACCCTGGCCAGTTCCCGGATGTTGCCGGGCCAGGTGTGGAAGGCCATCAGGGCGAGCGTCCGCAGGCGGATGCCCGTGAACAGGCCTCCGTCACCCAGGAAGCCCGGGCTCACCAGGAGCCGGAAGATGTCATCGCCTCTGTCCCGCAACGGCGGGAGCTGCAGGTCACTGTGGCGGAACCGGTAGAACAGGTCAGGCAGGAAGGTCACCTGCCGCTCGCCGGCGCCCCTGGCGACGACGGGGCGGTTCGTCGCGGCGATGACCCTGGCGTCAACGGCGATGGGTTGGACCTCGCCCAGCCGCTCGATCTGCTTCGTCTGCATGAACCGGAGCAGCCGGGCCTGGTTCAGGGGGTCCATGTGCCCAATCTCGTCCAGGAAGAGGGTGCCACCCGCCGCGGCCTCGACCTTGCCGGCGTAGTCCCGGTCGGCACCGGTGAAGGCGCCCTTCCGCCAGCCGAACAGCTCCCCCTGCATGCGCTCCTCGGTCAGGCCCGCGCAGTTGACGCTGACCAGGGGTCCTTTGGCCCGCCGGCTCCGGCCGTGCAGGTATGCCGCCAACAGCTCTTTCCCCGTCCCCGTCTCGCCGGTGATGAGCACGGACCCGTCCGCCCGCGCTATCCGGTCCAGCATCTCGAGGGTGTAGGGCCAGCCGCCGTCGCCCGGCCGGGGGAGCAGGCACCGGACTTCCTGCCCGTCCGCGGTCCTGACCTCGACGAACCGGTTCGGCACTGGGCTGTTGCTCTGCGGGGCCATGCGCGGCGCCTCTCCTGGCTGCACCGGGACACCCTACACCGCGCCGAGGGGGTAGTCGATCATGGCGTGGCGGGCATGGTCTTCGACGATCACCCAGCGGCAGTCGTCGAACTTGGCCAGGTAGCCGAAGGCCTGCTCGACGGGGGTGAGGTTGCCATGGTGTGCCTGCTTGGCATCCAGGTCCGCGGCCGGGGGCTTGAGCTCGATGACGACGCGGGTCACGTCGCGCTCATAGCCGATGAAGCCGAGGCGGGCGTCGGGGGTCTTGCCGCCCTTGGTCTCGGACGAGGCGGACTCGGCCTTGAGGTTGTAGGCCTCGAGGTGGCCGGCGGGAAGCACGTAGCCCAGGAGCGTCCCGAACACGTCGGTCAGGAACTGCCCCTGGAACGGCTTCTCCTTCTCGCCGAGGAAGGCAGGGTCGGCCGCCGTCCGGGCCCAGTTGTCGGCCACCGCACGCTGGGCCTCGCTGAAGGCCGGCGCAAAGGCGCCCATGCGGGCCTTGAGCAGGTTCGGATTGAACAGCGCCTTGAACAGGTCCGGCATCGCCTCCTCCGTACTACGGGAACCGGGCGTGGTCTGGAGTATACCACGGCCCGGGGACCCGGTCCACAGGGCCCCCGCGCAGGGCCGGCGGCGTGTTGCCCATGGCCAACACGCCGGACGCTGGGACGCACTCCCCCGCGAACTCCCAACGCACGAGGTAGAGGTCCCCGCCTTCTACGTCGGAGGGCTCGATGTGACCGGAGACCTCCGGGACGAGGAGATTCGGACTAGTCCCGATTCGGCGGTTCTGCAGGCCGGCGGCGCCCCGTTGGTCGCCAGACTGCCCACACACGACACCCGGCCCCAAAGCTGACCGCAGGTTAGATATAGGTTAGATACGGCCATTCCGGGAAACGAACAGCCCCAGGAACCTGTGTCACAAGTTCCTGGGGCTTAAGGGGCTTTAGTGGTCGGGACGGAGAGATTCGAACTCTCGACCTTTTGACCCCCAGTCAAACGCGCTAACCAGACTGCGCTACGTCCCGACCAAGTCGAAAGGCATCCTTTACTTTACCGCCGAGGCAGACTTCTGCAAGCCTGCGCCATGCCGGCGGCGGCGATTCCGGGTCTTGGCTGCAGGACGCGGTTCACTGGCCCATGCCCAGCTCGCGGGCCAGACGTTGCTCGGCATCGCGCGCCCGGATCTCGCTAAGGAGGGGTTCCAGGTTGCCCTGGATGATGTTTGAGAGGTCGTAGAACGTGAGGTCGTAACGGTGGTCGCTGACCCGGTTCTGGGGGAAGTTGTAGGTGCGGATGCGTTCACTGCGTTCGCCCGTGCCGACCTGGGAACGCCGGGCGGCCGCGTTGCGCGCGTCCTCTTCCCCCTGCAGGCGCTCCAGGAGGCGCGAACGGAGCAATCGGAGGGCAATCTCCCGGTTGCGATGCTGGGATTTCTCCTGCTGGCTGGCGACGACCAGGCCGGTGGGCAGATGCGTCACCCGGACGGCGGAGTCCGTTCGGTTGACGCTCTGCCCGCCTGGCCCGGAGGAGCGGTACACGTCGACACGGAGATCCTCGGCGCGGATCTGCACGTCCACCTCCTCGGCTTCTGCCAGGACGGCCACCGTGACGGTGGAGGTGTGGATGCGGCCGCTGGCTTCGGTGACGGGGACGCGCTGCACCCGGTGTACGCCGCTCTCGAAGTGCATGGTGCCCCAGGCGTCGTCGCCCTGCAGGGAGAAGGTGGCACTCTTGAGACCGCCGAGGGGAGTCTCGTCGACGTCCAGAGGCTCGCAGCGCCAACCCTTCTGCTCGGCATAGCGGGTGTACATGCGGAAGAGGTCGGCCGCGAAGAGGCCGGCCTCGTCGCCCCCGGCAGCGGGGCGGATCTCGACGATGACATTCCGCCCCTCGTTGGGGTGAGGGGGGAGTATCAGGAGTCGGACTTGGCGGTCCAGACGGTCAGCCTCGGTCTGGAGCGTCTCGATATCGGACCGCACGACGTCGAGGAACTCCCGGTCCGTCTCGGTCGCCAGGAGGTGCCGGTTCTCCTCGATGTCCCGGGTGACACGCTGACGCTGGTCCCAAGCTCGCACCAGCCTGAGGAGGCCCTGGTACTCGCGGTTGAGCTTCTGGTAGACCGCGTGGTTGCCGGCCGCGAAGTCGAATTGGGCGATGGCCCTTTCGACCTCGTTCAGGCGCAGACGCGACGTATTGATGTATTGCTCGAGGTTCACCGGCGTCAGCCTAGGGGCCGGAGCGGCCGGCGCATGGACGGCCAGACCAGGCCACGGCCCGGCGGGTCAATCTTGCCCCTTGGAGCCCTTCGGCGGGGCTCAGGGCCTTCGGCTCGGCCCACCAAGGAAGACCGTCTCACGGGGGGGCATCGGCCCTCCAAAGGGACAGCCCCCCCCCAACGGGCTCAGCCGCCGCCTTTGCCGAGGCGACGTCGGGCCGGGGGGGAGCCCTTCGGCGGGGCTCAGGGCCTTCGGCCTCGCCCTCCAGGGGGGGACCATCAGGCGATGTTGTAGCGCCGACGGAACCGGTCCACCCGGCCCTCGGTATCGACCAGCTTCTGCTTGCCCGTGTAGAACGGGTGGCACTTGGCGCAGATACCCACCTTGGCCTCGGGGACGTTGGACATGACCTCGAATACGGCCCCACAGGCGCACGACACCGTGGACGCCACGTACTTCGGATGGAGGTCCTTCTTCATGAGCAGCCTCGTTTCCTTACGATCGTGCCGGCCGGGTGCCGGCCATGCTCTGCTGGTCCTCGGTTCCATGTGCGCCCGCTGCCGGCGGGCGGCGGGTCACATCTCGGCGAGGGCCGCCTTGCGGCTGAGGCGGACGCGGCCGCGCTCGTCGATATCGATGACCTTGACCGACATCTGGTCGCCGACCTTGCAGATCTCCTCGACATTGCGCACGCGGTAGTCGGCCAGTTCGCTGATGTGCACCATGCCTTCCTGGCCGGGCAACACCTCCACGAAGGCGCCGAACTCCTTGATGCTGCGCACGGTGCCGCGGTAGACGCGGCCGATCTCGACCTCTGCCGCCACCGCCTCGACTTCGCGCCGGGCTGCAGCCATGGCGTCACCATTGGCGGCGAAGATGTTGACGGTGCCGTCGTCCTCGACGTCGATGGTGGCACCCGTCAGCTCGCAGATGCCCTTGATGACCTTGCCGCCGGGGCCGATGAGGGCACCGATGCGCTCCGGGTTAATCTTCAGGGTGAAGATCTTGGGCGCATAGGGGCTCATCTCGGCCCGCGGCTTAGCGAGGCAGGCGGCCATGGTCGCCCGGATCTTCTCGCGGGCGGTGCGGTTCCTGAGCATGGCCTGGTACATCTCGTCCACCGTCAGGCCGGCGATCTTGAGGTCGAGTTGGAAGCCCGTGATGCCCTTGGTCGTGCCGGCGACCTTGAAGTCCATGTCGCCGAAGTGGTCTTCGGAGCCGAGGATATCGGTCAGGTAGACGCGGCGACCGTCCTTGCCACTGACCAGCCCCACCGAGATCCCCACCACCGCGTCACGGATCGGCACGCCGGCGTCCATCAGCGCCAGGCTGGCGCCGCAGACGCTGGCCATGGAAGAGGAGCCGTTGGAGCCGAGGATGTCCGAGACGACGCGGACGGTGTAGGGGAATTCCTTGGGCAGGACATGAGCCACCGACCGTTCTGCCAGGGCGCCATGCCCGATTTCGCGACGGCCCGGGGCGCCGATGCGGCCCGTCTCGCCGGTGCTGAAGTTCGGGAAGTTGTAGTGCAGCATGAACTTCTTGGTGGCGTCGCCACCGGTGATGACATCGTGCTCCTGGGCGTCGCCCGAGGCCCCCAGGGTCGTGGTCACCAGCGCCTGGGTGTCGCCCCGCCTGAACAGAGCGCTGCCATGGGTGCGGGGCAGGAGGCCCACCTCGCAGGTGATGGGGCGCAGGTCCTCGACGCCGCGGCCGTCCACGCGCAGGCCCCTTTCCAGGACCAGCCGCCGCACCGTTTCCTCCAGCACCACCTCGAACACCATCTTGTAGTTGGGCGTCTCGGCGCCGGGGGTCTCGAACTGCGGTCCGAGCTCCTTCTTCATGGCCGCGAACACCTCGGCCTCAGCGGCCTTGCGGGTGCCCTTGGCGTCGGCGATGCAGGCCGATTCCAGTCGCCCCGCGCAGAAGGTCCTGGCCGCGGCCAGGAGGCGCTCGTCCGGCAGGGCCGCGACGAAGGTCTTTTTGGGCTTGTTAGCGCGGGCTGCCAGGTCGTTCTGGGCGTCCGCCATGCGCCGGACGATGCTGTCGGCGAAGGCCATGGCGTCGCGCAGGTCCTCCTCGCTGATCTCGGCCGCGCGGCCCTCGATCATGATGGTCTTGCCCGGCACGCCGGCGTAGACCAGGTCCATGTCGCTCTCGGCGAGCTGCGCATGGGTGGGGTTGGCGACGAAAGCCCCTTTCACGCGGCCGACGCGCAGGGCTCCGACCGGTCCATGGAAGGGGATGTCCGAGACCATCAGGGCCACCGATGCGCCCAGCATGCTGAGCACATCCGACTCGGTATCGCCGTCGGCGCTGAGGAGGGAGGAGATGATCTGCACCTCGTCGATGAAACCCTCGGGGAACAGCGGGCGCAGCGGCCGGTCCGTCATGCGCGCCGTCAGGATCTCCTTTTCCGTGGGTCGTCCCTCGCGCTTGAAGTAACCCCCAGGCATCTTCCCCGCGGCGCTGAACTTCTCGCGGTAGTCCACCTGCAGGGGAAAGAAGTCGAGGCCAGGGCGGGGGGCGGCCGAACAGGCAGCGACCAGGACCATGGTGTCGCCCTGGCGGACGGTCACGGCGCCTCCCGCCAGCAGGGCGAGCTTGCCCGTCTCGATCTCGACCGTGCGACCATCCCCGATGTCTACGCGAACTCGTTCCACGCTCATCGCTGTCCTTTCCCCCGCCTCGCGGGGACCTCCGACTCATCCCAAGGCAGTTCAGCCTGCGGGAGGCGGGACTGGGCGTCACCCCGGGAAGGCGCCTGGGACGCCCACTGCTCCCGCGGCGACCGGACTGCGAGGCGAAGACGTAGACGTTGCGGAATTGCGGTACGAAAGGCCGCCCCGACGGTTCTGCGGGTGCCGCCGTTCCAGCCGTTCGTACCGACCGAATTCCACAACCTCCGTCTCACCTCACAGCCGGCGTAGCTTCTGTCCCGCCTCGCCAGCCGCTGCCGGGCCCCGCAACCCAGTTCGGGACTGGCCTGGTCCGGCAGCCGTGCACGCTCTGCCCAAGGCCCCAGCGGCCGCGCCTACCGGCGCAGATTGAGCCGCTGAATCAGCTTCATGTACCGCTCTGAGGAGATCCGCTGCAGGTAGCTCAGCAGCCGACGCCGACGGTTGACCATGGCCAGCAGGCCACGCCGCGAACTGTGATCCGTCTTGTGCAGCTTGAGATGCTCGGTCAACTCGTTGATGCGCTCGGTCAGGATGGCCACCTGCACGTCCGTGGCGCCCACATCCTTCTCATTGCTGCCGAACTCTTTGACCAGCTCGAGCTTCTTTTCTGGCGTCATGGGTTTTCCCAGCGTTCCACACTTACCGTATCTACGGTACGTCCCCTCAGGCGCCGCCCTGGCCACCCACGGGACGGCCGTCTCCGGCGGTAAGACCAGGGACGGCATTCCGACAATCTGGATACCATAGCGTCCCCAGCGCCGGGTGCAAGCCAGGGAAGGTCGCCCAGCAAACAGGAGCGCCATGCACCCCAGTTCCGAGTTCCGGTCGCCGGGGTCGAGGGACGGGGGGCGAGGGACGAGGGGCGAGGGTCGGCTGCCGGTCCCGGCCACGACCGGGACACCCGGAGTCCGAACGGACCTCGGCCCCACAGCGGGAGCGGGTTGGCGGGTTCCGGTTCCCGGGCTTTGTGCTCTGTCTTTGGGGCTTGGAGCCTGGGTCGTCCGACACGGGTTGGCAGGGTTGACAAGCGACAGGCGCAGAGTACCTTGGAGCCGTTCCCGGAGCCCAGACGGTCGGCCGTGGCCGGCCGTTCATGAGCCGGTGAGGTGTCGGGCCGTCCGGGAGGCGAGTGAGCGGCTGGTTCGAGCAGGAGGGACCGAGTCCATGGATAAGGACCTGAAGGACGCCGTTCTCGCGGCCTTCGACGGTAAGCCCGAGGACCGGAAGGGGCAGGCCGAGGACGCTGATGCTGCCAAGGCCGAGGCCGTCGAGGCCGAGGAGGACGGGGCCGGGGACCAGGAGGGGGCCGCTGACGGCGCCGGGTCCAAGGTCGGCGCAGGGAAGAAGAAGGTGGTCTCTGGGGCTGGTACCACGGTCCGGCGTGCGGCGGCCGCAGGCCCGGCGCCCCTACGCAGGGCGGGCCCGGGTGGCGAGACTGTCGCGATGGCGGCGGCGCGCCCCAAGACCAGCGTCACCTTCGCCGGCGATGGCGGGGACGAAGCCCGCCCGGCGGCGCGGCCCCATGCGGTGGCGGCCCCCGCCGCGCCGGCTGCGGCGAGGTCCTCGGCGGCAGCGCTTCTCTCCCTGGTGCTGACGGCCCTGCTGGCCGTGCTGGTGGTGGCGCTGCTGGTGCAGGTGTCAGGGATCAGGCGCGACCAGAAACGGCTGGGGGAACGCATGGACGAGCAGTTCACCGACGTCCGGAACTACTCGCGCATCCAGTTCTCGACCTATGCCGAGCAGGGCAAGCGTCCGCAACAGGTCGTCGCCGTGATCGAGGTCAAAGACGGGAAGCCGAAGATCGTGAACATGGTCATCCGTCCGTTGGAGGAGGAGTGACCTGGCGGCGCTGCCGGCTCCCCGGCGGCCCTACTCCACGTTGAGCACCTGCTCGCGCACGCGCGCCAGCTCGGCCTTGATACCCACGACCACCTCCGCGATGACGGTCTCGGTCGTCTTGGCGGCGACGGTGCTGGCCTCACGACTCATTTCCTGGCAGAGGAACTCCAGTTCGCGGCCCACATCGCGGTCTTCCTCCAGAAGGTCGCCAAAACGGTCCGTGTGACTGCGCAGACGCACGACCTCCTCGGTGATGTCGGCCTTCTCCGCGTAGAAGGCCACTTCCCGGGCCAGGCGCTCATCATCCAGCGGCAGATTGACGCCCAGCAGGGCAATCCGCTGGCGGAGACGGTCGCGGTGCTGCACCAGCGCCTCGTCGGCCCGGAGGGCGACGGTCTCGACCCGGTCGCGGATGGTCACCATACGGTTGGTCAGGTCATGGCAGAGCTTCTCCCCCTCGGCCCGCTGCATGGAACGGAGCCCATCCAAGGCATCGTCAAGCGCTTCCATGGCCAGGTCACGGATGGCTTCTGCCGGACCCGTCGCCGAGGGGCTCAGGATACCGGGTACCTGCAGGAGGTCTGACAGGGAGAGGCGAGGCTCAAGCCCGGTGGCCGCCGCCACCTCGCGCAGCCGGCGGACCACGGCCGTGGCGAAGGCCACATCGATGGCAAAGGAGTCTGCCCGCTGTTCCGGTGCCAGGGAGTACTGAAGGGTCACGCTCAGGGTGCCGCGGCTCACCCGCTCCTGGACGCGCTGCTTGAGCATGGGTTCCAGGGCGCTGAGCTCGCGGGGCATGACCACGCGGATATCGGTCTGTTTGCGGCTGTTGACCGCGGCGACCTCGACGACGACCGCCATCCCGTCGTGCTCGGCCAGGCCCCGGCCGAAGCCGGTCATGCTGTTCATGGTTTTGCTCCCAGGGCGATGCGAGTGCGGTCGTTGGGGTGCCTCGTTGGCCGTCGGCCTGCGTGGGGGCTGGTCTCCACAGGTCCTCGCCTGGCCGCCCGTCACGCGCTGCCGCCGACCACGCTCAGCGGCCACTCCGGCAGGGCGAGGGAGTTCGCTCAGAGCAACTCGGGCTGCTGGGGGCCACGGCGTTCGCTCTGCGCCGTCAGGTCGATGCCGAACCGACGGGCTGCCTTCTCGGTCGCCACCCGGCCCTGAGCGGTGCGCATCAGGTAGCCCTCCTGGATGAGGAAGGGCTCGTAGACATCCTCGATGGTGTCCTCCTCCTCCCCCACGGCTACGGACAGGCTCTTGAGGCCCACCGGGTGACCGGCGAACTTCACCAGGATCGCTTCGAGAATGCGGTTATCCATCTCATCGAGGCCATCGGCATCGATATCCAGCATCTTCAGCGCCTGGTCGGCCACGGTGCCGGTGATGCAGGCCGCGCCGCGGACCTGGGCGAAGTCCCGGACCCAGCGCAACAGGTTGTTGGCGATGCGGGGGGTGCCCCGGCTGCGGCGGGCGGTCTCCCGCAGGCCCTCGGCGTCGGCCGTGGCGCCGAGGATGGTGGCGGAACGCTTCAGGATCAACTCCAGGTCGGCGACGCCATAGTAGTCCAGTCGGCAGGCCATGGTGAAGCGGGAGCGCAGCGGCGCCGAGAGCTTCCCCTGCCGGGTGGTGGCGCCGATGAGGGTGAACTTCGGCAGGTTGAGCCGTACCGAACGGGCCCCGACGCCCTGCTCGAGCATGATATCGATGACAAAGTCCTCCATGGCGCTATAGAGGTACTCCTCGATGGCGACCGGGAGGCGGTGGATCTCATCGATGAACAGCACGTCGCCCTGCTCGAGGCCGGTGAGCAGACCGGCGAGATCGCCGGGTTTCTCGATCACCGGGCCGCTGGTGGCCTTGATAGCGGCACCGCGGGCAGCCGCCACGATGTGGGCCAGGGTGGTCTTCCCCAGGCCGGGCGGCCCGCACAGCAACAGGTGGCCGAGGGCCTCGTTGCGCTCGGTCGCCGCCTGCACCATGATCTGCAGGCGCTCCTTGACCCGTTCCTGGCCGGGGAATTGCGCGAAACACTGTGGCCGCAGGCCGGCCTCGAAGGCCTCCTCGCGGGTATTCAGTTCGCTGCTGACGAAGCGTTCCGGAGCCATGGTTCCTTGTCGGGCGAACGGTGGTCGCCGGGTCAGGAGTTCAGTTTTGCCAGGGCCTTGCGGATGAGGTTCTCGACGCTCAGGGTCCCGGGGGTCGCGGTGGCGCATACGGTCTGGACCGCCTTGCGGGCCGCGTCGCCCTTGAAGCCCAGGGTCTCCAGGGCCGCCACCGCATCGACGGCCTCGCGCGGGACCGCGCCGGGGCCGCCGGCCGGCCGGCCGACGCCGGTCTCGGGAGCGATGTCGGCAACGCGGTCCCGCAGTTCCACGATCAGGCGTTCCGCCGAGCGCTTGCCGATGCCGTTGATCCGGGTCAGGGCCTTCACATCGCCATCGGCCACGGCCGTGCAGAAGGCGGATACCGGCATGCAACTGAGCACGTTCAACGCGGTGCGCGGCCCGACGCCGCTGACGGTCAGCAGCAGGAGAAACAGCGCGCGCTCCGGCAGCGTGGCGAAGCCGTAGAGCGTCAGGCTGTCCTCGCGGACTGCCAGGTAGGTATGCAGGGCGACGGGCTCGCCGACTCGGGGCAGGCGGTCGAAGGTGCTGACCGGAACGTCGACCGCATAGCCCACGCCGCCCACGTCCAGCACCACGCCCGTGACATCGCACGCGAGCAGTTTGCCGGTGAGCCTGCTGATCACGGGGTCCGTCCCTTCGGCGCCGCTGCCGCGGGTGGCGGTGCCGGTTGAGCCTTGGCGGCCTCTTCGAGGCGGGCCAGGTCAGTCTGCAGGCGAGTGACGGTAGGTTTCGCTGAGACCAGGCGATCGAGGTCGCGGTAGAGTTTCTCGATCTGTCTGCGCAGGGCACTGGCCTCGGGGTCTTCCCTGAGGATACGGGCCTTCTCGGCCGCCAGTTGCAGGCGCAGTTCCTGGCCACGGGCCTTGAGGGTCTCGGGGCTCTCGGCAGCCTGGGCGACTCCGAGTTCCAGGCTGGCGGCGGCACAGACCACGGCCAGCACGATGACGTGCCAATGGGGCATCCCCCCGCATGGGCGCATAGCTGACACACTCCCACCTGAATGGACCGGCGTGCCGGAGGGCGCGTGTGACCGCGGAAGCCGGACACGCCGGCCTCCGGCTGCAGATGCCGGACCCTGCAATATAGGACAGCGCCAGAGCTGGGGCAACCTGGAGCCGGGATGCCTCAGGGCGGTTCCATGGTCACGGTGCCGGCTCGCCTTTCCTGGACCGCCCGCGGTCCCGTGGCCGCGGGCGGAGTGGCCCCGCGCCTGCGGGGACGGTCCAGCCCCTATGGCAGCCGACTCCAGAGCGGTAATGACGACCATGGCACAGCCCTGGGGATGCCCCGGACGGTGGGACGGGGACCTCAGCGGTAGGTGCGATGGAGGGCGATGACAACGCCCTGGATGAAGACCCGATCGAGGGCGTAGAACTGGGGCTTGTAGCTCTTGTTGGCCGGCCGCAGCTCGACCTGGCTTTCGCGGATGTAGAGGTACTTGACTGTGGTCTCGTTGTCCACGAGGGCCACCACGATGTCGCCGATGGACGCCGTGGGCGTCTGGCGTGCCACCACGATATCGCCATCGAGGATGCCGGCATCGCGCATGCTGTCGCCGGTGACACGCAGGCCGAAGAGGGGATGCCCCCCCGAGCCACGGGGCAGGAGGGCCGGATCGAACTGGATGGTTTCCTCGATCTGCTCCTCGGCCAGCAGAGGGGCCCCCGCACTGATGCGGCCCAGCACCGGGATGCTGAGCGTCAGGGACAGGTGACGTGGGCTGTCAGCCCGCACCAGGCTGAGGCTGCGGGCCTTGGAGGAGCGGGTCACGTATCCTTTGCGGAGGAGCGCGCGCACGTGGGCGAACGCGGTGGCTGCTTTGATGCCGAAGTAGTCAGCGATCTCGTAGACCGTGGGCGCCATGCCTTCACGGCGACCGAACTGGTCGATGAAGTCCAGGAGTTCCTGCTGTTTCTGCGTCAGCCCCTTCATGGTGTCTCTCCTGTCATGTCTGGCGGGATCTTCAGACGTCCGCCATGGTTCATGTAAGTATCAGTATAATACCCCACGGAACCGCCCATGTCAAGATGCGCTTATATTTGCGCGGTTAATAGGTCCGTCAAGCCGGATGTTGGGGAGGCCGGCCGAGCCCCGGGGCAGGGAGTTTCCGCCGGCGCCTGGCAGGTCCGGGGGTGCGGCGACCACGGGCTCGTGCGGTGCCGTAGGTGCCCCTTCGCATCCCACCCGGACCGCCGCACGTGCACCCAGATCCACTCGGTATAGGGGGACTTCGCCGAGCCCACCGGCCGAGCCGGCGGATGCGAAGGGGCACTCAGTAGCCGGTTGGCAGGTGGATGAACCGGCACTCGACGGGGCAGGCCGCCTGCAGGTCGGCCATGAGGGCGCGCAGGCCCCAGACCTCGGTGGCGTAGTGGCCGGCGGCGAGGATGGGAGTCCCTGCCTCCCTGGCCGGGTGCACGGCGGCGTGGGTCAGTTCGCCCGTGAGCAGGCAGTGGACCCCCGCGCCAGGACACTGGCTGACGAGGTCGGCGCCGCCCCCGGAGACGACGCCGACGACGGACACGGGCTGCGTGGACCCGGCATCGAGCGTGCGACAGGTGGTTTCCAGGGCCGTCTCGGTCAGGGCGGCGAGGGCGGCCAGGGACAGGGCTTGGGGCAGGCGGCCCTTGCGGCCGATGGCGATGCCGCCATAGAGGCCAAAGGGCCCCGTCTCCAGCAGTCCGAGGCGCTGGGCAATGACGGCATTGTTGCCGATGCGGGGGTGACAGTCCAGGGGCACGTGGCTGGCGTAGAGGTTGAGGCCAGCGCCCAGCAGGACGCGCAGACGGGTCGCGTCACTACCGATGACGCGTTGGTAGCCCTCGTGCCAGAACAGGCCGTGATGGACCACGACCGCCTGCGCATCCCAGGCGGCCGCGGCCTGGAAGAGGGCCATGCAGGCGTCCACCCCGAAGGCGACGCGATGGATGCTTTCCGTGCCTTCCACCTGGAGGCCGTTACGGGAGGAGTCTCTGAGTTCGGCCGGGGGGCGCAGGAGGTCATCGAGGAAGGTCACCAGGTCGCGGCGGCTGATCATGGGCGTGGTCCTTCCCGGTCAACGGAACGTCAGCAGCATCGCGGTATGGCCGGCAGCGAGGAGCTTCGCCTCGATGGTGGCGCGGATGTCGTGACAGAGGGCCTTGCGAGCCCGGGGGCATTGGGGCAGCATGGCGTTCCGCACGCAGTCGTCGAGGCTTCGGACCCGGAGGTGCATGGGGAGGCGCCGCTCCGGTGGCGGCAGCACGGCCCACACGGCCCGGTGGGCTTCGGCAAACAGCGCCACGACGCCGTCCAGCGCCCGCGCCAGTGCCGGGAGGAGAACGATCTCGGCCAGCGGCGGGGTGCCGCTGGAGCCAGCCAGTCGGCAGAGGTCCAGTTCGAGGCGTAGTCTGGGGAGGAAGCGCGAGACCGGGAAGGCACTGAGGACGCCGGCAGCGATCAGCCGCTCGGCATCCGGCACCGCGCCCACCGGCCAGGCCCCCGGCGGCAGGCACCAGGGGCTGTCCGTGGCCGCCTCAGGGCAGGGGGCCGAGCGGCGTTGCAGGAAATGCCGCGCCAAGGAACCGATCAGGTCTGACCGCACCTGGGCGAGCCGCAGCGAGGCCAGGGCTGCCTCGGTCTGGGCCGCGATGGCCGCGCGCTCGTCTGCCGCAAGCGGCAGGAGGGCCTCCAGGTCGGCGTCGATGCGGCCCCGGTCCCAGGGCCGGAAGGGGTCTTGGTCCAGTGGCATGGCGGCCTCGGGGACCAGACCGGCGTAGGCCCGGCCCACGTCCTCGAAGCCGGCGGCGGGGAGCAGGGCCAGGACCATGGCATGGAGGTCTCTTTCGGCCAGCGGCGGGTGGTCTGCCTCCGGGCGCGACGCGACGTGTTCCTCGATGACCAGGGCGAGGTGGTCAGCGGACCAGTCTTCGGTGATGCCGCAGGCGCGGAAGGCGCGCCGCAGATCGTGCCGGAGGGCATCGCCGTCCAGGGAGTGGACCGTGCCATCGGCGCCCGTCACCAGGCAGTGTCTCGAATGGAGCCTGATCATGGCGACCGGCTCGTGTCCCCGGGCGGCTGGCTCTCGTTCCTGGGGCGGGCCGTCGGGTCGGCGGCGTCGGCGGCCGCCTGTGTGTCCTGCCGTACACTCAGGTTCTGGACCTCGTGGATGAACTCGCCGACGTTGCGGAAGCGGCGGTAGACAGAGGCGAAGCGCACGTAGGCGACTTCATCGGTGCCCTGGAGTGCCTCCATGGCCCGCTCGCCGATCTCGCGGCTCTCGATCTCGCGGGTCTGGAGCGTCAGCAGGTCCCGGATCACGGCGTTGACCATGTCGTCGACCTGGGCCTCGCTGACGGACCGTTTCCAGCAGGCCCGGCGGACTCCGGCCCGGAGCTTCTCGGGGTCGAAGTCCTCGCGGGTACCGTCGCGTTTGACCACGACGAACTCGGCGGGGACGACCCCTTCGCGCGTGGTGAAGCGGAAGGCGCAGGAGAGGCACTCCCGGCGGCGGCGGATGGTTTCGCCCTCGCGGGAGACGCGAGTCTCCATGACCTTGTCTTCCAGGCAGCCGCAGCGCGGACAGCGCATGGTGGCCCCCCTGTTCGAGTGGCCGGTTATGCGGCCGAGACCGGGGTTGCACGCCCGCGATGGCAGGCATGGGCGCCCCGCACGGCCGGTCCCGGTAAGGTAACCCGAGCACAGGGACGGTCAAACCGGTCGGCGGGTGGCCGGGCGGGCGGCCCGCTCAGGCCAGGTCGCGCACGATGCGTTCGATGGCAGTCGCGCGGCCCTGGGGGTCGACCGTGACCACGCTGGCGTGGAGCCGCACGTGGTGGTCCGTCACGGTGAAGCGGCTGGGCATGCCGGTGGCGAAGCGTTTGAGGACGGGCTCGATATCGCGGCCCAGGATGGACTCACGGGAGCCCACCATACCCACATCGCACTGGAGGGCCGTGCCCCCGGGCAGGACGCACTCGTCGGCGGT
>Ga0172371_10001337_pt1 | contig 39089 bp, 31 predicted proteins | sample Lak12m_FD_114543 | JGI IMG/M metagenome (GOLD analysis project Ga0172371, IMG submission 114543) | Freshwater microbial communities from Kabuno Bay, South-Kivu, Congo - kab_022012_12m | ecosystem: Environmental > Aquatic > Freshwater > Lake | place: Democratic Republic of the Congo: South-Kivu... | reverse complement strand
CTCAGGAAACATCGAAATCTATCCCAACCCGGCACACGACGAATTATCCATTAAAATAAACAACATGGAAAGCGGATTAGTATCGGTAAGCATCTTCGATTCGCGCGGGCAAAAGATCATCGACAAAACCTTTTCCAACAAAATCGACCTGAATGTAAGCACATTTTCTGGTGGTGTATATTATCTGAAATTACAAACCGGCGAATTCAACGAAGTACGAAAGATCGTGATAAAGTAATTTTTTTCATAAACGTTAGGGAGTAATAATCATGTGCAAGCCGGCCTGTAATGGGCCGGCTTTATTTGTGATACTACTCATACAGTTAAAGCTGGATACTGACAATTCCTGATGAATGATAAATAACATCCCGGGAGAAGAATTGAATCAGGTGAACATTAAATTGTAAAAAACACCTACTTTAGCTTTTTGCCAAATTGGCGAATTCTTCACAGGTTGAATAAGGGTTCTTTCAGGATTTCAACAATCAAACGATCAAAAATATGCAGAGTCTAACGAAGCAATTATTTATCTTTTCTTTGACAATAATAGGATTAAACCTACTGTGCACTGCACAAACCGACAGCCTGTTAAATGTTCTTTCAAAAACAGATAATCCGGAAAAAAGGGTTGACTTGCTTAACGAACTTGCCAACCTTTACACTTACAGAAACCTGGATTCAGCACTTTACTTTGCACAGGAAGCCATTACAGCATCAAGAAATGGAGGTTATCTGAAGGGTGAAATTCTGGCGCTGATCAATAAAAGCGAAATTTACAGGGAATTAGGCAACTACGAAATGGCTCAAAAATGCACGGATCGCGTGAAAAATTATGCTGAAAAACTTACTGATAAAGAGTTGTTGGCCAAATACTATCTTTTGGCAGGCTATAATTACATGTGCCAGCACAACTATAATCAGGCATTAGAGCTGTATGAAAAATCGTTTGCTTTGTTTCGTGAATGTGGCGATTTGGTCGGAATGGGAGATGTGCAAAGGAAAATCGGACAGTCATTTGCTTCCCGGAATGAATATGGAATTATGTACGAATATTTTTCAGGGGCATTGGATTGTTATCAAAAAGCCAATAATCAGCGGGGAATTGCAGCATCGATGAACAACATCGGCCAGTATTATTTTCTTAATAAGGATTATCAAAATGCTGAAATGTATTTTCGAAAAGCAATCAATCTGAATTCAAAAGAAGGGAACCTTTACTGGCTGTCGAAAAATTATATTAATCTATCGGATATTAAGCAGAAATCAGGCCAGCCGGATTCGGTTATTTACTTTAGCCAATTGGCTCTGCGCCTTGCCAGGGAAGTCGGAAATCCCTATTGGGAGGGCATAACATTAATACAGATGGGAATCCTGTATCTAAAAAATGGTAGTCATAATACTGCATTGAATTTTTTATATGAAGGGTTGAAATTGTCCAAACAGATCAATTCCTTTGAAAACCTGACCGATATTTCGGATTTGATTAACCAGGCTTATTATCAAAAGGGACAGATAGATAGTGCATACCGGTATCAGCAATTACGATATGAGTATGCTGATTCGTTAAACCAAAATAATGGTAAGCTGGAATTTGTGGAGCTTAAATATCAAATGGAAATGGAACGAAATCAACAAAAGGTTGCTTTGCGTGATCAGAAGCGGTTTTACGTTTACCTGTTGATTTCTTCCTGTTTGGTACTGATCATTGTAATTCTTATTTCACTTTATACCCGACAAAAAATCAAGACAAGGAATACTAACCTTGAAAAAGAGCATCTCACCAATAAGATTGAACTCAAAAATAAAGAAGCGGCTAGTAGTCTGCTGATTGCCCAGAAAAAAAATGAAATCATCGGCAATGTGATCAAAAACATTGAAGATAGTCGGACACAATTACCCGAAGATTCGAGGTGGATACTAGATAAAATCATCAATAATTTAAGCAGTACGATGGAGGAGAAAGGCTGGGAAGATTTCGAACTCTCTTTTAGCCAGGTGCATGAATCTTTTTTTACCAAGCTTGACCAGCAGTTTCCGTCGCTAACAACAAAAGAAAGGCGGTTGTGTGCCCTTTTGCGGCTAAATATGTCCTCAAAAGAAATCGCCAATGTAACTCAGTCATTACCACGAAGTGTCGATATGGCCAGGCATCGCCTGAGAAAAAAACTTGGTATCGAAGGCGTTGATATCGATCTGACAACCTTCCTGAGTGGCCTTTAATATACTACCAGAAAGAGGGTTCCGAATCGTTTTGATTTTAATATTCCGTGGGTAGATTCCACTGGTTTGAACAGGAAATCGGTGCAGTAATGATAATATCAACATCATTCCATGAAATATTATGTTTCTGTAAACAAATTGTCAACATTAAGTTTTTGGTAATCCCTAATCTTGCCGGTAACTTTGCCTGACAAATTTAAAATTAAATAATTATGAAAAAGGTATACATTATTTTATTGGGATTTATTTTCCTGAACATTGGTTTTGTCGCAGCGCAGCCCGACCCGCCAACAGATTTAGTAGTTAGGCTCAGTATTGAGCCCGAATATGAGCCGCATGTATTACTGGGATGGAATGAAAACCAACAGGGAGTTGACCATTTTGTGGTTTTTTTAGATGGTGTGGTGGTGCCTGATAATATTACAGGTGGTGGCCCGTATTGGACACAAGGCTTTGCATATTTTCTTACTCAAAATGTACCTGGTGGTGTAACTGCTGATGTTTATCATATTGCGGGAATTATTGCTATCGATAACAATGGGCTCTCATCTGACACGGCTACTTTTCATTTTTATTTTAGTGAAACCGCTTATGCACACCCGTATAGCCTTGGAGTCGTGAACAGCCTTGAAACGGGCAATGCATCATTCACATGGAATAAACCACCCTATGGGGGAGGCGCTGGGCAACCGGCAGTTATAAACTACAATGTCTATCTCGATGGCAATTATGTTTCAACTACGACAGATGAACAATTTTCATTTACAGGACTAACTTTGGGAACAACCTATGTAGCGGGTGTAACAACAAATTATAGTGATGGATATAGCGATTCTATCTTTTATCCAAACTATGCCAAAAAAGAATTCTATTTTGATACGTTGGCCGCACCTGTAAATCCCACAATAAATGGATCGAACGGGATTTTCAACTGGGGACAACCTTATGGAGATAATGATATAATTGGCGGTACTTTCATAGCTTATCCGTGGGGCATAGATTGGGCATGTTCCTGGCCTGATCCGGAAGAAAATTATATCGCTTTTGGTGATGAGCAACATTTTGTGAATTCCAGGTGGAAATATTGGTCGTGGGTACATAACTGGCCTAAATATGACGATCAGGAAGGTCTATGGATTGAATGGTACCAAGTTGACCCACAGCCGAGTTTTAATTATGCACTCGCAGATGTTGAAACGATTTCAGAAATCAATAATGCCGGTAATTTGAGTTACGATCTGAATCAAAATGTACTTGATGCTACGACAAACCCATCTGGTATTGGAGGATTTGTTGTTCATTACAATGCTGAGAGCGGCTATTATGGGGTATTAAGAATGGATGACGTATATGACAGGCAGGATGATCCGGAGTGCGTGGTAATTGGTAAAGTTGATTTTACCTGGTGGTTCCAGACAAACGGTAGTGATGATTTCAGCGGTGCAAACAATTATTATCCTGAAAGTTATAATATTTACCTGGACGGGGAATTTATAGCCAATGTTGTAACAGGTACCCTCGAAGGCAACCCTCTGGAATATCAGTTCGAAAACCTGGTTAGCGGGCAATTCTACACAGCCGGTATCGAAGCTGTTTATTATGTCGGTAAATCGGAGATGGTAAACGTTGATTTTACAACCACAGTTGGCATCAGTAATACTGAGGCTGTGGTAAATTCAACATTAAAGGTTTTTCCTAATCCGGTGGTTGATCAAGCTCTTATTACTTTTTCACTACATGAATCACAATGGGTTGCTGTCGAAATTTTCAATCTTTTTGGAGTAAAAATCAAAACGCTTGTAAACAACCGAATCATGGCAGGCAATCACCAGTTGGTCTGGGATATGGTAAATGATGCAGGTGAAATGGTAGCTCCGGGATTTTATTTTTGCACCCTACGTTCGGGCAGTAATTTAAACACAATAAAACTGCTTGTCGAATAACTCTGTTTGAATCGGGTATCGGAAGAGGTTTAAATTAGAATCTTTCTTGAGTATCCGACAATCGTTAAGTTAGCTAACACCGGTTGTGGCCTGATTGACATGACTGCTCCATACCAGACGTAAGATGGTAGATTAAAAAAAGGAAATAGTGATGGAGTTAGTATTTTTATATTTCTTTAGTTAATAGAAAGGTTGACCTGTAACAGGACAATCTTTTCTTTCGGTGTGCCCGGCATGCGCGATATTCTATCTGTGCAAGTCCACTTTGATTCTGGAAGTAGGAATAATTATCCTCCACTTGGAGAAAAGTGTGTTGTAGGTTGCTTCGAATCTCAAGGAATTTGGAGAAAGTATGGCAAAACTATCTTAAGTATCTCCTTTCAACGAAGTTTTTCATGTGGTTTGATTCGGGCCTGTGGCTGCTTTTTTGGTTAGTCTTTTTTGATTTGTCGATGTTGTTTTTGCTGTGTTTACATCGATTTGGCAGCGTAATTCACACTTCGGATTATCTCCTGCGAATATTTACCAAAAGGGTGGCTTTCTGGTTTAATCAAACCTATTTTTGCCCATGATTATTTCGGTTTTCAGAGGGGACTGTGATGAATAAATCCGAGGAGTTTTTTCTTTTGCAACGACTTAAGGAGGGAGATACCCACGCTTTTGAGGTTATCTTTAATTATTATTACAGCAACCTGAGCAGGTATTTACTGTTGTTGTTTAAAAACGAATTGCTTGTTGATCATATCGCCCAGGATATTTTTGTTTATCTGTGGGAAAACCGGGAAACTCTGGAGATCAAAACATCCCTGGAATCATACCTCTATTCGGCAGGTCGTTATAAAGCGCTTAATCAGATCCGCAACAACCAGCTTCAGGATTTTATCAAGAAAAAAATAGGGACAACCCCCGGCAGCACAATGATCGAAAACCATGAGCTGGAAGACCTCGAACTCAGAAAAATCATCGACAACGCCATCACAGCGCTCCCCGAACGCTGCCAGCAGATTTTCAGACCAAGCCGTGAAGAGGAAATGAGCTGCCACAACATCGCTGCTTTTCTTAATATTTAGGTAAATACTGTTGAAGGCCAGATGGCCATTGTCTTAAAAAAACTTCGCTCGATACTCAAACCGTATTATTTAAAGATGCTGTTCATTGGTTAGATTTTTTCATCTTCTTTGGTGGTAGAGGCAATTTTAAGTTCCATTATCTAAAAAGAACAAAGATGAAAACACATATTCCGTGGCCTTTACTTAAAAAGTATTTTTCAAATATGCTTTCACCCGGCGAGCAGCGTGATCTGGAACAATGGATCGAAAAATCAGCATTCAACAAACATATCTTTGAAGAAGTATCTGAAGACAAATTGTTTCAGGAGGCCATTCTCAGCAACAAATGGGACAATAACTCAATCGCATGGAAACAGGTCCTTTCTAGAATTCAGCAACCGGCAAAACGTATTTCGATGCGGCGCCGGCAATTTTTCGTCATGTCAGCTGCCGCGGTGCTCCTTTTATTGGTCACCATCGGTTCACTTTTTTCTGTTGGCGACCTGCTCGGTAACCCGGCAAATGAAATTCCTGAAGGCTACACCTTTGTCTTTTCGCCCCGCGGGCAACGGACAAAAGTTGTATTGCCTGATCGCTCCCGGATTTGGCTCAATTCGGAATCGTCGCTCAGATATTCGACCGTATTTAATGGCACCGACCGCGAGGTAGTTTTACAGGGCGAAGCATTTTTTGAGATTCAACCTGATCCGGCAAAGTCGTTTTTTGTTATGGCCAACGAGATAAAAGTAAAAGTTTACGGCACCTCCTTCAACGTCAGGGCTTTTCCAAACGAAAATACCATCGAAACTACGCTTATCGAAGGCAAACTTAGCGTTACCTCGCTCACACAATCCGGTGAAGAGCCAAATGAGATTTTTTTGCGGCGAAACGAAAAATGTATCGTCACCCGCGACATCAAAAACATCGAAATTTCCGCCGGCAACCAGACCTCGGCCAACCCGGCACACGACGAATTATCCATTAAAATAAACAACATGGAAAGTGGACTGGTATCGATAAGCATCTTCGATTCGCGCGGGTAAAAGATCATCGGCAAAACCTTTTCCAACAAAATCGACCTGAATGTAAGCACATTTTCTGGTGGTGTTTATTATCTGAAATTACAAACCGGCGAATTCAACGAAGTACGGAAGATCGTAATAAAGTAATTTTCTCATAAACGTTAGTTAGTAATGATCATGTGTTGAGGCTGTCTCAAAAGGGGCAGCTTCTTTTTTTCTTTATGCGATTGATTATCGACAACATGATGTTGATAACTTTTGGTTAAACATTTGATATTCAGTTGCCTGAAAACAATAAAGCGACGGTTCAAGCCCTATTAGCAAAATCAGCCTATGGCCTTACCTCCCACATTCGACGAACTCATTTCTAAGGATCATCCGGTTCGGATAGTCAACCAGATTATCGACAAGATCAACCTGGATCCATTACTGAGGAAGTATAAAGGAGGCGGACGTTCAGGTTATCACTCCAGAATGATGCTCAAAGTACTGGTTTATGGATACTTGAATATCATTTACTCATCACGCAGGCAAGAAGCAGCCACACCTGAAAACATCGATTTCATGTGGTTGAGTGCCATGTAACAACCCGATCACAACACCATCAACCGTTTCCGCAGCGACCGGTTGAAAGGAGGAATCAGACATCGAAAGAAAAGGCCGGTTGGTGTTGAGCCGGTTTTTGGGAAGATCAAACAAAACAGAGGGTTAATGCGAGGAATCGAAAAAGTCAGTATCAAATTTCCATTGGTGGCTTTAGCACATCACTTAAATAATTTGTTGTGTGTTTTAACCAATTTCGAAGGCTTTTTCGACCCTATTTTACACCATTATTTCAGCAGGCTCATACAAATAGTTCTTTGTATTGTTCCTGATAGAATTGCATGCAAACAAACATTCGCCTATTCCAATCATTGACAATTTAATCCAAAAAAAAGGCCACCCCGGTTATGAGACAGCCTCTTTTTTTATCAACTACCGCTTACAAAAAATACTTAAATGTAATTCCCACTCTGGGGCCGTTTAAAGAAATAGTTTCGGTAACAATATTAATAACTCCAGGATTGGCAGGGTCTTCAATTTTAAAATCCTGCTTGTAATCACCAAATTTATATTGGCATTCGATGTCGATAGCAAACTGAGAGGAAAGCATTGTTTCAAATCCAGCCACCAGATGGCCCAGTGCTGTTGATCCTGTTTTTGCCGAAGGGTCAGTGTTGAGTTCAAATTTCAATTTATGCTGCACAAATAAAAACTCTCCACCTGCTCCAAGATAAGGAGTAACCACAGAAAAGCTCAATGGTTTAAGCTGATAAACCAAATCGATACTGATTGGTATTCCGGTCTGCAACAGATTTGTATTACCAAAACTCTGAAGCGAATCTTTGACACTTTCCTGCCAATATCCCAGACTTACTTTTCCATGCAAATTCCTGATTAACATAAGGTCAAGAAATGCATTAACGTCAATGGCCCCATTAAAATCAGCATCCTTGAATTCAGACACATTTTTCCAGTAATCCATTGAAGGGTTGTACCAGCCGATTGAAAGGCCTGCATTTGAAAGGCTAAACGCTCCCGGAGCTTTATTCTCATGTTGAGAATAAACAAATTCGAAATTAAACAGGAGCACTAAAATTGTCACAACAACCCGAAACCGTGCAGTATATAATCTCATAATAATGGTTTTGAAATTAGAAATTTACTTATCATCTCACCAGCAAAAATATCATTTAATTACTGAAACCTACCTAAAGAGAAATAATAAAAAAAGCATGAAATCTATTTAATCAATTTCATGCTTTTAAATTCGATTTTATCAGATTTTATTTTCCACCGCCCTGATCGTGGCAATACCATTCATCAACCATCCATTGGAATTTTTTCATAGGAATCTGAATGTTACCAAGAAGTTGTCCGGTATAATCATAAACACTGTAGTTATACAGCTGACAGCGTGCATAAAGTACCTGCGACCATTGATAGTGTGGTCCAATGCACCTTGTATCCTTTACTTTCAGGTTAATATTGTAACCCAGGGAAATCAATTCGTTAATCAAAACAGAAGGAGCTACATAATAAAGGAAAGTTCCACAAGCACCGGCACTACATGTTTCCGATTCGGTAACATAGGTCCATGGTGACCATGAAGTTCCCGTTTTTACCAGTCTATATCCGGTAAATGTGTACCAGGGTGAAAAATGTGGCATTTCAAATGAAGCAACAGTCCTTGATTCGTTTAGTGTACCTTCAATCTGTTCCCATGTATTGGTTTCTGCATCGAATGTTCCAAAAAATATGGGTGCGCCGTCAGTTACACTTTTAACATTAATGGGAATGTGAATGGTCGGCCTCAGGTTCTCAGCAAATGTAAGATCCGGTGAGAAATCGTATCCGTTGATAATGACTCTTTCACCTAAAATTTTCAGATCTCCGTTTTTATAAGGAGGCTGAATGAAAGAAACCACAACATTCTGGTCATTTGCAATTGATCCATAAGGAAATTCAATGGTGGTACTTTGCTCAAGATTGTTTTCGACAGTTAAAACAGTGCCCTGTGGTGTAACTACTGAAGCATTTCCTCTTTTATTAAGATAGAAATCCTGTTGTGTAATTACTGCCGACACATTTTCCTCAATTACCTTTTCGACTTCAATTACTTCATTTTCGGCAAGATACCCATCCTTTGAAGCGGTTACAATGTACGTTCCCTCCATGGTCTCATCAATATTAAGTGTTCCGCTTTCATTGGTGAAATCTTTTGAGGTTCCATCAGGTAAAATTACTTTAATGTTGTACCCCTGAAGAGTACTTCCGTTATCACTGTCAAAAACAGTAAGTTTTAACTGACTTGTGACTGTTGGAGTTGGTTCCGGCCAATCCGAAGGCCCAACATTTTTACATTGATTAAGCCCAAATAATAAAGCTCCGGCAAGAAAAAACAGAGCTAAAAACCGTGAGTTGATTTTGTTTTTCATTGTTACTCCTCGTTTAATAATTATTTCATGATTTTCTGAGTTCAAAATTAATTATATTTTTTAATCTCAAATAAAAAATTTCTTTTTATATAATCAGGGTTGAATTCTGACATTAAATTAAACAAATCATATTCAGTATTGTACATAGTGCCTGATGTTGGTAATCCTTTAGCCCGATATTCCCACGAAAATTTTTCAGCCGGACGGATTCTTAAATATTTTGGTTTGGTGTATTTGCGCGGAGGAATAGGAATTGAGAAATTAAAACCACCATTTAAGTCTGATTCAGTCGCCATAGCAAAAAAACCAATACTTACTTCGCCAAATTGACGTAATAAATCAAACCTTACCCCCGGTTCATTAAACAAAAAATTCCCGGCTTGTAAGCGCCCTGTCAAATCATAAGGTTGATACCGGTATTCACAAGCCAACAATGCGGTTAAAAAATTCTGATCGGCCAGATATTCGGTATTAATCCCGGTGTAAGAATAATCGGTAGTATATCCAAGGTCGGCTCCAATAGCAAAACATCCGTTAGCAAAATATTTCTTCATCTCAACATTTGCACCAGCCCGGTTTTTATCGAAGAAACCCGCCGTAGCAGTAAAAAAAACATCGTCTTTTAACCTGATAAACTGATTAACCGACATGATTCCTGGCCTTAGTACATTGCTTTCTTTATCAAGCTCATTAAAAACCGGAATAATCATTTGTGCTTTTAAAGATAACCCCTTGGAAACAGAAACATTATACTCAGGTATCAGGTTGATGTTCGATTCGACAGGATGCGAAAATTTACCAAATTGTGCTCTGAATTGCGGAATAACCACAAAATCCGACTTAAAATTTGATCGATTTAATTTGGCCCCCGAAGAGAATTTTTCCCATACACTTTCATAATCCAGCGACACATCAATACTTTCATCAAGTCCATTTGTTCCGCCAACATCATTAATCAAATTTTGATAGTCATCAAACTTCAGTGTTACCAAAACCATCGGAACTTCCTGGTGAAGAAGCACTAAATAAAATTTAAAGCCCTTACCGATGAAACCTGAATGCGAAATAGTTTTTAAAGCTGCAGCCAGACCTCTTGCCTGTGAGCGATATCTCCTGTTTTCGTAAGCCACCATCAAATCTGATCCTTCAATTTTTGTTCTGACATTTTCAAATCCTTCATCGGAAAGCATTTTTGATATCGAATCAGCAGGGTTAAATTCCTGAGCAAATATCAAATTGTGAAAACCACACACTATGAACAAAACATGACAAAGAACTATAATTCTATACTTTAAAATTTTTCTCCCCCAAATAGAAACTTCACTCAAGAAACACTTAGATTAAAATTATAAAACAGAAAAATCTTTGTAAGCGATAGATTTTTGCAAACCTACTACAAAATTTCATAATATCCAAGGGTTTTTGTTAAAAATAGGGAATTTAAACCAAAAAGAATCAAATTGCTATAGGATAAACACTTGGCACCACTATTTTGGCCGATTCATTTTTACGTTAAAATGCATGTCGGTTTTTTATCATGCAGAAGAATATAAATCTTACTAATTTTGCCCCATGATGCTTGGAAATTTCCTGGAATATATTGATAATCAACATTTATTCAACTCCAATCAAAGGATATTGCTGGCGGTTAGCGGAGGTATCGATTCGATGGTGATGGTTACTCTTTTCAACAAGGCAAAATTTAATTTTGGAATCGCACATTGTAATTTTAACCTGCGGGGCAGCGAAAGCGACGGCGATGCATTATTCGTAAAAAATGCTGCTTGTGATTTGGATCTCGATTTTTTTGAAAAATCCTTTAATACCAGACAAATCGCTTTTCAAAAAAAACAATCGGTTCAGGTTGCTGCACGCGAATTGAGGTACACCTGGTTTAATGAACTGATTGATGAGAATGGTTTTGATTTCTTCGCAACTGCCCACCAGTTCGACGATCAGGTTGAAACATTTTTTATCAATCTTTTCAGGGGTAGCGGAGTGTCGGGATTAAGAGGCATTCTGCCTAAAAATGGAAAATGTATCAGACCTATGCTGTTTGCAAGCCGGGATGAAATTTTTGAATTTGCAACAAAAAATGGGGTTTTATTCCGGGAAGACATTTCGAATGCAAGCAACAAATATCTCCGGAACAAGATCAGACATACGATAATTCCAGCAATGAAAAGCGTTGACCCTGATTTCAGGAAAGGTTTCTTGAAAACTTTTAAGAACCTTACAAGTATTGAAAATTTTTTAGCAGCCGAGATTATACAGCTGTCGAAAGAACTGATTGTTAAAGAGGATGATCGTTACAAAATTTTAATCAAACAACTTCAAAACCTTAATCCGTTATCACTTTATTTGTTCGAACTTTTAAAACCTTTTCATTTCAATTTTTCGACAGTTGAAGATATTTGCAATTCACTGGAAGGGCTTTCGGGCAAAACATTTTTTTCTCCCGACTTTTATCTGACACACGACAGGGAATACTTGGTAATTGTTCCACTAACATTTTTAATTTCAGGTGAATACCAAGACGTGTTTCCCATTAAAGAAAATGAATTAAAAATCAATAACCCGGCTCATTTATCATTTAGTAAAGCTAAAATCGGAGGTGAACCAGCAATTATTAAAGATTCGCGAATGGCCCAACTGGATTTTGAAAAATTAAAATTCCCTTTAAAATTACGGAAGTGGAGACAAGGCGATTTATTTGTTCCACTCGGGATGAAGGGAAAAAAGCTGTTATCTGATTATTTTGTCGATGAAAAATTCCCGGTTTCAGCTAAACACGAAACCTGGTTATTACTTTCGGATGAAGATATTGTTTGGATCGTTGGTTCACGAATCGACGACAGGTTTAAAATAACAGAAAAATCAAAGATCGCATTGATTATCAAACAGGTTTAATGGTAAAAACGGAATCATGCTGTGACTGATTTTGATGGGCTGTGTTTTAAAAATATTATTTTCGCGCTGTCATTTTTAGTTCAAATCATAAGAATTATTTTAAGCTATCGTTTTTAGCGTAAACTTAACTAACCCGAACTACATGAAATATCTACTTTTTGCAAAATTTAATCTGATGAAAAAACTAATTGTTCTTGCATTTTTGCTTCCTGTTTTTGTAAATGGCTTTTCACAGGTTCTGGAACCCGTCAAGTGGTCGTTCAGAAGCGAAATTACCGGGAAAAATGAGGCAACATTAATTTTTAGTGCTTCGGTTGACAAAGGTTGGCATCTGTATTCACAAAACATGGAAGATGGCGGGCCGGTTAAAACATCCTTTATTTTTCAGAATCTTAAAGGGTTTTCATTTGCAGATAAAAAAACAAAAATCGAACCGGTAGAAGCATTTGAAGGTCCGGATTCGGTAAATTACAGGGTAACATTTGATGAAGCTGATCCTGAGATTGAGAAAGATCCTAACTTCAACAATATGTTGGTTAAATATTACAGCCACAACACTGAGTTTACAAAAAAAATCAAGATTGATAGCGATAAACCATTAAAGATCAGCGGATTTATTGAATATATGTGTTGCGACAACCAAAGATGTCTCCCTCCAAACGATGACTTTAAGTTTTCATTTGAATTTAATTCCATTCAAAGTGCCACTCAGGTTTTGGCGCCGGTTAAGTGGTCGTTTAAAGGTGAAATGGCAGGTAAAAATGAGGCAACATTAATTTTCGATGCCTCCATCGATAAGGGATGGCATCTGTATTCCCAAAACATGGAAGATGAGGGGCCGGTTAAAACATCCTTTATTTTTCAGAATCTTAAAGGATTCTCATTTACAGATGAAAAAACAATAATCGAACCGGTAGAAGCGACTGAAGGTCCGGATTCGGTAAATTACAGGGTAACTTTTAATGAGCCCAATCCCATGATGCAGCGAGAGCCCCTTTTTAAAAATATGATGGTTAAGTATTTTAGTAATGCTGCTCAATTTACACAAAAAATTAAACTCTCCGAAGATAAGCCATTAAAAATCAGTGGATTTATTGAATACATGAGTTGCAATGACGGAATATGCACTCCCCCAACTGATGTGGAATTTTCATTTGAATTTAATACAACGTCAACAACTTCTGCGGTAAGTGCCGGTACCGGTTCTGATATAAAACAGACCCCCGAAAATGAGCATATTGGAAAAAGTACAGATAAGTCAGGCTTGTGGTCCTTGTTTTTCATCGCCTTCATCGGGGGCTTACTTGCAATAGTTACACCCTGTGTTTTCCCGATGATCCCCATGACTGTGACTTTTTTTATGCACAACAGTGAAAACAAGGCAAAGGCAAAATTTCAGGCCATAGTTTATGGATTTTCGATAATTTTCATTTACACGGTCATCGGAACTGTTGTTGCACTTACGCTAGGTGTAAACTTTGCAAACTGGCTCAGCACGCACTGGCTGCCCAATGTGTTATTCTTTTTGATTTTTGTGGTTTTTGCCGCTTCATTTCTAGGGATGTTCGAAATTACTTTGCCTAGCTGGATGATCAATAAAACGGACAAACAAGCGGATAAAGGAGGTTTTACCGGGGCTTTTTTCATGGCTTTTACGCTTGTATTGGTGTCGTTTTCGTGTACTGGCCCGATTGTAGGCGCAATTTTGGTTAAATCAGCAGGGGGACAGGTTTTGGAACCCATCATCGGGATGTTGGGTTTTTCATTGGCTTTTGCACTGCCTTTTACACTGTTCGCCTTTTTTCCATCATGGCTAAGCAATTTACCCAAATCAGGCGGATGGCTCAACTCGGTTAAGGTGGTTTTAGGTTTTCTCGAACTGGCCTTAGGTTTAAAATTCCTGAGTATAGCCGATCAGACCTACCACTGGGGAATCCTCGACCGTGAAGTTTACCTGGCTTTTTGGATCGTAATTTTTGCTTTGATGGGCCTGTATCTTTTGGGGAAATTAAAATTATCACACGACAGCGATCTTCCCTATCTTAGTGTACCAAGAGCAATGTTGGCTATTATCGTTTTTGCATTTGTAGTTTACATGATTCCAGGAATGTTTGGTGCCCCCTTAAAAGCTTTATCAGGATATCTTCCACCTCAGCAAACCCATGATTTTGATATTAATGCAATTGTGAGAGACAATATAAAAATGGCTTCCTTTTCAAATTCTGAGGATAAAAACAGGCGTACCGAACTTTGTGAAAAGCCAAAATACAACGATTTTCTTCATTTGCCCCACGGCCTCGAAGGTTACTTTGATTATAAGCAGGGCCTGGCCTGTGCAAAAGCACAGAATAAGCCGGTTTTCATCGATTTTACAGGTCATGGATGTGTGAATTGCCGCGAAATGGAGGCCAACGTTTGGGCGGATCCAAAAGTTCTTAAAAAATTAGAGAACGATTTTGTAATCATTGCTTTGTATGTTGACGACAAAACAACACTTCCTGAAATGGAGTGGATTCAATCGGCTGTTGATGGTAAAATAAAGAAAACTTTAGGGAAAAAATTTGCTGATTTTCAGATTTCAAGGTTTAACGTCAACGCGCAGCCGTACTATGTTTTGTTGGACGATAAAGGAGAATTGCTGGTTCCACCGAGAGCGTATAATTTAGATGTGGAAGCCTTTGTAAATTTCCTCGATTCGGGTATTGCTGAATTCAAAAAAAGAGGAAATTAGGAGACAACTCATAAGGCCGAAAATATAAATCCCCGGATGGCAAACCATTTCGGGGATTTTTTTTGATTCGTTATTTCTATCCTATATTCCGTTTAACAGATTACTTTGCCGTTTGATTATAATTTCGTTCCTTTTATCCAGTAAACGGTTCAGTTCTTCTTCGCTTAAACCGGGCCGTTTAAGCATAATGTCAATTTCTTCGATATCATTTTCCAATCCTTTTTTATTATCCTCATTTATCAATGATTTGGTCTCATCTTTATAAATTTCTTCTCCCAGCTCAGCCTTTAACTGATCGATAAATTCGTGAAGCATTTTCTGAAAAGGTAAACCCATTTGGCTAAGCATTTCTTTTGGGATGCTGTTTTTTACCATTTCATAATTATTAATGATAAAGTCGAGATTTTGGGTAAATGCCTTATCAAGATGAGCAAACTGTTCATTCTGGCTGTTGGTCCTGATTTTCTTAAAAAGCCTGATTAATTGCTCAAGATCTTTTTCAAACGATTCATTGGATTCATCCATAATATTCCTTTCTTCTAAAATTCGGCACTAAATTAATACCTCAATTTGTTTTCAACTTTTAACAACGAATTGAAAACGCTCAAAATATCGGCCAAATTGTTACCGGCCAGGTATTATCATGTGTAAAAGAAGGCTAAATATGATTTTTGTTTACAAAATATTTTGCCTGATCAAATTGGTATTTCCTTGAAACTGCAGAACAAGCCAGAATCGAAATAATTCTTGCCCCAATTTTTACAATGCAGGTTTTAAAGACCAATTTTTTCTATCCCTGCCATTATGCCCTCATTTCGGTAAAGAATTTATAAAAGTAGGGAATGGTTTCGATGCCTTTATAAAAATTGAAAAGCGGAAAATTTTCATTTGGAGAATGAATGGCATCTGATTCGAGACCAAATCCCATCAAAATCGATTTTATTCCGAGGATTTTTTCAAAAGCCGATACGATAGGGATACTGCCTCCACTCCGGACGGGAACAGGTTTTTTCCCAAAAGTTACAGTATATGCCTTTTCTGCAGCAAGATAAGCTGTCATATCCGTTGGCGAAACATAAGCATGTCCTCCGTGAAGTTCGGTAACTTTAACCTTTACGTAAGGGGGTGTAATATTTTTAAAATGTTCGATAAATAATTGCGCAATTTTTTTATAATCCTGGTTTGGGACGAGGCGCATCGAAATTTTTGCGGTAGCTTTTGAAGGAATAATTGTTTTTGATCCTTCTTGGGTGTAACCACCCCAGATACCATTCACGTCCAATGTTGGGCGGATTCCGGTGCGTTCCATTGTTGAATATCCATTTTCACCATGCACTTCAGCAATGTTGATGGCTTTTTTATATTCATCAATATCAAAAGGAGCTTTCGCCATTTCCTTTCTTTCGGCATCAGAGATAATCAGCACATCATCATAAAAACCGGGTATGGCAACCTTGTTGTTTTCGTCATGCAACGAAGCAATCAGTTTTGCCAGAACATTTGCAGGATTGGCAACTGCACCGCCAAAAAGGCCCGAATGCAGGTCGCGGTCGGGGCCGGTAACCTCAACCTCCATGTAAGCAAGTCCGCGCAAACCAGAAGTTATCGATGGAACATCCTGGGCAATCATCCCGGTATCCGAAACCAGAATGATGTCGGCTTTAAGCATTTCTTTATGCACTTCACAAAATTTTCCAAGACTCGGCGACCCGATTTCTTCTTCACCTTCGATCATAAATTTTACATTACACGGCAAAGTATTGGTTTTTACCATCAGTTCGAAAGCCTTGGCATGCATAAAACTTTGACCTTTGTCGTCATCAGCACCCCTGGCCCAGATTTTCCCTTCACGAATTTCCGGTTCAAAAGGCTTCGAGTCCCATAAATTTATCGGATCCACCGGCATAACATCGTAATGCGCGTAAACCAATACTGTTGGTTTATCCGGGTCGATTATCTTTTCGCCATAAACCACAGGATTTCCTTCACTCGGCAAAACTTCAGCTTTGTCGGCACCAGCCGAAAGAATAATTTTCTTCCACTGTTCAGCAGCCATTATCAAATCTTGTTTATACTCGGATTTTGAGCTGATCGAAGGAATTCTGATCAATTCGAATAATTCATCGAGAAAACGATTCTGATTTTCATCGATATATTTTTTTACATGTTGCATTGCTAAAATTTATAGTTTGAAAAATAGATGATTAAAAGTTCTCCGATCCCCGCGGAATCTCCTGTTACAAAATAGTTAATTTTGGCAGCTCAAATTGAGGCGGTAAAAATATAAAAAATCAATTTAAAATGTCAAAAATCAGGGTAGCGATTAATGGTTTTGGAAGAATTGGCAGAATTACCTGCCGTCAGATGCTTCAAAATACAAATCTGGAATTGGTGGCAATCAATGATTTGACGGATACCCACACACTCGCTCACCTGTTAAAATACGATTCGGTGCACCGCCATTTCCCAGGAGAAGTATTGCATGACGAAGATCATTTAATCATCAACGGAAAAAAAGTCAGGGTTTTTTCGGTCGAAAATCCGGAATACTTACCCTGGAAAGATTTGAAAATTGACGTTGTAATCGAATCGACAGGTAAATTTATTACCCGCACTGATGCTGAAAAACATCTTACCGCCGGGGCAAAAAAAGTAATCATTTCAGCGCCTGCAAAAGGTGAAAGTGAAGATGTTAAATATATTGTTTTAGGTGTAAACGATCATTTGATCGACCGAAACGACAGGATTATTTCAAATGCATCGTGTACGACCAACAACGTCGCTCCGCTCATCATGATTCTGGATGAATGCTGGGGAATCGAAAAGGGATTTATTACCACGGTTCATTCTTATACCAGAGACCAGCATCTTTTGGATGCTCCTCATAAAGATCTTCGCCGTGGGCGTGCTGCAGCCTATTCGATTGTTCCTACTACTACCGGGGCTGCCAAAGCGGCTACCAGGATTTTCCCTCATCTAAAAAATGATCTGGGTGGTGCCGGCATCCGGGTTCCTGTTCCTGATGGCTCCCTTACCGACCTCACCTGTACACTCAGGCATTGCACCAGCATTGCCGAAATTAACGAAAAATTTAAAGAAGCTGCACATGGCAGGTTAAAAGGAATCCTGGAATATACCGAAGACCCGATTGTTAGTGTTGATGTGATCGGGAATACGCATTCGGCGGTGTTTGATGCCGGCCTTACAGCAGTGCTTGGTGATAAACATAAGCTCGTTAAAATCGTGGCGTGGTACGATAACGAAATGGGTTATTCGACCAGGCTGGTTGAATTGATTGAAAAGTTTGTCTGACCCCTGTAGAAAATATTTGCAATTATCCGATCTAACTTTTCATTGCCATTATTCCTTCGATATCGGCAGTATTATCAATATCTACGCGTTTAAATAATCGCTCAACCACAAAATTGGTCTTTGCACAAAGTCTGACCTTTCAACGCCGGTATCCGGCAAATGCACATTTTAAATAAAGGTTTTCTGATTATTTAATGATGCAGGAAAAATTATTTAATGCCGGCGGTTTACTTGTTTTCAAAATGATACAAGCCGAATTTTTCACCATCGAAAACACCATAAGTAAAATGCGTCAGCCAGTCGCCAAGCTGGATGTAGAAGTTGTTTTCACCGATTTTTTCGATATGTGCGATGTGCCAGTGCCCAAAAATAAAGTAGTTGATGCTATGGTCGTTTTGGAGATATTCTTTGCAAAAAAGGGCTAACCTCGAATTGGCAAAATCTGTATCCGGGTTTTCCTCTTTTTCTTTGGTCTCCCTGGCAATATTAGCCCAGCGGCTCTTTCGCGACCAATACAGCCCCAAACGCGTACCAATGTCGGGATGAAGCCAGTTAAACAGAAACTGGTTGATTTTTCGTTCGAAAATCCATTTGATAAATTTGTAACCATGATCTCCCGGGCCAAGCCCATCTCCGTGGCCAAGGAAAAACTTCTTCCCGCCAAATTCTCTTATAATTGGCCGGCGGTATAGTCTCATGCCGGTTTCTTCAGCTAAATAATCAAATGCCCACATATCGTGGTTGCCTTTGAAAAAGTGAACTGGTATTCCGGAATCGGTGATTTCGGCGAGCTTGCCAAGCAGGCGTACATAACCTTTGGGAACGACCGTTTTATACTCAAACCAAAAATCGAATAAATCGCCCATTAGAAAAATCTCCTCAGCATCAACGCGGATTTTATCGAGCCACCGGATGAACCTTTGTTCACGTATTTTGCTTGATTCCCTGTCGGGGATTCCAAAATGAAAATCGGAAGCAAAATATATTTTTTTTGTCACGCTATTTACGAAATTTTTCCTTTAAAAGAGTTTTCAAATCGGTGATGTTAAATCCTTTCGACACGATTTTACCATCCTTATCAACGAGGTAAAAATAAGGCAATTTTTCGGGAAGATTGTAAAGTTTTCGCACCGGTGAATTCATCCCGGAAAGATCAGTTACATTAATCCATCCGATTTTATCAATCGCGATCGATTTTTTCCAGATTTCCCCGTTTGTATCGAAAGATACTGCAAAGATTTCGAACCCTTTGGGATGATATTTCTGATAAATCGCTTTCAATTGCAGATTGGCCGCCCGGCAGGGTGGCGACCATGAAGCCCAGAAATCATAAAGAATATATTCTGCATTCAAGTTTGCTGACGACACCAGTTTTCCTGAAACATCATTCAGATTCAGGGCAGGTGCGGGCTTTCCCGGAGCAAGACTGGCTTCAGTCTTAGCAAGTTCAGCTTTTTCTTCACCGAACTTCAAAACCCGTTCGTGGTGTTTTATTACATGGCTGTTCCCCGGATATTTCGCAAATAAATTATGATCAAGAAGCTTAAAAAGATCGAAATTTTCGTTTTCATCCAACAGGATTTTATTTGCATAGCTCTGGTTGAGCAGGAGCAAAGAAGCTATTGAGGCAGGATTTTGCCGGATAAGGCTTTTTAAAAATTCCTGCTGATTTTTAAAAATAACCCATAAAGACGAATCCAGTTGTAGTTTGATCTGATAAAAATTACCAAGTTTTTGACTTGCCACAAAAACACGGCTTAACGAATCAAGTTTTTTTTGCCTTATGGCAGTTGTAGTAAAATAGTCGTTAAGGAATTCCGATCCGGCCGTTCCCTCAACACGATATTCTGCAGGAAATGTAGCGGTGTCGGCGAGAATATTGTTCTTTTCGCCTCTGCCGAGCATCAGTGTTACAAATTTACCGTTTTGTAATTTGATCAGGTAAAAACCTGTTTCCTTTGGAAGGTGGAAGAATTTAAAACGCCCATCCGGCAATGCAATTGTCGAATCCACTTTTAGTAACTGGTTCACGGTCAATTCATCGAGGTAAATATTTAATCCGTTTGCTCCTTTTATTTTACCTTCAATTACAAAAGCATTCGGATCGGTTTGCCGGATGCAGGCCGTAGCAGCAATAATAAAGATTAAAAAAAAGATAAGATTGTATTTCCTGATTTTCATTGTCTAACTCAACGCAGCCGAAAGAAAAATCGTACCTGGCTTATTCAAAAATCAAATCGATGAATACGGGAAGGTGATCGCTGAAGCCTCCCGAATACTTAAAACCGTTGTAAGTCCTGAATAGCCTTTGCCCAAGGAAAGCATCATCGGGCTCAAGCAAAAATGCATCGTGAAAAATATGTGCACCCTGGCCCGACAAATGAACAGATGAAGAATCATTCAGCAACTCCCCGGAAACGATCAATTGATCGAAAGTGTTCCAGCTCTCACGGTATTTTAATGTTCCGAAAAGCCAGTCTTCAGGTTTCACAAGCATCAAATCGTACAGTTGGTTCACAGCAGATTTATGGGCAGGATTTTCGGCCTTTAAAACCTTTGCAATGCTTTCATCGGCCGGATCGTCATTGAAGTCACCCATAATCACGATGAAAGCTTCAGGATTTTTGGAAAACAGTGAATCGGTACGTTTTTTAAGAACTCCTGCAACAAAATTCCGTTTATCGAGTGTTGGCATATATCCGCCATAACGCGATGGCCAGTGGTTTACAAAAATATGCAGGGTGTCGCCGTTAACCAGCAAGCCTTTGGTGTAAAGAATATCGCGGGTTTTTAATGCAGTGTCGTCAGGAAATGTGATGCGGATGGCCTCGTCGTACAAAGGTGTGAAATAATTTATTCGATAAAGCAAACCTACATCAATCCCTCTCCTGTCGGGTGATTCGTGATGAATGATGTGATACCCGAAATTTTTCAGCGGTGTTTCAAAAACAAGTTTCTCAAGCACATAGCGGTTTTCGATCTCACTGAGTCCGACAATCGCCGGGGTTTCACCTCCACCAACCGCCATAATTACTTTAAATGTGTTTTGCAGTTTTTTGTAAAACCTGGTGTTCGTCCAATGTCGCTCACCTCCCGGCAGGAATTCTTCATCAGAAGTTAACGAATCGTCGTAAGTATCGAAAAAATTCTCGCAATTGTAAAACATGATGCGAAGCGATTTTGGTGGTTCATTTGTCTTAGCTGACTGTTGTGAAAATGTGGGAGAAAAATGAAAAATCAATATCAAAAAAAATAAAAACTGGATTATTAATTTTATTTTTGGACGTTTGGGTCGCAAAGTTTGTTTGGCCATTTTTTGAAGAATTAATCACCAAATGTAGAATTTAATCTTGTACAAGCATGGCTGGAATTGGTAAATTATTGGTTTTTGCAGGGATTGTAGTAGTTGTGATCGGCTTGATAATTTGGTTGGCCGGCGATAAATTAAGCTGGTTCGGTCGGCTGCCTGGTGATATCAGGATTGAAAGAAAAAACTTTACATTTTATTTTCCCCTGGTGAGTATGATTTTGGTCAGTGTTGCCATCAGCTTTATTTTCTGGTTAATCAGACGCCTGTTTTAATAATGCACCATATTCTTATCGCTTTATCTTTTCAAAAGTTTAATCAGCTAAAAGTTATGGTATAATGCGAAAATAAGGCTGTATTCTGAAAAGTTGGTCTAATTTATTATACGTTTCATGATGGTCACGGTGGGTACTCTCACAAAGTTGCATGCGATTTTGCCGGTGATCCATTACGGTAAACTACAGGAGAGAACAGGAGTGATAAGCCTTTTCATGCTGATTATGCAGCTATTTTTTATAAAACCAAAGGAAAATCAATCTGATGTTTTTGATTAAGAAAAGGGGTCGAATGGAATGTCCTCTTTATAAGAAAATCATTAATTTTCCGTTAAAAGAATTCAGATGAATTTCAATTTGCTGTGATAAATTATAAAAAATAAATTTATGAAAAAACTAGTGATAATCATTGTTTTGGCCGTAATTTCATCAAGTAGTTTGTTGTCTCAAAATCCTTTACCGGCGGGTGGAAAACAGTTTAATGCAGGTGTTGGGTTGTCGGGCTGGGGCATTCCAATTTATGGTGGACTGGATTTTGGTTTGCACGACGACATTTCCCTGGGTGTTCAGGCGTCGTTTAGTTCTTACAACGAATCCTGGGATTCCAGAGATTACCATCGCTCCATATTTGGCGTAATTGGTAATGCGAATTATCACTTTAACCGGATCCTTGAAATTCCAAGTGACTGGGATTTTTATGCCGGGCTTAACATTGGTTTTTACTTTTGGTCGAAACCCGATGGGTATAAAGGAGATAACAGTTCAGAAGCAGGGCTTGGTGCACAAATTGGTGGAAGGTATTATCTCAACAAACGTCTTGGTCTGAACCTTGAGTTTACAGCTGGAAATGCCATTTCTGGAGGGAAGTTCGGGATTTCCTATTTGTTTTAAAATCTGAAGAATCCGAACCAAAGAAAACAGAATCCCCCATTAATTAAAAAGGATATCCAATCGCGAGGTTCAGGATGATATTTTCTTTTCGCCATGAGGGATTACCGGGACTAATACTGCTAATAACCCACCTGTTGCCTTCGGGTAAATAAGGTTTGCGCAACGGGAAAGCCATGTCGAGCCTGAGGACAACATAAGAAAAATCGAATCGGAGGCCAAGGCCGGAGCCGACTGCAATTTCTGAATAAAATTTGCCGGGGTCGAATTTTCCTCCGGGCCTTTGAGTGTCTTCGTTGACAAGCCAAATATTCCCTGCGTCGATAAATAAGGCACCTTTAAAATATTTATAAATAGGGAATCTGTATTCGAGTGTCGATTCGAGTTTGATATCACCCGTCTGATCAATATAAATGATATTAAGACTATCGGGAGGCAGATACGTTCCGGGACCGATCGAACGGGCAGGAAATGCCCTGATGCTGTTCGTTCCTCCAACATAAAATTGTTTGATATAGGGCATTGCCGATGAATTCCGGTAAGGAAGGCCCGCTGCAGCAATGACGCGAAATCCGATCAGACTGTTTTTCCCGGGATTGTAAAAATACCTGAATTCGTTACGTAACCTTATAAACTGAGAATATGGAACGTTTAAGAGTTTAAGCGGGGTTTCGGGTGTTGGATACTTTCCTGTAGTTGCAGAAAGCAGCAAACTTGCCAAATTTCCGGCAATGTCGATCGATTCGTTCAGATAAAAATTGTGCTTCCTGTTTCTCAGATAAATGTTGCTTAAGGTAAAAGTGTAAGATGAACCAATAATGAATTGCTCCTCAAAACTTTTGCGAACATTTGGGTTTAACAGCAGGTAATCTTCGAATCTGGCCGAACTTTTAGCAAGCTTTGTAAAACTAATGTCGATAGGCCTAAAAAGATGGGTTATACGCTCACTGCTTTTCCAGTCATAACCCAGCGAGGTGTTAAAGGAATATAATTGGTAGAGATTTACTCTTGAGAAAAGCCCTCCACCAATGGTAAAAATGGTTTTGGGCACAAAACGCTTTGTTGTTTTTTTCGAAAATCGTACTGGAACGATTCTTGGCAACGTAAGCGAACCATCCAGTGTAACTTCAAAGTTGGTTTGACCTTTGGTTTGACCACCCATTTGCACTTCAAATCTGCCTCCCAGGTTTACCATTAAAAGTTCCGCACCTCTAAAAGCATTCTTATTTTTTAAAATCAGGTTTAGTCCGGGTCCTGCAAAATTATTCGTCTTTATGGCTGCGCTTACCTCCGAACTTATTGATATTTTTTTAACCGGAGTCAGGAGGATTTTCACATCCATTTGTCCGCGGGTTGAATCGGCCAGGGTGAATCGTGCATTGGCAAATTTATAAACACCTAATCCCATCAGAAAACCAAGGGTATTAAAATGATCGATCCGTGAATACAGGCTGTCTTTTTCGACAAAAATGGCATTGAGGATTGTTTGGGGTTTGAACAAATGTCCGCTGGAGATGTAATAATAATTGCTAATCAGGGTGGTGTCGGGATGATAATCGCCAAGAGAAAAATCATCAAAAACATAAACATTATTAATATGGTAAGGTATTGCTGCCTCTGTTGAAATATTTGGTTTAACATTAAGCTCAACATCAATCTGCCTGTTTCCGGCTGCCGTATCCGCTGTAAAAAGCAAATAATCGGGGCTGAAATAATAATATCCTTTATTCTTCAAAAGGTCGTCGATACGGTTACGTTCGTTTTCAAAATCCGATAAAAGATATTGTGCGCCCGGATGAAGAATTGAGCCGGACCTCAGATTATGGATTTCTCTGACAACAACTTCATTGCCATCCGGGTAATTTACTGACTTTAAAATATATGGCCTGCCTGGAATTGCCGTAAAAATTACCGCAGCCGTCTTTCGCCTTTTTTTTACAATGCTGCTTACACCCACATCAAAATAACCACGGTTCTGCAGGCGGTTTTCCATAGCCATATTAACGGTTTTAAGATCGAAATTTTGAAGCAAAGCAGGGGGTTCGCCAACCCTATATTTGAGCCAGAAGAAAAATCCTTTGTCATTTTTCGGTTCAGGAAGGAAATTGTGCAAGCTCAGGAAAGGACGCATCCACATCAGTTTGGTGTTCTTTTTTACATCAATGAGACCTAATAATTCCGCATCAATTGCAGCTCGGTTGGCTATCTTTTTAACAGCCTCATATTTTATTTGTGAACCCGTGTAAAGGAACTGCCCGTCACCAATTTTTCGTAAGCCGGAACAGGCCGAAAACAGGGTTATCAAAAGAATTAATGCCCCAAAGATGATATGTGGTTTTATTTTCATCATTTATTTTCAGGTTGCGGACTATTGCTTTTAATGCCCTCCTTATTCGGCTGCGTAGTTTTTCGGCTTTCGTCTCTTGATTTTTTTCCTTTCCTTTTCAAGCTATCAAATTCCTTTTCAAAAATAAATGCTATGCCACTGTAAGCCACCTCGCCATCGAACAGGTCGTAAGCATTTTCGCGGTAAGCCCGTAATTTATATTCTCCATCGGCAGTGAGGGAGTAGATTACTGCAAATTCGCCAAGCATCTGCTGCGAAGTTTGTCCGGAACTGTTTTTCTTTGAGCCCTCAACATCAATTGAACCCTGAGCCTCAATGGTCAACCTGTCGTTCATAAGTTTTTTAGTAACCTGAACTCCCAGTTCAGTTCTTGTTTCACTTGATCCGACCCTGTAATCTTCGTAGGAAGTTAGTCCAAAATTCAAATCAACGCCTTTGACGTATTTGTTTGAAATTTTATTTAACTGATCAGCCAGTATGCCGTTAACACTGTTTCGGGCGGCAGTGGTGGCTATGTTTGTCGTAGAACTGCCAGTAGAGGCAAAAGGATTGTTGGCGATAAAACTGCCAGTCACCAAAAGGGCAAAAACCTGCTTGTTGCGTTCCGAGGTCATTTCTTCGGTATTGAGTTGAGCGAGTTTGGTGGCAACCTGTGGATAATTTACCATGTATTTATCCGGAAGCGTAATGTTGAAACTAATTTCAGGCTTCGCAAGGAAACCATTGATATTTAGCAAGACTGTATAAGGTAGCCGTTGTTTGTACATGCTTTTCTCAGATTCACTCATGGATGTGGTTTCGTTGGCAACCAATGAAACCGAGGTAGTAGTTACATCGTAAGCGGCTACAATAGCTAAACTTGCATCCATCGGTTTGCCCGACCACGAAACATTACTGCCTGATTTAATGGTAAAACTCTTTTTAACCAGGCCATAAAACGAAAGTTGGTAAATCCCGCTTTTTACTTCATAAGTGCCGGTCATCGTTTGGTTACCACTTTGATCGACCGTGATACTGAGATTTGCCGATCCGATAAGTGTAAGATAATCGCCCGATTTGGGATCGATCAGCACGGTAAACTTTGCTTCGGGGTCAACTTCCAGGTTTGCCGAAAGATCGGTGCCTGAAATGTTCGAAATAATCGAATCGGTAAAATAATTGCCGGTTTTTTCAATAAACATGGTATCGTTCATCGAAGTATGATCAACAAAATGAACAATTCCTTCAGAAGTAATCAGCTGTAGTTCACTTCCAGGCAAAGCATAAGTGAGATCGGTGCCTTTGTTGATTTTGAGCGTGGCATCTATTACCGGGATATTGCTGTTGCCTTTTAACTTCACATCGGCATCCATAAACATCTTACCAAAAAACACACGATTGTTGACATTGGTGCTGTTTACCGACTGAAAATTTTTGGCAGAAAATTGCAGGTCAAAATTAAAATTGCTATAGTTTTCGGTTGAAATACTACCATTAGCTTTTAGTTTTTGCTGCTGCTCATCTTCTATTGTAAAGTCGGTGAACCGAATGCTGTGCTTGTCGAGGGTTATTTTCTCATTTCGGAACCGCGTCAGTAAATTAAGGCTGTTTATTTTCATTACAGTTTCATCAAAACCGATGAATCCGTTAACAGCAGGATTAGCCAATGTTCCGGTGATTGTAACCTGGCCATCTACTTTTCCACTCATTTCGGATATTAAACCCAATGTAAATCTCTCTATACGATGCAGGTTGCTGATATCGAGCAGAACATTCAGGTCAAATTCCGGACTATTATCCCAATGAAGTATATTACCTCCAATGACGATATTATTTTGATCATTTTTGAGATTCACGCCGAGATTCAGAAGGCTGCTGTCGGCTTTTGCTTTAAAGGAAAAATTTCCCAACAACGTATCGAGCAGAAATAGTTTATCGATCTTCAGATCAGCAGTCAACAGATTTTTTTTGTCTGAAAAAGAAATTTGTCCGTCGAGATTACCTTTAACAAATTTCTCACGGCCTGTGAACTCAACAATATTGAAGATATTCAGAATGCCGAAATTTGTAAAAGCAAATGTCGTGTTTGCCAAACCTGAATGAATTCCAACCGATTCTTCCTGATGTGAGAAAAGGAAATTTTTTACCCGAATCCCACTGTTTCCAAATTCCAGAAAATTATTCTCCGGAACACTCCATTTATCTCCGTTAAGGATAAGCCCAGCCGGTAAAAAACCAATTGTTAAAGCGCTGTCAGCAAATTCAATTTTATTGAGAAACAAATACCGGGGAACCCCTGAAGGGGCATCAATCCTGACCTCTGAAATAAAGTTACCTTTATGTATCGCTTCCCTGATACTTAGATTTTCGATTTGAATTGTGTCATAACTGATTTTTCTTAAATCAAAGTCAAACGCAACACTGTCGCTTTTTCCATTGATACGTATGCTTAGGGTATCCAGATTAAATCCTTTGTAAACGATTTCGTTGACCCGCATTTTGGCATACAATTCGTTGTTATCGCTAGTGTAACCGCCCTTCATTTCATTGATATCCAACTTATCAAAATCTTTAAGAAGCATGGCTCTAACATTTTCAGGGAGGTGCAAATCTAAACCAAAAGCCAGGCGATTTCCCGGAGTAACGCCTGTGGAATCTGCAACGCCAAGGTATTTGTTAAACATGGCCTGCATGATTAGGGGTAATTTTTTTGGCACAAAATTCCCGCTAACGCTGGCATCTAATAAATCCGATTTCAACTCGGCGCTCAAACTGTCGTTTGTAACCAATGCATTAATTTCCAATAACTTCACAGGGACAACGACGTTGCCTTTAGATAGTTTTGTACCCATAGCCCTGATATTTGCATCCATATTTTCAGGCGATGTGTAGTTTGCCGTAGCCGAAAGTGAAGTTGAGATAACAAATTCATCACTCGAAAAATTCAGGGCAGCAAGATCAAGTATTCCAATATTTATTTGTGAAGTAAACTTTTGTTTCTGATCCTTCAAATCTGCATGGACACTAAGGTCGAAACGGATGTTTGGGTCGCCGGATATCATATTTGCCGAAAACACCTCCCCGTTCATCCTGCCCCTGGCTTCCAGGCTTTTATAGGTGTAATGATAGAATTCTGCTTCCGATAATGCGATTTCCACCCTGGCAGCAATGGAATCACTTCCGGCTCCGCTGCCATCAATTTTGCCTGTTAAACTCAGGTTCCCGTAAATGGAATCCGAAAGAATTTTACCGGCACACAAATCCTTCGCTTCAAAGGCGATATTAAAAGTGTCTCTGCGGGATTTTACAAAATCCTGATAAAAACCTTCTGTAGAAATATCTCCAAAATCGGTATGAACATAAATTTCAGTCGAAATGGAATCCATTTTTCCAGAAGCCGTTCCGTTAAGCAGATACGTACCGGGAAGTGAAATACCATTTACCATTGCCGGATGAATAAACCTGGAAAGATCGGCCAATGTTGTCGAAAGCGAATCGATGGCTAAGTCAAACCCAAACCGTGCTGTTTCAGGAAGCCCGGTAACCCTGCCATGCATATTAAGTCTTGTATTATCAAATATCCGGATTTCCAGATGATCAAAATTCAGAAGGTTGATTTTCCCTCCGGCAATGGTGCCGGCAGTAATTTTTTCGATAGGATATTTTATGAAAAGGCTGTCGCTGGCCAAACCGGGCATGAAAAGAAATATATCGCGGGTGTTCAACTCAAACTTCTTCAGATCAAGAGAAATTTCAGTTTGCCCCAAATCTGTCTGCAGATTTTCCAACGAATTAAAGCCGAACCGGATATCTCCCAAGATGTTGCTCATGGAGGTTTCGATTTCCAAATCTTCTGTTTTGGCAAATTTGTCATTAAGTTCGACCTTACCCTGAAGCTTTTTAAGATGTAAGCCACTTTGCTCAGTAAAGCTGATATTATTTATATCAGCAATCATTCCGGCTGATGACACACTAATTTTACCTGTTTCAACATTCATTTCCGTAATGTGCAAATGTCGGTAATCAAGTCCTGAAGGGATTTTTTGCGTTGAAACATCATCAAATTTTAATTCTGTTTTGTTCATTTCGAGATTGTCCATCCTGATATCCCAGTCAGGGAAAATGCTTCCGGCCAGTGTTTTTTCAGGAATGACAGGGAATAAAGCAACACTATCTGCGCTGGCGCCAACAGTTTCAGCGTTTGTGTCCTGTAATGCCATTGCAGCTTTTAATGAAGCCTTGTTGAGAAACAGTTCACCCAAATCTAAATTCCGCTTGTTCAGGTCGATGGTTTTTGGGCTGAACCTGAGCAAACCCAGGTCAAATGAGAAATCCTGCAGTGCCTCTTTGTTCACATAGCGGACATGAATATTTTCCAGGCAAAGCAAAACTATGCCAATTTCAGGCAAAACGGTGTCTTGCGGAGCATTTAACGACGGTCTGGCTGATGGATTTCCAGCCGGTTTGTCAGGGTTTTGTACTTCCCATCTTTCCATGAAAGCTGTGGCACTCTTGATATCGATTTCATTAGCGTGGAATTCATTCCTGACAATGTCGATATTCTTAAATTCAACCGATGCAAGGGCCAGATTAAAATTTGCATTGATGCCTGCTAACTCATCAAAATATTTGGCGCGAACATTTCTCAACTCAATATCCCGAACATTAAAGAACCAATTTGTGGCAGCTGTTTTTGGGTTGTGAGGAAGCGTGTCAGCAGATGAAAACGCATTGATGATAAATTGAAAATTGAAATCATTTGAAGGAGCTTTTCGGTTAATGTGGGTTACCATACCCACTATCCCTATATTCTTGGCATCTATTTCACGAGTGAAAATTTTAAACAGGTCAATATTGATGCGTAATTCCCTGAGATAAAGCAAGGTATCTGTATGTTGCCCGGCCAGGTAAATTTCGTTGATTTTTACAGTTTTTGGAAATGAAATTTTTACCGAACCAATAGTAAACTCAGTACCAATTTTTTTCTTTACTGATTTAGTAATGAAGCCTGTAACAAAAGTTTGAACCGCAGGAACATTTAATACAAGTACGATGGTAAGGATGAAAGCCAGAAATGCAACACTTATCCGAAATAAAATCCGGACGAAAAGAAACCAAAAAAGTTTTTTCGCTGCTGCAGTATCTTTCATCAAACCTTAGAAAATTGGTTTTCCAAAGTTCGCATTTTTTGGCAAATGCCGCAGTATATCAAAAAATCAGCGATTCGACAAAAAAGGCATTCAGCCGTATCAGCATATGACCGGCATATGGGTAAAGATGAGATTGCAAAAAAAATGTTCCGTTTACCGTTTTATACACCCCGATAATATTTCGCGGCAAGGTTGTCTTTAGAGTCAAGTTACCCATATCTCAAAAAAGGAAAAATCACTTTCTTAAATCATAACAACGATTATTAAAAAGATGTTTCAGCGAATTTTCTGACTTTTATTTTCCTTAAAAAACATCCCGCCTGATATGGCAATAAGGTGTTCCGCCGGTTTTTTCGTAATAATCCTGGTGATAGTCTTCAGCCTTATAAAATTCGCCTGCTTTTTCGAGTTTGGTAGCAACTTTATAACCCTTTGATTCGAGTTGTTTTATGAGTTTTTCGGCAACGGCTTTCTGGTTGTCATCGATATAAAAAATCTCCGACCGATATTGTTCGCCAATGTCCGGACCTTGCCCATTTACCTGTGTAAAATCATGTATTTCGAAGAACAGGCGGGCCAATTTTTCAAAATTGGTTTTCGAAGGATCAAAAATTACTTCAACAGCCTCAGCGTGGCCTGTTTTTCCGGTGCAAACTTCTTTATATGTCGGGTTTTTAACATGTCCTCCAGTGTATCCTACAGTAGTCGAAATTACGCCCGGTTCTTTGCCAAAGTAATACTCGGTTCCCCAAAAACAACCAGAAGCAAATATAGCACGCGAAGTCTGCTGTTCCTTTCCTGCCGGGATAAATAACATCGAAATCGAATTTACACAGTTTCGGGTATTTTTTGGTGTAAAGCCTTCGCCAAAAAAAACATGCCCCAGGTGAGCACCGCAGCTTGCACAAACAATTTCGGTCCTGCTGCCATCGGCGTCAGGAATTCGTTTTACTGCGCCATTAATTTCATCGTCGAAACTTGGCCAGCCACAACCTGCATCAAATTTGTCGTCGGATCTGTAAAGCGGTGCTCCGCATTGTTTGCAGACGTAAATACCTTTTGCAGTAGTTTTATCGTACGCTCCGGTAAAAGGTTTTTCGGTGCCTTTGTATTTGATAACACGCTCCTCTTCGGGCGTCAGTTTTCTATATTCCATCTTTTCCTGTGCGTTTAAATGAGAAATGCCTAATAGCATCACAAATAATAATATCAGTTTTATGTTTGCGGTTTCCATGAGAAATATTTCTTTTATAAACCTGATTACCCATGAAAATGTTTGAATCGGTGGGTTAGATTTAAGAATATTTTGGATAATTTAATTTGAGGAAAAATCGGATTAGCTGAAATCAGTAAGGCTATCCGATGTTCAGCAAAGTTTTGTTTTTCTTCACAAGATTCTTCAGGAAGTACCCGATACTTAGTTTGATCAGGTGGGTGCCCTTATAAAATACTTTTTAAAAGCATGCTATTCGGGGCTGAGGGGGAGGTCGTAATAGAAATTTGCCCCTTTGTCGATTTCACTTACCACGCCAATATTTCCCCTGTGCTCGAGGATAATTTTTTTAGCAATGGCAAGCTCAAGCCCGGTGCTTTTCTCTCCGACCGTAGGCCGTGTGCTGGTGGTGGTAAAATATTTAAATAGCCTGTTCTGTTCGCTGACCGAAATTCCTTTTCCATGGTCAATCACTTCTGTTCTGATCATATTCTTTCCGTTCATTCCGACTTTGATGAGAACTTCACTATTACGGTAGGAAAATTTGACTGCGTTTGAAATCAGGTTATTCAAAGTCTCACTTAGATAATGTGGGTCGAAAGAAATCATAATATCCTCATTTTCCGGGATTCTTTAAATCAGAGATGTTTGTAAAACCTCTTCTTATTACAAGTTTATTGACTGGACCAGGCAAGGAAGAGGCCTGATGTACGTTATTACCATCTTAACAGAAAGCATTACATGTAAATAGATGCATTTTTATGGATTTGTTCATTTTCGCGGGTCGTTTAATATTTAAAAAACTATTTTTGCAAAAAATTTTAACTCAAAAAATAACATCAATTATGAAGATAAGACATCAATTTTTTGCACTCCTTTTTGGACTGACTTTTACTGCATTTGCCTGTAATATGGGTACTTCCAGAATTACCGAAGAAGCCCTCCCTCCGGGAACTCACAAAGTTGTTGTTGAAGATGTGATCCACACTTCATCATATACCTACCTCAATGTTAACGAAAACGGGAATATTTTTTGGATTGCGATACCAAAGCGGGATGTCGAAAAGGGAAAAACCTATTACTACACCGGTGGTTACGAGATGCCAAATTTCCAGAGTAAAGAATTGGGCCGCACTTTCGAATCGCTTTACCTGGTTCAGGAGATCAGTGATTCACCAAACAAACCCGAAAACGTGATGCCACCGTCAATGGAAAGTGGAAAACGTCCTCCCATTCAGGCAGAAGAGCTGGATATCCAACCTGAAGCAGGTGAGATTTCAATTGCTGAATTATATTCCAGACCTGAAACCTACGCCGGTAAAACCGTAAAAATCAGGGGTAAAGTTGTTAAATACAACGAAAAAATAATGGGAAAAAACTGGGCACACATTCAGGATGGTTCTGAATTTGAAAAGAAATTCGACCTTACCGTAACAACCATGGATGAGGTGAAGCCTGGCGATGTTGTTAGTTTTGAAGGCACTATTGAACTGAACAAGGATTTTGGAGCAGGTTATGCCTACGAAGTGATTATGGAAGATGCTAAAGCTACACCCATTTCCAATTAGCGTTCGACGATAATACGAGCATTTTTTTCGGAAGCAACAGAAGACAAATAACAAAAAACAAATACTGTTGCGACATTAAAAAAAGTTCACAAACTTTATTAAACAAGGTAGTTTAGGCTATTGAGAATTGTTGGTGTTTTGATGCTTGTTATCTGGTTTTTCACCGTTCATACTACTGATACAGCAACAAACGCTAATTCGCGTTGGTGTTTCTCTTCACAGCAAAGCCTTCTCCAAAAACGACGTTTTCATCGTCACAAATCGAAAAAGGGTAATAAAACAAAGGGATTCCTGAAACATCCCTGTGTTTTATATCGATGGCGATGGCATCAGTACTTGTATTTTCGTCAAGCTTTATCCTGACTTCGTAAACCATGGCATAGGCTTTTGCCACACCATTCTGGTATTCTTCTTCAAACGCATCCATCAGGGTTTCGATAATTTCACCGTTTGACGGTATGTTTTTCATATCGATTTCATATCCCCTATGGCTAGTCCTGCCTTCGGAATCCATCACTGCGCCAAAGGGATACAATTCTCCTGTTTCGGTTAGCAAATCATACGAAAAAACATGGCAGTGTTCGATTAATTCCAGAACTTCCGGGTTTGTGATCATAATATTTTAGTTTAGTTTTTATTAATCTATTTAAAATCAGAATGGGGAGACTGACATTCAAAATGTTAACCACCCAGCTTTCATTATTATACTTCAGCTTGCCATTCCCTGTAAAATCTTTCCAGATAAATTTCCATAAAGCGATGACGTTCTTCTGCAATTTTCCTGCCTGAGGCCGTATTCATGAGACCTTTTAGCAAGAGTAACTTTTCGTAAAAATGATTAATTGTTGGTGAAAGGTTTTTCATGTATTCCGCTTTGCTTAAAGATTGGTTTGGCTGGATTGTCGGGTTATAAATCGGGCGGTTTTTAAATCCCCCGAAGTTAAAAGCACGTGCAATCCCTATTGCGCCAATGGCATCAAGGCGGTCGGCGTCCTGCACCACATCCAGTTCTCTCGATTGGAATTTTATCGTTTCAAAACTGTTTTTAAAAGAAATATTTCTGATAATATTGTCAACATGAGTAGTTACTTCCGGCCCAACCTTTTGTTTTTCCAAAAAATTTTTCGCGGTTTGTGGACCGATTTCTTCATCCCCATCATGGAATTTGGGGTCGGCGATATCGTGCAAAAGTGCTGCAAGCTCAACTGTGAAAAGTTGAGCATTTTCATGGAAAGCAATTTTTTGAGATAATTTCCACACCCTGTAAATGTGCCACCAATCGTGACCGCCCTCAGCATCTGACAGTGTTTGCCTGACGAATGCCGAGGTGTTCGAAATGATTTCAGACTGGTAACCCGTTAAATGCATTGCCTAAATCTTTGACAAAACCTTGCTGGTTTCTGTTTCTAACTACCTGATTTCGCTTCCATTTACAAAACCTTCGGGTGGAGATACAAAACCAAGTGTGCCATCCAGGTTTTCGGCCATCAGGATCATGCCCTGCGAGTCGATACCTTTTAATTGTTTTGGCGCAAGGTTTACAAGAATCGAAACTTTTTTTCCAATAATGTCTTCCGGCTCAAAGTATTCGGCAATGCCTGAAATGACGGTTCTTTTATCGATACCTGTGTCGATTTTTAATTTGAGCAGTTTTTTGGTTTTTGCAACTTTTTCGGCTTCAAGGATAATCCCGACACGAATATCAAGCTTTGCAAAATCGTCGAATCCAATGTTTTCGCGAGCCGGTTTTGCTTTAAATGCACCTGCGGCATTATTAATTTTTGTATCCATAAGTTTTTGAACCTGGGCGGCAATAGCCTCATCCTCTATTTTTTCGAACAGGTATTCGGGTTCCCTGATCAGATCACCCGGTTTTAACAATCCTTCGGTTCCTGCATCTTTCCATCTCAGTTTTTCAAGGTTTAGCAAAGAGGCAAGCCGATGTGCCGTAAACGGGAGAAATGGTTCTGCCACAATACTAAGGTTAGCACAAATCTGAAGAGAAATGTTCAGGATGGTCCTCACCCTTTCTCGATCCGTTTTGATAATTTTCCAGGGTTCGTTGTCGGTGAGATATTTGTTACCCAGGCGGGCCAGGTTCATCATTTCGGCAAGTGCTTCCCTGAAACGGAAAAGATCAAGGCTTCGGCTGATCCTTGCCGGGAATTGACCGATTTCAGCAATCACTTTTTTATCTTCATCTGTTAGGCCTGTAATTGGGGGCACTTTTCCATCAAAATATTTTTGGGTCAAAACCAAAGCCCGGTTTACAAAATTTCCAAAAATTGCAAGTAATTCGTTGTTGTTTTTACTCTGAAAATCCTTCCAGGTAAAGTCGTTATCTTTTGTTTCGGGTGCATTTGAAGTCAGCACATATCTCAATACATCCTGTTTGCCGGGTAATTCAACCAGATATTCATGTAACCAGACGGCCCAGTTTCGACTTGTCGAAATCTTATCGTTTTCGAGGTTCAGGAATTCGAATGCCGGCACGTTGTCAGGGAGGATATAGCTTCCTTCGGCTTTTAACATTGCCGGAAAAATGATACAATGGAAAACAATGTTGTCTTTTCCAATGAAATGGATCAGGCGGGACTCCGGATCCTTCCACCAGGTTTCCCAGTTGTTGCCTGTTTGTTCAGCCCATTCACGGGTTGCAGAAATGTATCCGATTGGTGCATCAAACCATACGTAAAGCACCTTGCCTTCGGTATCCGGCAATGGTACTTTTACCCCCCAGTCGAGGTCGCGGGTGACGGCACGGGCTTGCAATCCATGGTCGATCCACGATTTTACCTGGCCGTAAACGTTTGGCTTCCAATCGTCTTTATGACCCTCAATAATCCATTCTTTAAGCCAATTTTCGTATTTATCCAAAGGCAAAAACCAATGTTTGGTTTCCTTTAAAACAGGCACATTGCCGCTGAGTGCCGATTTTGGGTTAATGAGGTCGGTAGCGTTGAGCGTAGTTCCGCAATTTTCACACTGATCGCCATAAGCCCTTTCGTAGCTACAATGCGGGCATGTCCCCGTGATGTAACGGTCGGCCAGGAACTGGTTGTTTTCTTCATCAAAATATTGTTCGGAAGTTTTTTCGATAAAATCGCCCTGATCATACATCTTTGTAAAAAACTCAGAAGCCGTTTCATGATGGATTTGATTGGAAGTTCTGGAATAAATGTCGAATGATATCCCAAAATCCTTAAACGATTGTTTGATTATTTCGTGGTACTTGTCAACGATATCCTGTGGTGAAACGCCTTGTTGCCTGGCTTTTATAGTGATTGGAACCCCGTGTTCATCGGAACCACCGATAAAGAGGACTTCTTCGCCTTTGGAACGGAGATAACGCACAAAAATATCTGCAGGAATATAAACCCCGGCCAGATGTCCGATATGAAGAGGACCATTGGCATAAGGCAAAGCTGAGGTTACGGTTGTCCTTTTAAACTGATTTTGGGCAGCGCATTTAGTTTCCATCCTTAAATTTATTATAAGAAAAATTTTGGCAAAGATAGCGAAATCAATAAACAAGTACGCTTGAACATTAATAGAGCCGGGAACTAATAGGGGGCCTTTGTTGTTTAATTTTAATACTTTTGCAAATCAGAAAAATCCTGAAAAATTAACAAAACTTGTCCGACCATTTATGAATAATCAGCAGGCAAATAGTTGTAATCCTGAAAAATGGGTCGAAAAATATGCTGACGATTTGTTTGCATGGACGTTTCAAAGGACTGGTAAACGAACCCTTGCAGAGGAACTGGTAAGGGACACTTTTTTTACGGCAATGGATTCAATTGAGAATCTGAAAACTGAAAATAACGAAAAAACCTGGCTTTTTTCGATTCTCCGTTCCAAAATCATCAACCATTACCATGAAGCCTTTATTGAATCATCGGCAGAGGAAAACCTCTCATTCGAAGATACCAAATCCGAATTATTCAGCCGGAGGTATTTTGATTTTTCAGGCAACTGGATTAAAGATTCCAGGCCGGTAAACTGGCACAGTGAAGAAGAAAACCTGCCGGATGATGGGGAATTTATGTCGATTTTAAAGATGTGCCTCAAATTATTACCCGAAAAGGGCTACAGCCTAATGATCCTGCTGTTTATGAATGAGTACGATACATCTAAAATTTGCAGCGACTTTAATATCAGCCAGCCAAATCTGTGGGCTTTGCTTCACCAGGCCAAGTTGCAGCTTCGTGCCTGTATTGAGGAAAACTGGCTGAATGACTGAAGTTCTGATAATATGTAATTCATTTATCTCATGAAAAAAATGATGCAGATTTTGATGCTCTCGTGCGAAAAGGCAACACTTTACATCGAAAAAAGTGCTTTGAAAGATCTTTCCCGCCCACAAAGCATTCAGCTTAAAATGCATACAGCCGTTTGCGATGCCTGCAAACAATACCAGCGCCATAGTATCTTGATAAATCATGCCATTAAAAAGCATCTTGCTGATATTTCAACATCCAGGAGTCCAACCGAACCACGCATGGGATACCAGGCCAAACAACACATCCAGCAGGAAATCGAGAACAAACTCTCTCAAAATTGATGGGATTAATCAGACACAATGTATCATTAATAGTCCATAACATTATCACCTTTGATAAATACTGTGAATAATGGAGGCTCCCGGGCGAATCAGCGTTAAAGATATTTGGTTAAAAGCCAGTGTTGTCGGGAGTTTGTGGGCCTCGATCGAAATTATTGCAGGAAGTTTTTTTCACAATCTCCGTATGCCAATGGCCGGGACAATCCTGGCTATGATCGGTGTAATAATTATGGTTGCGTTTCATCAGATCTGGAAGGAAAAAGGTCTTTTTTGGCGTGCCGGCCTGATATGTGCGCTGATGAAATCGATTTCGCCAAGTGCGCTTTTACTTGGACCAATGACAGGCATTTTTACCGAAGCCGCCTTGATGGAAATTGCTACCCGGTTTGCAGGTGGTAATCTCTTTGGTTATATGCTTGGTGGTTCGTTAGCCCTGGTAAGCACACTTGCCCACAAAATTATCAACCTGCTGATCATTTATGGTTTCGATGTAGTGACTGTTCTTCTTAATCTTTATCATTTTGCCGTAAAACAGCTGGGTTATCCCGGCCTTAGTCCCGAAACTGCACTTTTGGTTTTGGTCGGGATTTATGTTTCACTTGGCTTTTTTGCTGCAGTAAATGGATATTTATTAGGGAAGAAGGCCATGAGAATGAATTCAAATGATGATATTTCCCCTTCTTTTGAGCTGAACCCTGAGCGAAAATTCTTCGAACTTGGCAAAGATCAATATTTCTCGGTAGTGCTGCTGTTTTTCCATCTCTTTGCCTTGGCAGTCTGCCTTGTTCTGATTAATAATTTTTCGTTTTATAGTGCCATTATTTTTATCATGGCTTATGTTGTATTTTGCATCATTCATTACAAAAACTCGCTCAAGCATTTGAAAAAACCATTTTTCTGGGTTCAGGTTGTTGTGCTGACCATCCTGGCCACCTTGTTTTTTAATGGTTTTGAACATGGAAATATTTTTAATATGGAAGGAATGATGGTCGGGATAAAGATGAATGTGAGGGCTGTTTTGGTTTTGATCGGATTTTCGTCGATAAGTGTTGAGCTCAGAAACCCGGTTGTAAAATCCGTTTTATGGAAACGCGGGCTTTCGCAACTTTACCAATCGCTCGCAATATCCTTTTCGGCTTTGCCGTCAGTAATTTCTAACCTGGCGAAACCGGGGCAGATATTAAGGCATCCTGTAAGGTCGTTTTCCGAAATCTTACTTAAATCGGGGAAGCTGCTGGAACTCTTTAAACAAGGGAGTCTTCGTCCGAAGGTTTTTATTATTTCGGGTGAAAAACACAAAGGAAAGACAACCTTTGTTAAGGCGCTGATCGAAATTTTTAATCAAAAGAAAATCATGACAGGTGGTTTTATTGCTCCCGGAAAGTTCGAAAACAACCAGCGTTCCGAATTCAGCATTTTCGATGTGAAATCCGGTAAAAACATGCTGCTTTCGAGCATCCATTTCGGTGAAGGGGAAAGCAGTGGCCCTTTCAGGTTTAACAGGGAAGCCCAGGAATTTGGTAAAGAAATTCTGAAACCAGAAAACCTTCACGGATGCCAGTTTGTGGTAATCGACGAAATCGGACCGCTTGAGCTGAAAGGCAAGGGCTGGGCTTCCTCAATCGACATTTTG